>Ga0208048_1001299_pt1 | contig 13005 bp, 9 predicted proteins | sample Malawi_45m_30L_FD_184163 | JGI IMG/M metagenome (GOLD analysis project Ga0208048, IMG submission 184163) | Freshwater microbial communities from Lake Malawi, Central Region, Malawi to study Microbial Dark Matter (Phase II) - Malawi_45m_30L... | ecosystem: Environmental > Aquatic > Freshwater >...
GGTGGAAGTCCTTCCCGTGTTGATGGTGCGACTGGGGCTGTGCTTGTGTTTGACTTTCACTCATGATGTGTACCGCGTAGGTTTCTGCCGTCGATGTGCTGGGCGCTTGCGGGGAGATCGGGTCGACAACGAATCGATCTGGGCTTCCCCTTGATGCATGTGCCGCGTGCCAGACGAGCGCCGCGAGTGCGCGCCGTCCAAGCAGCCGAGCGGCGCGAACGCCGCATCACTTCTTCCTGACAAACTCTTTGAGAATCAGGTCGAGGGTCCGGGCTACACAAGCCCGCAACGAGCCCAGCGGGCCATCGTTGACCATGACATGATCGGCCAAAGAACGCTTCTGGTCAAGTGGCATTTGGGATTTTTCCCGTCGATCCAGTTCCGCCTCGGTCCAACCACGGGTGCGTTGCAAGCGCTCCAAACGCACCGAATGCGGCGCATCGATGAACAAAACGCTGTCGCACTCGGAGACGAGCCCTGCTTCGATCAGAAGCGGCGCGTCAATGACAAGCGCGCGCGTACCGGACGGCGTGTTGGCGAACATCGCGCCGCGGCGTTCATGGATGAACGGATGCACGACCGACTCGAGCCATGCTCGTTCCACTGGCGCCTCTGCCCCCGTGAAGATGCGAGCGGCGACTTTCGCTCGGTCCACCATTCCATCGCTCTGCAGAATGCCGCTCCCCCAACGCTGCGTGATCGCATGCTGAATCCGCGGATCGGCGAGCGCGTCGCGTGCATGCGCATCGGAGTCGGAGACCACGCAGCCGAGCGCCGCAAGTTCCTGCGCAACGGTCGACTTGCCAGCGCCGATGGCGCCAACAAGTCCGATCACGGGAAGGCGGTGTGGTGAACGCGCATTCATGCGCGGGACCATGTTGCGCCCTGTGGACCGTCCTTGATCTGCACGCCGATCGCCGCAAGTTCATCACGAACGCGGTCGCTTTCCTTCCAGTCCTTGCGCGCGCGCGCCGCTGCTCGCGCAGCGATCAGCGACTCGACCTGCTCGATGAACGCCGGATCCTCAGGCGCTGCCGCGCCAGCGACGATTGTGTTTCGCCCGAACACGCCCAGCACTGAGTCGATCGAAAGCAGGCTCGCGAGTTCGCGCTGCGGGCAACTTGTCGCGCGTGAGTCCGCAGGTGCGGCGCATGCCTCGTTGAGCGCCGCTATTGCTCGCGCAACATTGAGGTCGTCGCACAGCGCCGCGGTGCAGGAGGCGAGGGCGCGTTCAAATGGACCCGCCACCCGAGTTTCGTCCGCGGCAGTCGAACCTCCGCGCGCCTGCGAATCCGCCGCTGCGGCAGCGATCAACGCGCTGCGCGCTCGACACCAGCGGTCGATCATGCGCTGGCAATCCTGAAGTCCTTGCAGCGTGAAGTTGGCATTGCTTCTGTAGTGGGTGCGCACCAGTTCGAGCCGCAGTGCAGCAGGTGTCACGCCCTTGGCGAAGAGGTCGCGTGCCGTGAAGAAGTTGCCCTTCGACTTCGACATCTTCTCGCCCTCGACTTGGAGATGGCGCGTGTGGAACCACGCGCGCGCGAAGAGCGGCCGGCCGGTCGCGCAGCAGCTCTGCGCGATCTCGCACTCGTGGTGTGGAAAGATATTGTCTTCACCGCCCGAGTGCAGGTCGATCTCATCACCAAGCAACATGCGAGCCATCACGCTGCACTCAATGTGCCAACCTGGGTAGCCCTCGCCCCATGGCGATGGCCAGCGCATGAGATGGCGCGCGTCGGGCTTCCAAAGTAGGAAGTCTGCAGGATGACGCTTTGCCGCTTGGTTCGCGGCATCGATGCGCTCGCCCGCACCTTCACGCAGCGCATCAAGCGTGTTGCCCGAAAGGCGTCCGTACTCGGGAAACGAGCGCACATCGAAGTACACGGCGCCGTCGCGGCCGACATACGCGTGGTGACGCGCGATGAGTTCGGCAATCATCGTGACCATCTGGGGAATGCAGCGTGTCGGCCGGGGCATCCGATCATCCGAACTGCCACCCGACGCGACGATCGACTGCGTTTCGAGGGCGACCTTCAGGCCGAGCAGGCAAGCGTCCTCCATGAATCGGCCGGCATAGAAGTCCGCGATAGCGAGCGGATCGGACGGATCGATGTCGGCGCCGAGTGGAAGTTTGCCGGACTTCTTCGCCTCCGCGATGCGGCGCCCCGCGACGGCCATCTTGTCCTCGCCGCCGCCGTCGGCGAGGCCATCGTCAGTCATGTGACCAACATCGGTGATGTTCATGATGTGACGGACTCGATGGCCGAGCAGTTCAAGTGTCCGGCGCAGGATGTCCGCGTTCAGGAATGACCGAAAGTTGCCGATGTGCGCGTCGTCATAGACGGTCGGACCGCAGGAGTAAAACGAGATTCCGCGCCGCGTGTCGAGAGGTATCACCGCTTCGCCGCGGTGCGTGAGCGTGTTGTGGAGGACCAACTGCATCGGCGCGTTAAGAATAGGGAAATAACAAACGATGCCGCCCGCGGCGACGACGCGTTCGATGGATCACCGCCGTGCAGCGCGGATGCGACGACCGATGTCGGCGAAGTACCGGGACTTGTGCCACGCTTGCCAGAAGCCAGCTCGCCCATCGAGAAATCCAAGGCGACGGATGTACTGGTCGGCGAAATACGCGATGGGTAGCCAACGATGTGGCAATGATCGGTACTTGCTGCGCTGCCGGGGCGTCAACCGTTCCAGTGCCGCAGCGTCCAATTGAATAGCCCTCGCCGCTTCCCAAGCGGCGTAGGCATCGTGCCGCCGCTTCCAGTGTTCGAACCCACGATCGTCGCGGTGATCGATACGCGCTTGAATCTCGCCGATGGTGCCCTGCAGTATGGGATGCTCGTGGATCTCCATGTCGAGCTGACTCCAACGGTCTTCCTCGATGCGCTCGTACTCCCCCGCGCCCACGCGAAACAGTGCAAGCTTGCGGTTGGGTGTTCCATGGCGAAGGCGCCGTCCCATGAACCAGTTGTCGTAGGTAAGCCAGAACCCGCTGTGCGGTGTTGTCGGCAGCACGCGCGCGAGTTCATCGCAGAATGCATCGTCGATGAACTCGTCTGCATCGAGGAACAGCACCCACGGCGTGGCCGGCGGATGTGTCCGCAAAAACCAGTTGCGCTTCTTCGGGAATCGCCCGTTCCACTGAAAGTCAATCCACATCGCACCAGCAGCCTGGGCGATCTCCCGCGAGCGATCTTGCGAACCTGAATCGATCACAAACACTTTCTCGAAACGTACAAGGCGCGTGAGGCACTCCGGGAGATTCTTCTCCTCGTTCCTGATCGGTACTGCAACGGTGACCGGCAGACGCGCCACAGCGCGAGGCTAGCATTCAATTCCGCGCGTTCTATGGAAGATGCAACAAGGTCATCATCCGTTGGAGAAGTTGCGCGGCATCGACCACGGGTTGTGGTGATCTACCACTTCTACCCGCACTATCGCCGTCCGATTGTCGAGGCGCTATCGCAAAGCACGGTGGCTGACTTCACCTTCGTCGGCGATGATCACGAGTATCTCCATTCCATCGCCGCGGCGACCCTTAGCAAGTCCGTTCGCTTTCACTTGGCGCCAACTCATCATCTCTTTGGTCCGTTCATGTGGCAATGGGGTGCGGTTCGATGGTCCGTCAGACGCGAGTTCGACACCGTCATCATGCACTCGGTTCCTCACTGGCCATGCACTTGGATTGGCGCACTGCTCGCACGTCTTCTTGGCAAGAGAGTGATCTTCTGGGGTCATGGCTATCTCTACGAGCCACGCGGCGTGAAGGGCATCGTCCGCCGCCTCTTCCATGCACTGCCTCATGCGCATCTGTTTTATGGTGCACGGTCGAAAGAGATCGCGGTGCGCCATGGGTGGAGCGCGAAAGATCTCTTCGTTGTGTCAAACAGCCTTGATACTTCCGAGCAGCGGCGCCTTCGCGCCACCATCACCGAGAACGAGTGCAGAGAGCTCCGCCAGAGTCTGTTTGGGGACTCTGCGACGCCCGTGGCGATTTGCACGACGCGCCTGATTGCGTTGCGTCGCATCGACCTACTGGTTGAGGCAGTTGGTGAGTTGCGTAGACATGGACACCGCGTCAATCTTGTACTGCTCGGCGATGGACCTGAACGCGAGAGGCTGCATCAACTCGCCAAGCATCTTGAGGTTCCCGTCCACTTCGAGGGAGAGACCTACAACGAGACTCGAATCGCGCAGCTTGTTTCAGCATCGACCGTCACGGTTGCACCCGGCAAGGTGGGTTTGACCGCGATGCACAGCATGGCGTACGGCGTTCCCGTGATTTCGCATGGCGATGCGGATGATCAAATGCCCGAGTGGGAGGCCATTCGTCCGGGTCTTACTGGCGACCATTTCGAACGGGGAAACATGAAGAGCCTTTCCGAATGTATTCAGCGCTGGACCACGGAGTCGTTCCCCTCGGCGGCTGTCCGCGCCGCTTGCATCGCCGAGATTGAGGCGCGCTGGACTCCCGAGCGGCAGCGAAGCGTCATCGAGATGTGCGTTTCGGGGGTCGTCTGAGTGATGCCCGCTACCCGCCAATCACGAAGTGCTGCACTTGGATTGGGAAGCAGTTGAGCGAACCCGTGACCGATCACCTACTACTTCAATCATCAGGGCGTTCCATCGTTCACCCGCACACTTGCTCGAATACTCGCCAAAGTACACAGCCCGACCGCGGCGCCCCATAGCCTCGGCCTCCGAGGGGTCGCGCATCAATCGGTTGACATTCTGAACCAACGCACTGGAATCACCCGCAGCGGACTCGAGCCCGCAGCGATGCGACGTAATGATGGTCCCGCACTCTGTTGTCGATGGACCAATCCAAAGCGCAGGCTTGCCTGCAGCGAGCACACTAAAGAACTTGCTTGGAAGGATGAGCCCTTCCCAGCCGGGCAAGAGCGACACGAGATGAGCATCGCCAACATCGAGAACATCGGGAAGCTGATCGCGCGACTGATATCCGGTCATGACAACATTCTTCGCCCCACACGCGCGGATGCGGCTCTCGAGGAGCGACTTCGACTTCCCTTCGCCGACAAGGAGCCAGCGAATCTCATCATTGTCCTTGAGTTTCTCGATCGCACCTGCGATCGCCTCCATGTCGTGCCCAATGCCGAAGTTTCCAACATAAAGAAGCGTGAATCGGTCGCCGATTTCCCATGCGGTACGGAGCGGATTGTCGCTGCGTTTCCTCTGTGGAAATTCTTCGGCACCGCTCCACACCGAGATCACGTAAGTCAAGTCGTTCGATGCGCCCTTCGCGGTAGCTGCCGCTTTCATGCAGTCGCCAAGCACCACCACCCTGTCACTCTGCCGAAGACAAACTCGGTCAATTGCCTGCAGGCACTTCCACGCCCAACTACCACGCCGCATGACACCAGCGGCCGCGGCGACATCCGGGTAGAGGTCCATCGTCCAATAGAACAGTGTTGACCCTTTCACCCTCTTCAGCAGCACACCAACCAATGCAATGAATGGTGGTGTGGTGAAACAAATCACCACATCGTGCCGTCGCAGCAGCAGGCATTGCCAAGCTGCTGCGAGGTAGAACAACGCAAAGTCGAACAGACGCGGCGTAATGCCACGCTTGCCGAACAACTGCAAGCCGACGCGCACAATGTCCACACCGCCCCGACTCTCACGCTTGGGGAGCGAGGAGCCACGCTCACCGTAGATCGCGCGGCTCGCCACAACGGTGACGTCGTGTCCGCGCACTATGAAGTCCCGCGCAAGATCATCCGCGTGCTGGGCCGTCGCAGCCACATCGGGCCAAAATGCCTGATTGACAAGGAGAATTCGCAGTGAGGAGACTTCCTGCAGCATCCTCCGTGCGAGTTCATTGCGATCGTAACGCTTCGCCGCAACGAGGCAATTCGCATGGAACCGTTCATACAGCGCCGCATCCGACTGCAGGCGGCGGATACCCGCGAGCAGTGCGTTGGGGTCCTCGGGCGTGAAGGGGATTCCAACTTGCTCCGCTTCCACGATCTCTGCCGATTCCCCGCCAACCCCATGCAACACAGGTATTCCCATTCCCATGCACTCAAAGAGTTTGGACGGAATAACCGTCTCGAAGAGTGGCGTGCGCTTCAAGTGGATGATCGCAGCATTCAGTACTGCCCAGTACTTTGGCACCTCATCCTTGCCCACCGAATCGATGAATCGGACATTGTCAAGCCCCATCGAATCTGCCATGGCTCGCAACTCGTCCTTGCGCGCTCCATCGCCGAGGAAGACGAATCCAACTGAGTTGTCCCCCTCCGCCTTCGCGATCCGTGCTGCCTCAAGGACAGTCTCAAGTGCGTGTGCAAGTCCATGAGTTCCGATGTAACCCGCGATAAAGCGCCCCTCAAATGCAAGCTGCCGTACCAACTCAACAGATGCAGCCTGCGGAATGAAGCGACTTGTATCGACGCCGTTGGTGATGACTCGGATCTTCTCCGCCTTGATCCCGCGCTCAATGAGGTTGCGTTTGAAAGCGTGCGTCACAGAGATGATGCGGAACGCGCGGCGATACAGGAAGAGCTCGAGCTTCTCAAGCATGTTGAGAATCCAAGCATTCTTCATGGCGCCAACGACTCGAATCGACTCGGGCCAGAGGTCACGGAGCTCGAACACGAAAGGACACCGCTTCAGGACACTTGTGACCCACGCGCCAATCGCGGTAAAAAACTGTGGCGAAGTGCCAATGACCAGATCAACTCGCCGAACGAAAAGTGCCGCGAATATCGCGGAGAGCATGAAACTCATGTAGTCCAGCACTCGTCGCTGAAATCCCTCGTTCGCCGTGATGTAGGTCCAAACTCGTATCACGCGAATCCCATCCATTTCCTCTGACTGCCACAACTTGTTTTTGTAGCCACCGAAGACCTGGCCCTTCGGGAAGTTGGGCGCGCAAGTGATGACGGTGACCCGATGACCGACCTTGACCCACTCACGACAATGTTCGAACGTCCGACTCGCGGGCGCGTTCACTTCGGGCGGAAAATTGTCAGTCAGAAAGAGAATGTGCATAACACTTCCAACGCTCACCGCCAACGAATCGTGACGGTCATCTCGTTCCCCGAGGGTATTGCCTCAACACAAACCGTTCCAATCCGATGTCCGAATCGAGGTCGATACTCAGCGGACACCGCGCGGAGTGACCCCCCATGCACCTCAAATCCGACAACAACGCCGCTGTCGGTTTGAAAGTCCATGTCCCCACGCCGCACCAGACTTGGATGCAGAATGAAGCGGCTGACAGCCCCAGATGTCGGTATCGTATCTCGCACGGTCAGTGAGTTGCTTGCTAAGGACCATGTTCTTGTGTGAAGCGCTGTGCGCTTCAAGCGTCGGTAGCCGTCATGCGACGCCGACATGAAGAGCGATCCATCCGTGCGGCACTCAGAAATGCGTGAGATGATCCGAGCACGTCGCGCCACGCGGAACCCACCCCACACCTCACTCGAGTCGATATCGCCGACCTGCAACGTACTGTGAGAGCGAGTCGAGCGCTCCAAGCTGCGCTGCACTCCGACCGAATACGTTGAGGTGCCGCCGTTGACGATGATGCGTTCGTCACCGAGGGACAACTCGAACGACAGTGTGTCCGCGTGCGCATGACCGGGCTGCATGTCAGGTCCGATCGGGGCGGCGTCCACGAAGAGGTGGGCATTGTCCACCACCGCACTGAAATATCCAGATTCAGCAAGATCAAGCAGCGCAGGTCGCACGGGGCGATGCGTGGAAACGCAAAGCCGCTGTGCATAATCCTGAATCTCATCGGGTGTGGGTGCGATGCCGAAGGCAGCATCATTGAACAGTGCTACCTCCCCATCAGGATGAGTCATCGCTGCGAGCCAATCGAGCATCGCGGGAACTGTTCGCTCAACCAACAGCACATCTGAAGAACTCACCCGATTTGGCCATGCATGGAATGCATTGAGCAGATCGAGCATGTCTTCGAGAATCAGTGCGTGATACATCGGACTGCGCTCAAAGTGACCGCCATCCGTCAACACCTGCTCAGGAATCTGCTGGCGAAGAATACGAAGCCCACACTCAAGCCACTGGTCTGCCTCTCCGCCCCGAGATGCGAGCCCTGCAAACACCAAGGCCTTGGCATTGACGAACAGGTGGTTTGCCAGCAGATGGTGCTCGATCCGCCGTGCAAGCCACCGCGTCTGAATCGCAAGGCTCTGCCATGCATTGTCGTGAATGTCTCCGCCCTCGATCGACCACTTGATCCAATTCACAATTCGCAGTGAGGTGGGGTAGGGCTCCCAGCCATTTCCGCCAGCGGGCGGGTTCTCAGAAATCCAACGATCCATGAACGCCCGATGCTCTTCGCGTCGTGATGCCGGCGATGCCAAGAGGTCATCGCAGTAGTGCAGGTTGTAAAGCCACAGCTTGCTCACCGATGAATCGTTCCAAATGGTTGCCTGCCGAATGTTCCGCCGCTCGGAGAGAAACTCCGCTGAATCAGTGAAGACACTTTGCGAGCGAGGAATCGACGTCACCCAGTTTCCTGTCGGCGGCGATCTACCCCCCGCCTTTGATCGATCAATGCTCGGACGCGTGAGTTTGAATGCGACGCGCGACACGATCTGCCGAAGGCGGAGATATCGGAGTGTGTTCCAGTAGAGCAGGATTGAAGTTGTGGGGCTCAAGCAGAGCAGCCCTCCTCACCTCGCATACAGCCGCTCAAGTACTGCGACGATTCGGTCGCCTGTCTTGCCATCCCAGAGGGGCGGGATCGAACCGCGCTTCCACTGCCCCGCGAAGAGCCGGTCGAGTGCAGGCTTCAGAGCCGCTGGGTCTACACCGAGCAACTCGTTGGTGCCGAGCGTCACCGTTTCGGGGCGTTCAGTCGAAGTGCGCAAGGTCATGCATGGGACCCCCATGACCGTTGTCTCTTCCGTAATGCCACCGGAGTCGGTGATCACTCCCTTCGCGTGCTTCACCAGATAGTTGAACTCCAGATACGGCTGTGGATCTACCAACAGGATGTTTGGCGGCACCCTGCCAAAATCGCGCATGGTCTTTGCGGTCCGTGGATGAACTGGGAAAACGACCCTCATGCCGCGCACGGCGTCCGCGATCGCCTGAAGCAGCATTGCGAAGGTGCTACCACGGTCGACATTCGCGGGCCTATGCAGCGTGGTGACGAAGTACTCACCGACCTCGAGCCCCAACTCAGACCAAAAGGGCGGCTTGGCGAACCGATGCTGGTTTGCTAGCAGCGTGTCGATCATGGTGTTGCCGACGAAGTGAATGCACTCCTCGGAAATACCACAGCGGCGCAGGTTTTGGTTCGCCACCTCGCTCGTCGTGAAGAACAGATTGGTGATCGAGTCCGTCACCATTCGGTTGATCTCTTCTGGCATCGTCCAGTCGCCGCTACGGATACCGGCTTCAACATGCGCGACAGATACACAGAGCTTCTGCGCCGCAATCGCACACGCCATGGTGCTTGTCACATCGCCAACGACCAGGCACAGCACACTGCGCGACTCCTGCAGAAGCGCCTCGTAACGGGTCATGATCGCGCCTGTCTGCTCGGCCTGTGTCCCCGAGCCCACTTCAAGATTGCGGTGGGGCTCAGGAATACCAAGCTGAGTGAAGAAGTCACCCGACATCTTCGCGTCATAATGCTGCCCAGTGTGAACCAATCGGTACGCGAACCCCGTGCCCACGCGCATTCTCGCCTCCATCGCACGGATGATCGGAGCGATCTTCATGAAGTTCGGCCGCGCCCCCGCGATGATGTCGATGGTGGGCGTCATGACGGATCGTGTGCAATGCCAATGCTTGCACGCGCCACTTCCAAAATCTCATGCAGCGGAATAGGCGCCTCTGCCTGACCACGGATGGCTGCGAGGAATGCCCTCGCACACGCACGCTGCCCCTTGTCCTGACTCCAGAGGTTCATTCTCTTGAAGCCCCTCCATCCAAAGCCGCGCAACTTCCTGAAATTGTCGAGTTGCAGCACTGCGCCACTTGCAAACACCTCGAGCCTCTCCTTCGGGAAAGCTTTGCAACCATTGGCAAAGTAGTGAACGGTGCCGATCGAGCCGTTCGCAAAGCGCAGCGTGAACGAAGTCGTGTCCGCCGTGGGCGACTGCATTGTGGACCGATGCCACTCTTGTATCGGCGAATCAGCGAGGTGCCGAAGCAGATCGATGAAATGGCAGCCCTCGCCGATGATGCGACCTCCCCCTTGGTCTGCATCTTGCGTCCAGTGATCGCCAGGGATTGCACCGGCGTTCACAGTCATGACGAATGACTTCGGACCTGACGCAGCGCGCAGCAAGCTTCGCATCCGCTGCACTTGCGGCGCAAATCTTCGATTGAATCCGACCATCAGTGTGATGGGTCGGGCGCTTGCCTTCATGGCAGCCTCGATCCGATCCACCTCTTCCAAGGTCAGACACAGCGGCTTTTCAACAAAAACATGCTTCCCTGCCTGAATGGCATCGAGCACGAAGCCAGCGTGACTGTCATGACGTGTGGTGATCACCACGGCGTCAGTGCCTGAATCAGAAAAGAGGGAGGCGGAGTCTGTGGTGGTTTGTTGAAAGCCGAACTTGCGGCCAGCATGCAGACCAGTGACCCCACCGCTTGACGCAACGGTGCGCAGCGTGGCGCCTGCCTCTTGGAATGCCTTGATCAGCACGGCAGTTGCATAGTTCCCCGCGCCGAGGAAGCTCACCGCGCCCGTACCGGAGGTTCCACTCGACGGCCGCAACTCGACGGTTCGCTGCAACGGGGGCTGCCGAGCAGCCACCTCGGGGTAGCACAGGACGATGCCGAGCGACGGCTCGGATCCACCAACCACGTCGTAGGCAGCAAGCGCGTCATTGATCTGAAAGCGGTGTGAGACGAGTGGCTTCACATCGAGCCGGCCGTCAGACATCATGTCGAGCACGGCCTCAAGGTTGCGCTGTTCAGTCCAACGGACGAAGCCGAATGGATAGTCGTGCCCCTTCTCTTCGTAGTTGGGGTCATAGCGTCCAGGACCGTACGAGCACGAAACCTGAAATGTGATTTCCTTCTTGAAGAAATCATCACGTGAGAGTTCGAGGCCCGTGACTCCGACGAGAACAATGCGGCCGCGCTTTCGGCACATCAGCGCAGCCTGATGCATGGGCTCATTGCTGCGTGTTGCTGCCGTGACAATGACCGCATCGACGCCACGCCCGCGCGAGAACCGCTCCGCTGAAGCGACCGGGTCCTCACCCGCCGACAGATCGACGGTTTCGGCACCAAACTGCCGCGCAAGCGCCAGCTTCTTGGGATCGAAGTCGATGCCCAGCACGCGACAACCATGTGCGCGCAGGAGTTGTGCGGTCACAATGCCGATCAGACCCATACCAGTCACAACGACCGCCTCTCCAAGCGTTGGCTGTACAAGACGGATGCCCTGCAGAGCGATGGAACCAAGCACCGTGAACGCAGCCTCTTCGTCGGAGACGCCCTCAGGAACACGAGCACAAAGGTTCACCGGCACGCTGACAACATCGGCATGCTTACCGTTGGACGCCACTCGGTCACCGATCTTGAATCCCTGCACGCCAGCCCCGACATCGATGACCGTACCCACATTGCAGTAGCCAAGCGGGAGGGGCTGATCAAGCTTGCCGAAGACCGCCTCGATGGTCGGTTGGATGCCGTCCGTCAGCATCTTGTCCCAGACCATCTTGACCTTGTCTGGTTGCTGAAGGGCCTTTTGAATCCAACCCGCCTTGCCGAAGTCGACCAACATCCGCTCCGTGCCCGCAGACACGAGTGTTCGCTCGGTTCGGATCAGCAGATGACCGCGCCGCGATCCGGGACTGGGAACTTCAGCGACTTCAGTCGAGCCATCTCGCAGGGATTGCAGCACTTGTCTCATGAGGGCTTCCTTGCCGTTATGAGCATGAAGAGGCCCATGCCAGGCGCAATGCGCCGAATGAGCCAGCGTGGCCAAATCCTGCGCGCTGTGTCTAACAGCACGCCGCGGTGGCGCTGCCCCGCACCAGACTCGAGAAGATCGCCATGCGTCAGCACCGTGTTGATCTGGACATCAGCGAAGCCACTGAGCAACACCATCCGGGCTGCGGAAGGCGTGTACGCCTTTGTGCCAGGGCTCTCGAGAAACCGAGAGTAGATCTCAGCCATAGATGTCCACGGCCGCAAGCGAAAAAGCCCATATCGGGTCCAGAGCATGAGACCAACAATGCTCCAAGTGTGGTAGATCATGATTCGAGCCATGCCGCCGGGCTTGAGCACGCGAAGCACCTCTCGGAAGGCTCGAGGCGTGTCCGGACTGTGATGTAGCACCCCCCAGGAGTACACGACGTCGAAGGTTCCATTGGCGAAGGGCAATGATTCTGCGTCTCCGATGGCCAAAGTCGATCTGAGCCCGAAGGCGCCAAGCCGGCGTGTGGTGTGTTCGACAGCCCGAGGCGTGAGATCGATGCCAAAGAGGTCCGCACCTGCCTCGGCAAAACGCTGATGATCAGCTCCAAGACCCACCCCGATCTCAAGGACCTTCAGACCTTTGGCGCGGTGAAAGCCCGCGAACTCCGGGATGTATGGCTCAAGGCGATATCGCTCCCGTGCTTGTTCGGCGTAGCCGTCACGCTCGGCACTTGGCAGCAGCAGTTCCTCACCACACGATGCTCTGTTCCAGAACTCCGAAACCTGTTCTTTCTGGACGCTCATAGGTGGTTGGGGGAGGCTAGCCGATCAAGGAACGATCGACACCAAATCTCAATGCACAGCAGCGAAAGGATGGTGTAGCTCGAATCGATTCGACCGGTTTGATTTGCGTCAATCAGACGATTGACCGCTGCTGGATCGAACAGGCCGCGGCGACAGATCGCATCGGGCGAAAGCAAGTCGCCGATCATCGGCCGGAACTCGCTGCGGACCCACTGTCGCAAGGGCACGCCGAAACCAGCCTTGGGTCGGTAGATCACGTCGTGCGGCAGGAACGGCTCCATGGCACGCTTGAGCGGCCACTTGCCCACC
>Ga0208048_1001301_pt1 | contig 12994 bp, 10 predicted proteins | sample Malawi_45m_30L_FD_184163 | JGI IMG/M metagenome (GOLD analysis project Ga0208048, IMG submission 184163) | Freshwater microbial communities from Lake Malawi, Central Region, Malawi to study Microbial Dark Matter (Phase II) - Malawi_45m_30L... | ecosystem: Environmental > Aquatic > Freshwater >...
CCTCCATAGTCCCCCAGGAAGTCTTCAGGGGGCAGAAGCTCGAATACTCAAATGTCTGACCAGGCTCAAGATGCGGATGCTGCCCGACCACGCCGGGGCCCTCGACCACGCTCTCCTGCCCATCGGCGTCCACGATGCGCCAACACCTACCGACCAAACGCGCCGCCATCGGACCTTCGTTCGCGAGGCGAATCTTGTAGGCGAATGTGAAGTTGCCCCGCTCGACATCGGAATGCGAGTCGAGAAACGACGGCTCGACGTGAACTCGGATGCCATCGGTCACGGCTTCAGATCCCAGCGGACGTTTCTGAGTTGGTGGCATGGATCCAGTGAGTTTAGGCAGGAGTCGCGCTGCGCTGATCGGTTCGACGCATGGCCTCTTCGACGCACACGGCGGCAACGACATCCCCCATGACGTTCACCACGGTTCGCCCCATATCGAGCAGACGATCGACACCCAGCACAAGCGCGATACCAGTCGGTGGCACACCCACTTGCGCCATGACCGCCATCAGCAGCGGCAACGATCCGCCAGGGACTCCAGCCACACCGACCGAACTGATCACGCAGAGCACGAGCACCAGAATCTGATCGGCGATCGGAAGATTGATACCGAACACTTGTGCGATGAAGAGAACGGCACAACCCTCGAAGAGCGCGGTGCCGTTCATATTGATCGTCGCGCCGAGGGGAAGAACGAACCCGGAGACCTCGCGTCGCACGCCAAGATCGCGCTGCGAGAACTGCATGGTCGTCGGAAGCGTGGCATTACTCGATGACGTGGAGAAGGCCGTCACCATGACTGGGATACAAGCACGAAGAACGCGCCACGGGTTGCGACGAGCGAGCACTGTGAGCAGCAGTGGATAGAGCAGCAGGATCACCACCGCGTAGCAGACAAGCACCACCGCCACATACAGAGCCAACTTCCACAACAGAGCGCCGCCAAAGCGTGCGATCACAACAAAGATCAGGCAGAACACGGCAAGCGGTGCAAGACGCATGGCAAGCGACACGATGAACACCATGGCGTCACCGATGATGTCGAGGAACTCGACCGCACCAAGGCGTCGCTCGGGTGGCTGCAATCCGAGTGCAACGCCAAGCAGCAGCGAAAATGTGATCAGCGGCAACATCTGCATCTGCACGATCGCACCCAGAATGTTGCGCGGAAGTGTGGCATCAATCACCTGCAGCGTCACCGACACAGCGCCATCTCCGCCGAGAGAGCCGCCCTGTTCGATTCGAATCGCCTCCGCCCCGAATGACTCCACCAGCTCTGCACGAATGAGGGGATCGAAGCCCACACCGGGCTGAAATATGTTCATCGCGAACAGCCCGACCATGGTCGCGGTTATGGAGGTAATCGCAAAGAGCACGAGTGCTCGGCCCGCCACACGACCAAGGCGGCCTGGATCGCCCAGTCGCGCGACCCCAGCGGCAAGCGATGCGAACACCAAAGGAACGACCACGAGAAAGAGGAGGCGCAGAAAAATCTGCCCAACTGGGTTCAGAACTGAATCATTAATCAATTCAAGCTTGCTCTGCCATGCCGGCACTCGCTCCGCGACCCGGTGGGCGACAGCCCCGCATGCGGCCCCCATGACAAGTCCGGCAAGAATGAGCCAGTGATTTGCCCGCACCGACTGCATGCGCGGAGGCTAGCAACTGTCTGAGTACTCGCGCACTCACTTACGATCAAGCGCGAGTTCAGGAGTTCGACCCGCACGAATGCTCGCCCACTGCACAACGCATCGTGCCGTGCGATACCCCTTTGCCTTCACGGTCAAGACGAGCTGATCGACATTAGGCAGATCGACAGGCGGCGTGATCCCCTGCGCATCGCATGCCACAACCCAACCGTTGGGATCGCGCGGAACGCCATCGAGTTCCTTGCCGAACTGCACTTCTGCCGAAGCAATCGGCGCATCGGTCTTCGCGTCAACGACACGCAGCGCACTCTTCTTCCATTGCAGTCGGCGCATCTTCAGAGTTGCAGTACCACCGTCGGGCTCACGATCGATTCGAATTCGCACGGGGGCAAAGCCCGCCATACGCGCGTAGGCGTAGGCACGAAGCGGATGAAACCTCTGCACTTGAACACACCCATCGCTGCCGGCGGTCAACCGCTGCGCCGCAGGCATTCCCCATGCCGCCTCCACCCCGTCGGTTGGCAAGAAGAGCGAACACTCAACGGCCACTGTTGCGCCCGCCATCGAATCGCCACTCTCGTCGAGCACACAGACGCGAAGCGGCGAAGCCTGCAACGGGAACAGCAGCACATCCAACCGCGCTCGATCCGCAAGCGACTCGAATGGAACGCACAGATCCTCGGGCACCGTCACTTCGAGCGCTGTTGGCTTCGAGGGCTCCGCACATCCGCGGGGCTCGGGTACGATGCTCAACTGAACGGGGACAAATCCCTGACAGAACACTGCGAGGCTGGTGCCGCGTGCATCAAGAACGAGTGACGCCACACCGTCGGCGCCTGTCACGCTCGGCTTCGCGTTCCCTTTGGGCAGGAAACGAAGGAAGCGTGCGCCATGCTGGCGAATCTCCGCACCCTCGATGGGCGATCTCGTGTCCGCCCGCATGACTCGGATTTGCACGGGCTTCGAAATGCATCCCGTTCCAAGCAGCAAGACAACTGCACTACATATGCACAACAGCGAATGAAGCCACGCGCCGAGTGGAACATCACCGAAGCACTGACCTGATCGTCTCGCGAGACGATCGTGGCTCGCGCCGCCCCTTCCAAAGGTCGGCTTTCTCGCTATCATTCAACTCCAATTCTTTGGGGATTGGTGTAACGGTAGCACAACTGACTCTGACTCAGTTTGTCCTAGTTCGAATCTAGGATCCCCAGTTCTTCAGGCACTAGCGCGGTCGAACAGGGGGAGTCGCTTCCTCATTTGGCATCGTCTTCTTTGCCGAGTTCGCGGTACTGAAAGTTTTCCATACCGATCATTCCGCCGGCCATCAACCCCTTTTGCGCTCCGACGTACACGGCCACGCCCTCTTGGAAGGATGCCGTTCCAGTGCTTCCCTTGTCAGCGGCAACAGCGAGCCCCTCGACCTTTCCAGTCAGAAAGCCCTTCTTGAACTTGTCGAGCGTGGGCTGGTCAGCGAAGACGATCAAGATCTTCTTCCCTTGTCCCCCTGCCTGCAGCCCAACATTGAACTGGTTCTCAGCAGCCCAGCCGATCTGTGTACCGCTCGGGGTGAAGACAGCTCCACGACCAAAGCTTCCCCCGGTGAGGATGATGCCCCATTGACCTGCACCAGGAAACACGGCGTAGCCGGCGGAGCGGTTGATCTGGTCACGAAGTCCGTTGACATTCGTCTCGAAGTACCCCAGACCATCGCGTGCCTCGACAACGAAGGCCTGTCGGTCATCCCCCGACGGTGCGACACTACAACCAACCGTACTCTGTAGGGACGCGATCAAAAACAGAAGCACGACTCGAGCACACTTGGGAAGGTTTTATTTCATGGCCGCTGAAGATAATGCCGATCGGCTACCCTCACCATTTACTCAGACCCACAACTCCAAGGGAGTTCCGACCCACCTTCGCGAGTTCCTGCGCTTTCTGTGGAGCAAAGATGGACAAGGTGTTGTGGCCAAAGTGAAACTCGTTCCGCCCGATTCCGCGAGGATTCCACCGCAACTCGGCAGCCCGATCGACAACATCTGGAAGTGACTGCCCGCGTCCCTCTGCCGCGCCGCAAGCCCGTTGTCAGCCCTCGGCTCAGCCCCAGTTCGACAGCAGCGTTGTCAAGTCAGATCCAGCGACCTTGCCATCTCGATCGATGTCGGCGGCACAACTGGTGCAGGTACCCCATGACCCGAGCAGTTCGGTCAGATCCGAACCGTTCACCGCACCATCGTCATTGATGTCGCCGGGGCGAACAGGCAACCCAGGCGTTCCCTCGATGATCAGCGTGGGTGCTGCACCGAAGCCGCCTGTCTGCCATGTCACGCCGTCAGACTGCGAGATGACAGAAAACTGATTGCCGACTGAAGCGAAGTTCCAGACTGCGCTTTGCCCGGGCTGAACGGTCGACTGCGCCACGACCCAGTACTTCTGACCCGACCGCAGCGCGACGCCGCCCGCCGACTGCAAGACTTCCTGCATCGGACTCCATCCAACAGCCTGAATGTTGACGGTCCACTCCTCCAGCACCTCGCTCGAAGGCAGGCTTAATCCAGAACCCGATGCGGTGGACTGGTCTGTCCGCAAGGTGATACGCACCTGCGGATGCGCGCCACCACTGTTGTCCATGAACCAGATCTTCACGCGCTCGAGCGTGAAGTCGCTGCTTGGAATGAAGCGTGCACCAACACTCTGCTGCGAAGACACATCAGGACCCCACAGTCCGAAGAATCCGCCAAACGGACCTGCCGTTTGGTGCACGATGGCTGCAGCCGCTCCAGCAACCATCAACAGAGGTGCGATCCATGCAAACACGCGGACAGCTCTCATGTTCTTTAGAGTATCGCTGCGATGCAATGAGGCAAGGGAGATCCGCGACTTTCGCGAAATTCCTCCGCAGTCCTCAAACAAGGCGGGTGCGGTTATGGTGAACGCGTGCGTGTTGTGAGCCTGTTGCCGTCAGCGACCGAGATTCTTTGCCGCATCGGTGGCAGTTCGCTGCTCGTTGGACGAAGCCATGAATGCGACTTTCCTGTCGGGCTCGATCATGTGCCAATCCTGACTGGGCAGCGCACGCCCTCGTTCACTGGCGAGGGATCAAGTCTGGAAATCGACCGCTCCGTCCGCGCAGCATTGGCTGCGGGTGAATCGCTTTACACGCTTGATATCGATCGACTCCGTGCGCTGAAGCCCGATGTCATCCTGACACAGGATCTCTGCGAGGTGTGTTCCATCGACTTGCCCACCGTGCAGCGCGTTGCGCGCGAATTGAATCCGACACCAACTGTTGTGAGCCTCAACCCGAAGTCCGTGTGGGCCGTCTTGGATGATCTGCTCCGCGTCGGTGAAGCGGTCGGACTTGAACGCGAGGCTGAAGCAGCGATGGTCGAACTTCGGGAAGGCTGGTGGACGGCCATCGACTTTGTGAACCCCTACGAAGAAGGCCCCGAAGTGCTCTTTCTTGAGTGGATGAACCCGACCTTCGTTGGCGGTCACTGGACACCCGAACTGATTCAGGCTGCCGGTGCTCGCCACTCGCTGAATGCGGTGGGTTCAAAGAGCCGCGTAGCGACAGCAGAGGAGATCGTTGCCGCGGCGCCCGACCGTGTGATCATCTGCCCTTGCGGGCTTGCGCTGCCCGCAATTGAGTCAGAACTTCACGCACTCACCGCGCAGCGCTGGTGGCAGGTGTTGCCGGCCTCGCTCGAGAGTGGTCGGATCGCCTTGGTGGACGGCAACCAGATGTTCAACCGCCCTGGACCGCGTCTTGTCGATGCGTTCCGGTGGATGGTTGGTTGGCTGCACGACCGACCAGAACTGATACCGAGAGGGTTCCCCGTGATATATCGCTGAATCGCCATAGTGCAGCGCCTCTGCGTCCGCCGAATGTGCGGCATGGATATTGCTACAAGTCTTCCCCGATGAACTTCGAACGCTTCACCACTCTCGCACAAGGCGCCATCTCGCAGGCACAGTCGCTTGCGGTTCGTGACCAACACGGTGAGGTCTCTTCGCTGCATCTGCTGACGGCGCTCCTCGCCGAGAAGGATGGTCCGGCGTGTGGTGTTCTCGCCAAGGCGGGGCTCGATGGCGCACGTGTGCTCTCCACCGCGCAGGCTGAACTCGCGCGGCTGCCGAAAGTTCAGGGGGCTGCACCCGGCGTCTCGCGCGATCTGACAGGAGCGCTCGGCGCAGCCGAACGACTCGCGCAGAAGATGAAAGACTCGTATGTGTCAAGCGATCATCTGCTGATCGCGCTGGCACAGGTGAAGGGAAGCACACAAGATGTTCTTGCGGCGGTCGGTGCGGATGCCAAGACGCTTGAACGCGCCGCACTGGAAGTGAGAAAGGCCAGCGGTGTTCAGGGGATCCATGATGCCGGCGGCGAGAATTCCTTCGAAGCACTCAAGAAGTACGGAAAGGACTTGAACGAGCTCGCGGCATCGGGCAAGCTCGACCCAGTGGTGGGACGCGACGAAGAGATTCGCCGCTGCATGCAGGTGCTGTCGCGACGATCCAAGAACAACCCGGTGCTGATCGGCGAACCCGGCGTCGGCAAGACCGCCATCGCGGAGGGACTTGCACAGCGAATTCTCAACGGTGACTGCCCGGAGTCGATGCGCTCCGCCCGAATCGTGGCGCTTGATGTCGGCGCACTGCTTGCGGGCGCGAAGTACCGCGGCGAGTTCGAGGAGCGGCTCAAGGCCGTGCTCCGTGAGGTGGCCGCCAGCGAAGGGCGCATCATCCTCTTCATCGATGAACTCCACACGATCGTCGGCGCGGGCCAGGCCGAAGGTGCCGTGGGTGCAGGGCAGTTGCTCAAGCCTGCCCTCGCCCGCGGCGAACTGCACTGCATCGGTGCCACCACACTCGATGAGTACCGCAAGCATGTCGAGAAAGACGCGGCTTTCGAGCGCCGCTTCAGTCCCGTTTACATCGGCGAGCCATCCGTGGAGGACACGATCGCGATTCTTCGCGGACTCAAGGAGCGGTATCAGGCACACCACGGTGTTCGCATTCAGGACAGCGCACTCGTGGCGGCGGCGCAGCTCAGTGATCGTTACATCAGTGATCGCTTCCTCCCCGATAAGGCGATCGACTTGCTTGATGAGGCCGCAAGTCGGCTCCGCATAGAAAATGATTCGATGCCGACGGAACTGGATGCCATCCGTCGCAGCATCACGACGCTTGAAATTGAGAAAGCAGCGCTCCAGATTGAGAAGGATCCGCAGAGTGCGCAGCGACTCGTTGTGGTCGAACAGGTACTTGCCGAGGAGCGCGAACGCGATCGGGCCATGACCGCACAGTGGGAGGTGGAGAAGGCAGATCTGGACGCAGTCAAGCACATCGACCGCGATATCGAAGCGCGGAAGGTGGAGTTCGAGCAGGCACAGCGGCGCGGGGACTTTGACCGCGCGGCACGCATCCAGCATGGTGAAATCAGAGAACTCGAACGGCGACGCACAGACGCGGAAGCGGCACTGCGCAAGCGCCTGGAATCGGGCGCCGCGCTCGTGAAGGAGGAGGTCGATCCGGAGGCCGTCGCCGAAGTGGTTGCCAAGTGGACGGGTATTCCCCTGTCCAAGCTCGTCGAGAGCGAAAGGGAAAAGCTGCTGCACATCGAGAAGTCGTTGCAGCGGCGAGTGATCGGACAAGACACGGCCGTTCGTGTGGTTGCAGAGGCGGTTCGCCGCAATCGTGCGGGACTTGGTGAACCCAACCGCCCCATCGGCTCCTTCCTGTTCCTCGGTCCAACCGGTGTGGGCAAGACGGAACTCTGCAAGGCGCTCGCCGAACTGCTCTTCGACTCTGCCGATGCCCTCGTGCGCATCGACATGAGTGAATTCATGGAACAGCACTCCGTTGCACGCCTCATCGGCTCACCACCTGGCTATGTGGGCTACGACGAAGGTGGCCGACTGACCGAGGCGGTGCGGCGGCGGCCCTACTGCGTTGTGCTGTTCGACGAGTTCGAGAAGGCGCATCCTGATGTGAGCAATGTGCTGTTGCAAGTGCTCGATGATGGGCGGCTCACCGATGGACAAGGGCGCACTGTCAACTTTGCAAACACCATCATCGTCATGACGAGCAATATTGGATCCGCAGCGATCCTTGACATGAGTGAGCGCGGCGAACCAGAGGAGATGATCGAAGCGCACGTCCGGAAGATGCTGAAGGAGCGCTTGCGTCCAGAACTATTGAACCGAATCGATGAAACGGTGGTGTTCCAGCAACTCAGCAGCGCTCAACTGGCGGCGGTCACGAAGATTCAACTCGAACTTCTCGGCCGGCGACTGAAGCAGCGCGGCATCGGGCTTGATGTGTCCAACGATGCCTGCAAAGCGCTTGCGGCGGAGGGATATGACCCCCAGTTTGGTGCGCGACCACTCAAGCGTGTCGTGCAGCAGCGCATTGAAAACCTCATTGCATCAAAGATTCTGAGCGGCCAATTCCAAGATGGCGACACGATCGCGGTGGGCTATCTGGGCAAATCCTTCATCTTCGAGAAGTCCCGCGGAACTCCGCAGAAGGCGTAAGTCGCGTCTCGCGGACGCTCACTCGGCATGCAGCAGCGGACCGAGTGCCGCCGCACAGAGGAGCAACTCTGCCGTCTCAACCTCGCTGTAGGTCCTCGGTGCGACGCAGGCGATGCCGATCACACCCACGACATCACCTGTTCGAGCATCGATCGCCGGAACCGTGATCGCACCTTCCATGCCCGTCGCGCGCGCGCCAGGGCGCACATCACCTGACTGATCGCTCTGCAGATTGCACACGGTCACGGGTACACGACGCGATGCCGCAAGTCCCGCGAGCCCCTTCCCAAATGGAATCGTGCGAATCGCATCAAGCACAGGCGGCGGAAACTGTCCCACGACTGCACGCAGATGAAGGTGTCCATCCGTTGCTGTTCTGTGCATGGTTCCACTATCGCATCCAAAGTGATGGATCATCGCTTCGAGCGACTGCTGCAGCGTGAAGTGATCGCCCAGTGAGGCGAGTGGTGCAGGTTTCGACGTCATGCGGCGAAGGGTACGCGCTGGCTGCTCAGCCCTAGCGCCAACGCTCACTCCATGCCTGCAGCATCAGCACGGACCACACTTGGTGGCGCGGCGCATCATCGCCCGCAAGCAGTTGTTGCCAGAGCCGCTCCACGGCATCTGCGCGGAGAAGCCCTGCGCGTGAAACGGCGCTGCGTGAAAGCAGCGATTCCGCCCACGGCCGAAGGGGGCCGCGAAGCCAAGCGGCAATCGGAACCCCGAAACCCATTTTGGGGAGATCGGCAACCTCGGGCACCACGGAACGCGCCAGTTCGCGGGCCGCCCACTTGCATGTGAACGACCGCTGATCACGCCCAAAGCGAACCTTCGCAGCAATCGGTAATCGCCACGCCCACTCCACAAGATCACGGTCGAGAAAAGGCGAACGCACTTCGAGAGCGACCGACATCGATGTGCGGTCCACCTTCACCAAGAGATCGTCCACGAGCGCTCCCGCGAACTCTTCGCGCAGGACACGGCGCAGAACGCCATCTGTAGTGATTGCATCATCCGCATCCTGCAGGCGCGTCAACGGCTGTGCAGCCTTCGCGAGCAGCGATGCGCTCTCCGGTCCGATCGATGACAAGACATCGATCGCCCCATCGAGCGATTCCGACAGGACGAGTGCGCGCATTTTCTCGAGCTTCTCATGCGGGCGCACAGCGCTCCCCTGCCCAGCCAACTGCGGAACCCGTCGAAGCAGCCGCACCAGAAGCGGCGCCATCTGCCGCGCGAAGCCCGCCTGCATCCGCGCAACCCATCCGCGCCCGCCAAGTCGCGCACTCCACCACGATGCGATCGCCGCACAACGCTCGTACCCGCCAAGCACTTCGTCTCCGCCGTCGCCACTGAGAGCCACCGTGACCGATCCGCGCACAAACTCGCTGAGCATCAGGAAGCCGATCTGACTGCTGTCTGCGAATGGCTCATCATGCACCTGCGAGAGTCGAGTCGCCGCCGCAAGCACATCCGTACCGCTGGCGATGCGCAGCGCATGCTTCGATCCGATCGCGCGAGCTGTGGACTGCGCTGCAGCGCTCTCGTCGTAACCCGCAACATCGAAGCCGAGGGTGAACGTATGGATTGCGGAACCGGTCAACCGTGCAGCAGATGCCGCGATCAGCGCGCTGTCGATCCCACCCGAAAGACACACACCAAGTGCAACATCCGACCGCAGCCGCCGAGCCACGGCCGCGTCGATGCGCTCCTGCAACTGCCGCGGAACCTGCGAAACATTGGTCCGCAGCGGATCGGATTCGCACGCACGTGCGACACGAAGTGGATTCCACCAATCCAGTCGCTGCGGCTGAGCGCCCGCGGCAACGTCGATCGACCAAGACAGCACTGCACCCGGCGGGACACGAAAGATTCCCCGCAGGATCGTCTGTTCACCGGGCACGCAGCCGTACCGCAGGAACGCCGCCACAGCGCCCTCGTACACGGGTGGCATCGACCACCCCATGGCTCGCAGTGCGCGCAACTCGCTCGCGAAGCCGAGAACGCCATCGACCCACCCCCACACCATCGGTTTCTTTCCCGCACCGTCGCGCATGAGGTGCAACACGCGCCGCTCCAGATCAATGATGGCACCAGCGAACATGCCGCGCCAGCGATCCAGCGATCGCTCCAACCCCCAAGCATCAAGCGTGGCGAGCATCACTTCCGTATCGCTGTGACCGCGCCACGCCGCGATTCCCGCACGGTCAAGTTCGACGCGCAGTTCTGGCGCGTTGTAGACCTCGCCATTCCACGCGATCACCCAGCGACCTGATGCGCTCACCATCGGCTGATGACCCGCAGGCGTGGGATCCATCACCGCAAGCCTGCGGTGCGCCACACCGACCGGGAGCGGCGGCTGCCACCACACCCCGCTGTCATCGGGGCCGCGGTGTTGAAGTGCATCCGACATCCGATCGAGGACGCCACGCGCATCTCGCACACGAGCACTCGGATCGAGGAAGCCCGCGATTCCGCACATGGCTCCGAGGATAGGGCGGCAGTCATCGAAACCATTAGGATGACACCATGACGATCCACCTTCCCGCAGCGCAAGCCAGATCTGCCATCCAATTCTGCCTGCATTCACTTCTGCTGAGTGGAGCGCTTCTTCTCTCCATTGGCTGTGAACAGGTCAGCGATCGGCTGCCCGCCGCCGCCTGCTCTGCGACCACGACAAGCGCGGTGCGCATCTCGACAACCGGTAGCGACGCAACCGCAATGCAAGACAGCATCCAGACGCTCGCAGGCATCATGATGCGCTCCAAGATTCCTGTGGTTGTTCAGGCCTCGGGGCTTCTACAACTGCAGGCTCTCGGGCTCGATCAACAGCCACAGATGGTCACGTACGGCAAGTCGCTCGCGGCGCTTCGCGCCATCGAAGGCAGCAACATCTTCCTGCTCGCCGATGAGATCCCGAGTGTCCCACTCGCCGCCGGCGGCGAAGTGATGGATGACCCTGATGCAATGGTTCTCCTCGTTCAGACCAAGAGGCTCGGCGCAGAGAAGGAAGTAGCGGCCGCGATGAATGAGTGGATGACGGACGCATCGGTCGAGTCGATCGGTGGCGGTTGGTACTGGGTGAAACCCAAGGGCACGACTCGGACGCTTGGAGGCGGCGATGCCTCTACAGCGGTCGCACTGGAGAACGCGCTCGCAGGTGTACCAGCGTCCTCCGTGACGATCGGACTTCGCGTCACGGATTCGATGCGTGAATCGCTCGCCGAAGGAATGGACGAGGATGGAGGCATACTGACCGCTGCGCTCGCCGGATTCGAGGACTCCATGAAGTCGCTGCAGACGGCGTCCATTGGGCTTCAGTTCGGTGAAAAGCCTGAAATCCGCGCGGGCATGATGTTCGAAAGTGAAGCTGCGGCACAGGAGTTCAATGAGTCGTGGACATCCACCACGCGCAGTCTCACGTCGATGCTCGGCATGATGATGGCATCGCAAGCCGCCGACGAGGAAGAGGAAGGCGAAGACGCAGCGCCACCGATGGATCCGACGATGTTCTCTGGGATCGCTGAAGCCCTTGCGATGAAGCAGGACAAGCAGCGACTCTCGCTTGTGATCGACGACGCAGGCTGGCGCAAGCTCCTTCCGTGAGCCGCTCCGAGCGAGGCGTTCAACCGCCGCCAAGTTGACGCGCAGCGTGCAGGAACGCGGCGTGATTGGCGCGCAATTCGCTCATCGAGTCTCCGCCGAACTTTTCCACAAACGCACGAGCGATCTCGAAAGCAACGACCTGCTCCATCACGACGCTCGCCGCAGCAACGGCGCTGATATCGGAGCGCTCATACTGGCTTTGTGATGCCTCGCCGCTTCGAAGGTCCACGCTCGGCATGCCGCGAAGCAGCGTGGAGATTGGCTTCATTGCGCCGCGCACCACAACCGGCATGCCGTTGGTCATGCCCCCCTCAAGCCCGCCTGCATTGTTGGTCGGGCGCGTGAATCCAAGATGGCTCTCGCTGCGCTGGGTGGGATCAAAGTGGATCGGGTCGTGTACCTCGCTGCCCCGCCGAGCGGCGACCGCCATGCCGAGACCGATCTCGACGCCCTTGAAGGCCTGAATGCCCATCACAGCCGCAGCGAGTCGCGAATCAAGTCGCGCATCCACGCTGACGCACGATCCAAGTCCGGGAGGAACACCGAACACATGCGTCTCGCACCACCCACCCACCGTGTCCTTGTCGACCTTCGCCTGATGGATCGCCTCCACGAGTTGTGCGGACACGGACTCATCCGGGCAGTACACCTCGCTCGCGTCGCGTCGCACGCGAAGCGCCGCAAGTTCCGCGGCGCTCGGTTGAAGCGTGCTCTGCACATCCAGAGCGCCTCGTACGAATCCGAAGACCTCCACGCCAAAGCATCCAAGCAGACATCGCGCCACCGCGCCCGCCGCTGTTCGCGCGGCCGTCTCGCGTGCGCTCGCCCGCTCGAGCGTGCCACGGCAATCAGTGGTGAGCCATTTGATGCTGCCCGCGAGATCGGCGTGCCCCGGACGCGGACGAAACACTGGGGGCGTGCGCTCGACATCGTCGATCCGCGAGTCGGCGTTCATGATCTCGATGGCGATGGGCGATCCGATGGTCATCCCCTGCCGCACGCCCGAAAGAAAACGAACCGCATCCGTCTCGATGCGCTGCCTCGCGCCGCGACCGTAGCCGCCCTGCCGACGCCTCAGTTCGCCATCGATGAATGCGGCATCGATCGGAACGCCCGCGGGCATTCCCTCGATCAGCGCGATCATCGCCGGCCCATGCGATTCACCCGCCGTTCGGTAACTCAGTGTCGCCAATGCAT
>Ga0208048_1001304_pt1 | contig 12967 bp, 7 predicted proteins | sample Malawi_45m_30L_FD_184163 | JGI IMG/M metagenome (GOLD analysis project Ga0208048, IMG submission 184163) | Freshwater microbial communities from Lake Malawi, Central Region, Malawi to study Microbial Dark Matter (Phase II) - Malawi_45m_30L... | ecosystem: Environmental > Aquatic > Freshwater >...
GCCGTACTCGCGCTGAGCGATCGAGGCGAGCGTGTCACCCTTGCCAATCACATGCGTGCGGCTGGCTGAAGCGCCCGGAGCGGGCTTCCCCGGCTCAAGCGGCGTCGCACCCTGGGCGCCACGGCCAAGGTTGTCATAGTCCTCGACGACCGTGTACTGGCGATTGGCGATCACGCCCTCGCGCACGGCGCTCACTGGCTGGATGCTCGACGGCCCCGGGCGGCCCGTCACGGGTTCGTTGGCCACGAGCATCGAGCTCGCAGGACGGTCGACGGCGGAGAAGTGGTCCGACAGCAGGATGCCCACGAAGAGGAGCAACCCGAATCCAAGGACCAACGCCAGCTTGTGTTCACGGTTCATCGCAGCATCCATGCCCTGAGGGCTCTCGACCCATCCAGACGGCCTCTGCATCCTTGCATCGGCCCGACTCTCCAACGATGTCCTGCCTCGATCGCCGAGCGGCTGGGTCAGCGGGCCAGCCTGATGGCCCGCAACTTCGCCGATCGGGCCCGGGGATTCGCACCCACCTCGGTGGGTGAAGCCTCCACGGGCTTGCGGGTGAGGGACTCAGCCCAGCCCGCTTCGATCACCTGGGCGAAGGCCCGCTTGACGATCCGGTCCTCCAGGCTGTGGAAGGACATGATGGCCACCCGAGCACCCGCCGCGAGCCACGTGGGTGACCCCGAGGCGGCAGCGAGCGCGGCATCGCGCACGGCCGCCACGAGTCCTTCAAGTGCTCCGAGCTCGTCGTTGACGGCGATCCGGAGTGCCATGAAGGTCCGCGTGGCTGGATGCAACCGACTTGCCGCGACACGGGCGCCGTAAGACTCCCGTACCAGGCTCGCAAGCTGACCCGTCGTCGATATCGGCACGCGGGCGCGAGTCTGTGCAATGTTCCTGGCGATGCGTCGCGCGAAAGGATCCTCGCCGTAGTGGAAGATGATGTCAGCCAGTTCGCGCTCGTCCAAGCGGGCCACGAGCTGGGCTGCCGTCTCGCCGCGCGTGGGATCAAGGCGCATGTCGAGCGGCCCATCGTGCGAGAAGGCCAGACCTCGGGAGGGATCGTCGACCTGGGTCGACGCGAAGCCGAGATCAGCGAGGACAGCGTTGGCCGGCGGGGTTTCCGTTGGCATCATGAGCCCGACTGAGCGAAAGTCGGCGTGAACGGCCTGGACCCGCGGCGCCGAAGGTATGGCCGAGACCCGTGCAGCCGCGTAGGCAAGGTTGGTCGGGTCGCGATCGAAGAGCGTCAACACGCCGGATGCCCCCACCGACGCACCCAGCGCAACGGCGTGACCACCTCGACCTGCCGTCAGGTCGACCGCGCTCTCGCCAGAGACCGGGACCAGCAGCTCCAGGATCTCGCCGAGCAGCACCGGACGATGACCATGTGGGTCGGAAGCTCCGGCGTCATGGGCGCCGCGGTCGCCGCGCGGACCTGGGTTCGACGTCATGCCTTGGCCGGGTCGGCAGGCTTGGCTGCATCGACCGTGGTGCTCGGCAGCGCTTCAGGGGCAGCATCCGCCCGCGGAGCCACCTGCCACCGCTCAAGCAAGGCGGCCTTGAGCGCCACACAGATCAGGCCCGCGAAGAGCACGAACGCGATGCTGTAGACCACCAGGACACGGGGACGCTCGAAGAGTTGCAGCGCGGCCAGCCCGACCCCCAGCAGCGTGAACGCGGCCGTGACGGCGTAGAGCAGGAAGACCGCCTTGCGGACGGAGCCGGTCAATCGCTTGGCCTGATGGTGGATGTGATTGGCATCGGCCGCTGACATGGGCAGCCCCGCCAGCTTGCGGCGGATGATGGCCAACAGCGTGTCCATGATCGGCAGCGCGAAGATGATCAAGCCGGCGAAGAAGAGGCTGATGCTGTCTTCCTGAGCCTGCATCATGATGCAGACCGCGAGCAGGTAGCCGATGAGCAGGCTGCCGCAATCACCCAGGAAGATGACCGCCGGATTGAAGTTCCACGGCAGGAATCCGAGCAGGGCGCCGAGCAGCGCCAGCGCCAGGACCACGCGTGCGGCGACGAACTGACCTTGCTCGACGCCGACCGGAAGGGTCGCGGCAAGCAGCAGACCGACGGCCAGGAAACCGACCGCCATGATCGAGCTGGTCCCGGTCAGCAGGCCATCGAGGCCATCGATCAGGTTTGCAGCATTGCATGCACCGAGGATCATGCCGGCCACGAGCACGATGCCGACCCAGTAGTAGACGGCGTCTTCCGTCACGATGCCGGCGGTCGAGCCAGCGAGCCATTCGGCGACCCCGCCATGCACCACCGGATAGAGCAGGCCGCGCGCGATCGGCGTGCCGAACGCGTTGTCAGGTGAGTAGCACAGGAGCGCAGCGGCCACGAGCTGCCCCGCGATCTTGCCCCATGGGTGCATCGAATCGAGGTCGTCGAGGAACCCGACGAACGCGATGGCCGTCATGCCGGCGAGGATCTCCCACGGCACCGGCATGAAGTCACGCTCACCCATGCCCACGAACGCATAGGAGACACCGAGTGCCGCGACCAGGCCGAGGAACACGGCGAGCCCGCCGAGATACGCGACCGGGTACTTGTGCAACTTCCGCTGCTGGTCGGGCTTGTCGATGATGCCGGCCTGCACCGCCATCAAGCGCACGAACGGCGTGGCGACCAACGTGACGAGGAACGCCACGAGGAAGACAGGCGCTGCTTCGTTGAGGACCGACATCGCGCCCACAAGGATGCCTTCGCCGGCCGCTGGTGCGGCCGACGCCAGTGATGCAGGGATCGGATCTTGCTGGATCAACCCGTGGCCTCGGTGGGTGCAGCCTGGATCGCAGGCGAACCGGATCCATAGGCGGCGATGGTGCGCAGGTTGCGCTGCATGTGGCCTCCTTGAACCTCAACGGGTCGATTGAGCACCAGGCCAATGACCTCGGCACCCGCCTCACGCAACTTGCTCGCATAGCGGAAGACCAGGCCCTTCTCCTGCGTGAGCGCATTGACGACCAGTACGACCCGATCGCCCACGCGGTCGGCAAGGAGCAGCGATTCACCGGCGACGACCAGCGGTGGTGCATCCATGACGACGACGTCGTAGTTCGTCTTCAGCTGCTCGATCACCTCGACGGTGTGGAGCGTGCAGAGCAGTTCGGGCAGCCGCGATGCCAGGCCGCCGGCGCAGACCACGTCGATGCCCGGCACGGCCGGACGGATCGCCTGCTCAGGCGTGATGCGGCCCTGAAGCAGCTCGCCCAGGCCGGGAGTCTCGGCCTGCAAGCCCACGAGTTCGTGCATGCGCGGGCGACGGAAGTTGCAATCGATGATGAGGACCTTGCGCGCGGCATGCGCCGCGGCGGCGGCGAAGTTCGTGACCATCGTGGTCGTCCCTGCGGAAGGGCCGGCCGACACGAACATCACGCCCTTGGCCGGGGGACCGCCGCCCAGGGTGCCCCAGGCGCGCGAGACTTCCATGCTGAACTGGCGCATGACCTCGCTGAACGAGGCATTGGGGTGATTCCACAGCGCCCACTCGGGTTGCGTCGGTCCGCCGGGTTCGTCCTGGCGATCCGGGATGACGCCCAGGATCTTGCCCGCGCCCACGATGTCGGCCGGATAGCGCACGCGCTGCTCCGTGATCTCGCGCAGGAAGAGCACGCCGACAACGGCCAGCACACCCAGCGCAGCGCCGCCGGGCAGCGTGATCTTGAGCTTGGGGAACGTGGGTTCGCGGGGCTCGACGGCCGGCCGCATCAGGATCTGCTGGGCGTCGGCGCGGTCAGCTCGGAGCTGGTTGGTCGCGATGCGTTGCTCGAGTTCCTGGCGCTCCTCCTGCTTGCCTTCCTTATCGCGCTTGAGGCGCTCGATGCCGGCGACGACCGCGGCGCGATCGACGAGGACCTTCTCGGTCTCGTTAATTTCGCGGTCGAGTCCGGTCAGCGTCAGCTTCACCGCCGAGAGCTCGTCGTCGAAGCGCTTCTCGTCGGCGAAACGATTCTGCTGGACCTGCTCGGCGATGCGGGCCTTGAGCTGCTGCTCGACCTTGTCGAGCGACTCCTTGGCTTCCTTTTCCTGCGGCGTGCCTTCACGGAAGCGCGCCCGGACCGCGTCATAGTTGGCCTGGGTCCGGTCACGATCGACCAGCAGCGCCTGCACGGCTGCATCGCGGCGCGCCTCGCGCACCTCTTCCTCGGTCCCCATGCCGGTGCCGCCCTTGCGCGCTCGGGCCGACTCTAGACGCGACTGCGTGAGCTGGATTTGCTGGATCACCTCGGCGCGGCGGAGCAACAGGGCTTCCAGAGCGCGCTGGCCCTTCTGCGGATCCTCGTCGTACGACTGAATGCCGGCCTTACGGAGCTCGGACTTGATCTGGTCATCGATCGCGTTGATCTCGGTCTCGATCGCCTTGGACCGGGTCCGCATCGACTCGTTGCCCGACGTGATGCGCCTGTTCTCGTCCGCCACGCGGAGCGTCATGTAGGTGTCGCCCACCGTATTCAGCACCGGCGCGATGTCTTCCTTCTCCGTCCACATGAACCGCAGCACGAAGAGCTGGCTGCTGCGCGCGAACGAGGCCGAGAGGTCCTCCTTCAGCTCGCGGATCGCATCGGTGTAGTTGGGCACGCCGTTCTCGAGGAAGAGCTGCCCATACGAGGTCTGCTGGAACGCCGGTGTCGCGATGACCGCTTCGAGCACGCGATCCGAGAGCATGAAGCCGATCTCGGTGTTCGCGATGCGGACGACCTGTTCTTCCTGCGTGTAGTCCTGGCCGACCGCATCGGTCCCTTCGAGGATGCGGTTGCGGATCTCGAAGACCGCTTCGCCCGTGTAGAGCGGGTACACGGCCCCCATACCGAAGTTGAGGATCGTGCCGAGCACGGCACCGACCGCGCCGCCCGCGGCGATGGCCTTCCAGTGCTCGCGCAGTACGCGCACCGGATCGATGTTCACGGAGGGGCGCGACGCCGGACGGCGTGCGTCGGCGGCTGGACGGGATGGGGCTCGGCTCATGGTCGGGTTCCTCGGTTCACTTGAGGGTCGCCTCGAGCCGGGCCGCGATGGCGGCCTCGGACTCAGGGAGGGGATTGTCCTTCGCCAGCACCATCGCGTTGGCTAACGATGCCTTGGCTGCGTCCTTGCGGCCCTGTGCATCCTGGGCCATCGCCAGGTGGAGCAGCATGGTGGGCGTCTGCCGCATCTCGAGACCGCGCAGCAGCGTGGCTTCGGCGCCAGCAGGATCACCGGCCTTCAGCTGGGCAAGACCCAACGTGTCGATGCCATCGACGTTTGATGGTGCGATCGCCGAGGCACGTCGTGCATAGCCGAGGGCCTTCTGGGCATCGCCGCACGTCGCCTCGACGTACGCAACGTTGTTGAGCGCATCGAACTGGTTCGGGAAAGCCTGCAGGACCGTCTCGAACTCCTTCGCAGCCGCGGTGCAATCGCTCATGCGGTACAGGACGTTGCCGAGGCTCATGCGGCTCATGGCGACTGCAACCCGATCCGTTCCCGCCGCGGCGAGTGCCTGCTGAGCGTAGTCCCGCGCCTTGACGAGCACCTCAGGCGGGGCGTTGCGAAGGAGTATCCAGGCCAACGCCAGCTGACGCAGCGTCTCGGGATCATTGATATCCGCCACCTGGCGCACGAATGCGTCATAGGCCTCGAGCTCGGACTTGGTCTCCTTTACCTTGAAGACCTGGAGCAGGATGTCGAACCAGCCCTGCACCGGCTGGCGTGCCGCCCCCGCCGCGAGGTTCGCCTGATAGATGCTGCGCAAGTTCATGAGGCCCGCATCGCGAGCTCCGCTGAGGCACTCGCCGGCGGATCGCGCGCTCTGGAGGTACATCGAACCGCGCACCTGTTCGGGGTACGCGCGGATCAGCGCACTCAGGCTTCGCAGGTCCGGCGGATCCTTGGACAGGTACATGCGCGCAGCCAGCTCGAGCGAACCGACCGAACGGTCGGAGGCGAAGGCGCGTTCGTAGCTCTGGCCCGCATCGGTCCACTGGCGTGCCTCGGACTGGATCTCGGCGAGCCGTCGCAGCCAGACAGCATTGAGCGCCGACTGCTGCACGGCTTCCTCGAGCACGGCTCGCGCACCTGCCGGGTCGCCGGTGCGCAGGAGCAGATCCACCAGGTCCATGCGGATGCCGGCTTCCTTGGGAACGGCCGCAAGAATGCGCTTCGCTTCACGCACCGCGCCGGCCTTGTCGCCCTTGGCTTCGAGCGCCGTCCAGCGCAGTCGCGCGATCGACACGCTGAGCTGGTCAAGCTGCTGCGCCGCATCGAGTGCCTTGAGGCACGTGTCGATGTACGACTTGTCCCCGGTCCGGCGGAACATCTGCATCGAGATCTCGGCGAGCGAGACAGAGGGAATCGGCGAGCGCGGGTCGAGCTTCGCGGCCTCATCGAGGCGCGCGCGGACCTCGGCAAAGCCGGCGTCCATGCCGGGTCGATCGCCCTGCTCCTGCTTGGAGATCACCTCTTGCAGCGCGGTCATGCCCTGCACCAGGCGCGTCGCGAACTGCTCGCGGCGATCGGCACCATCCTGCACGCGTGCCAGCAGCGCCTTGGCGGCGTCGGGCTTGCGGATCACGAGGTTCCAGCGCGCTGCCTCGCGCAAGTCATCGTTGGACGGCTGCGCAGCAAGCAGCGGATCGACGGCCTTGAGTGCAGCCTCGACCTCGCCGCGACTCGCGCGCAAGCGGGCCACCGCACGGATCGTCGCTCCGTCACCGGGGGCGGCTTCGAGCGCGCGTGACAGCGCCTGCTCAGCCTGCTCGGGCTTGCCCGTGCGATAGAAGAAGTCTGCCTGCATCAGGAACAGCAATGGCCGGCTTCGGGTGACCGTCGACTCCGCAGCGCGCAGCGCAGCCTCGGCGCCCTCCACATCACCCAGCGCCGTGAGCCCCTGCATCTCCACGCTCAAGGCGTCCAAGTCATTGGGGTCGGCCTTGAGGATCGCTCCAAGCAGGGCCCTGGCCTCGGCAACATTCGCCTCACGCGCGCGCCTGATGGCGTCTTCACGGTTGGCGACCTGCATGGCTTCCCACTGGCCTGCCGAGAACCGCGGCCGGAGCTGTTCATCAAGGATGGTGGTCGGATCGGGCGAAAGTTCCAGCAGCAACGTCGCCAAGCCGCGCATGTTGGCAAGGTCATCCGGCGCCTGACGAAGGCGGCGGCGGCGCTCGATCAGCGCACGGCCGCGATCGCCAAGACGGGCTTCAGCCGTGAGCCATTGATTGAACAAGTCTGCATCCCCGGGATTGGCCGCGGCGGCGTCACCGAGCAGGGCGAGCGCCTTGCGGGAGTCGCCCATGGCCAGCAGGGCATCGGCATAGAGGCGACCAATGGCAGAGTTCGTGGGCTGGCGCTCGAACGCACGCGCGAGGACATCCACCGCCCTGTCAGGTGCGCCGACGGCAAGGTACGCCTCGCCGAGCAGCCGCAGTCGGAGCGCATCCGCCGACGGACCTTCGGCATCGGCTCGGATCAACTCGATGGCCTGCGCCGCCTCGCCGCCTCGCAGCGCTGCCACGGTCTTGATCAGGCTTGGGAGCTTCGGGTCGCTCGAGGCCGCGGCGGCCTTCACGGCCTGATCGACGAGTGCCGCGTCCTTCCGACGCGCACCGCGTTCCGCCAGCAGGATCAGGAGCGTCTCATTGCCGGGATTCGCGGCGAGCGCCTTCGGCAACGTCTCGTCGATGGCCTTGCGGATCGACGCGAGCTCCTTCGTCACGCGCTCTCGGTCGGCCTGGTCCGAGCCGCCGAGCGAGGCGCGCTCAAAGGCGGGCTCGCTGGCCAGCAGGGTGGAGACCTCATACATCAGACGTTCGGCTTCAGTGCCCTTTCGCTGCGCAGCCATCAGGCGCAGGCGCTCGACGGGATCCGTCGTCGACAGGTCGAGCTTTCGAGCCTTGAGCACCTCGTTGTCGGGGAACAGGGCGAGGGACTCATCGGTCGCCTTCAGGGCGGCCTCGCGATCGCCCATGCGCGCAATGGCCTCGACCCACATCAAGCGAGGGCGGACATCCTTGGGGTTCGCCGTCATCAGGACGACTGCCGCGTCACGCAGGGCACGCGGGTCGCCCTTGGAATCCTGGAAGGCCTTGCGCAGCTGCGATTCGAGTTCATCCTGCGCAGGCACCATGCGGGCCGGGTCCTGTGCCGCTGCGAGCACCGACTTGGCGAGCGCATTGTCAGGCTCGATCGACACCAGGCGCTCGGCAAGGCCCAACGCCTCGTCACGGCGGCCGGTGGCTTGCGAGACTTGCAGCGCGCCCTCGACCACTCGGGGATTCTGGGGGAAGCGAGCCGCGGCACGCGTCGCCAATTGCTGTGCCACGCCGAATTCCTCGCGGCGGACCGCACTCTCGATCGCCACGATCATGGACAGCGTGTCAGCATCCGGCGCGGACACGATGCGCTCGAGCCCGCGCAGTGCGGGCCCGTACTGGCCGCGCGCAAACTGCACGAGTGCCTCGCAGCGGGCGATCGATTGCTCATTGCCTGCGCCGCCCACGCGGCGCATCGCCTGGAGCGCTTCATCGAGGGACGGAACGATCGCATCGCGACCGGCCTGGTCCTTGGCCTCGAGCAATCCAATGAATCGCGCATCGAAGACACCCTGGGCCGCGCGTACGCGGAGCGTGTCCTGCGTCAGCGCCGCCGGACCGGGTGGGAACGTCTTCATGTCGCGGATCTTCGCGTTCAAGGCGACGGATTCATCGCGATCGGCCTGCCGATCCGACTCCTGCAGGACGGATGCAAGGTCGGACATGACCTGGGCCTGCTCGGGGTGCTTGGCGAGCCAATCCTGGGCGAGTTCGACCGAGCGATCGCGCTGGACCGGACCAAGCAGCCGGCCGATCTTGAGCAGGTTGGACACATCGATGGGTTCGAGAGCCGGGAACTGCTGGGTCGCCATGACAAGCAAGGCATCGAACGCCGCCGGCGACTGGACCTCCGCCGCGGTGCGCCGCTGTTCGCGATCGGTCCCGAGCACCTTGAGGACGAGCGCAATCTGCAGGCGGGTCGAGGCGGGATTGGCAGCAATCGCCTGCGCGAGATAGCCCTCGAGCAACTCATTCCAGCGCGTGATGTCGGCCGCGATGCCGGCTCGCCTGGAGGCTTCCAGTCGTGAGCGTGCGTACTCAACCAGTCCGAGCCAGGGTTCCATGCCTGAGTCCGGTGCACGCGCGAGGTCCAGCAACTTGCGCTCAGCATCATCAATGCCTGCCCGCTTCGACTCCCACTGGCGCAGCGTCGCCGACAGCGACGCCGCCTCGAGCATGGCTGCCTGCTTGGGGTACTTCGCGTAGAGCGGAGCCATGCGCGTGCACGCGAGCACCACGTCGGCGGGGTTGGTCCCGCCGAGCTGGTCGAGGTAGGACGCCAGCGCTTCAATGCTGGTCGGGTCGGCCTCCGCCAGCTTCGCACGACCGCCGAGCAGCTGGAAGAAGTTCTGCGTGCCGGCCTGCGTCGTGTTGGTTGGCTGCTGCTCGAGTGCACCGACGTACTTCTTCCAATACTCCGCGCGATCGGGTCGCTTGTTGGCAGCGCGGCCATAGCGTTCGACCGCTTCGTTGATGCGTCCAGCCTTGAGTGCTGCGTCACCCATCGACACATTGCGCTCGGGTGCACTGGATATGCGCCAGGCGGCGATGCCACCCACACCAACGACAGCTGTCAGGGTCACCCCGCCGACGATGATCACGAACTTGCGATTGAGCTTGCGTGCCATGGTTGTCTCTCATCCTGCCTTGGGCGTTGGAACGGTGCCGCCGGCGCCGCCCTCCCAGGACGGCCAGTCGGGAAGGCACCGCATGATGTCGGGCATGGCCTGGCGAACCAGATCGCCGGCCGCGTCGGAGAAGGCCTCGTCCGTGGCGCCGTCCGAGGGCAGCACCATCGTGCACTGGACCTTGCAGTAGTACGCGAATCGATCGGTGAGATCGAACGCCAGATTCCGCACCTGGTAAGGCGAACTCGTCATGCGGCCATTGGCGACGAAGAAGTAGCCGCCAATCACGCGGTGGCGTGTGTCACCCTGTTCTTGGAACTCCGTCACGCTGGCCGCCCAGTCTCCGAGCGGCAGGTGCACAAGCTGTTCCTTGCGCGTCACCGGATCACGCACCATGGCGGTGGGGTACTGCTCATCGGTCGCAGCGTTACGAGCATCGCCGAGCGACCAGGCGGCGGCGTCCACCTTGAGGGCCACATCATGAGGCTGCTCGGTCATGATCATGCCTGCGGCGCCCCAGCATCGCTCGGGAACGTGGGGCACCGTGTCAATGAGGCCGGTGTAGTACGCAATGTGCAATTGCACACGCTCGCGCCCCTGGTCGCCGCTGCGCTCGTAGGCCCGCAGCAGGTACTGCTTCGTGCCCAGCTCGGTCTCCACGTCGGCGCCGTATCGCACATCCTCGCCCGTCCGCTCCCACGCACCAAGCACGACCGGGATGCTGTCGAGCGATTCGCGCAGCGGCACGGCTCCCTTGCGGAGGTACACGTTGAGCTGCTCGATCGCGGCGCGGAATCCCAGCGCGCTACCGGCAAGGGTCACGCAGACCGCTGCATAGGCAATCGTGCATCGAGGATCAAAGCGCACGCTTCGCCCCCCGGTCATCGACCATCACGTTGTTGATCACCCATTGCACGCCCAGGAAGAGCAGCAAGCCGGGAAGCATCCACACCAGGCCCACGAAGTGGTGGAACTCGCCAGCCGCGAAGTTGGCGTCGGCGAGCGACAGCACGCCGAGCGTGACGATGCGCAGGATGTTGACGGCCACCGCCACCGGGATCGCCGACAGCACCATGAGCGTGCGCTGCAGCAGACCGTGCATCTGTGTGTAGGCGAGGAACGTGCCGAGTGCGGTGAACGCCACCACCATGCGCATGCCACTGCACGCTTCGGCGACGTTCAGCGGGTGCGACACGCCCTCGCTGATCACCGTGATCGTGTTGCCGCTGCGATCGGCGTCGAGGCCGAGCACCAGCAGCAGTCCGTAGGCACCGAGCGCCGCGAGATCCTGGAGCAGGAACGTGACCTTCGACAGCATGCGCTCGGACAGCGTCTGGCTGAAGATGCAGACGTAGAGCAGCGGGAACCAGAGCACCCGTATGGCACGCGTGCCCAGGATCGTCCAGGCCGCACCGACCAAGGCGAGCGTCACCCCGGCCGCCTGCAGGTTGTGATGGAAGAGCGGCTTCGGGCCGATCACGCAGAGCGCGTACCACGCGACACCACCGAGCAGGATCGCCAAGGCCGGCCAGAATGGCCTGAACGGCTCGGCCAGCAGTTCATCGCGGCGAAGCCAGACGAAGTAGGCGCCCACGGCAGGAATGATGAGGGTGTGGCCCCAATCGGATGGCTGGCTCACGGCAAAGGCCACCTGCTGACGCAGGAAGTCGTAGAAGACGGCGAGCCCCAAGAGGCCCAAGACCACGAGCATGCCGGCCACCACGGGTGCGGCGGGTTCGGCAAGGCGCGGAGTCTGGGTGGCGGGGCTCGTCATGAAGAATGCTCGAGTGGACTTTCGCCACAGTACGACCGGGTGCAGGGCTGGGATCGTCTGCACATGGCCGCTTGGTCACTGGACCGTCAACGCCTCGGGCGGCGGCCCGAAGATGTCAGTACCCCAGTTGCGATCGACGAGGAACCCGAAGCCGTAGGTCATGCGGAACCCGTTGCGGATGACCGCCAAAGGCTGTGCGAAGAAGTTCGTACCGATGATCACGTGGTCGTCGCTCTTGAGCGCGATGTCGGGCTCGGCGCGTTCGCGGATGGCCGCGAGGTTGACACGGATGGTGGCTTCACGGTCCCCGACGCGACGGACCAGATCGACACGCTCCGGGATCGCCAGCGGACCAAGCCCACCAGCTGCGGCGACAAGGCGGCTGAGGGTGAGCTGGCCGGTTGCTGGAAGGTCATAGGGGCCAGGCCGCGAGATTTCGCCATCGATGTAGACGACACCGGTCGGCGGCGGCACCACATTGATGAAGTCATCCGGGCGGACGATCACGTTGAGGATCGACTTGCCTGAGATCAAGTCGCGATAATCGATTTCAAGTAGGCGTGTGACTCGTCCGTCGAGGGTGCCATCCTCGATGTCGCGGGCAGCTATGCGTTGGATGTCCTCGACGGAGTACTTCTCGCGGATGCCCTTCGGGATCAGGTCCTCGTCGATCAGCGGAGCCGCTGGCTGCGGCGCGCCCGATGCAGACGCGGCGACCTTTGAGGACGGCGCCGGTGCCGGCATGGTGGCCGCGGCGCGAGCAGGGACCCACTTGTCGAGCTTGGCATCGAAGACGTAGCTCGTCGACATCACGGTGTCGACCTGGCTCGGCGCCACCATGGTCGGAGCATCGGAGTCGGGCGACTCTGGCGTGGTCGGCGGCGTGGTCCCATCGAGGGTGACCAAGCGGAGCGATCCCGTCGCGACGGCTGCGGGCGCCGGTTCTGGTTCGCCGCGTGCTTGACGGATGGATCGTTCGAGGGAGCTGCGACGGTCGGTGAGCGCGGCGATCGACTGCGTGAGCGTGCGGCGCTCCGACTCGCGATTCAGGCGACCGATGTCGTCAATGAGGTTGCCATGCTGCCGCTCCACCGCCGCGAGCGCGGTTGCTGCAGTAGCTGCCGCCTCGGAGCCGGCGGGCGCCGCATCGCGTTCAGCGCGCAATCGCGCCATGTCCACGAGCAACGGCTTCACTCGATCGTCGCTTTCTGCCTTCGTGCGTTCGGTGGCATCGAGCGCAGCCGAACCGTCGATGCGCTGCTTCAAGTCGTCGAGCGAGCGGTTCGAGGCGACCAGTTCGGCATTCACGCCGTCGAGTTCCGCCTGGAGCGATGCTTCTGAGCCAGGCGCAGCGACCGGAGCCGGCGCGGGTTCAGGAACCGGTGCAGGTTCGGGAGCCGGCGCAGGTTCAGGAGCGGGCGCGGGTTCAGGAACCGGTGCAGGTTCGGGAGCCGGCGCAGGTTCAGGAGCGGGCG
>Ga0208048_1001307_pt1 | contig 12955 bp, 10 predicted proteins | sample Malawi_45m_30L_FD_184163 | JGI IMG/M metagenome (GOLD analysis project Ga0208048, IMG submission 184163) | Freshwater microbial communities from Lake Malawi, Central Region, Malawi to study Microbial Dark Matter (Phase II) - Malawi_45m_30L... | ecosystem: Environmental > Aquatic > Freshwater >...
AAACAAGTTAACCCAAGATTGTACCCGTAAAGCGGGATCAGACGCAAACTCACCCAATTCCGGGCACAGGTCCGAAGGACTTCGTAGCGCCAAACCGCGAGGCGCGAGTCGCTCGACTATAATCCCAGCTTCTCTCACAGGACTGCCACCGCCAGCTGTACGCGGCGCTCGCGCAGCAGCATCATGGGCAACATCACGATTAAGACACCGGAAGACATCGCTGGCATGCGAGTGGCCGGACGCCTCGCCTCGGAGGTGCTGGATTTCATCACGCCGCATGTGAAGGCGGGCGTGAGTACCGATCAACTCGACAAGCTGTGCCACGACTATATGGTGAACGTGCAGGGAGTGACGCCGGCGCCTTTGAATTACTGCCCTCCGGGGTACACGCCTTACCCGAAATCGATTTGCACCTCGGTGAATGATGTGGTCTGCCACGGCATACCCGGCGACAAGGTTTTAAAGCTGGGCGATGTGGTGAACATTGATGTCACGGTCATCAAAGATGGTTATCACGGCGATACCAGCCGTATGTTCTTCGTTGGCGAGCCATCAATACTCGCCAAACGCTTGAGCGACATCACTTACGAATGCATGTGGCTGGGTATTTCGCGCATCAAGCCCGGAACCTACTTGGGTGACCTTGGCCATGTGATCCAGCAGTACGCAGAGAACGCTGGCTTTTCGGTAGTGCGCGAGTTTTGTGGCCACGGCATCGGCAAAGTATTCCATGAAGAACCTCAGGTGCTGCACTACGGCAGACCGGGCACGCTCGATCAACTGGTCGCCGGCATGATCTTCACGGTCGAGCCGATGATCAATGCAGGGCGCAGAGAAATTCGCGAGATGAGCGACGGCTGGACTATCAAGACCCGTGACCGTAGCCTCTCGGCGCAGTGGGAGCACACGGTGCTGGTTACCGAGACTGGCTTCGAGGTGCTTACGGTGTCCGCCGGATCGCCACCACCACCCGCTTTCATTACATCCCCCGCAGCAGATAGCGCGGCCAGCGTGGAGTGAGATGACCACGCTGTCGATCTCTCTACGCGAACAGCTAAGGGAAGGCCGGCAGGCAATTGTTGACGACTACCTCGTCAATCGACGAACAGAGCAACTGCTCAAACGATTCGCGCGGCACGCAGACCAAGTCCTCACTCTAGCCTGGCGATCATTTAGCATGCCGGCGTCGACCGCCTTGGTAGCCGTGGGCGGCTATGGCCGCGGTGAGCTTTTCCCCTACTCCGATATCGATCTGCTGATTCTGCTGCCATCGCAGCCCGACGCCGCGCTGCGCGAAAAACTGGAACAGCTGGTGCAACTGCTGTGGGACCTCGGTCTCGAGATCGGACACAGCATCCGTACGGTCGACGAGTGCATGACCGAGTCGGAGGCCGATATCACGGTGCAAACCAGCCTATTGGAGGCGCGGCGCATCACCGGCTCGCAGCAACTCTTCAAGCAGCTGCAGCAGCGCCATGCGCAGGCGATGGATGCACGCGCTTTTTTTCAGGACAAAGTACTCGAGCTGCGCCAGCGTCATGTGAAGTACGAGAACACGCCTTACAGCCTGGAGCCGAACTGCAAAGAAAGCCCGGGTGGTCTTCGTGATTTGCAAGTGATTCTTTGGGTTTCAAAAGCAGCCCGTCTTGGGCGCTCGTGGCGCGAGCTTGCCGATAGCCAGATCATCACCCGCACCGAGGCGCGGCAACTGGCTGAGAAAGAGCGCGCGTTCAAAGATATTCGAATCCGTTTGCACCTGTACGCCGGGCGTCGCGAGGACCGCTTGGTGTTCGATGTGCAAGGGCCGATTGCAGAGACTTTTGGTTTCGCAGCCGGCGAAGACCGGCGCGCCAGTGAGGTGCTGATGCAGCGCTATTACTGGGCGGCCAAAGCGGTGACGCAACTGAACTCTATCCTGCTGCAGAACATTGAATCACGTTTGTTTCCGCAACCGCTCGCATCGCGACCAGTCAACGAACGATTCAATGAAGTCAACGGCATGATCGATGTCGCGCATGATGAGGTGTTCGAGCAAACGCCGTCGGCGATGCTGGAAATATTTCTGCTGCTTGAGCGTAATGCTGAGTTGAAAGGCATGACCGCGCGCACCCAACGCGCGCTATGGCATGCGCGCTTTCGTATCGACGCCAAGTTTCGCCGCGACCCGAAACATCGTGAGCTATTTCTACAGATACTGCAGTCGCCGAAAGGTGTCACCCACGCGCTGCGCGGCATGAATCAGCTATCGATCTTGGGCCGGTATCTGCCTAATTTCCGTCGCATCATCGGTCAGATGCAGCATGATCTGTTTCATGTGTACACGGTCGATCAGCATATTTTGATGGTGGTGCGGAATGTGCGTCGTTTTACCATCCCCGAGCATTCACACGAATACCCTTTCTGCAGCCAACTGATCGCTAATTTCGCGCAGCCCTGGCTGATTTATATCGCTGCGCTGTTTCACGATATCGCCAAGGGACGTGGCGGCGACCACTCGGTACTGGGTAAAACCGATGCGCAACGATTTTGTCGTGATCATGGTTTAACTAAACAAGATACTGAGTTAGTTGTATTTCTTGTCGAGCACCATTTATTGATGTCGCAGGTGGCACAAAAACAAGACCTGTCCGATCCCGATGTGATTCGTGCGTTTGTTAAAACGGTTAAAACCGAGCGCCGCCTGACGGCACTTTACCTGCTCACTGTTGCTGATATTCGCGGTACAAGCCCCAAAGTATGGAATGCGTGGAAGGGCAAGCTGCTGGAGGACTTGTACCGCATGAGCCTGCGCGTGCTTGGCGGTGAAGCGCCTTCGACTGACCGCGTGCTGCAAAACCGCCAGCAAGAAGCACGCGCCACACTTAGGCTGCACGGCCTGCCGGATGAGGTTCATGACAGCTTGTGGAAGCGGCTGGATGTCGGCTATTTTCTGCGGCACGATGCTGCAGAGATTGCCTGGCACACGCGCGTCTTGCATGAGCATTTGGATGATGAGCTACCGCTGGTGCGGTGCCGTATCGCGCCGATCGGCGAAGGTTTACAGGTTATGGTCTATCTACGCGACCGTACTGATTTATTTGCGCGTATCTGTAGTTATTTTGATCGTCATAATTTCAGCATTCTGGATGCCAAGGTGCAGACCACGCGCAATGGCTACGCGCTGGATACATTTCTGGTCAGCGAGCCTAGTTTTTCCGAGAACTACCGTGAGCTGATTGCCTTGGTCGAGCATGACCTCGCGCTATGGGTGCAAAGTGATGCCGCGCTACCCTCGCCCGGCAAAGCAAGACTATCGCGACTATCTCGCACCTTCCCCATCACGCCGACAGTGCATCTGTCGCCTGATGAGCGCGGCCAGTATCACATGCTCTCGGTTTCTGCGAATGATCGCCCCGGACTGCTGTATTCAATCGCCAGTGTGCTCGCGCGCTATAAAGTGAATTTGCACACCGCAAAAATTGCTACGCTGGGCGAACGGGTGGAAGATGTGTTCGTGGTCGATGGCCCAACGCTATCAAACGCGAGAGCGCAGATTGCGTTGGAATCTGATCTGTTAGATGCTTTGCGCATCTAACACCGCCTTGTCTATTTTCCACAGCAATGACTGAACCCTTGCGCCTGTCAAAACGTATGTCCGAGCTCGGGCTTTGCTCACGCCGTGAGGCCGATGAGTGGATCGCGAAAGGCTGGGTCCGCGTCGATGGGCAAATCATCTCCGAACTGGGTAGCAAAGTACTGCCGCACCAGAAAATATCGATAGAAAAACAAGCGCAGGCGCAGCAAGCAAAACGCGTCACCGTGCTACTCAACAAACCGATGGCGTATGTGAGCGGGCAAGCTGAAGATGGCTACACGCCAGCCTTCACGTTGGTGACTCCGGAAAATCGCTGGAGCGAGGATAAATCCCCTACCCAGTTTTCGCCGTCGCAGTTAAAAAGCCTGGTTCCCGCTGGTCGGCTTGATATCGACTCCGTCGGGCTGTTGGTGTTAACCCAGGATGGTCGTATTGCGAAGCTGCTGGTTGGCGAAGATCGGCTGATCGAAAAAGAGTATCTGGTGCGAGTGAAATACCTGAGACCGGGCAAGCTGCCGGATTCAGATCTGAAGCGTTTGAATCACGGTCTCTCGCTTGATGGCAGCCCGCTACTACCGGCGAAAGTGAGTTGGCAAAACGATGACCAGCTACGTTTCATTTTGCGAGAGGGCAAGAAGCGACAAATCCGCCGTATGTGCGAGTTGGTTGGTCTTCAGGTGATTGGCCTCAAGCGGGTACGCATCGGTAATGTGAAGCTTGGTGACTTACCGGTTGGGCAGTGGCGGTATATGGCGGAGAGCGAGAGGTTCTAGTTGGCGCTAGACCAAACCGTCGTTGAAAATCGCATTGACTGGTGATCGCGGCGCCAGACTACTTCTTCGCTGGATACCGCCAGATACCAAGTCTCGCTGACCGGCTCAGGTTTTTTTCGTGCGAACCCTGACGGAACCAGCAAAGCGATGCACCACGCTGGTTCGGGGTCACGAGCGGACGGGTAAACGATACCACCGATCTCAGCCTGCCGCACCATACGCGCCAAATCTTGTGTGGATGTGTGGTCAGATGAAACTCGCCACTGCTTGAGATCGAGATCAAAGCCTGACTCGCGCAGGTCAATCGTCGTTGTTGATATCTTGACGTTGAACGCAGTATGAGGAACCGGCCCCAGCCTTTCAAGATTGGGCGCATCCAGTAAAAATCTCCATCTCCAATAACCGAGCTCTGCCGCCGCGGTTCGCACAGACTCTGCCGCGTAAAAGACACCGGGGTCAGCATACGCACGAAACCGTGAGCCCGCCCTCAACGGCACGTAGCGAAATGGCGTCGCCAACAGGTAGTGCAATTGCGCCGTGCCATGTGCCCTTAGGGGTTTATCTTGGTCCAACAATGATTCGAGGATGTCTTGCTCGTCACGCGTATCAACCAATTTCATCGTTGCCGCAATATGCTGAGACTCCACCATGCGCCAAGCCAGGCACTGCCACGGACGTGACTCAGCCGACAGCGCGCGAGGCGTCCAAGTAGTGGACAACACTGACCAAGCCCTCCGTGTCAGATAACAAATCGATGGGGCGAGCATTCAACGCAAGGTTCTCGCTATGCAGCCAAGCGTGGGCCGAAGCGGAATCGCCAACAATCGAATCAAGCGACCTGAACGCCCGGACAAACAAGAGCGCCAAGTCCCATTCCTTGCGTCGGGGATCGAGCTGGTAACTCCCCCCATACAAGCGAGAGACAGTGGCCGGGCTGAGACCGAGGATCTTTCCGAGTAACTGCTGCGAAACACCAAGACGATCCGCCGCACGGGTCACTGCTTTCGCCAGCACCCCGTTGGGTTTCGGCGCCGCGTCGTGATTTGGGGATACAGCGAGCATAATGATAATCCTTTCTATAGAAAGGATTCTATCTCAGAATTTCTACAGAAATCCATAGTCAGTATGCAACATCGTCAGTCATCCGCCGCCGGGTCCATACCGGGGAACAGTACTTCGGTATAGCCAAACTTGCTGAAATCTCGCACCCGCATGGGGTACAGCACGCCGATCAGGTGGTCACACTCGTGCTGCACGACGCGCGCATGGAAGCCATCCACCGCTCTATCGATAGGCTTGCCGTACGGGTCAACGCCACGGTAGTGAAGACGTGCGTGGCGCGGCACGACCCCACGTAAGCCAGGCACGGACAAGCAACCTTCCCAACCCTCTTCCATCACATCCGATAAAGGCTCGAGCACCGGATTCAACAGCACCGTCTCGGGCACTGAAGGCGCATCCGGGTAGCGATCATTTTTGCTGAAGCCGAAAATCACCAACTGCAAATTCACGCCAATCTGTGGCGCGGCAAGTCCCGCGCCATTCGCCACGTGCATGGTGTCGAACATATCGGCGATCAGCGCATGCAGCTCAGCTGTGTCGAACGCGGTGACAGGCGCTGCGACGCGCAGTAAGCGCGGGTCGCCCATTTTCAGAATCTCGCGGACGGCCATCTCAACCCCGCTGCCCGAGCCAATCGGCGAACGCGGCACCCGTCTCTGCATGTTGCAGGCCAATCTCTACGGACGCTTGCAGGTACCCTAGCTTCGAGCCGCAGTCGAATCGCCTGCCCTGGTAGCGATAGGCAAGCACCGTCTCATACTGCATCAAGGCCTCGATACCATCGGTGAGCTGAATCTCACCACCCGCGCCTTTACCAATCTTCTCCAGGCACGAAAAAATCCTTGGTGTCAGAACATAGCGACCCACCACTGCGAGTGTTGAAGGCGCATGCTCGGGCGCCGGCTTCTCAACAATGGCCCCTACTTTTTCTAATCGTTCAGCAAAGGGCTCCGTACTCACGATGCCATATTGTTTGGTATGCGCGCGCGGCACATCCTGCACGCCCAGCAGACTGGACTGCTCACGCGCAAACGTGGTGGTCATTTGCGCCATTACGCCTGGACCATTAAGCTCGCCCTGCATGAAGTCATCCGCCAATAACACAGCGAACGCATCATCACCGACAATCGGTTTTGCGCACAGCACCGCATGACCTAAGCCTAACGCCATCGGCTGCCGGATGTACATGCAATTCACATTTTTTGGAATGACACTACGTACCAGCTCAAGCAGCTGCTGCTTGCCTGCGCTTTCAAGCTCAGCTTCGAGTTCGTAGGCTTTATCGAAATGGTCCTCAATCGCGCGCTTGTTGCGGCCGGTGATAAAGATCATTTCAGTGATGCCCGCCTCGACCGCCTCTTCCACTGCATACTGGATCAGCGGCTTGTCGACGATCGGCAGCATCTCTTTCGGTTGTGCCTTGGTGGCAGGAAGAAATCGGCTACCCAGACCTGCTACCGGAAACACAGCCTTCTTGATTGAACGACTCATGCGGGGTTCTCCAACAATTGCAGTAGGCCTTCTTCATTCAGTACTGGAACACCAAGTTCTTCCGCCTTGGCGAGTTTACTGCCGGCTTCTTCACCAGCCACCACATAACTGGTTTTTTTTGAGACCGAGCCCGACACTTTGCCACCAGCTGCCTCAATTAAAGCCTGCGCTTCATCACGCTTCAGGTTGGGCAGAGTACCTGTCAGCACAAATGTTCTACCACTCAAGTGCTGTGTTTGACGTTCGACCGCCGATTCATCCCAGTGCACCCCGGCAGCGCGTAACTGGGCGATCAATTCACGATTCAGCGGGTCATGCAGAAAGCTGAGGATAGATTGCGCCACCACCGGGCCAACATCCTCAACAGCAAGCATCTGTTCCTCGTTAGCCGCCATCAACGCATCGAGTGTGCCGAAGTGTCGCGCCAAGGTCTTTGCAGTCGACTCACCAACGTGTCGAATACCTAATGCGTAGATAAAACGCGGAAGCGTCGTTGATTTGGATTGGGCCAGCGCGTCGAGTACATTTTGTGCCGACTTTTCCGCCATGCGGTCTAACTCGGCCAACGCGATCAAACCTATCTTGTAAAAATCAGCCGGCGTCGTCACCAAGCCGCGATCCACCAGTTGCTCGATCAATTGCTCACCCAGACCTTCAATGTCCATCGCCCGGCGCGATACAAAATGCTGTAAGCCCCCTTTGCGTTGCGCAGCGCATTTCAGCCAGCCACCCGAACAACGCGCAACTGCCTCATCTTCCGGCCGAATGATGGCCGACCCACACACCGGGCAGGCCGTCGGCATCAGGAATTCTTTTGTGTCTGAAGGGCGACGCTCCGGCACGACCGCCACCACCTCCGGAATCACATCACCCGCACGGCGCACGATAACGTTATCGCCAATACGAATATCTTTACGCCGGACTTCATCTTCATTGTGTAGCGTGGCATTGGTGACGGTAACGCCGCCCACGGACACCGGTGCCAGCCGCGCCACCGGCGTAATGGCACCGGTACGACCGACTTGCACGTTAATGTCCAATACCGTGGTGGTTGCTTCTTCTGCCGGAAATTTATGCGCCAGTGCAAAGCGCGGCGCACGCGACAAAAAGCCAAGCACCTGCTGCTGCTGGACGCGATTCACTTTATACACAACGCCATCAATATCGTAAGCGAGCGAACCACGGCGCATGCCAATATCGGTAAAGAAGTTGAGCAAGCCATCGGCACCGCGCACAACGGCGCGCTCGTCGCATACGGCAATACCGAGTTCGCTATACCAATCCAATAGCTTGCCATGGGTGTCCGGTAATTCAGCACCCGCCAGATGGCCGATGCCATACGCAAAAAAACGCAAACTACGTTGCGCGGTAATTCGCGAATCCAGTTGCCGCAAGCTACCTGCTGCAGCGTTGCGCGGGTTGGCGAACTCTTTTAATCCGGCGTCACGTTGACGCTGGTTGAGGCGCGCAAAGTCAGCCTTGAACATCAGCACTTCGCCTCTGACGTCGATGACTTTGGGTGGGTGCTCGGTTCTCAGTCGCAACGGAATGGAATGGATGGTTCGGATATTCGCAGTGACATCTTCACCCGTGCTCCCATCGCCGCGTGTCGCTGCTTGTACCAGAACGCCATCGACGTAGCGCAGACTAATTGCGAGCCCGTCGAATTTCAGTTCGCAGGCATACTCAACATCACCCGATTCACCCAGCCCTTCACTGACGCGCCGATCAAAGGCACGGATGTCTTCCTGAGAAAATCCATTGTTAATCGACAGCATCGGCACGTCATGCTGTACCTGCGCAAACTCGGGCAAGGGCGCGCCGCCGACCCGCTGTGTCGGCGAGTCAACGGACATGAGCTCGGGGTGTTTTGTCTCGAGCTGCTGCAGCTCGATGAACAGCGTGTCGTATTCCGCATCGGGAATCGTCGGCTGATCAAGCACGTAGTAGGCGTGAGCGTGACGATTCAGCTCCTCACGCAACCACTGGATGCGTGCACTGTCGCTCTCGTGTCCGGTCGCAGCGTTCACGGCATTGAGCAGCAGCGCGGTTGGTTCAGGCGAACAAGCGCTGCGCCAGCGGCGAACCGGCCGGAATGCCGGCCTGCGCCATCGCGCGATAGAAATCAGCGACCTGCTCTGCAATCGCAGTGAGTGAGGCGTCCGGCAGTGGCTGGCCCTCATCGTCGACGACCGTACCGGATAGACGATTGGCGAGTGACTTGGCAAATGCTGTCATCGCCTTGAAGCCGCCTCTATCCGGCGGCACCAGCGCCACGGGCAATAGCAGGGTGATTTTGGCGCTGCTGTCATCTGACGGATTGGCGTTCACGTTCACCGAGAACAGCAAGCCACCCTCGCCATCGGGCATCACCAATTTGCCGTCGGGGCGCAGCTCCATACCCTGCCTTTGCAGCGCGGGTTTGAGCGTGGCCATCGGCCATGGCGCTGCGTTCGAGCGCACATTGATCGATAACTGCGCGTCGAATTCTTGAAGCAGCTGGTGCAGCGAACGCGCTTTGGCGACCACTTCACCCATGTCAGGCAAATCGGGGCTGGCACCCAAATCGTCGGCCATCTGATCAAGACGTGATGCCAGCTCGGAGAATTCCAGTTCAGTGAGCGCACCACTCCGCGTAGCAAGCTGCACACCCACCTGCAGCTGCGTATACACACCGCCCACCGCCACCGCCTCCCAGTGATGCTCGCCACTCAGCCCTGCCACTTTGACGGGCTTACTACCCACCAAGTGCAGGTGCTGAAACGCCTGCATCACGCGCTCACCACGCAGCGGTGCCTCTAGCAGTACCGGGATAATGCAATCAATCGCCGGATCCAAGGGCGAGCGACGCGCGGCCGGGGCGGACGTCGATGTAGATGTAGATGTAGATGAAGTTGCAGCGCGCGACCCGCCCGCATGGGGAGTTTCGTTCGCATGCGCAGAGGGCGGCACCTGATCCCGCGCCGGCTCGCTCAACGGATCGAGATGATCAGCGCCTATGCCATTGATTGCAGGGGCATGCCCGACCACCACATCGGGCCCCTCAAGCGGCGACAGCACCGGCTCGTGACGGTGGGCAGATGACTGCCCCTCCGCCATCAAGACATCGTCCTGCGAGGTCGAGAAGGCTTGCTCGACCGATTTCTTGGCGCGCCATTCTTGCCACTTGTTGTAGGCGATGACGCCGGCGACGACCACGATCCCCAACCCGATAAGGCTTTCTTGCAGCTGAACCATGCGCGCTCTCTGTCGAGACTATCCAATAAAGAAACATTTTAACGGAGAGTTGGCGCCGGAGTTCCCTGAAATGCCTGCGCCGCTCCCCACCTTGACGCCAGCGCCACTGATCCGCATCAGCCGGCGTGCAAATATTGTCAAACCAGAAAGTTGACAATAGTCAATAGCATCAGGAATTTTGTCATTACGATAACTATCCGTTGGCCCAAACCTCGGAGGATGACAGATGCAAAACGCAAGCGGACTCAAGCTGACCCCCTGGAGCGCTCTATCGTTGCGGTTCTTGATCCGGCGCGTCCGTCGCTGGTACTACCAGCGCGCCGAAGAGCACTACCTGATCTGCGCGGCCGTGGAGCACGCACGCGCGTGCGAGGCTGAAGAGAACGAGGCCTACTACCAGAAGCGCGCCGCCATGGCGAGCGCTGCGCTGCGCTTTGATTGATTAAGCCGCTTGCTGCTGCGAGGCGAAGTTCGACGCCGCCGCCATATCCACCGCAACGATTCGCGACACACCTTGCTCCTGCATGGTGACCCCGATCAGCTGCTGAGCCATCTCCATTGAGATCTTGTTATGCGAGATGAACAGGAACTGGGTATTGGCCGACATCTTCTTGACCATATTGCAGAAGCGCTCGGTGTTTGCGTCATCCAGCGGCGCATCCACCTCATCCAGCAAACAGAACGGCGCAGGGTTGAGCTGGAAGATGGAGAACACCAACGCGGTCGCGGTCAGCGCTTTTTCACCACCGGATAAAAGGTGAATCGTGGCGTTCTTCTTGCCGGGGGGTTGCGCCATCACCTGCACACCGGAATCCAGAATTTCCTCGCCGGTCATCACCAGTTTGGCGGTACCGCCACCAAACAGAATCGGGAACAGCTCGCCGAACTGCTGGTTAACCTTGTCGAAGGTGTCTTTCAGAAGCTCGCGCGTCTCCATATCAATTTTGTGGATCGCGTTCTCGAGTGTTGTAATGGCCTCGGTCAGGTCAGCGTTCTGCGCATCAAGGAATTGCTTACGCTCGCTAGCTTGCGCCAACTCATCCAGTGCAGCCAGGTTCACTGGCCCAAGCGCATTAATTGAATTGGTCAGTCGGGTGACTTCACCTTGCAGATACGAAGGTCGCATATCGTCGCTGAGCTTCTCTGCCAGCGCCGCCTCGTCGGCGTTTGCATTCGCCAATGACTCGGCGTGCTGCTCCTGGTTCATACGAGCAGCCTGCTCTTTCAGCTGAAGCTCGACGATACGGTCACGAATCGGTTGCAGGCCGCGCTCAGCCGTCAGCTTGGATTCATCTTGTGCACGCATGCGCTGGGTCAGCTGATCCAACTCGTGCCGGGCATTTGACAGCACCTGTTCCTGCTCGCTGCGCTGCTCAAGCAAAGATTGCAAACCGGCTTGCGCGGCACGATCGTCCAACTGCTCCAGCTCCAGCGTGCCTTGCTCCATGCTGGCAAACAACTGCGCAGATTGCTCAAGCGCAGTTGCAATACTGCGTTTCAGCTCGTCGATACGGCTCTCGTGAGCGCGTTGCGCAAACTCGGCCTGCTGCGCCGCCAGCGCCAGCTCGCGTACATGCTCGCGTGCCTGATTCAACGCAGCCTCGCGCTCCAGATACACCGTCTGGCCGTCTTCGTGCGCCTCTTGTACCTTCGCCAATTCGATATCAAGTTGTTCCAGTGCCTGCTCAGCATTGGCCTGCAGCTGGCGCTGTTCGGCTTCTTGCGCCGCGATCTCGTTCAGGTCATTACCAATTTGCGTGCCGCGCTCGCTGAAACGCTCTACCGCTTCGGTCAGCTTGAGCAAATCCATCTGCAAGCTGTGCAGCGCCTGCTGCTGCACACTAACACGCTGAGTCAGTTCTTCCAGGCGCTGTGTGCCTTGGGTGAGCGCAGCATCAGCGCGCACTGAACGCTGCCTGGCTTCATCGGCCAGCATCTGTTGCGCACGTACCTGACGCACCAGATTATCGATTTCCTGCTGACGCGCCAGCATGCCATCTTGCTCGGAATCAGACGCATGAAACCGCACCGACAAACGGCTGACCAGATGGCCCTCGCGCGTAACCAGCGTCGCGCCCAGCGGCAGTTTGCTACGATCGAGCAGCGCACCCGCGGCATCATCCGCCACATACACTTGATGCAACCAGTCTTGCAGCAGTGCGCGCAATCCAGGGTCATCGACCTTCATCATCGACATCAGCGGCTTTAAGCCACTCGGCGCAGTCTCGTTGTTGCTGGCAGTGCCGCTCAATGAATACAACGACAACTTGGCCGGCGGCGCATCACCGAAAAATGCTTTGGCCCAGTCGAGATTGGACACCTCGAGCGCAGCAGTTCGCTCGCGCAAGACGGATTCCAGTGCCACTTCCCAGCCTGGTTCAATCGACAGCTTTTGCCACAGCCGCGGCAACTTGCCAAGCTCGTGCTTGTTCAGCCAAGGCGCTACCTTACCTTCGGTTTGTACGTTTTCTTGTAGCAGCTTCAGTGCCGCCAAGCGTGCCTCAAACTGCGCATGTTTGGCGGTTTCTGTGTTCACCGACGCTTGCGCGTCGCGGCGCTCTTGCTCGAGCAATGGCTGTTGCTCACGCGCCGTGTTCAGCTCAGCGTGAGACTGGTCGAGCTGCGTTTGCTTCTGCTCTGCCTGGTCTTTTAAATTTTTCAAATGCGCAGTGTCAGGTAATGACAGCGCATTTTTCTCTTGCGCCAGCCGCTCGCGTCGCTGCGTCAGCGTAGCGAGAATATTCGACGCATTGCGCTGATGGGTAGACTCCAGCTCGATCCGCTGCTGCACCTGCATGATGCGTGAACGTGATTCGGT
>Ga0208048_1001308_pt1 | contig 12943 bp, 15 predicted proteins | sample Malawi_45m_30L_FD_184163 | JGI IMG/M metagenome (GOLD analysis project Ga0208048, IMG submission 184163) | Freshwater microbial communities from Lake Malawi, Central Region, Malawi to study Microbial Dark Matter (Phase II) - Malawi_45m_30L... | ecosystem: Environmental > Aquatic > Freshwater >...
ATAAGAACCGGAACAAGGTATTGATGTTCAGGTATCAGGAGGAGAATAATAACTTCAAGGATCTGAAGCCTCAAGTGTTTGCCAGGTGGATTGATTGCTATGCTACCCACATGAGGTACAAGATAGAGAAGTGCAAGGACAATGAGGGTAGATTTTTTCGATTGAAAAGCACGATCAAAACATGATAACAATATCCAGAACCCACTACGATCTATTGCTATCTACTTGTCCATGTGATGTGTTCCGGCACTATGGTGTTGATAAGATGCATGGCTTGAACCTCAAGGATTGCATGGCCCATGAGAACACCAGCAATAGCAGCTATATTTGTGGATGGGCTAACCACATACCACACCAGGGTAAGTATTCTCTATCGGATAGAATGTTTATCTTTATCAACCTGACACGATGCAACACGAAGGTAGATCTAATATGCAACCTGTACCATGAGCTGATGCACTGGTCAATTAACCACTTTGGAGAAAACCTTGAAATGGAGGAGGAAATGATTACAGCAGCAGAGCAAGAGACCAGGGAGCTGTATGATTTATTGAAGTATTTGATATGAACAAGCAACACCTGAAAACACTGCATGAGTTAAGGGTTCAAAAGGTCCTTAAGAAGTCACCTAATTTTCCACCTAATTACGTAATGAAAATGAAATACAAAGACTCAACTGCCAATGGACTTACAAAGGCAATATGTGACTGGATCAACCTACATGGATACCAGGCTGAACGCATCAACACCATGGGTGTGGCACGTACTAGATACAGAACTGATGGCTCAGTGGTAGGTGTAGAGTGGACCAAGGGCACCGGAACAGTAGGCTCTGCTGATATATCTGCTACCATCAAGGGTAGAAGTGTGAAGATAGAGGTCAAAATAGGTAAGGATAGGCAGTCAGAGGCCCAAAAGAGATACCAGGAAAACATTGAAAGGGCAGGGGGTGTGTACATAATAGCAAAAAATTTTGATGATTTTGTTGAATGGTACAATAATTTTGTATCTTTGTAAAAATTAAACCCTTTTATTATGACAACAAGAACAAAAAAGGAGGAGGTAGTACCTCAGGCAGCAAGCCTAAACATCTACCAAAAGCTACACCTGGCTAAACAGTCAATGGGTAAGGTCATTAAAAATGCTACCAACCCACACCTCAAGAGGAACTATGCCGACATCAACAGCATTATTGATACGGTTGAGCCTATTCTACTTGATCATGGCCTGTTATTGATACAGCCTGTGAAGGATGATAAGGTGTTCACGATCATTGCAGATGTAAATAGCTGTGATACTCTTGAGTCCTTCATGACTTTACCTCCCATCACAGATGCACAGAAGCTCGGTGGTGCCATTACTTACTTCAGGAGATATACCCTGGTGAGCTTACTATCCCTGCAAGCTGTGGATGATGATGGCCATGAGGCATCTAGAGCACCCAAGGCTAAGCCATCCATCACTGCTGACAGGTTCAACAATGCACTGGCTGCTATACAGGATGGCAGGTACACTGCAGAGGAAATGAGAGCTACCTATTCACTAACTAAGGAACAGGAGGCACAGCTATGAAATTCAGAGCATCACAACTAGGTAAGCTAATGACCTCCTCCAGAACTAAGGGGGAGGTATTAGGACAGACTGCCAAGACCTACATCATTGAGCAGGCTAAGCAGGACTTCTATGGGTACAAAACGCAGCTTATGAATAAGTATGTTTTGAAGGGCATAGAGCAGGAACAGGACAGCATTGACCTACTCAATGCAGTAAGGTTTCAAAAGTACGTTAAAAACGATCACAGGGCATTTAATGAGTATCTAACTGGATGCTGTGATATCATCACTGAGGATAGTATCATTGATTGTAAGACATCATGGTCACTAGAGACCTTCCCGGCTACTACATTTGAGCTCAAGGACCTGAATGACTATGAGTGGCAGGGCAGAGCCTATATGTGGCTGTATGACAAGCCTTTATTTGAGCTGTGCTATGTCATGGTGAGCACTCATCCGGAGCTACTTAGTCAATATGATCCTGCTGATATTCATGAGGTGGACCACATTGATCCTGTGAAGCGTATCACCTCCATCACCTTTGAGAGAGATAAGGAGCTGGAGATACGAATGGAGGAGCAGCTAGTGGCAGCAAGCCTGTTTTATGAGGAAGTACTAAACCAATTAAACCACAAACAATGACAAGAGAACAATTCTATCGAGAGGCCTGCCTACAAGCAATGGCTGGCCTCTTAGCTTGCAGTGGACTTTACAAAGATGAGCTGCTCAATGATCCGGTGGATCACACAACTGATGCAGTGATTGAGTACGCTAGAGCATTGACTGAGAAGGTGTATGGTCCTAAGAGCAAGAAGTGGCAGGATATTCAGGATAGTGATGGATGGGGGGTGGGAGTATGACAACTATTTTGATTATCTTAGCATCAATTCTGCTCGCTCCTGCTATAGTGTGGGGGTGGCTATGCACAATTATTTACTTTATTTATCTGAACAAAAATGAGTGATTTCAAAGGAGAGGTGGTATACGTTACCCCTACAACAACAGTGAGCGACAAGTTCAAAAAGAGAGACATTACCCTGAAGAGTCAGGATGAGTACCCTCAGTACATTACATTCCAATTAGTCCAGGACAAGTGTGACCTGGCTAATGGCCTCAAGCCCGGTGATGTGGTAGAGCTGAAGTACAACCTACGGGGACGTAGATGGGAGGCACAGGATGGCACTATCAAATACTTCAATACATTGGAGGCCTGGACCATGAGCCTCAGTTCCCCTGTTGTTGAAAAAAAGTTGAAAAAAAATGAAGACACTGACGATTTACCTTTCTAATGAGCAAACACTAACTGAATGGGCCATAAATGAGGCCAACAGTATGCTCAATGATAGGTACAATTTGGTGCATTTAGCACTTGACATGGGTGCACCTTACCACACTGTGAGGAGGTTTGTAATGGGGAAAAATGTATCTTTATCCACGTTGGACCTATTTATTGACTTATATTTATCTAAATGTATTCATTAACTTATCTCATTCCTATAGCCTGGTTTATTACAGAATTTGAACCTCTACAGGCAACTATTGACAGAATAAGAATGTCATTGTGGTTGCGTGAGTCATTTAGCTGCCTTAAATGTGTATCATTCTGGCTTACTCTGGTTGTCTCATTTGATTTCATTCTATCATGTCAAGCTGCACTGATTGCTTACCTATTGAGCAGGCTGATTTCCAGGCTGTAGAACAGTCACTGCAGTTGCCGGATCCTCAAAAATTCAGCAAACAAAACTTAATGAAGCTAGATAAGATCAGGTGTAAGTATGAGGGATCAGTCTCCAAGGAATGTTTTTGCAGCTCTGTGAGGCGAAAAATCTGGTTCAAAGAGTTCACACTGTGGTATGAAGGCTATCTTAGACATTCTGGTCACACAGCAGTATGATGAGCTTGAGGCTTACACTAATTACCTTCTAAGCAGGATGGGCAGCAACCTTGACTCATCAACAGTGATCTCCAACAGCTATCTGCATTGTGTGAAGATAGAATGTAGTGACCAGGATACCATGAAGAGCTACATGCTCAACACCATCAAGAAGCAGATACTGTGGTCAGGATCTCAGAGCAACAGGGAGGAGCTAGTCAACAGCTCTGATGAGGAGGTCAATGAGGTGGATGATACTACTGATCTTGACTTAAAAATAGAACAAGAGAAGATATACAATAGGCACAAGGCTTATATTGAGATATACCGTTCCAGGTGTGTTGACAAGATAGATCTGATTGTCTTGAGTGCATACATAGATAAGGGCTACAATACAGCTAGATCAATGGCAGCATACTTCAACATCCCGGTCACTTCAGCTTACTATTTAATCTGTGATATTAAACAAAAATTGAAAGAGATACAATATAAGTATGACAATTAACAGCGTGGTGAGCAGTGTGTGTACACTTCTTGGCATTTGGATTGCTATAAATTTACTGTTTTTGCAGTGGGATTGGGTGGCTTATGGGGTTGGTTGTTGGATCATTGGGTATTATTTATTCTTATTTTTACAAGAGTATGAGCACAAAAAAGAAAACGAAGAGGACTATTAAGGCTGAACACATCAACAAGACACTAAATTTCTACACTGATACTGGCACAATAGTGTACAATATCACTGAAGATAGTGGCAATGACTACAAATGGCTGGTAAAGAATGGCTTTGAATACATTTTTGAAGTAGAGCAAGATGCCAAGGCCGAGGATAAGTGAGACTGCTGAGCAGTACATCAAGAGGTGCATGGCTGATCCGGAGACTCTCAAGAAGTATCCTGATGAGCTCCAGAGGTATGCTGTATGTGGTAGCATGTATGATACACCTCTTGGCAACTACAGGAATGTATTTGCTGAGTCCTACAATGACTATCCCAAGGCAGCCAGTGAAAATGCCAAAACAGCTCTTAGATATGTAGAGGAGAACGGGTGGGGATCCTGTGGAACTGCTGTGGGTAAGGCCAGAGCTAATCAGTTAGCCAAGGGTGAGCCACTTACTGAGAGCACCATTGCTCGCATGGCAGGGTTTGCCAGGCATCGGCAGAACTCACAGAGAGCTCTTGGTGATGGATGTGGCAGACTTATGTGGTTGTGTTGGGGTGGTGATGAGGGCATTGCATGGGCTCAACGTAAAATCAAAGAGATAAGAGGTGAGCAATATGCTGAGGTAGGTCCAAGAGGAGGCATTAAGGAGAGCCCTAAGGCACCCAAGAGTGATACACCTAACAAGAACCCTCAAGGTGAGGGAACAGCTAGAGGTGATGCCTCAGGGAAGAGGGGTGCCAAGGTAACTGAAGAGCAGGAAAAAACGCTACAAAAGAAAGTAGATGATTTTAATGAGAAGGATAGCAATACCAAGAATGGCAGGGCTACACTCGGAGCCTTGAAGTCAGTATTCCAGAGAGGTCTTGGAGCTTACAATACTTCTCACAGCCCAAGTGTGAAGTCAGCAGAGCAATGGGCCTATGCTAGAGTCAATGCTTTCCTATATCTGCTCAAGAATGGTAGGCCTGAGAACCCTAAGTATAACACTGATTTTGACCTGTTGCCTGAAAAACATCCTAAATATGAAAAAAAGTAGCAACATAAAGGTGTTCATTGCTAAGTCAAGGGCCAAGAGACCAGGAGTACATGCTAAGTGCAGGGCATCAAAATTAAAGGGATCTAGGAATTATTTGAAACGATACAAAGGACAAGGACAATGAAGCATAAATACATACCAACACCGGAGGCAATGTGGGATCTCTTTGAGTCCTACAGGCAGTGGTGCAAGCAGAACCCTAGGTACAGCTACTCTCTATCTACTAAGACAGGAGAGGCTACTGCTATACCCTTGGAGAGGCCACTTACTCAGGTGGGTTTCAGGTCATTTGCTGCTGATGCAGGAAGCACTGTTAATGACTATTTTAGTAACAAAGATGGGAGATATACTGAATATGCTACAATCTGCTCACGCATAGAGGAGGTCATTCGGCAGGACCAGATAGAGGGTGGACTAGTTGGTCAGTACAACCCCTCGATTACTCAGCGACTGAACAACCTGACTGAACGTGTTGACACTACCACAGCAGGTGAGAAGATAGACAGCATCAAGGTCACCATAGTAACACCTGACAATGAATGACCAGGTGGACTTCATGGCCAGAGTAGTGGAGGAGTACATCTTGAGAACCAAGGGCACCAAGGTACGCATCAACAGGAGGCTGGCCTCTATGGATGGCAGGCAGTTGGTGATACTCTACAATGCGTACCAAAAGATAGTAAATGGAGCTGAAGAGTACAGTAATTTTTCAGAAGAACCACGAGGCACTGCAGGCTCCTCAGAGGTTCATAATTAACGAGGGAGGTAGTAGGAGCTCTAAGACCTACAGCCTGTGTCAGTTGATGATAGTGTACTGCCTGCAGAACAGAGGGAAGGTTGTATCTATTATTCGTAAGACTTTCCCTGCATTGAGAGCAACAGTTCTAAGAGATTTCATAGAAATACTCAAAGACCTCGGTATGTACTCTCAGGAAGCACACAACAAGTCCGAGCAGATCTACACCTTTGCCAATGGCAGCATGGTGGAGTTCTTTAGTGTGGATGATGAGCAAAAGATAAGAGGTAGGAAGAGAGACATAGCCTGGTGCAATGAAGCCAATGAGCTGTACTTTGACGATTTCACTCAGCTCAACATGAGGACGGAGCACAAGCTTATATTTGACTACAACCCATCAGACAACAGCTCATGGTTGTATGAGCTACCTGCTGAGGAGGTGGTTATGATACGGTCCACCTACAAGGACAACCCATTCCTACCCCAGTCCATCCGGAACCAGATAGAGGACCTGAAGAGAACAGATGAGGCCCTGTATCAGATCTATGCCTTGGGACAAAAGGCAGTGAGCAAGAGCAACATCTACTCAGGCTGGACGTTCATGCCTCATAGGCCTGCAAGGTTCACATCCTATGTCTATGGCCTTGACTTTGGATACAACCACCCTACTGCACTCATGAGGGTTTATTGGCATGAGAGGGATATCTTCATTGAGCCTGTGATCTATGAGAGCTACCTGACCACCACCATGCTCATTGAGAAGATGGCACAGCTGAATGTTGATAAGCAGGTCACTATCCTGGCTGACTACTCAAGGCCTGAGATCATTGCAGAGCTGGTCAACAGTGGTTATGATGTTATCAATGCCAACAAGGTAGTGAAGAGAGGCATTGACTACATCAAGACCTTTGGTGTGTTCTGCCAGGACAGCAAGGAGATCAAGCGAGAGTATGACAACTATAAGTGGAAGAAGATAGGTGACAACATTACGGATGAGCCTGTCAAGCTCTTTGATGATGGCATGGATGCTATCAGGTATGCAGTGACCTATATCAAGGATGAGTACCTCACTGACAGTGGGTATTATTCCTTCTAAACATATTAGAGTATTAAAACAATATAAGTATGTCAATAACACTATTCGCCAAGCCGGAGAAGCTCACACCTGCATACAACCAGGTGATGTACATGCATGACTCCACCAACAAGTCACTGCCAGGGTTCAAGTATATCTATGACATCTACCAGGCAGGAACACTCAACAAGATAGCTGAGTACAGGGTGCTGCCTATCTATAGCACCGGCTATGGCAGGGTAGACCTATCCAAGCTGCTGCAGTCACAGGTCACCTTTGACCTCAACTTGAACAACACCACTGTGTACAATGCTAATGATAGTTTCTACAAGTATGATGTCAAGGTAGGTGAGGAGTATGTCACTACCACTCAGTACAGTGCAGCACTGACTCAGTACCTGGTCAGCCCTTACGTTGGCAGGGTGCAGATCAATGTGGCCAACACCTTCGTGGTAGGTGATCAGATCAGCATAACACAGACAGGTGCAGGAGCAACCAACCCAACTATGGAGGGCTTGTTCACAGTGCTGGTAGCTGATCCTGCGTTTATTGTGATCAATGTTTTTTTCAGCACCATAGTCAATGTCAACAAGAATGGTGATATCATCTATGCAGATGGCAGGAGGACAGTGACAAGGGATCTGCTAGTGCACTCCAATCAAGCTGTCTTTAATGGAGTATTTAAGTGGTCCGACTTCCCAAGCTATCTGATGGCCAACTACGATTTAGCAGATCCTACAGATCTACTGATCACCAACCATCCCAACAACTACTATGCAACCCTAGGGCAGGACATTTGGTTCCATGCGTTCTCAGATAGCAGCCCTGGCTTGACTGACTTTGTCTACTTCGAAAATGATGCCGGAGAGATATTCAGAAAGTCAGTGAACTCAGGTATGCTGATCAGTGGGTTCAGTGTAGGTCCTAACAACCATGGACTGCTCACTCCTGTATCTGGTTCACTGCCACTGATCAAGCCTACCACCGAGAACTACTATGTGTACTATGAGAGGGCAGGTGTCAAGGTATCCAAGGACTACTACATCTATCTTGATAGAAGAGTGAGGACCATTGAGTATCAGATACTATTCTTAGACCGGATGGGATCCTGGAACAGCTTTGCCTTCACCGGAAGAGACTATGAGAGAGGCAACATCACAAGAACTCAGTACAACCAATATCTAGAGGGTAGGGTAGTATCTAACAAGTGGACCTATGACCTCACAGACAGGGGATACATCAACACTCAGATAACAACTGACACTACCATAGACCTCAACAGCAACTACATGACTGAAGAGATGGCTGCCTACTTTGTGGAGCTACTGAGCAGTCCTATGGTGTACATCAAGAAGGTGGACTACAGCAATGACTGTGACGTGCCTGAGAGCACTGAGTACGTGAGCTGCAACATAGTGACCTCTAGCTTCGAGGTGTTTAAGACAAGGAACAAGAGGCTGATCAAGCAGAGCCTTCAGGTTAAGCTAGCCAATAACAATATGATCAATGGTTAACATACAGCTAGCCACAGGAGTGTTGGAGGTCAAGGATGGGACAGTGTTTCCTTTGAACTTTCAAATCGGAGACATCAGGGATATATCCAAGAGGAAGGGGAACTTCTCTAAGACCATCAAGCTGATAGGTAGCAAGAACAACCACAACCTGCTGAACCACTACTATGACATCAACATAGAGGCAGGCACTTTCAATGTCAATGCACTGACTACCTGCTCAGTGATACAGAATGATATCCCTATCATGGAGAATGTAAGTATGCAGCTCATCAACATCATGAAGGTGCAGAACACTTCTAGCTATGAGGAAGAGGTAGAGTATGAGGTGCTAGTTAAGGATAGCAAGCTGGACTTCTTTACAGCCATTAACAACCTGGAGCTCACAGATATAGACTTCAGTGACCTCAACCATACCTATGATGCATTCAATGTGGTCAACCGATTTACTAACACTGTCTTTGATGGGTTCAAATACTTCCTGCCGAACAGTGGGGATGTGTTCTACAAGACGAATGAATTTAAGCCTGCCATCTTTGCTCAGGTATATTTTGACCGGATATTTGCAGATGCAGGATTTCAGTACAACTGGCCCACAGCTAATGCTGCCAAGTTCAACCAGTTGATCATTCCTTACAATGGTGAAGTAGACAATTTTGACTATGCTGACTATGAGGTCAAGGCATCCATTAGTGGCTTTACCCATGTGCAGCCATTTCTTCTCATTGGCACAACCATGGTAGGGGTTCCTCTAACCAACTACACTGAGATATTGGATGATCAGAATATCTTTGATCCATTGACAGGTGTCTATACAACACCATTTAACATCAGCAGCAACAATGCACAGGAGTACATCTTCACCTTCACCGTAGACTACAGCATAGATATCAACAACACCTCTGGTGGTACGTTGTTTGCACCCACTGGTAGCCCGGTATTTTTCTGCCCTCAGATGTTTGTAAATTTTGCAGGAACCAATGTAGGTATCAGCTTTCACACTAACCCTAACCCTCCGGCTCCTGCTGTATCTAATTGTATTGAAGCTCCTGCAACCATTAACCCTGGCATGACAACCATCAAGAGTGAGGCTGTGACATTCACACTATCAGCCTCTTCAGTATTCTTACCACAGCTCAGCCCTATAGATGTGACATTGAGCTCACTGCAGTGTGGGATAAATGGTCCTAATCTGCCCGTTTTCACCTCAAGCTATGTGACTGCTCCCGTAGGTGGGGTGGTCTCTCCTAACATAGAGCAGCACTTCACCATCAATCAGCTCAACCTATCCATTACATTAAGCAATAACATTGTGGCCATAGGTGGTACCATTGATGTCAATGACTATGTGCCTAAAAAAATCAAGCAGAGTGACTTTGTAAAGGGCATCTTCAATATGTTCAACCTCTACGCCGAGGTGGACAAGGTACAGCCTAACCAGATCAACCTTATTCATAGAGATGATTTCTATGACTCAGGTGCTGAGGTAGACTGGTCAGACTATTTGGCCAAGGATCAGGAGCAGCAGCTATCATTCTTACCTGAGCTGACAAGCAAGAAGGTGATACTCAGCTATGCACCTGACAAGGATAGTGCTAATACTACCTACACAAGTGCAACAAGTGAGATCTACGGACAGGCAGAGGTAACATTTGACAATGAATATGTCAAGGATACAAGCCTCAAGAGCATCTTGTTCAGCCCTACTCCAATTAACAAGACACCATTTGGAGCGTTTGTTCCTTTTATCTCCGGCAGTGCTCCTGCAACTAACATCAGGATATTGCTAGACAGTGGAGTAATGACCTCATGCTCACCATACAACATCTATGACTATGGAGTGGTAGGTCAGGCAGGGCTCACCTCCTACCCTTACGTGGGCCACTTTGATGATCCACTTCAGCCTACCTTTGACATTAACTTTGCCACCTGTTCATTCTACTATTACAACCCTCTCGCCCTCACTGACAACAACCTATACAACCGATACTGGAGAAGGACCATGGGCCAGATCAACAAGGGTAAGATGTTGACTGCTATGTTCAACCTGCGTGAAGATGATATTCAGAGAATGAAGCTCAATGATAAGATCAGGATAGACAATAGCTGGTGGAACATTAACAGGGTTATTGACTATGATGCCAATGATCGCAAGCTGACCAAGGTGGAGCTGATTAGTGTTGACAATGAGGTGGACTTCATGCCATTTGCACAGAACTTCACAACACCAGGGATAGGTCTGCCTAACATCAGCAGCATCACTCAGGTGGCCAACAACACTACCATCACCAGCAACAACAAAAATAAGAATGTCATAACTGGAGGCAACAACCCTAGCATTGTGCTTGGGAAGGGGAATGTGGTAGGCATGGGTGTCAAGGCTCTTGTAGTAGGTGATGGCAACATTGTTAGTGAGGATGGGATAGTTACAGACAACCTAACGGTAAAGAGCAGCATCAATGGTGTGCCATTCAGTGAGCAGCCTCTACAACTGGTTGCCAACATCACTCAGATATTGACACTAGATCCTGTGCTGCGTGTCAAGATCAACACATTCTCTCCTGATCTTACCTTCATAAGATTGGGTGTAGGTGTTTATCAAGCACTTATCACCAACTACACCGGAGTACTTCAGGATATATTTATCCTTCAAGGCAATACTATCGGGGATGTCAATGTCATGGTGAAGTATAGTGCAACCACACAGACCATTGACATTGAGACAAGACTGACAGGAGTGCTGAGTGATGATTGCCTGGAAGATACAGCATTATTCATTTACTATTATCCATAACATGAATACCGTAGAGATACCATTAAGGCTATCAGGGATAGCTGCCATAAGAAAAGAATTAAAGGAGGTAAAGAGTGAGCTCATCAATGCCACTGATCCGGCAGAAATGGCTAGACTATCAGCCAAGGCTGGAGAGCTAGCTGACAAGCTCAAGGATGCTAATGAGAAGGCCGCCATCTTCGCTAGTGGTAGCAAGTTTGAGTCCACCAGAAATGCATTTTCAGCAATGAAGGCTGACCTTATGAACTTAGATTTTGAGGGTGCCAATGAAAAAGCTAAGATATTTGCTACCACCTTGGGTAGTCTTAACCCTAAGGATGTGCAAAAGGGGTTCAGTGACCTCATGGGAATGATGAAAACATTGGGAGGTGCGTTCATTAAGCTAGGTATTACCATACTTATGAACCCTATTTTTCTAATTGTAGCTGCCATCACAGCTATCATTGCTATCATTGCCATTGTGCTCAACAAGTTTGGCATCTTGCAGAAGGTACTTGATGCCATGATGAAGCCTATCAATGCACTGATAGCAGGCTTTGAGGCATTTACTGACATGCTAGGTCTGACTACCAATGCACTAGATGCTCAGGCTGAGAAGGCAAAGCAAGCCAATGAGAAGATATCTGAGAGCTCCAAGAAGAGACTAGATGATGTGACTGCAGGCTATGACCATGAGATAGCTATGGCTAAAATAGCAGGTAAAGAAACCACTCAGCTTGAGATAGATAAGAGCAAGACCATCAGCCGAGAAGCCAACAAGAGAAAACAAGCAGCCAAGGCAGAACTTGAAGCCCTTGCACATGACAGGAGTGAGGATGGCATAAAACGAAAAAAGGAACTAAGGAAGCAGATAGATGAGGAGAACAAGATATTGAAGTCAGGTGCCAATGAAAGGAAACAGATAGAAGCACAGGCAGCCAAGGATGATGAGAAAAAAGATGAGGATGCAGCAGCAAAAGCCAAAGAGGCAGCAGCCAAAGCTAAGGCAAAGAGAGAACAGGATGCACAGAATAGGCTCAAGGCAGGAAGAGAGCTCAGAGACTTTGAACTTGCACAGATAGAGGATGCAGCTAAGAGAGAGGAGGCTATCACCAGGGAGAAGTATGCACGTTTATTGGCTGACCTTAAGAAGGATGAGAGTAAAAATGCTGCCGAAAAGATTGCCTTTCAAAAGATGTATGAGACTCAGTTGCAGCAGGAGCTTGATAAGCAGGGGGAGGTGCAAAAGAAAAAACTAGAGGACAATGAAAAAAAGGCAAATGAGGCCATCCTCAACATGAAGATAGCACTGATGCCAGAGGGTGCAGCTAAGGAGCTGGCCATGCAAGATGAGAAATATAGGAAGCTACGTGAGGCTGCTATTGCAGATGAGACATTGACTGTGGAGAAGAGAGAGGAGATCCTTAAATTGTTGGATGATCAGAGAAAAGCAGAGGATCAAAAGCAAGTTGATGAGAGGAAGGAAAAACAAGCAGAGCTTGCACTGTCACTCAAGGATGAGGAGACTCAAGCACTGGAAGCATTGAGGGTGAAGTATGAAGAGGACAGGAAACTAGCTCAGGGCAATGCTGATCTATTGCTTGCGTTAGAACAAAAATATCAAGCTGATAAGAAAAAAATAACTGATGATGCAGCTCTAGCCAATATAGAGGCTAAGAAAAGAGAGAGAGATGCCATCATCCAGTCTGCTCAAGATATATTT
>Ga0208048_1001311_pt1 | contig 12914 bp, 8 predicted proteins | sample Malawi_45m_30L_FD_184163 | JGI IMG/M metagenome (GOLD analysis project Ga0208048, IMG submission 184163) | Freshwater microbial communities from Lake Malawi, Central Region, Malawi to study Microbial Dark Matter (Phase II) - Malawi_45m_30L... | ecosystem: Environmental > Aquatic > Freshwater >...
GCCCTGGCCCGGCCGACGGCAGGTGCCTGCCGGATCGTCCATACGCCGGAACGCGGACCGGAAGGCTACCATCTCGAGATCCTCGCCAGCGGCATCCGCCTCCATGCCGGCGACGCGCACGGCGTCCTCTACGGCGCGCAGACCCTCCGCCAGATCGTCGCGCAATACCCCGACGAACTTCCGCACCTCGAGATCACCGACTCGCCGGACCTGCCCGTGCGCGGCTTCATGCTCGACGTCTCGCGCACGCGCGTGCCGACGCAGGCCGAGCTGCTCGCGCTCGTCCGCGCCCTGGGTCGCCTGCGCGTCAACCAGCTCCAGCTCTACGTCGAGCACGCCTTCGCCTTCCGCGGGCACGAGGACGCCTGGCGGGACGCCTCCCCGCTGACGCCCGCGGAGATCCGCGAGCTCGACGACGCCTGCGCCGCGCTCGGCATCGAGCTCGTGCCGAACCTGAATACTTTCGGCCACATGGAGCGCTGGCTGCGTCACCCGCGTTACCGCGCGATGGCCGAGTGCCCCGAAGGCTGGATCCATCCGCTGACCGGCCAGTTCAAGGAATTTCCCGGCACGCTCCGTCCCGACCAGGCGTCGCTCGACTTCGTGGCGGGGCTCCTCGACGCCTATCTGCCCTGCTTCCGCAGCCGGCAGGTGAATATCGGCGGGGACGAACCTTGGGAGCTCGGCCAGGGCTTCAGCAAGCAGGCCGTCGCCGAACGCGGCAAGCATCGCGTCTATCTGGATCACCTGCAGCAACTGTGCGAGCTGGCCAAGGCGCGCGGACACGCCCCGCAGTTCTGGGGCGACATCCTCCTCGAGGACCTCGCGCTCGCGCAGGACGCCCCGGCCGACGCCGTGCCGGTCGTGTGGGGCTACGACGCCGGCCACCCGTTCAAGGAACAATGCGGACGCCTCCGCGAACTCGGTCGCAACTACCTCGTCGCCCCGGGCACGAGCGCGTGGCAGAGCTTCACCGGCCGACTCGACAACGCGCTGACCAACCAGGCCGAAGCCGTCGGCGCGGCCGTGCGCCACGAGGCGCGCGGCATCCTGCTCACCACTTGGGGCGACAACGGTCATCACCAGCCTTGGCCGTCGTCCTGGCTGCCGATGGCGGCGGGCCTCGCGCAGGCCTGGGGTTTCGCCGCGAACGCCGCGACCGACTTCGCCGCGGGCTGCGCGATCCTCGGCGGACTGAGCGACGCCGACGGCCAGGCCGTCGCCGCGGCGCTGACGCAGCTCGGCACGCTCGACGGCCGGATCGCCAAGGCGAACCGCAACAAGAGCCTCACCTGGGATTTCCTCACCGCCAAGCCCGACGCCCTCGCGAAGCTCGCCGACGGCGTCACGCCGGCGGAGATCGCCGCCTCGCAGGCGCACCTCGCCGAGGCCGAGGCGCTCGTGGCCAAGATCGCCGACGCGACCATCCGCGCGGAACTCTCGCTCGGCGCGCGCCTCGCCGGCGCCGGCCTGCGCCGCGCGACCGGCCGGCCCGTCTCCGCCGAAGAACGGGCCGAGCTTAGGCGGGAATATGAAACCGTGTGGCTCCGTCGCTCGCGCCCCGGCGGCCTGACGGAAAGCGTCGGCCTGCTGTTCGGGTAAGGCGTAAGCGCCTTGTGGCAGGGACGCTCAACCCTGCCCGATGCCGCTGGGGCAGCAAGCGGCACCACCCCGACGCTCGATGCTCCATGCTCGGTGCTCTCATATTCACCCTAACCTCATCCTTGTTGCCTCCTCTCCTCGGCGCGGACACCCTTTCGTCCCCCGCCGACCGTGGAAAGCCTTCGCCCATTCTTCCGTCATGCCGCGCTCTTCATCGGAAGCGCGATCGTGCTCTCCGGGCAGGCGTTGCCTCCGCTGATCGTCCCGAAGCCCCCGGTCGTCAATGTCGCGCCCGACGCCCTCTTCGCCGGTGCGGTCCCGAAACTCGAGCTGACCATCACCCAAGAGAACATCGACAAGCTCGCCAAGAATCCCCGCGACTACGTCACGCTGACGATCAAGGAGCCCGGCGGCGTCACCCTCGAGAAATGCTCGATCAAGCTCAAGGGCTCCGCGGGCAGCTTCCGCCAGATCACCCAAGACCGCCCCGGCTTCTCGCTGCGCACCGCGAAGTCCAAGAAAGGCCAGGAATACCGCGGCCTCAGCAAGTTCCAGCTCAACAACTGCGCCCAGGACGGGACGATGCTGCTGGAGATGGTCGCCGGCGAGATGGCCCGCCGCGCCGGCGTGCCGGCCTCCCGCTGCACGCACGCCTTCGTCGTCCTCAACGGCAAGCCGCTCGGGACCTACGTGCTCAAGGAAGGCTTCAACGCCGAATTCCTCGGCGTGTTCTTCAAGGACCCCAAGGGACACCTCTATGACGGGGGCTTCTGCAACGAGCTCGATGGGCCGATCGAGGTCGACCAAGGCGATCCGGACGAGAAGGTCCGCCTGACGGAGCTGATCGGCGCCACGAAAGAGCCTTCGCCCGCGCTGCGCCTCCAACGGATGGAACGCATCCTGGACGTCGACGCCTACTTCCGCCACCTCGCCCTCGAGCAGATCCTCTGCCACTGGGACGGGTATTCGTTCAACCGGAACAACTACCGCTTCTACGAGGAGCCCACCGCCGGCAAGTTCCACTTCATCCTCCATGGCATGGACCAGGTCTTCGGCGACGACCGCTGGTACGTGTTCCGCCGGCCCGGGACCTTGGTCCCGAACGCCCTGCTCGGGGATCGCGGGATGCGCGAACGCTACCGGACGCAGTTGTTCGCCGTCTATGAGAAGAACTTCCGGACGGTCGACTGGCCGAAGCGCATCCTCGAGCTCGCCGCCAACGCCAAGGCCAAGCTCGCCCCCTTCGACGCCGAGGAGGCCAAGCGCTTCGAACAGCGCGGCAAGGACGCCGCCGACCGCGTGAAGCAACGCCTCGCCGCCGTGCGCACGCAGTTGGAGGACGCGGTGCAGCTGCGTTCGCTGGGCGGCAAGGCCGCCCTCGGCAAGTATGCCTGGGAGCGGAACGCGGATGAGAAGGAGGCGGACGAACAGGACATGGACGGACGCAACTGCTTCCACGTGAAGGCCGGCCTGAAGAAAGGCGGGGACTTCCGCCTGCCGTTCGCGACCGGCCCCGGACGCTATCGGCTCACAGGCATGATCAAGACGGCGGGGGTCATCGCGGGCAAGGAGGAGAATGAGCGGGGGCTGCGCCTCCGGATCTCCGGACTCGGCGGCGTGCCCGCCGTCGCGGGAACGAACGGCTGGCGCCAGATCTCCGTCGAATTCTCCGTCGCCGAAACGGACCCGGTGCTCGTGCTCGAACTGCGCGCCGAACGCGGCGAAGCCTGGTTCGACCGGAACTCCCTCACGCTGACGCGCATCAACTGACATGAAGATCGCGGCGCGCTTCGAGCACAAGTTCCTGATCGACGACGCGCGTCGGACCGAACTGCTCGCGCGTTTCGCCGACCGGCTGCTCCCCGACACGACCGGCAGCACCGACGGACGCTATCCGGTGGTGAGCCTCTACTGCGACACGCCGGACCGCCGTTGCCACTGGGAGACTTGGCGCGGCGTCCCTTCACGTCGCAAACTCCGCGTGCGCGTCTACGGCACCCGCGACGGCGTCATCCCCTCGGCGACCTTCGTCGAGGTGAAGCACCGGGACGGCCGCGCCGGAGCCAAACGCCGCGTCCGCCTGCCGCTCGCCGACGCCTGCGCGCTCGTCGGCGGGGCGGACGTGACGAGCCCGGCCCCGGCCGACGCGCGCATCCTCGCCGAGATCCGCGCCCTCGTCGCGCAGGACGGCTACGCGCCGGCCTGCGTGATCCGCTACGACCGGAGCGCCTACCGCTACTGCGACCCGGAGGGCGTCGAACTCCTCCGCATCACCTTCGACCAGGGCATCCGCGCCCGCTTCGACCGGCTCTGTCCCGTGGTCGACGACGAGGGCGGGGATCTCCGCATCCTCCCCGGCGAGCTGGCCGTGATGGAGGTCAAAGGTTCGACCGCGGTGCCCTATGAGCTGGCCGCCCACCTGAGCGCGGCCGGACTCCATCCTCGACCTTTCAGCAAATATTCCGCAAGTATCGGCCCGTCGGCCGCCTCTCCCGTCCGCCTTCCCTGACATGCCCCTACCCTGCTCCGCCTTCCTCGCCGCCACCCCTGCGCCCGAGGCCGATTTCCTCAGCCAGGTGCTCTCCGCGCCGCCGGCGACGCCGCCCGCCGCGACCGAGATCCTCTTCGCCGTCGTCCTCAGCTTCCTGTTCAATGCGCTCGTCGCCTGGACCTACAAGCGGACCTACCGCGGCACGCGCTACTCGCAGGACTACGTCCACACCCTGCTCATCCTCGGCACCGTCGTCACGCTCGTGATCCTCGTCGTGGTGGGCAACCTCGCGACCGCCTTCGGGATGTTCGCGGCCTTCTCGATCATCCGCTTCCGCCGCAACGTCGGCCAGTCGCGCGACATCGGCTTCATCTTCCTCGCCATGGCGACCGGCCTGGCCGTGGGCGCCCGCCAGTACCTGCTGGCGGGCGTCACCGTCCCGCTCGTCTGCGCCTTCGTGTTCCTGCTCGCGCGCGCGAACCTCTTCTCCTCGTTCAAGGGATCGCACCTCCTGCGCGTCCGCGTGGGCACCGACGTCGACGCCGACCAGGCCTTCGCGGCCGTCTTCACCCGTCATCTCGCGCACCACGCGCTCAAGTCCGTCGAGACCGTGCAGGCCGGGCTCATGACCGAGCTCACCTATGAAGTGACGCTCAAGGACGCCGGCGCCGTCGGCGAATTCGTCCGCTCGATCCAAGCCGCCAACGGCAACAACCGCGTCGTCCTGACCTGCGTCAGCGAGCAGTCGGTCGTCGAGGCGGAGTGAGCGGCAGATTGAGTCGATCCGTTGATCGGTTGGCCAGATGGCCGGAAAGGTGATTAGTTGCGGCGGTTAGCGGTTGGAGGTTGAAAACGAAAAGGGCGCCTGACGGCGCCCTCTTCGTTCCCCCATGTCACCGTGTCCCCTTGCCCACGTGTCCCCTCGCGAAGCTTAGCTTCGCGCTCACTCCCCGCCCTTGGAAGGCTTGCCGGTGGAGGAGAAGAACTCCTTCACGCGGGCGCGGAGATAGTCGCGGTTGAGCTTGGCGATGACGTCGAGCGTGATGCTCTTCGGGCAATGCGCCTGGCACTCGCCGTAGTTGGTGCAGTTGCCGAAGCCGGCCTCGTCCATCGTCTTGACCATGGCGAGGGTGCGGCGGTCGCGCTCGGCCTGGCCCTGGGGGAGGATGTTGAGGTGGTTGATCTTGGCGCCGACGAAGAGCATCGCGGAGCCGTTCTTGCAGGAGGCGACGCAGGCGCCGCAGCCGATGCACTCCGCGGCGTCCATGGCCTCGTCGGCGACGGGCTTGGGCACCGGGATGCTGTTGGCCTCGGGGGCGGAGCCGGTGCGGACGGTGATGAAGCCGCCGGCCTGGATCACCTTGTCGAAGCCGGAACGGTCGACGGCGAGGTCCTTGAGGACCGGGAAGGCGCGGGCGCGCCACGGCTCGACGGTGATCGTCTCGCCGTCGCGGAAGTTGCGCATGTGCAGCTGGCAGGTCGTCACGCCCGGGAGCGGGCCGTGGGGCATGCCGTTGATGGTCATCGAGCACATGCCGCAGATGCCTTCGCGGCAGTCATGGTCGAAGGCGACGGTGTCCTTGCCGTCCTTGATGAGCTGCTCGTTGAGCATGTCCATCATCTCGAGGAACGAGGCCGAGGTCGGCACCGCCGCGAGGGCATGCTCCTCGAAGGCGCCGGGCTGGCCGCGGCGCTGGCGCCAGACGCGCAGCCTGAGCGCGAGGGTGGTTTCTTTTCCGTTGTCCTGGACCATGGTGGTTACTTGTAAGAGCGGGTGGAGAGTTGGGTCTCCTCGTAGACGAGGGGTTCGACGTGGCGGACGGGCAGCTGGCGTTCGCCGGTCCATTCCCAGACGGCGGTATGGGCGTACTGCGCGTCGTCGCGCTTGGCTTCGCCGGCGTCCTGATGCTCGACGCGGAAATGACCGCCGCAGGACTCCTCGCGGGCGAGGGCGTCGAGGCACATCATGATGCCGAAGTCGAGGAAGTCGGCCACGCGGCCGGCGCGCTCGAGCTCGGGGGCGAGGGCGTCGCCGGTGCCGACGACCTTCACGTTCTTCCAGAAGTCCTCGCGGAGCGCCTGCAGGTCGCGGATCGCGCCTTCGAGGCCGGCCTTGTCGCGGGCCATGCCGCACTTCTCCCAGGCGATCTTGCCGAGGGCCTTGTGGTAGGAGCGAGGCGACTTCGTGCCGTTGACCGAGAGGAGCCGGGCGACGCGGTCGTTGACCTCCTTGACGGCGGCCTTGAATTCCGGGGCGTCCGGGGACGGGCGGCTGCCGGGCTTCTCGCCGGCGAGGTAGTCGGTGACCACGTAGGGCAGGACGAAGTAGCCGTCAGCCAGGCCCTGCATGAGCGCGGAGGCGCCGAGGCGGTTGGCGCCGTGGTCGGAGAAGTTCGCTTCGCCGCCGACGAACAGGCCGGGGACGTTGGACTGGAGGTTGTAGTCCACCCACAGGCCGCCCATCGTGTAGTGCACGGCCGGGAAGATGCGCATCGGCTGCTGGTACGCGTTCTCCCCGGTGATGTTCTCGTACATGTCGAACAGGTTGCCGTAGCGGGCGCGGATCTCGGCCTCGCCGAGGCGCCGGATGGCGGCGGAGAAGTCGAGGTAGACGCCGAGGCGCTTGCCGTCGACCCGCTGGCCGACGCCGCGGCCTTCGTCGCAGACCTCCTTGGCGGCGCGGGAGGCGATGTCGCGCGGGGCGAGGTTGCCGTAGCTCGGATACTTGCGTTCGAGGAAGTAGTCGCGCGCGTCTTCCGGGATCTCGGCGGCGGGCTTGGCGCAGTCGGCGGCGTTCTTCGGGACCCAGACGCGGCCGTCGTTGCGGAGCGACTCGGACATCAGGGTGAGCTTGGCCTGGTCCTCGCCGTGCACCGGGATGCAGGTCGGGTGGATCTGCGTGTAGCAGGGGTTGGCGAACCCGGCGCCGCGGCGGTGGGCGCGGTAGGTCGCGGTGACGTTGCAGCCCTGCGCGTTGGTGGAGAGGTAGAAGACGTTGCCGTAGCCGCCGGTGCAGAGCACCACGACGTCGGCGGCCCAGGACTCGACGGCGCCGGTGACGAGGTCGCGCGTGACGATCCCCTTGGCCTTGCCGTCGACGAGGACGAGGTCGAGCATCTCGTGGCGCGTGTGCATCCTCACCGTGCCGAGGCCGATCTGGCGGGAGAGCGCGGAGTAGGCGCCGATGAGGAGCTGCTGGCCGGTCTGGCCGCGGGCGTAGAAGGTGCGCGAAACCTGGGCGCCGCCGAAGGAGCGGTTGGCGAGGAGACCGCCGTATTCACGGGCGAAAGGCACGCCCTGCGCGACGCACTGGTCGATGATGTTCACCGAGACCTGGGCGAGGCGGTAGACGTTGGCTTCGCGGGCGCGGTAGTCGCCGCCCTTGATGGTGTCCTGGAAGAGGCGGCGGACGCTGTCGCCGTCGTTCTGGTAGTTCTTCGCGGCGTTGATGCCGCCCTGCGCGGCGATCGAGTGGGCGCGGCGCGGGCTGTCCTGGTAGCAGAAGCAGGAGACTTCGTAGCCCATCTCGGCGAAGGAGGCGGCCGCGGCGGAACCCGCGAGGCCGGAGCCGACCACGATGACGTGATACTTGCGGCGGTTGGCCGGGTTCACCAGGCGGAGCTTCGCCTTGTGGTTGTTCCACTTGTCGGCCAGCGGGCCGGCGGGGATCTTGGAGTCGAGTTTCATGGGTCGGGGCTCGCGAGGTGACGCTTACTTCAGGACGCCGGTGAGCACGGCGAGAGGGATGGAGATGAAGCCGAGGGCCACGATCCAGGCGTAGGCCAGGGCGAGGACGTCGAGCCGACCACGCCAGCGCTCGTTGCGCAGGCCGAGGGTCTGGAAGACGCTGCTGACGCCGTGGCTGAGATGCAGGCAGAGCAGCAGCATGCTGACGACGTAGAAGAGCGCGACCGGCTTGGAGGAGAAGCCCGCGACGACCATCTTGTAGACGTCGTCCCCGTAGGCGACGTCGCCCAGGGCGACCGCCTTCAGGGTGAAGTGGAGGAGGTGGAAGACCACGAAACCCAGGATCACCACGCCCGAGTAGGGCATCGTGCGGGAAGCGAAGGTCGCCTGACGGGTGGCTTCCGTGGCCGGGCCGCCGGCCCGGGCCGCGCGGTTCTCCAAGGTCAGCTGGACGCCGGCCCAGATATGGGCGAAGACGCTGATGATCAGCACGGTGCGGGCGGTCCAAAGCAGGACCACGTTGTCGTGGAGCCACTTGGCGTAGGCGTTGATCGCCGCCGGGCCCTTGAACATCAGCAGGTTGCCGGTCATGTGACCGAGCACGAAGCCGGCGAGGACGAGGCCGGAGAGGGCCATCACGACCTTCATCCCGATGGAAGAGGGACGACAGCAGGAGCAGCAGGAGCTTGCGGACATGGCGGAGCGGGACGGAATGCATAAACTATCAAATAGGCTGTCCCCCTTCTTCCCACCCCGGACGCAGGGAGATGGGGAGGTATTAGCCGGACGCCCCCGAGGTGTGAAAAACCCTCATAAGGGGTCGCCGGGCGACCTCGCGCTCCCGCCCCGGCCGTCGGCCGCACCCCATGGGCCGGAAAAACCGCTTGCCAACGCTTATGAGTACCATGCAATTCGAAAGTCCAGACCGGCTTCCGTCACAGGACCAGCCGGTCTATTTTTTTACCCGCTCTCCAGCCCAGCCGACCACCCTGCCATGAAGTATGTTTTCGTCACCGGCGGCGTCATCTCCTCCTTGGGCAAAGGCCTCACCGCCGCCGCCCTCGGCGCCCTGCTCGAATGCCGGGGGCTGAAGGTGCGCATCCAGAAGTTCGATCCGTACCTCAACGTCGATCCGGGCACCATGAGCCCCTACCAGCACGGCGAAGTCTACGTGCTCAACGACGGCGCCGAGACCGACCTCGACCTCGGCCACTATGAACGCTTCACCTCCGGCGAGCTCTCCCGCCTGAACAGCCTGAGCTCGGGCCAGGTCTACGAGGCCGTCATCCAGAAGGAACGCCGCGGCGACTACCTCGGCAAGACCGTGCAGGTGATCCCGCACGTGACCGACGAGATCAAGGACCGCATCCTCAAGGGCGGCGAAGGCGTGGACGTCCTCATCACCGAGATCGGCGGCACGACCGGCGACATCGAAGGCCTGCCCTTCCTCGAAGCGCTCCGCCAGTTCCAGCACGACGTCGGCCGCGAGAACGTGGCCTTCCTGCACTGCACGCTGGTGCCCTTCATCAAGGCCGCCGGCGAGCTCAAGACGAAGCCCTCCCAGCAGTCCGTCGCCAAGCTGCGCGAGATCGGCATCCAGCCCGACCTGCTCGTCTGCCGCACCGACCGCCCGATCGGCGAGGACAACCGCCACAAGCTCTCCCTCTACTGCAACGTCGGCCTGGACTGCGTGTTCGAGTGCCGCGACGTCGAGCACTCCATCTACGAGCTGCCGATGCAGCTCGCCGAACAGCGCATGGACGAGGGCGTCGTCAAGCGCCTCGGTCTGAGGTGCCGGCCGATCGACATCGCGCCGTGGCGCGAGATCGTGCGGCGCCTCCTGCAGCCGAAGCACCGCGTGCGCGTGGGCGTCGTCGGCAAGTACATCGAACTGCAGGACGCGTACAAGTCCGTCTACGAATCCATCACCCACGGCGGCATCGCCAATGAGACCGCCGTCGAGGTCGTGCGCATCGACGCCGAAGACCTCGAGACCAAGGGCACCGCTTCGCTCGAAGGCCTGGACGGCGTCCTCGTCCCGGGCGGCTTCGGCACCCGCGGCATCGAGGGGAAGATCCTCGCCGCGAAGTTCGCCCGCGAACGCAAGGTGCCTTACTACGGCCTGTGCCTCGGCATGCAGATCACGGTGATCGAATACGCCCGTCACGTCCTCGGCCTCACGGACGCCCATTCGACCGAGTTCGCGCCGGCGACCCGGGATCCGGTGATCCACCTGATGGAGTCGCAGAAGAGCGTGGTGACCAAGGGCGGCACGATGCGCCTCGGTTCCTACGACTGCGCCCTGACCCCGGGCAGCCGCTCCCGGGCCGCCTACGGGGCCGACGCCGTCAAGGAACGTCACCGCCACCGATTCGAATACAACGACGCCTACCGGGCCCGCCTCGAGGCCGCCGGCCTGATCGTAGGGGGGACCAACCCCCAGAGCGGCCTGGTCGAGATCGTCGAGGTCAAGGACCACCCCTGGATGGTCGGGGTCCAATACCACCCCGAATTCCAGTCCCGGCCCGACCGCGCCCATCCCCTCTTCGGCGCTTTTGTGAAGGCGGCGGTTGAGAAGTCCCGGCGGTCCTGTTAAATCCCAGACAAGTCCGGCCCGCCCGGACGCTGAACAGAGGGCGGAAAACCGCCGCACGCGCTCCCCGCGCTCCCCTTCACCCTATGTCCACCACCATCATCGCCGCTGGCACCTGGGTGCCACGCCTCCGCGAGCAGGTCGCGCGGGTAGTCATCGGCCAGCAATACCTCGTCGACCGGCTCCTGATCGGCCTCCTCGCCAACGGCCACGTGCTCCTCGAAGGCGTGCCCGGCCTCGCCAAGACGCTCTCCGTGCGCACGCTCGCCCAGACCGTGTGCGCCGACTTCTCGCGCATCCAGTTCACGCCCGACCTGCTGCCGGCCGACATCGTGGGCACGCTCATCTATGATCCGAAGACGGGCGAGTACGCCGTGAAGCGCGGGCCGATCTTCGCGAACTTCGTCCTCGCGGACGAGATCAACCGCGCGCCCGCCAAGGTGCAGTCCGCCCTCCTCGAAGCGATGCAGGAACGCCAGGTGACGCTCGGGGGCGAGACGCACCGGCTTCCCGCGCCCTTCCTCGTCCTCGCGACGCAGAACCCGATCGACCAGGAAGGCACCTATCCGCTGCCCGAGGCCCAGGTCGACCGCTTCATGCTGAAGCTCAACATCGGCTACCCGTCCCGCGAGGAGGAACGCCGGATCCTCGACGCGATGGCCACGACCTCGCCGAGACTCGACGTCGAGGCCGTCATCACGCAACAGGAGATCCACGAGGCCCGCCGGGCCGTCGACGCCGTCCACGTGGCCGATCCGATCCGCGACTACATCGTCGCGCTCGTGCTCGCCACCCGCGGCCTGCATCCGGGCGGCCCGGACCTCGCCAAGTTCCTCCAGTTCGGCGCCTCGCCGCGCGCGACGATCAACCTCACCCTCGCCGCCAAGGCCTGGGCCTTCCTGCAGGGCCGGGACCACGTGACCCCGCAGGACGTCAAGGACATCGCCCCCGACGTCCTCCGCCACCGACTCATCCTCACCTACGAAGCCGACGCCGAAGGGGTCGACGCCGACGCCATCGTGCGCCGCGTCCTCGACGCCGTCAGCGTCCCCTGAGCCGCCCGGCGACCGTGGCCCCGCCCGTCCCGAACCTCCCGCAGGAGACCCTCCGCCGCGCGCAGCGCGTCGAGCTCGTCGCCCTGCGCCAGGTCAACGACGCGATGGTCGGCGCCTACCTGTCGCGCTTCAAGGGGCGCGGCACCGACTTCGAGGAACTGCGCGAATACGTCCCCGGAGACGACGTGCGCGCGATGGACTGGAACGTCACCGCCCGCACGGGCAAGCCGTTCATCCGCCTGCACCGCGAGGAACGCGAGCTCACGCTGGTGCTCGCCGTCGACGTCTCAGGCTCCTCCGGCTTCGGCTCCGGCGAGAGGACCCTGCGCGAACGCGCCGCCGAAGTCGCCGCCTGCCTCACGGTCTCCGCGCTCAAGGCGGGCGACAAGGTCGGCTTGCTGCTCTTCAGCGACCGCGAGGAACTCTGGGTCGCGCCGCGCAAGGGACGCCGCCACGCGCTGCGGATCATCCGCGAAGTCCTCGAATTCCGGCCGGCCTCGCGCCGCACTGCGTTCGCCGGGCCGATGCGCCGCCTCGGCCGCGCGCTCCGCCGCCGTTCGATGGTCTTCGTCGTCTCGGACTTCCTCACCGGCCCCGAAGGCGGCGACGCGATGGCCACGGCGCTCGCCGAACTGAACTCCCGCCACGACACGGCCTGCGTGCAGCTCGTCGACGAACGCGAGCGCGTCCTGCCCGACGTCGGCGTGGTCGCCCTCGAGGACGCCGAGACGGGCGAGATCCGGGAGGTCGACACGGGCTCCGCGGCCGTCCGGGCGGCCTTCGCAGCCGGGACCGAGGCCCGCCTGTCCGGGACCGCCGCCCTCCTCAGCCGCGCCGGCACCGACGTCGCGCGCCTCGACGGCGCCGACGCCGTGGCGCCGACCCTTACCCGCTTCTTCGAACGCCGCCGACGACGACGCTGATGCCGCCCGCCGAAGTCATCCCGTTCACGCTGCTCGGCCCCAAGCCGGAGGTGCCGCCCGGCTTCTGGTCCTCCCACTGGGGCGCCGTCGTGCTCGCCGTGGCGTTCCTGGCGGCGGCCGCCCTGCTCGGCCGGCGCCTCCTGCGCCGCGCCCCCGCCGCGGTGCCGCCCCTCGCCCGGCTCGAGGCCGAACTCGCCGGCGCCGAGACTCTGCCCGCGGCCGAGGCGGCGGTCCGCGTCACGCGCGCCTTCCGCGCCTACCTGTTCGCGGCCGACGCGCGCGCCCTGCCCTCGCTCGCCACCGAGGAACTGCTCACGGTGACGGGCGTCATCCCGGTCTTCCTGCCGGCGCGTCAGCCGCTGGCCGCCGCCTTGCGCGGCGCCGACGCCGCGAAGTTCGCCGGCGCCGCCTTGGAGGCCGCGCTGCTGATCGCGGGCGTGCGCGAAGCCGCCCGCCGCGTCGAACACCTGGCGCCGCACGGCCAGGCAGGCCGCCGTCACCGCCGAGGCGCAGCGCGCCGTCCGAAGCCGGTTCGAGGGGCCGGGGTCCCGCGGCCCGGCGCC
>Ga0208048_1001314_pt1 | contig 12903 bp, 9 predicted proteins | sample Malawi_45m_30L_FD_184163 | JGI IMG/M metagenome (GOLD analysis project Ga0208048, IMG submission 184163) | Freshwater microbial communities from Lake Malawi, Central Region, Malawi to study Microbial Dark Matter (Phase II) - Malawi_45m_30L... | ecosystem: Environmental > Aquatic > Freshwater >...
CACCCACCCCCGTCGCCCGGAAGAAGGCCGCCGCTAAGTGAGGGGCCCACCCGCACCAGCTCGACCGCCCTCTCCGGCGGACGCCTCCGCGATTGCCTCGCCCCGCGCGCGCCCGAGGTTGGGGGCCGTGGATTACCCGGCCTCCAAGGACCCTTTACACGGCGTGACCCTCAAGCAGCTCTTGACCGAGCTAGTCGTGGAGCACGGCTGGGCCGGGCTGGCCGAGCGGGTGGACATCCGCTGCTTCCGCTTCGACCCAAGCCTCAATTCCAGCCTCGTCTTCCTGCGGAAGACCCCTTGGGCGCGCGCCAAGGTGGAGGCGCTCTACGTGCAGGGGAAAACCCGCCCCTGAGCCGCGCCTAGGACCTGTCCTACGTGGACGAAGCCTCTGCCCGCCTGCCCGGCGTGTTCGACTCCACGAACTTTTCGCCACGCGCACCTCGCCATTAGAGGAGGTTCTATCGGGAAGACCCTTGGTCGTTAAAGTAGTGCGTCAAAAGGTGCACGTCGCCGCAGCTCGGATGGAACGAAGATTCGCTTCTTCGCCAGCGGCTTCAGAGGGTTGGGGGCACTCCGCGGCGGGGGCGTGGCCCAAAAAAGCCGCGACCCTAGGGTCGCGGCTCGAAACCATTCGGGCGGCCGAGATCAGGCCGAAGGCGGGGTCGCGGGAGCCTCGGCCGCCGGCTTCTGCGCCTCCATCTCCTTCATCGCCGCTTTGCGCGACAGACGCACCTTGCCCGAGCGCTCGTCAATGCCCACGCACTTGACCCAAATCGAGTCGCCCATCTTCACCACGTCCTCGGTCCGACGAACCCGGAAGTCCGCCAACTCGCTGATGTGGACGAGGCCTTCCTTGCCCGGGGTGCACTCAACGAAGCAGCCGAAGTCCTTGATGCCCGTCACGCGGCCCTGATACAGCTTGCCGATCTCGATCGGCGCCCCGCCACCGCCGGAACCGCCGCCACACAGGCCGTCGATCTCGGCGATCGCGCGGTTCATCGCGTCGGCATTGTTCGAATAGACGAACACCTTGCCCGAGTCGTCCTCGGCGATGTCGATCTGCGCGCCCGTGGTCTCGGTAATGCGCCGGATCGTCTTGCCGCCCGGCCCGATGAGCAGGCCGATCTTCTCGGGATCAATCTGGATCGTCTGGATCCGCGGGGCGTAACGGCTGAGGTCCGCCCGGGGCGCCGGCAGCGACGCCAGCATCACCTTGAGGATCTCCACGCGCGCGTCCCGGGCCTGGAAGATGGCCGTCTTGGCGATCTCGAACGGCAGGCCGTTGATCTTCAGGTCGAGCTGGAAGCCCGTAATGCCCTTGGTCGTGCCGGCGAGCTTGAAGTCCATATCGCCAAAGTGGTCCTCCTCCCCGAGGATGTCGGTGATCGTGACCCACTTCTCGATGCCACCGGCGTCGTCATTCTGGGTCATCAGACCGCAGGAGATGCCGGCGACGGGGGCGATGATCGGCACGCCGGCGTCCATCAGCGCGAGGCAGCCGCCGCAGATGGAGGCCATCGAGGTCGAGCCGTTGGAGGCCATGATCTCGCTGACGACGCGGATGGAGTACGGGAAGGCGTCCTCCGGGGGCAGCACGGGCACGAGCGAGCGCTCGGCGAGGGCGCCGTGTCCGATCTCGCGGCGGCCCGGGGCGCCGAAGCGGCCGGTTTCACCGACAGAGAAGGACGGGAAGTTGTAGTGGAGGATGAAGCTCTTGCTGGTAGCGCCGCCGGTGAGGCCGTCCATCTCTTGGGCTTCCTTGGTGGGCCCGAGGGTGGTGAGGGCGATGTTCTGGGTATCGCCGCGCTGGAAAGCGGCGGAACCGTGGACGCGGGGGAGGACGCCGACCGAGGCGTTGAGGGGGCGGAGGTCCTTCTGGCCGCGGCCATCGGCGCGGACACCCTTCTCGAGGACGTTCTTGCGGTAGGCCTTGTACTGGAGGTCCTCGAACACGACGTTCAGGTCGACATCGGTGAACTTGTCCGCGCCGAGCTCCTTCACGAGGGCGGCCTTGGCCTCCTCCTTGAGCGCCTTGACGGCGGCGGAACGGACGGCCTTCTCCTTGCCGAAGATGGCGGTGATGAGGCGCTCGGTGGGGACAACGCGCTCGATGATCGCGCGGGCGGCAGGGGTGGCGCCGACGAGCGGGAAGGTGGCCTTCGGCTTGCCGGCGAGACGCACGAGCTCCTCGATCGCGGCGATGATCGGCTGGATCGCCTGGTGGCCGAACTCAAGGGCCTTGATGAACTCCTCCTCGGGCAACTGGTCGGCGCTGCCCTCGATCATCAGCATATCGCGCTTGTTCCCCACATAGATGAGGTCGAGCGAGGAACCATACATCTGCTCAATGGTGGGGTTGGCGACGAACTGGCCCTCGATCAGGGCGACGCGGACGCAGCCGATGGGGCCGCCCCACGGGATATCGGAAATGGCAAGGGCGGCGCTGGCGCCGTTGACCATCGGGATGTCGGACTCGTTGAGCTGGTCGGCGGAGAGCAGCTGGCCGATGATCTGGACTTCGTTGAGCAGCCCCTCCGGAAAGAGCGGGCGGCAGGGACGGTCGCAGAGGCGGGAGGTCAGGATCTCCTTCTCGGAGGGACGGCCCTCGCGCTTGAAATAACCGCCAGGGAAGCGGCCGGCGGCGGCGTACTTCTCGCGGTAATCCACCGTGAGGGGAAAGAAGTCCTGGCCGGGCTTGGTGCCCTGAGCGATGCAGGCGGTGACGAAGACGTTGGTTTCGCCGACGCAGACGTTGACGGCGCCATTGGCGAGCCCGGCGTAGGTGCCGGTGGAGAACGTAATCCCCAGGCCGGGGACGGTGACATTATGTTTCTGATTCATAAACGAACACTACGGACGATACGGACGGTCAAAGGGCGGCGGGAGGTGGGAGCGAACGGGCCAACGCCCTGGGCTTGGCGAACGTTCGCGGGCTCCCCGGGGGGAGCGGCGGCAGCCCCGGAACCCGGGGCCACGCGGTTATCGGTCGGTCGCTGCCGTCTACCCGGCAGACGCGAGAGATTTCCGTTTGGCGTCCGGCGCCCTCCGCGGGGGGGCGACAAACGGAAATGTCCCGGTCTGGTCGAGCGTCGAAAGAACCACGGGCGACCCGCGGATCGGGTCGCCCGTGAGACGAAAGCGTTACTTGCGGAGGTTGAGCTTCTGGAGCAGCTCGTTGTACTTGGGCAGGTTGATCCGCTTCACGTAGTCGAGGAGCTTCCGCCGGCGGGAAGCCATCTGCAGCAGGCCGCGGCGCGAGTGGAAGTCCTTGCGGTGGGTGCGGAGGTGCTCGGTCAGGTGGTTGATGCGGGCGGTCAGGAGCGCGACTTGGACTTCGGACGAGCCGGTGTCCTTCTCATGGGTCTTATAATCCGAGATGATCTGGGGCTTAACAGCTAGGGTGGACATAGGTTTTTGGTTGAGGAACACGACTGTAGGGAGTCTTGGCAGACCCGTGTCACCCGCTCCTCCCGAATGGAAATCGGGCCGAGCCGGCGCCGCCGTTCCAATCCCGCGGAATGCGAGATCAGTCGTGGTAGGCTCCCGCAACCGGCAGGAGCCTACTGACGCAAGAGAAGATTCCTGCAAGTTTCGGCGCCGCCGGCAAGTACAAATTCCTCTTCTTCGACGGTGGGCCGGGGGGATTTTGCCCCCAGAGAGAGGCGAGCCGCATCGTACCCTGTTTGCGACCGGTCGAGGTTTGAATCCTCGATTGACGCCCTGCCGAGCCGAGTCCGGCGGCCGTTAGCCGGACCGGAGGCAGGGGGAGGAGTCGCGACGGAGAAACGAAAGGGTGCGCCGGGGCCAGGCCAGGGGCTTAGAAATCGTCGTTTTTTATTTTAAGCCAGTTGGTTATGGACTTTGGGGCACCAGCTATCTGATGGCTTTTCGCGTTCGGAAAGCGGCCTCGGGGAGGCAGGAGTAACTAAAGTCCCGAGCTTCCTTCCACGCTGCAGTGACGCGCCGCTGTCGCTCAACGTGCGATGTCGGCCTGCGCGAGGATGCGGAAGCCGCGCTGGGCGAGGGCCTGGGCGGCAACCTCGGCGTCCTCGGCGTTGATCGCGAGGGCGGATTTACCCTCCGGGCGGCGGATGAAACTATAAACGTAGTGGATGTTGATCTCGGCCTCGTAGAGGGCGGCGAGGACGCCACTGAGCTCGCCCTCGCCGGCGAGTTCCACCGTCAGCACCTCAACCTCCGTGTAAGGGAAGTCGTTGTTCACCATCAATTCCCGCGCTCGCTGGGGGTCGTCGACGATGACCCGGACGATCGCGCTGTCAGTGGTGTCGAGAACGGTTATTGCGATGATGTGGACCTCGTTTTTGCGGAACAGGGAGGTGAGGTCGTGAAGTCGACCGACGCGATTTTCGGCAAAGATTGAAAACTGCCGCACGGGATCGCGGGCCGAGAGGGAGACGGAGGTCATCCTGACGCCAAACTAGGCGGCAAGGGCGGCGGGTCAACGGCGCTTTCGGCGCGGAGCCGATGGCTTGATCACGCAATTCCGCGATTAGCCAGACTCGGATTCCGGTTCACCGGGCGCTTGCGTACAGATGGCTCCCGGTGGACTTTCAGCCTTCGCATCGCGCCCATGAACATCACCCTGCCCCGCTCCCTGCTGGCAATCCCCGTCCTCGGCGCCCTGTTGCCGCTGGGGGCTCAGACCGCCCCGGCCGCCTCACCGACCGCCGCCGCGGCTGCGGAGACGATCAAGCTCGAGGCCTTTACCGTCACGGGCTCGAACGTGAAGCGCCTTGAGGTGGAGAAGGTGCTGCCGGTGACCATTATTAACGCCGCGGCCATTGAGGTGCGAGATCCCGGCCAGCCTTCGGACCTGATCACAGCGCTGCCGCAAGTCACCGGGCTACCCGGCAACGAGACGGCGACCCTAGGGGCAACGGCCCGAGGCGACAACGCGAGCGTGTCCCTGCGCGGCATTCCCTCAAGCAACACCTTGGTGCTGCTGAACGGCCGCCGGCTGGTGCCGCACCCGATCAGCCAGAGCGAGGCGGGCGTGCCCACGCTTTCCACCAACATCAACCAGCTGCCCAACCGCGGGTTGGAGCGCGTGGAGGTGCTGCGGGACGGCGCCTCGTCGGTTTACGGCACCGATGCGGTGGCCGGCGTGATCAACTACGCGATGCAGCGCAACTTCAAGGGTACGGAGCTGGCCCTTCGCTATGGCGTGACGGACTACGGCGATGGCACTGAGTACCGCGGGACCCTGACCCACGGCCTGACCTTCGCGCGCAACCGCGGCCGGGCGATCCTCACCGCCGACTACTACCTGCGCGATCCGATCTACGCGCGCGACCGGCCCTTCTCGGCGGACGGGGACAACAGTGCCCGTGCCCCAGCGCCGTGGCAGCAGGGCGACACCACCGCGTCCTCGGCCTTCAACGCCCGTTCGGCCACCACGCCCTTTGGCAACTTCCTGCTCGGGACCGTGACGGCCACCAACAGCTTCGGCGCGGTGACCGGCTACGCGGGCAGCCGGCCGGCGGGAGTGCCCGCCACGATGGCGGCCACCTCCGGCTTGTTCGTCCTGACCCCGACCGCGACGGGCGTGGGCTTCGCGCCCGCGGCACCGATCCGCACCGGCATCACCCGGGACTACTATTGGAACAACAATGCCTACCGCGTCATCCAGCCCAAGACCGCCCGCACCAACGTGCACGCCGCGGCCGAGCTGGACCTCGATGACCGCGTGACGGCCTTCGCGGACTTCACTCTGTACCGGGCGCATTCGGTGACCTACCGGGAGCCGGACGGCGTCACCCAGAGCACGGATGGCTTCATTATTGTGCCGGTGACCAGTCCCTGGAACCCGTTTGGCAACCGCTTCTGGTCGCCCACGGGTGCGCCCAATACGGACGGCACTCCGCGCCTAACCGGCACGCCCTCGGCGGTGTCGATCACCAACAAGCGCCTGACGGACCTGGCGACCCGGACCGACTATGTGGACACGGCCCTGTACCGGGGCGTGGCGGGCCTGCGGGGCAAATTGCTCAGCGCCTGGAGCTGGGAAGCGGCGGTGCTGTGGGCGCAGGGCCGCGTGACCGAGAACGAGGAGGGGCCGACCCGTAAGAGCCTGCTGATTCAGGCGATCAACCAGACGGAGCCGGGGCGGGCGTTCAACCCGTTCACGCGGACCTTCGCGGTGCAGAACGGCCAGCTGGTCGTCACGGGCCCGTATGAGAACCCGGAGAGCGTGCAGCAGACCTTCCGTTCAAGTTTCATCCGGAGCGGCATCACCAAGCTGGGCAGCGCGGATTTCCGGGCGAGCGGCGATGTGATCCGGCTGTGGGGCGGCAACACGGTGGGTGCGGCCTTTGGCGGCGAGTTCCGCTATGAGGCCTACGATGACTATCGGCCCCCGTTCGCGGGCCTGAACCCGCCGGGCTCGGGCCTGGATCCCCTAGCGAACGACTTCCTCGGCTTCTCGCCGAATTCGGACACCCACGGCAACCGGCACGTCGCGGCGCTGTATGCCGAGGCGGTGGTGCCGCTGGTCGGCCGCAACTTCCAATTGCCGCTGGTGCGTTCGCTGGAACTGTCGGCCTCGGCGCGGTACGAGAGCTACACCGACTTCGGTGAGACCACCAAGCCGAAGCTGGGCCTCAGCTGGCGGCCCTTTGATTGGGCGATGGTGCGGGCCTCGTACAATGAAGGCTTCCACGCGCCAAACTTGGCGCAGCTGTTCACCGGCACCCTGATCCGGACCGTCACTGGCAGCACCGACACCTACCGCAGCACCGTGACCGGCCTGATCACGGACGGACCCTCGAACCGGCGCAGCGTGGCCTCGGGCAACCGAGACCTGCAGCCGGAAGGGTCGCGGGGGAAGTCGGCGGGCGTCGTGATCGAGGTGCCCGGCGTGCGCGGGCTGTCGGTCTCGGTCGATTACTGGGAGATCCGGCAGCGGGACGTGATCGCTTCGGGTGGCGGCATTGCGGATGACACCGCGGCGCTGCTGGCGGTGACCCAGTCCGCGTTGGCGGCGGGCCAGACCTTGGGTCAGATCGACCTCGGTTCGGGCACGGGGGCGTACAAGGGTGATCCGTCCGTGGTGCGCCTGCCGGTAACGCAGGCGGACCGGGACGCGTTCGCGGCCTACAATGCGACGCGGGCGCCCGGCAACCAGCGGGCCGTGGTGGGGGCGATCGACATCCTGCGGACCAGTTACTTCAACAAGGCGCAGCAGTTCGTGAACGGGTTTGATTTCGATGTGAGCTACCGGTTCCCGCAGCTGAGCATAGGCCAGTTCCGCACCAACACGACCTGGACCTACCTAAACGACTTCCATGCCTACAGCCTGCCCCCGGGCGACAGCCGCCGGGCGCGCGCGAACTATCGCGATGGCAACAGCGCGAATGCGGGCGGGGCGACCCCGATCTGGCGCGGCAGCACCAACCTGACCTGGAAGCGGGGCGACTGGGGCGCGGGCCTCGGCTGGTACTACACTGGCAGCTTCACGGACGTGAACATCACCACCACTCAAGCCACCTGGGATTCCTTGGGCAACCCTGGCTATATCCGGCCGGTGCTGAACAACGGGGCGCTGTCGTACCGGTTCATCGTTAAGGCGCGCGGCAGCTACAACCTGTTCGTGACGCACCGCCTAAAGCTCCCGGGCAACTGGCTGCACCACACCAATGTGCGCTTGGGAGTGAACAATCTGTTCAACACGGAGCCGCCGCTCTCGGGCGACTCCCGCGGGTACGAGCCTTCCGTTTACAACGTGATGGCGCGCGGCCGCACTTACGCGCTGCAGCTCACGCGTAAATTCTGAGTCCATTCCCGGCGGGCCGGGGTGGTGGTTGGTTCCTTTTGTGTCAGAGGCGGCCGGTCCGCCGAACCCATTGTCTTCCCGATGAGCCAGAATCCTTCCGTTCCACTTTCCCGCAACGAGCACCTGCTGCGCTGGGTCGACAAAATGGCGGCGTTGTGCCGGCCGGCGGCGATCCACTGGGTTGACGGTTCAGCGGCGGAGTACGAGGCCCTGTGCGCGCAACTGGTAGTGGGTGGAACCTTTACCCGGCTGAACCAGGAGCAGTGGCCGGGGTGCTATCTGGCGCGGAGTGATCCAGGCGATGTGGCGCGGGTGGAGGACCGGACCTTCATCTGTTCCCATGCGCGGGAGGCGGCGGGGCCGACCAACAATTGGGTCAACCCGTACGAGATGCGGCGGAAGCTACGGGAGCTGTTCAGCGGCTGTATGGCGGGGCGGACGATGTACGTGCTGCCGTTCAGCATGGGCCCGGTGGGGTCGCCGATGGCGCAGATCGGCGTGGAGCTGACGGACTCCCCCTACGTGGTGGTCAACATGCGGATTATGGCCCGCATTGGCCTCCCGGTGTTTCAGGAGATCGACAAGCAGGACCGGCGGGTCGTGCCGTGCCTCCATTCGGTGGGGGCGCCGCTCGCGGCCGGGCAGGCGGACGTGCCGTGGCCCTGCAACCGGGAGAAGTACATTGTGCATTTCCCGGAGGCGCGGGAGATCTGGAGCTACGGCTCGGGCTACGGCGGGAACGCCCTTTTGGGGAAGAAGTGCTTCGCGCTGCGCATCGCGTCCAACATGGCCCGCGACGAGGGCTGGATGGCGGAGCATATGCTGATCTTGGGCGTCGAGGATCCGCGCGGGGAGAAGACGTACGTCGCGGCGGCCTTTCCGAGCGCGTGCGGCAAGACCAACTTCGCGATGCTGATCCCGCCGAAACCCCTGCAGGAGAAGGGCTGGAAGGTGTGGACCGTGGGCGATGACATCGCGTGGATCCGGCCGGACGCGCGGGGGCGGTTGCGGGCGATTAACCCGGAGGCGGGTTTCTTCGGCGTGGCGCCCGGGACTTCCATCCGCACCAATCCCAACGCGATGGCGGCGCTCGCGCGGAACACCCTCTTCACCAACGTGGCCCTGACTCCGGAGGGCGGGGTCTGGTGGGAGGAGATGACGCCGCAACCGCCGGCACGGTTGACGGACTGGCAGGGCAAGGAGTGGACCCCGGAGATCGCGCGCGCGACCGGGGCGAGGGCGGCACATCCGAACGCACGGTTCACGGCGCCCGCGTCCCAGTGCCCGACCATTGATCCGGCGTGGGAGGATCCGGAGGGCGTGCCGCTGAGCGCGATTGTGTTTGGCGGGCGCCGGGCAACCACGATGCCGCTAGTGTATCAGGCGTTCAACTGGACCTCGGGGGTGTACCTCGGGGCCACGATGGGTTCCGAGATGACGACGGCGGCGGCGGGAACGGTGGGCAGGGTGCGCCGGGACCCGATGGCGATGCTCCCGTTCTGCGGCTACCATATGGGCGACTATTTCCGGCACTGGATCGGGATGCAGAAGCGCCTGACCGAGACGCCGCGCATCTTCCACGTGAACTGGTTCCGCAAGGGGGCGGACGGGAAGTTCCTGTGGCCGGGCTTCGGGGACAATATGCGCGTCCTGAAATGGATCGTGGACCGGGCGCGAGGGCGGGCGCTGGCGCGGGAGACCCCGATCGGCTGGATGCCGCAGTACGAGGACCTAGATTGGACCGGGATGGAATTCCCGCGTGAGCAGTTCGAGGCGCTGCAGCACTTTGACCGCGCCCTGTGGCGGCAGGAGGTAATCGGCCACGAGGAGCTGTTCCTGGACCTGCACGCGCACCTACCGAAGGAGATGATCTACGAGCGCGAGCTCCTGATCTGCCGGATGTAGCGCGGCGGCGGTGCGGGCAAGTGCGGCTTGCCTCCGGAGCGGCGCCCGCAACCCTCGCCGCCGAATGCCCAATCCCGCGTTCCCGCCGCTGCCGGTGACCGTCGCGATTCCGACCTACAATCGCGCGAGCTGGCTGCGCCAGACCCTCGCGGGTCTGGTGGCGCAGGACTTTCCGGCGGGCGATTACGAGATTTTGGTGATCGACAATAATTCGCGGGACGAGACCGCGGCGGTGGTGGAGGAGTTTGCGGGGGCGAACCCGGCGCCGCGGCATATCCGCGAGCCGCGGCAGGGCCTGGATCACGCGCGCAACCGGGCAGTGGTCGAGGCGCGGGGGCAGGTGCTGCTGTTCGGGGACGATGACATCCTGGTGGCGCCGGACTGGATCCGGCAGCTGGCAGGGCCGTTGCTGGCGGACACCGAGAGGAGGATCGGGGCAATCGGGGGTGAGGTAATCCCGGTGTTCCCGGAAGGCCAGCCGGAGTGGATCAACGACTGGCACGCGCCGCTGGCGTTCCGGCCGGACGCGGGGCCGCTGTCGGCAGGGCAGTACCCGATGGGGGCGAACTTGGCGTTCCCGCGGTGCGTTTTTAAGCAGCTGGGGTTGTTCCAAACCGAGTTGGACCGGGCGGCAGGGAACTACTTCTCCGGGGGGGATAGCGACATGGTGCGGCGGGTGCGCCGGGCGGGGCTGGAGGTGTGGTTCAGCCCGGCGGCGGCGGTGCGGCACCAGATGCCGGCGAGCCGGACCACTTTCCGCTATGCGGCGCGGCACGCGTTCGATTCGGCGCGCTCGCGGGTGATTGACCGAGCCGGGCAGCCGGGCGGGGCGGCGTACCTGCTGGTGCTCCTGCCGGCGAACGGCCTGAAGCTGGCGGTGTTCGCGGTGCTGGCGCTGCTGCTGGGCCTGTGCCTGCGGCCGGGCGGGGCGAAGCAAGCCCTCGTGCGCGCGTGGCGGTCGTGCGGTTACCTGTACCAGATCCCGCGGAGTCTCACGGGGCGGAGGTGAGGCGATGACGGTACTCCCCTCCCCTGTTCCGGCGTTGGCGGTGGTCATTGTGGCCCGCAACGAGGCCGCGAACCTGCCGCGGTGCCTCGCTAGCGTGCGCGGGTGGACAGCGGAGGTGATCGTGGCCCTGAACGAGACCACGGACGCGAGTGCCGAGATCGCGCAGGCGGCGGGGGCGGTGGTCCACGAGGTGCCGTGGCAGGGTTACCGGGACACCAAGAACGCGGCGCTGGCCCTGGCGGGCCAGCCGTGGGTGCTGGCGCTGGATGCGGACGAGGAGGTGTCGCCGGAGCTGCGGGCAGAGATCCTGCGTTTCTTGGCGGCGCCGGGGGCGCACGCGGGGGCGCGGTTCCCGCGGAAGACCTGGTTCATCGACCGGTGGATCACGCACGGGGACTGGTATCCGGACCATTGCCTGCGCCTGTTGCGGAAGGAGCGTTCGCGGTGGGTGGGCGACCCGTTTGTGCACGAGCGGGCAGAGTGTGAAGGGCCGGTGGCGACCTTGCGAGGGGACCTGCTGCACCATTCCTTCCCGAGCTTGGCGGCGCACGTGGCGAAGGTGAATCCGTTCGCGGACCTGTTTTTGCGGCAGCAGCAGGCGCGGGGCGGGCGGTTCTCGCTGAGCGCGGCCGTGTTCCGGCCGGCCTGGCGGTTCTTCCGCGGGTATGTCCTGCGGCGGGGGTTCCTCGATGGGTTCCCCGGGTGGTACATCGCGTGGGCGACCGCGTTCGGGGCGCTGGTGCGATATGGCCGCTTGTATGAGGCGGAGCAGCGGAGAAATCCGGATGCCTAGGAAGCGCGAGCCGCACACGTTCAGCCGGCTGGCTGAGCAACTGGTGGCGGACCTGCGGGGCGTGCCTTCGGACGTGCCAACGAGGTCGCGTTCCCGGGCGACCCAGCCTCTTGCCGGCCTGATGGAGGCCCTGCGGCAAGAGTACCGGCTGGGCCGGGAGGCGCCGGAGCACACCCTGCGCGAGCGGTGGCGGGAGATCGTAGGAGGGGCGGCGGCGGCCTATTCCCATCCCGTCACTCTGGAGCGTAATCTCCTGCATGTGCTGGTCTCGCACGCCGTGGTGCGCAACGAACTGTTCCACCATCGGGATCTCATTCTGGGACGGATCCGCGAGGTGCCGGGCTGCGAGGGCGTGAAGGGCATCAACCTGCGGATGGGTTGAGCCTGCAGAGCGGGGCGCGGCGGCGGTTAGGGCTGCGCGAGGGCGCGGAAGCCGCGGCTGAGGCGTGCGAGGGCCTCGGGGAGGCGGGCGGGGTCGAGGGCGCCGTAGGCGATCCGGAGCCGGCAGCCGGCGGTGCAGCCGAAGGCGCTGCCGGGGACCACAGCCACACCGTGTTCGCGGATCAGGCGCTCCGCAACTGTGAGCGGGGCGAGGGTCGTGCGGAGGTCGGGCAGGAAGTAGAAGGCGCCCGCCGCCGGGGGCAGCGTGCAAAGGCCATCGACCGCGAGGCCCGCGAGCGTGGCCTGGAAATGGGTGCGGTTGCCGCGGAGGGGCCCGAGTTGCGCGGCGATCCAGTCCGGACCCGCCGCGAGGGCGCCGAGGGCGGCGTGTTGCGAAATCACCGGGGGACAGATGAGGAGCGTGTCCTGGATTTTGCGGAGCGGGGCCTCCAGGGCGGCGGGGCAGACGAGCCAGCCGATGCGCCAGCCAGCAAAGCCGAAGGCCTTGGAGAGCGAATGCAGCGAGACCGTGTGCCCGGCGGTGCCAGGGTCGGAGGCGGGAGCGTGGTGGGGCGGGCCCTCGTGGACGAATTCCGCGTAGGCCTCATCGCTGAAGTGGTAGAGCCCGCGGGAGGCGCAAAGCGCGTTCACCGCCCGCAGCTTGGCCGCGGGGTAGACGGCGCCCGTGGGGTTGTTCGGGGAGACCGTGACAATGACGCGGGTGCGAGGTGTCACGGCCGCGGCGAGCGCTTCCGGGGCGAGCTGGCAGGCGGCGTCGGTGGGGACCGTGACCGGACGGCAGCCGGCCATCGTGACGGCCATCTCGTGGTTGAAGTAGTAGGGCGCGGGCAAGATCACCTCGTCGCCGGGCTCAGTGGCGGCGAGGAGGGCCGCGTAGAAAGCGTTGTTGCCCCCGGCGGTGACCAGCAGGCGATTCCCGTGGGCGAGGCCGACGGAGACGCCGTGGCGGCGGACCATCCAGTCGGCGAGGGCGGCGGTGAGTTCGGGGAGGCCGGCGACGGG
>Ga0208048_1001317_pt1 | contig 12890 bp, 12 predicted proteins | sample Malawi_45m_30L_FD_184163 | JGI IMG/M metagenome (GOLD analysis project Ga0208048, IMG submission 184163) | Freshwater microbial communities from Lake Malawi, Central Region, Malawi to study Microbial Dark Matter (Phase II) - Malawi_45m_30L... | ecosystem: Environmental > Aquatic > Freshwater >...
ACGGATCGTGTTGTGATTAGCAGCGTTAGTCACCAGATCATCAGGGTAGTTACGATTGAGCAGGACAACACGGCTGTCACTTACGAACTGATCCTGAGGGCATAATGGCACGAACTATTAGATTTGATGAGATTGGGTCATATGCAGAGGAAAAATATGAATCCTTGTTGCGTACCCTTGTCTTTGCAACTGAATTAAAATTGAAGGAAGGCAGTCCGGTAGATACTGGACGATTTAGGGGCAGTTGGATTACTTCAGAAAATCAAGAGGTTGATTTTGACGCAGGTGAAGCACAACCTGCAACTGGTCAATATCGAGGACAGACTAAGCCCCCGAAAGAACCTGCTTTGGAGCGCCGTAGATCGGTTGGCTATCAATTTGGACAAGAAAAAGCTGGAAACGTTTATCACATTACTAATAGCCTGCCATATGCAGAACGACTAGCTAATGGACATAGCACGCAAGCCCCGGCAGGGTGGGTTGACATTATTGCAGCTGAAATGATTGCCTACGGACGGCAACAGGCTGATGCTATTGGGAGGAAGGATTGATGGCGGCAGTCAATTTGAATACAGTGCGTTCAACCATTGAAGGCAGACTTGCCACAGAATTAGCATTGTCGCCTGTTATACCCATTGCATTTCACAATCAACCTTTCACGCCTACGCCCAATAGTTCATGGGTCCAATGCTTGGTTAGTTTTGGGGGCAACAACTTTTTAACTATGGGCGGCACTAGTGGCAGCAGCAACAGTGTCATCGGTGTCATTGTCATGAATGTCTTTACGCCAAAAGGTGTTGGACCTGGCGCAAATTTGACGATTGGAAAACGGATTCGTGACCTTTACAATAGGCAAGTAGTCAGTGGCGTTCATTTTGACCCGCCTACTGGACCCGAGGTGGTGGCGTCGCCAGCTCCAGAGGGTTACTTCCAAACACAGGTCAAATTGACCTTTGAAACCTTCGAGGATCTCTAACCATGGCATTTTTTCGGGGACAGCAAGGCAGCGTCAAGTTTGATGACGCAGGCACAACTGCCGCAGCCATTACCAGCACCCGCTCATGGTCTTTGACCGTTGAGAAAGAATCGCTCGATACCACCGCTTTGGGCGCTACTTATCGCGCCAACGTCGGCGGCTTGATTAGCGGTTCTGGCACCTGCGAATTGCTTTACACAGCCAGCAGTTCAGACGAGACTAATGCGTTTATTGAGATGGTAAACACTGCCACCGATGAAGGCTTGGCTCTATTTGAACTATTCCTTGATACCACCGGCACCAAGAAGATCAGCTTTGATGGTGTGATTACCTCGGCTGAATATTCCGCTACCGTTGGTGAAATCGAAGTGATCACGGTCAACTTCGTGACCAACGGCGCCATCACTCTGGACATCTAATCATGGCTTTTTATCGCGGTCAACAAGGCACTGTCTTTTTTGACAAAGCCGGTAGTGGCGGTCTGTCTGAGATTGCAGCAGTGCGGTCATGGTCAATGACCGTGGAAAAGGAATCGTTGGATGTGACCGATCACGGCGACACTTATCGTGCCAACGTGGGTGGTTTGATCAGTGGTTCGGGCACTATTGAGCTGCTATATGACGCCCCAGGTTCTGGCGACAAGCTGGATCTAATCAAGGACGTTAACCAAGCCACCGACGAAGCCGATGCAGCCTTTGAGCTGTACTTGGACGAGACTGGTGGCAAGAAGATCACCGGCACCTTGGTGGTGACAGGCTCTGAATACAGTGCTACGGTTGGCGAGATTGAAATTGTGACGGTCAACTTCGTCACATCTGGTGCTCTCACCCTTAGTATCTGATGCCTGCTGCTACACCTCGCGCCGTTGAACTGCTCACTGGCGCTTTTGACCTGAACCAGCGCCGTAAGTTTAGCGTCACCAATGATGCTGGAGAAACCGTGCTGGTTCTCTATTTCAAGCCCATCACCCGCGCTGACCGAAAACGTGCTAGCAGCCTTGCTGGTTCCGAGGAGGCTTTAGACATTAGCACCCAGATGCTTTGTCACATGGCAGAGCTTGAGGATGGCACCAAAGCATTTGCGTCGGCTGATGCTGTCAAGCTCCAGCGAGAACTGCCTGAGCGCGTACTTAACGATTTAGAGCTGTTCCTGTTTGGGCTGGGCGGCAACGCCAATCTGGATGAAGCAAAAAACGATTAGAGGAAGACTCGTGGCTGTTTTTTGAGTTCTTCCTAGCAACCGAACTTGGCATGACGGTAAGCCGATTACGGGCTGAATTGACTGAAGCCGAGTTCGTTTACTTTGCCGCTTACTATGAGGTCAAGGGCAAGCGTGAAAGAGCCGAGATGGATAAGGCGCGTTCGCGGCGGTAGACTGATCCTGTAAGCGTGTTACGCCGTGAGTTCTGTACGCATTGGTGTTGTATTTGATGCCTCTCGGGCATTTAATCCAATGCGTCAGCTGCAGAAGGCTGGCGAGCAGCTACAGCAAAATTTTCAAGCTATCCAGAATGCAGCGACCAATGCAGGCACCGGCGTAGCAAAATTTGGTCGTGATCTTGAACAGAATACAAGGCGCCTAAGAGATCAAGCCACTACTGTTCAAGGACTAATTGGTGCTTATGCAGGATTCCGAACACTTAAAGGCGCCATTACGGCAGGTGTTGAACTTGAAGCAGCCGAAAAAAGAGCGCAACTTTTAACACAACGATTCAGTCAGTTAGCAGGCATCCAGCAAGTTGCAGCTCAATCAGCGGACAAATTCCGCTTAGCGCAGACTGACACTCTGAGTTCATTGATTGATCTTGGCAATCGTCTTGGACCTCAAGGAGCCACCATCAATGAAATCAGAGATGTCTACGAGGGCTTCAATACTGTTCTGGCTATCAACAAGGTTTCAACGACAGAAGCGACTGCAGCACAACTGCAATTAAACCAAGCACTGGGTGCCGGCAGATTGCAAGGCGATGAGTTTCGATCCGTTAACGAAGCAACGCCTCAGGTTATTGATGAGATTGCAAAGGTGTTGAAAATAGCCCGTGGGGAAGTGAAAGAATTTGCAGCGCAAGGTAAGGTAACAGCACCTGTTTTAGTGCAGGCGCTGCGAAATATCAAAGAACAAGGCGCTGATGTTTTAGAGCAATCATTTGATACAGCGGGCGGAAGATTGCGTGCATTTCAGAAAGCACAAACCGAACTCGCACAGGCGATTGGGACTCAGTTATTGCCTGCATTTACACCAGCTATAACTGCCGTAACTAATCTTATTTCTACATTTGCATCAGCCCCGGGTCCAGTAAAAGGATTTATTGCTGCTGTTGTCGGCATAACAAGTGCCCTTGTGATTCTTGGTCCTGTTATTACGGGGACTATTACTTTAATCAAAGCCATTGGTGTTGCGACTTTAATTGCAGGTGGACCCTGGATAGCATTGGCTGCAGGGATAACAGCAGCTACACTTGCATTAGCTAGTTTTCAAAGACAATCAGAAAAAAAAGGTGCAGCGGCACTTACGGGCGATCCTGGAGCGATTGCAGAAGCTAGAAATGAACTAGTAGGTTTGCAAGCTGATATTAGCTTGCTGAAGCTAAAGGGCGCTGACAGAATGGGTGCGAGAACTGCACTTGGGAGTGAGTTTATACGTAAAACAGGTGAAGCTGCTGCCTTAAAAAGGCAAATACAACAAGGAGAGCTGTCTGGAGTTGCCGGCGCTTTTGATATGCCTGATGGGTTGACAGCGGGACCAAGCAAAGAGGATGGAAAAGACAAAAAGAAAAAGACACGCAAAAGCGAATTAGCTGATATTCAAGCAGCCAACGGTTTATTTAGGGCGCAATCAGATATTCAGGCAAGAATCTTTACTGCCACACAACAACAAAATACGGCGGAAACTCTGCGACTTGAGCATATTGATCGCTCCGTGCAACTCCTGTTTGAATATGATAAGATACTTCGTGACAGCACAATACCTGCAGATGAAAAATTAGCGGCAACTCGCGGCATACAAGATAAACTAGCACAAAGCAATGTTCAATATGCACAAGAACTTGTCAAGGCTGCCAAAGGGCAAACCGCTCCATTAGATGAAATCGTTAAGGGCACAAAACAGAAACTAGAAGATGATAGAGAAGTCTTGCGACTACAGGCAGAAGGCATCAGTCCAGAGTTGGCAAAACAATATGTAGCGATTGACAGGGCAGCCAAGTTAGAGCAGGAGCGGCTAGCACCTTTGATTGCAGCTGCTGAAGCCGCAATTCTCAAAGCTAAAGCAGAAGGTCAGGATGTTACGGCACTTGAAGCCCAACTTGCAGAATTAAAATCACGCGCAGGTATACAGGCAAGTGCAGCTAAAGCTGATGCAGCCGCTGCAGACGCGCAACAAGAGGCTGCGCGAAAAGCTCAGGAGGCTGCTGCTCAACTTAAGCAGATATATGCTGATATTGGCATGTCAATTAAAGACGGCGTTATTGGCGCTATACAGGGCGCGATTGATGGCACGAAGAGTCTGCAAGAGGTTGCCACCAACCTGTTAAATAACATTGCCAACAAGTTGCTGGACGTTGCTGTCAACATGGCATTGTTTGGCGCTATGTCGGGCACCGGCGAAGGCGGCGGCTTGCTTGGCTTTTTGTTCAATCCGTCGCCGAAGAAACGCGCAATGGGCGGCAGCGTTACCGCTGGTCAGAACTATCTGGTTGGCGAACGTGGTCCTGAACTCTTCATGCCTGGTCGCAGTGGTGGCATCGCACCCACAGGCAGCTTTGGTGGTGGTGTTCAGGTTGGTGCCGTCAACATCACCGTGCAAAATACTGGCGAAAATCTAAGTCCTGCTGCTCAAAAGCAAATCGCCAACCAAGTTCAAGGTATCGTGATGGCAACGCTAGTCAACCAGAAGCGTAGCGGAGGCATCTTGTAATGGCTTACGTCAATTTTGACGATATTCCCCTTGTGATGGCAACTCCGGTGCGCCGAACTCAGCGTCGTCAGTTAATTAACTTTGGCGATGGTTATAGCCAACTGCTTACCGATGGTCTAAATATTGATCAAGAGCGGTGGCAATGCGAAACTCCTCCACTGCCATATTCCAGTGCATATTCCATAGAATCCTTTTTGCTAAGTAAAAAAGCACAACAAATTAGTTGGACGCCACCACTCGCCACCAAGAATTTTCAGCGACCTTTTGCCGCTGGCATACTTGATCTTGGTTATGATAATATCGCATCACTAACCCTGACTGGATTTACTCGACCCACAAATTACACGGCTAATCTGGCAACAGGATTATTGACCTCTGTGACTATTGCAAATGATACTGTTGTTGATGTGACATTAACGCTTTCAGCGCGTAACTATATTCTTTCTGGCGGTTGGGAAATGACGCCCGTTAGTGCTGGGTTTATGAAAGTTAGCTTTGAGTTGGTGAGGATTTATGTATGACACAATCCCCTCCTAATTTCCAAACCTTTAAAACCCAGCTACCTGAGATCATTGATCTTTTTACGCTCGATATTGCCGTCTTGCTGGAACCCGGCTCAGGCGATCAATCAATCTATCGGTTCTGCAACTGGACACAAGTCAATGGCAACGATGTTGTGTACGACGGCGAAACCTACATCGCCCTGCCACTGCAAGCTAGCGGCTTTGAGTTGAACACTAGCGGTCAACTGGAGCGCCCTAGCATCACTTTCGCCAATGTCGGCTTGGCGATTACAGCCCTGACCAATACCTACTCAGATCTTGTTGGTGCAACGGTGCAACGCATCCGCACGCTGACCACATATCTAGACGGCGCACCAGGCGCAGATCCTGATGCTTATTGGGGTCCGGACACTTGGGTTGTTGAACAGAAAAGCAACGAAACAAAGCTGTCAGTTACCTTCCAGCTTTCAGTGCCATTCGATCTGGAAGGACGCAGTTTGCCGGGGCGACGATTACTGCGTGAGCAATGTCAATGGATTTACCGCGACAGCATTGGCTGCCATTATTCAGGTGCCAACTTTTTTGACGTGAACGATGATCCTGTCGCTACACAGGCACAGGATGTATGTGGCAAGCGACTAGAAAGTTGCCGCTTACGATTCGGCGATACAAACCGCCTACCCTTTGGGGGCTTCCCAGGGTTAGTGGATAGCAACGGCTGATGGCACTCTCGACCTGGACAAATCCACTCACCGGCGAGCAGCGTGTGGCAATGCGCCAATACGCCGAGGCGGCACACCCAGGCGAGACATGCGGCTTCATCCTGCAAGATGGCTCGCTGGTGCAATGCACGAACACGAGCACCGAGCTGGATCAATTCACGATCAGCGCCGAGGAAACAGCTTTGTACCTTGACGATGCGCTTGCCTGTTGGCACAGCCACGCTAATCACAGCGGCTTCAGCCCAGCAGACATCAAAGCGTGCAAGGCACTCAACCTTCCTTATGCCGTTTGGGATTGTGGTGGCAGTGAGGCGTTTTGGCTAGATCCACAGCAGAGTGCCGGACTGCTGGAGCGCCAATGGAACTACGGCGTCTATGACTGCTACTCAGCAGTACGTGACTGGTACTGGCAGGAGATGGGAGTACAGATGGGCGACTACGAACGCCTGTATGAGGGCGAATGGTCAACCCGTGGCTTCACGCATTTTGAGGCCAATTTTGCTGCTGAAGGTTTTGTCCGTATTCCTGCTGGCGCCCCCTTTGTGCGTGGTGATGTGATTATGTTCCGCATCCGCAATCAGAATTGCTGCAACCACGTTGCGGTTGTGGAAGATCCCGACGCCAACCTGTTGTACCAGCACCTTGTTGGCAGGTTGTCTGGATTGACGGCGTATAGCGGATACTTCCGCGAGAATACATACATGGTGTTGCGGAGGGCAGCCTGATGGTCACGATCCGATTGTTGGGTGAAGCGGGTCGCCGTTTCGGTCGCAGGTTCCAGCTAGCGGTCAAGACGCCTGCCGAGGCTGTACGTGCACTGTGCGTGCAAATGCCCGACCTCCGTCAATACCTGATGGATAGTGGTGACAACGGTATCGCATGGCGTGTTGTAACAGATCACGCTGAAGGATTGACTGAGGAGCAACTGCTGTGGCCAATGAGCAAGCGCCTAGTACTTGCTCCTATCCCGACTGGTCGCGGTGGTAATGGCGGTGTTGGTGCCATCATTGCTGGAGTTGCTTTGGTTGCCCTTTCAATATTTACCGCCGGCGCCACCATAGGATTGTTAGGACTAGCAAAACCATTAGCCATTTCACCCATTCTTGGGACTCTTGGTGTTTCAATGATTTTTCGTGGCGTCGCGCAACTGCTGACACCAACACCAACAATGCCTGGCGCTACAACCGGCGCGACATTGTCCGGTCGCAGCGAATCAGATCAACTCAAATCATTCACCTTTGATAAATCCAACGCCAATACCAAGCAAGGTGAAGTTGTCCCAGTCCTCTACGGTGAACGCCTAGTCGGCACGCTACCGGTCTTGTCATTCGGTCTTGAGCTGCAGAACTACCTCTGATGGAAGACCTCAACAATCTGCCTGAAGTCAGTGGCGCTGGTGGCTCACCGCAACCCACCGTTGTTCAGCAAACTGTCATTGCGCCTACGCGCCAACCAGTAGAAGAAGCCAACAACCTATTTTCTGTTGCCTTCGCCAAGACTGTCTATGCCATCAGCGAAGGAGAGATCGAAGGTTTTCCAAATAGTGCGGAGGAAGACATCTTCCTTGATTCAACGCCAATCCAAAACCCTGACGGCACAAGGAATTTTACGGGTTTTACGATTGATAGCCGCACTGGAACGGATGAAACACAAACCCCAATGCTGGGGTTCAGCACTGTTGAGAACACTGAGGGTGTCAATACAAATGTCACTATTGCCACCGGTCCAATCACTCGGACGATTAGCGATGTAGATGTTGAACGTTGCCGCGTCATCATCAGTCATCCAGCACTGCAATCAACAAACGTTGACAACGGTGACATACGCGCCACAAGCGTCCGATACAGAATCAGCTTGTCAGCAAACGGCGGTCCATTTAACACAATCACCGAGCCGAATGTCAGCGGCAAATCAAGCAGCGCCTTCCAACGTGCCTATGAGTTTGACCTAACTGGCACTGGTCCATGGCAGGTGCGTGTTACACGAATCACGCCAGATAGCAATACAGCATTTCTACAAAATGCTATTCAGTGGCAATCAATCACTGAAATCATTGACGAGAAGTTTGCCTATCCCAACACCGCACTTGTGGCGTTGAAGGTTGACGCGAGACAGTTCAACAGTATTCCCGATTTGTCTGTTCGCATCCGCGGCAAGCGGGTGCAAATCCCAACAAACTATGACCCCATAGCCCGCACCTACACCGGCATCTGGGACGGCACATTTACCACCGCATGGACTGATAACCCGGCTTGGATCTTCCGAGATATTGTGCTGAACCCGCGCTTCGGCTGTGCGCGGTACATGTCAACGATTTCGATTGATCCTTGGTATCTGTTCACGATCAGCCAGTATTGCGACGAACTGGTGCCCGATGGGATGGGCGGCACCGAACCACGTTTCACTTGTAACGTATTCCTACAAAATGCCGGTAGCGTCTACGACGTACTCAATGCCCTTGCCTCCTGCTTTAGGGGTTTGGTGTATTACACCGAGGGCAAGCTATACCTGACGCAGGATCGTGAACAGCTCCCAGTCCAGCAGTTCAGCGAAGCCAATGTCATCCAAGAAGTAGATGACAACGGCGTTGTCACTTCACCATGCTTCACTTATAGCGGCACCGCCAAAACCGCACGTAAATCGGTTGTTCTTGCAAACTGGGACGACCCCGAACAGCAATACCGCAGCGTCACAGAGTACCAGCAAGATGATGTCCTGCTGGAGAAGTTTGGGTACAACCCGATTGACTTGCGTTTGCTTGGCGTTACTTCTCGTGGTCAAGCACTACGCGCCGCTAAGCACACGCTGTTCAGCAACCGTTACGAGACCGAGAAGGTAAGTTTCCGCATCGGCGCTGAAGGTTTAGCAGCCGGCGTCGGTGAAATCATCCAGATCGCTGATCCTATCAAACAAGGTCAACGCCTTGGTGGACGTGTCCGTGCCATCGACACAGAGAACAACCGCATCACACTTGACGCTGTACTAAACCTCAACGACGCCAACACCTATACCCTGACCTTAGTTGTCCCAGACGGACACACCGAGACCTTCCCAGATGGCAGCACACATACCGAACCACTGCTGCAAGTCCTCAATGTCATTGATTACTCCAACCTGTCTGGGGCTAGTCAACTCAACAATATTGGCGCACAAAATCTTGATCTAATCACCACGCAAAGTGGCTTGGAACTGATTGGTTACGTCACGCAGGATGACGATGCTTTTACTGTGATCCGTTGCAACGGCATCGTCAATACGCAAGTCGGTGCAATATGGGTGCTCGAATGGCAAGTGATGGAGGCAGCTTTATACAAGATCATTGCCATCAGTGAAGTTGATCCACTGGTCTTCCAAGTAGAAGCCGTCCAGTACAACGCCAGCAAGTTTGGTTACGTTGACAACAACCTGCCGATTGCAATCCCTAAAGATCGCTTCCTGATCTCTGCTGTCGGCGCACCGACAAACGTATATGCGGAGCTTGTCTTCAGCAATGGGCAAAACCAAATCAGTGCCCATTGGGTAGCGCCACAAGCCAACAACTCAAACGATCTGCTGGTGCGTGGTTACCGCTACCAATGGCGGCAGATCGGTGACACCGAATGGTCTGACATTGTTCAGGTCTCTTCCACAAATATCCAACAGCCGATTGACAACCATGTATTCGGCGACTCCTATGAGTTTCGCGTCGCTACTCTCAACCGCTTAGGTAAGCAATCAGACTTCGCTAGCGCAGGTGTTGTGGGTTATCCCGCAATCCCAGATTTATCTGACCCTGCGTTCAACGGCGTAATCCGTCACCAAAACCAGCCCGACGGAACCCAGCTCCTCATCATTGACGCTGGCACATGCCCAATCCCTGAACGGGTCACGGGTTATCGCTGCTGGGTTTATCCAACAGATGTGCCAACTGTTATTCCAGGCGTTAAGTCTGCTGGTGCTGATGGCTGGTTTTTCGTCAGCGATATTCCCCTGACGGGTTACTACACCGTTGCCTTCCACGCGCCCGGTGACTGGCAAATCCGTGCAGCGTTCACCAGTGCAATCTTTGGCGAAAACCCTGACGATTATCTCTTTGATACGGTAGACCGCGAGGAGATCGTACCGCCTACGCCCAGTCTGTTCACCGTCGTTGAGAATACAAACAGCGGACAAAAACGTTTTAGCTGGCAACTACCTCGCAGCCTTTACGGAAGCTGGGACCAAGGTGTGGTCTCCGATGTGGTGTCCTACGAGGTGCGCTACAAGCAGGGCGGACTGATCAATAACAGCGCCAGCGAAACATGGGAGCAGGGCATTGAACTGTATTCCGGTGGCGTGACCGCTGCCCAGCAGTGGTTTGAGACAAGCCTGTTTGACACTGACGAATGGACCGTCATGGTCAAGTCGGTTGACGCAACCCAATGGCGCAGCGATGTACCCGCCACAATCCTCGTCAACATCGGCGCACCACCAATCAGCAATGCCGTCTACGACGAGTGCATTGATGACGTGAACTGGCCTGGAACATATATCGATGTTGTTGTCTCTGACAATTACTGGCTCGTGACACAAGCCGGCACATACATTACTGCACAGAATGGCAACTATATAACAGGTGATACTGATGTTTATAGTGTCCAACAGGTTGATCCTGCCGTTGAAGGTTATTACCGCTGGAACTTTGACAACAACTTCTTAGAAAGTGCGCTGCTGCTTTCCACCACGGCAGAAGCTAGCTACCAGCACAGCATCGGCGCATTGACTGGCGCTGACACGGTGCTGTTCCAAGAAAATGACGATGACATTTTCCAAGAAAATAACGATCAGATTTTTGCTGAACAACGCACCTATAGCACCGGCGTGTTGTCTGGTGAATCATCTGGCATCCTTCACCCGTATGCGCCATACGAACGCCTCATTGAGGATGTGTATTTGGTGCAAACACTGATCCGCAGCAAGGATGGCGAATCACCCGGCGCGATTTTCGGCATCTGCCTAGAGCTGGACTATGCCGATGTCTTTGAATCGCAGAACGATGTTGCGATCAGCAGCAGCGCGGCTGGCACTGCAATCCCATTGCTTAAGACGTTCCGCGCCGTCAAATCAGTTCAGCTCACGCTGCAGGACACGGGCACTGGTGCGATTAACGCCATCGTTTTGTCCAAGACCACCAGCAGCGTTACAGTGAAGTGCGTTAACAGTTCTGGCACAGCAGTGGCTGGCTTAATCGACATCACCGTGGCGGGGTACTGAGATGGCTGGCTTAAGGATCTCGCAACTTCCCGCCGCAACAGCGATTGCAACGGCAGACCTCCTTCCCTTTTCCAGTGTCAGTGGAAGCCAGACGCGGCGCATCACTGCCAACAACCTAGCCCTGGCGCTGGGTTTGCTTGCCACCAGTGTTGGACCATCGCAACCTGCAGCACCAGCCAATGGTCAGCTCTGGGTTGATACCAGCACCAACCCACCTGTATTGAAGGTGTGGAACGGCGCTACGTTCACCATCGTGTCGTTCCTGCCGTATTCATCAGTCATTACCAATCCCGGCTCATCGGCGCCTGCTAGCCCACCATTGGGGCAACTGTGGCAAGACACCAGCCAAACGCCTGACGAATTAAAGATGTGGGATGGCGCCAACTGGGTGCGCGTGGACCCCGACGGTATCGATGAATCATTTGCAGATGGTAAATACCTGCAAATCGCCACGGCGGCGAGCACTTACCTTGCCAAAGCCGGCGGCACAATGACCGGCAACTTGACGCTGGTGGGCAACCCAAGCACCACCAACATGGCGGCAAATAAGGGTTACGTTGATACCCAAATTGCCGCTATTACACCGACTGATATGACGCCGGCTGGTACGGTAATTTACACCGCCAGAAGTACAGCACCAACCGGCTATATCAAGGCAAACGGCGCAGCGATTAGCCGCACAACATTTGCCACATTATTTGCTGCGATTGGCACTACCTACGGAGCTGGCGATGGCGCCACCACGTTCAATGTTCCTGATCTTCGCGGTGAATTTATCCGTAGTTTGGATGATGGGCGTGGCATTGATAGCGGGCGTGGGTTAGGCACCGCGCAAAGTAGTGCGAATCTGGCGCATCAACACACGGGCACAACCAGCAACATTGGAAATCACAGTCACCAATTAGGTCGTTTTTCTGGCAACAGCAACGTTAATACCCAGAGTGATCGTTACGCCTTGGCAACTGACAACAATATTGGACCGGATAGCACCCAAGGCGCTGGTGCTCACGATCACACCTTTACGACCGACTCCAGTGGTGGCACCGAGTCACGTCCCAGAAACATCGCGCTGCTGGCTTGTATCAAGACTTGAGCCGCGCCTAAACTCAACCTACCGGAGCTTCCACGATGGCTACCACCAAGATTACTGACCTGACGGCTTACACGGATCCGGTCAACACGGACGTGCTGCCGATTGTTGATGTCACCAGCGATGTGACCAAGAAGGTCAGTATCGCCAACGTGATGAAGAACGCCAGCCTTGGGACGGCTGCACTCCCCGGCGTTGCTTTCGACGGTGACCCCAACACTGGTCTGTTCTCTGCTGGTGGCGATCAGATTGCAATCGTTACCGGCGGTACAGCGCGACTGACCTCCACCACCACGGCGCTCACAAGCACATTGCCGATTGATGTGCCACTGGGGGCACAAGGCACCCCAAGCCTCACCTTTACCGGCGACCTAAATACAGGCATTTTTTCACCTGGCGCAGACCAAGTAGCCATCAGCACTGGTGGGTCTGGGAGGTTGTTCATCAACTCC
>Ga0208048_1001319_pt1 | contig 12883 bp, 12 predicted proteins | sample Malawi_45m_30L_FD_184163 | JGI IMG/M metagenome (GOLD analysis project Ga0208048, IMG submission 184163) | Freshwater microbial communities from Lake Malawi, Central Region, Malawi to study Microbial Dark Matter (Phase II) - Malawi_45m_30L... | ecosystem: Environmental > Aquatic > Freshwater >...
GGCAGTACTTGGGCAAGCGCTAAGGTTTCGAGGAAGTCCTGGGCGCTGATCCAGGCCTCTTTTCGAACAAGGCGATCTTCGGCAATTGGCAAAACACCGCCGAAGCCCGAAAGCGCCAGCTGGGAAAACACCCAAAACAAATGCGCCGCTGAGCGCGGCCTCGAGTCGGCTTTAGTCTGCAAGGCTGAAAAAGGCGCGTCGCCCTCGCAGTCCGACCGTTTGTTCAATGAGCAACTCAAAATCATCGGAGCGGTCAACAGGGTTCCAGTGATCGGTATTCACAATGATGAGCGGTGAGCCATCGTAGTGATGAAAAAAGCGGGTGTAGCGCTCCGATAATTCGCCCAAGTAATCTGCCGATATTCCCTTTTCCATGCTGATGCCCCGTCGACTAACCCGATCGAGCAAATGTTGCGCGCTAGCCTGCAGATAAATGACCAGATCAGGTTTAGGCAGACTTATGCTTTGTGCCGCCACGATACGCTCATATAGGGCGAGTTCATCGTCATCGAGGGTGAGCTGTGCAAAGAGCTTATCTTTTTCGATCAAGAAATCGCCAACAATGTAAGCATTGTTTTGTGTGCTGACATCGATCTGACTGAGTTGGTCGATGCGTTGGAAAAGAAAATGAAGTTGTGTGGCCAGCGCCCAGCGTTCGCCTTCCTGGTAAAAACGGCTCAGGAAGGGATTGTCCTGGGGCGCTTCAAGTTGCATCTGGGCACCGAAACGCGAAGCGAGCGCACTGGCAAGCGAGGTCTTACCCACACCAATCGGACCTTCAACAACAATATGAGCAAATCGCTCAAAGGGATTGAGCGCGTTGCGCTCGTTGCTTGGGCTCGAAGCATAATCGCGTCGCGGGTTTCGCGGGCGAAGGGCAGCCGGCTTTTGCATCAGTCGATCCAGCGTCGACAAACTTGGCCGCCGATGGTGCCAAGCCAATCGGATGCAGCGCCAAGCCCTGGGATGGTCAGCCCGGAATCGAGTTCAAGTAAGGGATACAGCACAAAGGCGCGTTGATGCATTCTTGGGTGAGGGATGATGAGTCTGTCAAGCTGTATTTGGAGATCTTCGACAAGGAGTAGATCCAAGTCAAGGGTTCGCGGGGCGTTGACAGTAGAGCGTTGGCGACCGAGCGTGCTTTCAATCGACTGCATGGTGTCGAGCAGTGCTATTGCACTGAGCGGGCTGTCAAACTGAATCACCGCGTTGATGTAATTCGGTCCTGGCCCGCCCAATGCCTCGCTTTCCCAAAATGAGGACTGACGCAAGCTGCCTGTAACAAGCCAGGGTGTTAAGAGCGAGATTGCGGTCTTTAGGGTTTCAATCCGATCGCCCAAGTTGGCCCCGAGCCCCACGAAATATCGAGAAGCCTCAGGCTGCTGCAACCAACGAGAAGCCTCAGACTGCTCCAAACAACGACAAGCCTCAGGCTGCTGCAAATAGCAAGAAGCCTCAGCCTGTTTCACGTTGATCCCGTCGCCTGCGTCGAGGACTACGCCGTGGGCCACTTGCCTGGCGCTGTGGTGCGCGTTGAATTAAATCCTCGCGATCCAATTCCTCCGCTTGAACAAAACTATCCCACCAACTTGCAAGCGCTTCACAAGGCTCACCTGCCTGTGCCCTCAGAAGCAGGAAATCAAAGCCAGCGCGAAAACGCAAATGCTCCATCAGACGCCAGGGCGCTCGACCTGTGCATCGTTCAAAACGTATTTGCATGGCCCAGATCTCGCGCATATCGGCAGCAAACCGCTTCTGAATAGCAAGGCGGTCGGATTGTTGTTCCAACACCTCATCTGCCGCTGCCATCAGGGCAGGGGTATTGTGTTCACCTTGTGCCAAACGCTTTTGCCAGGCGCCTAGAACCTGGGGCCAAAGTAGGGCAGCGAGCAAAAAACCTGGAGAAATCGATTTTTCCGCCGCGATTCTTGCATCGGTATTGCTGAGCGCTTGCTGGATGAAGCGCTCACCTGCCTCGCTTGCGAAAATGCCATCAAGCAGTGGTAGCAGGCCGTGGTGCAGGCCTTCAGTTCGCAGCGTTTGAATGCAAGCAAGCGCATGGCCACTCGTGAGCAACTTGAGTAATTCATCAAATAGGCGCGCTGCAGGGACATGAGTTAGCAAATCGGCCATCGATGCGATCGGCGCTCGGGTTTGCGGTTCAATACCAAAGTTAAGTTTTGCGGCAAAACGGGCAACCCGCAGCATTCGCACCGGGTCTTCGCGATAGCGAGTTGCAGGATCACCAATCATCCGCAAGGTTCGCGCCTGAAGGTCGCGATAGCCTTGGTGATAATCCAGCAATTGATCGCGAATCGGATCCAAATACAGCGCGTTGACGGTGAAATCGCGCCGAGCAGCGTCTTCTTCCTGGCTGCCCCAGACGTTATCCTTGAGCACGCGCCCGTGGGCATCGGTTTCGGCTTCGGTTTGAATCGCGCGAAAGGTTGAGACTTCGATCAATTCGCGACCAAAATGCACATGAACGATTTGGAAACGCCGACCAATGGTTCTTGCCCGCCTGAAGAGTTTCACCACTTCTTCAGGCGTTGCATTGGTTGCAACATCAAAGTCTTTGGGGCGGCGACCAAGCAGCAGATCCCGCACACCGCCACCGACCACAAAAGCCTGAAAGCCAGCCTGCTGTAAGGTTTCGCAGGTGCGCATGGCGGCGTGGGAGACTGCCGCCAAATCAAGGTCGAGCTCGCTTGCGCGCATGACTTCGACTTGTCGTTTCACAGAGACTTTTGGATGCTCTTCGACGCTGCTTTTGCGCCGAAAAATTCTGCCAAGCAGTTTGCGGATCATCGAGGCCCTTGTTGTGTCGCAAGCGCGTTTGGATCTGCCACCAAACCACTGTCATGACTTGTTAGGCTGACCTGCGCGCCGTCCTCAAGGAATAACTCCAGGCAGGACCATCCCTTGGCTCTAGCATGCTCGCGCAAACGATTGTCGGCGTTAGTAGCCACGGGAAACCCAACCCGTTCAAGCAAGGCTATGTCATTGGCAGAGTCTGAGTAAAAGCTTGCTTTGCCAAGCAGCGGCTCGACCTGATGACCGCAGGCCTCAATCCACTGGATGAGCCTCAAAACCTTACCTTCTCGGAACGAAGGCGTACCCTGGGGTTGGCCGGTGTAGCGTCCGTCGATGCGTTCAACGCCACAGGCAATCAGGTGTTCAATGCCAAAACGGGCCGCAATCGGCGCGGTCACGAACTCATTGGTTGCGGTAATCATGAGGCAAACATCACCGCGCTCACGATGCTGATTCACCAATGCGAGCGCTTGAGGTGTGATGAGCGGCTCAATCACTTCTTGCATAAATGCTCGCTGTAGCGCAATCAAATGCGCGGGCTCGATCCGAGCGAGCGGCGCAAGCGCAAAGCGTAAATAGACCTCGATATCGAGTGTGCCATCGCAATACTGCTGATAAAAACGATCATTCGCAGCGGCATAGTGTTTGGCATCGACTTCGCCTCGACTGACCAGAAACTGCCCCCAGGCGTGATCGCTGTCGGTGGGAATGAGGGTGTGGTCGAGATCAAAAAGTGCGAGTTGCATAACGTTCGATGTTAACCCAGGGGTTTTGGCTCAGCTCGAGCGGGGTATTGTTCCTGCAGCCACTGACGCAAAAGCGGCAGGCTCAGCGAGCGTTTGCTTTGCAAGCCAAATCGGTCAAAGTCAAGTAGCAATCGGGTGAGATGCGCCAAATTACGGCTTTCGTGGCGTAGTAGCCAAGGCAAAACATCGACCGCAAGTGGTAGGCCGCGCGCTTGTGTCCAAGCCTGAAGCGCGGTAAGTTTATCCTCATCGGCCAGCGTTTTGAGCTCATACACAAGGCCCCAGCTCAGTCGTGATTGCAAGTCGGGCAGCAAGTGAAGTTGCGCAGGCGGCAGCTGGCTTGTGCTCAACCAAAGACCTTGATCGAACTGATGCAACTGATTAAAACGTTGCAAAAGCTGCTTTTGCTGGGTGTTGTTTGTTGACTGAATATCATCATGGATTTCAAAGAACGAGTCGCTCAAGGTGTTGGCTTCGAAACTCGAGGGATTGGTATTGAATCGTCTTCCCGTCGCGCGTAAACAAGCGCAAAGAAACGATTTACCAGCACCTTCCTCACCCCAAAGATGAAGCGATACGAAGCCAGCCTCGCCACTGCCGATCCGCTTTAGACGGTCCAGGAGCTCTGCATTGGGGCCAGCAACAAAGTGGCTGAGATCAGGCACAAAGCTGACTTCAAGTGCGAGTGCGTCTTGGTTTGGCGTGGACATGACATGACATCGTAAACTCGCATTCTACGTAACCTTAAGTGAGTGATATGGCGCCAAACCCTGACATGAAGGCTCCTTTGAGCTACAAAGACGCGGGCGTTGATATCGACGCTGGCGATGCGCTGGTTGACCGCATCAAGCCGCTCGCACGCCAAACCTTACGCGAGGGTGTGCTTGCAGGCATTGGTGGTTTTGGCGCGCTTTTTGAAGTCCCACGGCGATACCGGGAACCGGTGCTGGTGTCTGGTACCGATGGTGTTGGTACCAAGCTGAGAATGGCCTTTGCCCTCGACCGTCACGATACTGTTGGGATTGATTTGGTTGCGATGTCGGTTAATGATATTTTGGTCCAAGGCGCTGAACCGCTCTTTTTTTTGGACTATTTCGCCTGCGGCAAACTTCAGCTTGGTCAGGCAGAACAGGTCATCTCGGGGATTGCCAGGGGTTGTGAGCTTGCTGGTTGCGCCCTAATCGGTGGAGAAACTGCCGAAATGCCCGATAGTTACCCCGATGGCGAATATGACCTGGCAGGCTTTGCGGTCGGCGTGGTTGAAAAGTCTTCAATCGTAGATGGGGCAAAGGTCAAGCCAGGTGATCGACTGCTTGGTCTGGCATCGAGCGGTGTCCACGCCAATGGTTTTTCGCTGGTTCGCCAGGTGTTGATGCGGCGCTTTGGTGCCATAAGTGCTGAGCATTTAACCGAAGAGCTCGACGGCCGACGGCTCGCCGATATTTTAATGACGCCAACGCGAATTTATGTGGCCTCGCTTTTGGCGCCAATGCAAGCGGGGCGCATCAAAGCGCTTGCTCACATTACCGGAGGCGGGATCGTTGGCAATTTGCCGCGCGTGCTACCCGAGGGATGCGCCGCGCAGCTTGAGCGTTCGAGCTGGCAGCGGCCGAGCATTTTCAACTGGCTCGCCGAAGAGGGCGCGATTGAAAGCGCAGAAATGGATCGGGTTTTTAATAACGGACTCGGGATGATTGCGGTGGTTGATCCGCAAGAAGCTCAGCAAATCCAGGCCGAACTGGTTGCAGCCGGCGAAAAAGTCTTTGTTATCGGCAATGTGGTCAAGCAGGTTCCTGGACGCCCCATCGTTGATATCAGCTAGTGATACGGCATGTTTGCAGAGCAAAGTGCCTGGTGCCAGTGTTAATCGCTTGAAGACAGCGCTTCTTCCAATTTTTGTTGCGCTGCGCGCACGGCACTCGAATCATCGCAGGCAAACACTTGCCGCTGCGGCATACTGCGAAGCCACGTGAGCTGGCGTTTGGCAAACTGTCTCGTGGCGGCAATGCCTTGGTCCTCAAGTGAGTTTCCTTTTTTGGCCTGACCGAGTAGCCATTGCAGACATTGCCGATAGCCCACAGCACGCATCGAAGCCAGTGTTGGATGCATACCCGGTTGGGCCATCAGTCTTGAGACTTCGTCGAGAAGTCCGTGCATGAGCATTTGCTTAAAACGTGCCGCAATGCGTTGATGTAACCAGCTGCGATCGTGAGGCTCAAGGCTTATCCATTGAAGCGTTTCCTGCTCTTTTGTTGGCTCAGTGCCGGCTTGATCGGAAATCCACGCGCTAATTGGCCTGCCGCTCATGCGAAACACCTCGAGTGCACGAGAGATTCGTTGCGCATCGTGTGGCATGAGCCGCGCGGCGGTTATCGGGTCAACTTGGGCTAGCGCTGCGTGCATGCCTGGCCAGCCGCGTTCTTTTGCTTCGCAGGCAACGGCTTCACGAATCGTCGCTTCGGTTTCAGGAAGTGACGAAAGTCCACCTTCCAGCGCGCGTCCGTAAAGCAAGCTGCCGCCAACCACCAAAGGAATACGCCCCCGTCGCCTAATGTCGGCTATTGCGCTTTTAGCATCGTCGCGAAAGCGGGCGGCTGAATACGCCTGCCAAGGATCAATCAGGTCAATCAGGTGATGCGGGACGGCTGCGCGTTCTTCAGGGCTGGGTTTGGCAGTACCAATGTCCATGCCACGATAGACTTGAGCTGAGTCCATGCTGATGATTTCAAGACGCTGCGCTAAGGGCCCTCTGGTCGCCAGCGAAAGTGCCATGCTCGATTTGCCGCTGGCAGTTGGTCCCGTTAGGACAACAATCATGTGTCTTACCTGCCGCGCATCAGCCAGCGATCAAGCTGATCGACCCCAATGTTGATCCAGGTGGGTCGACCGTGGTTGCAGCGATCTGCGCCAGGCGTTTGCTCCATAAGGCGCAAAAGCGCATTCATTTCGCTGATGCTTAGCAGCCGATTGGCCCGCACCGATGCATGACAGGCCCAACTCGCTAAAAGCGTATCTCTGGCACTGCCAAGCACCAAATCGGCAGAGCCCGCCTGCAAGGCTTGCAAGACATCGTGCACCACAGCGGCAAGATCGCCCTTGGCAAGCAAGCTCGGCACCGAACGTAGCACCAGCGCTTGCGGACCACTTGGCTCAAGATCCAGACCAAGTTGCAAGAGCTGTTCGCGGCCTTGCTCAACCATCGCAACCTCGCTTTCTTGGGCTCTTACCCTCAGTGGGACGAGCAGTTGTTGCACTTGTGGCGCTTGCCCGTCATAGGCCCTTTTTAATTGTTCATAGCTGATGCGCTCATGGGCAGCATGCATGTCAACAATCACAAGACCCGATTTGTTTTGCGCAAGCAAATAAATGCCGTGAAGTTGCGCAAGCGCGAAACCAAGTGGCGGTATTTCGGGGTCATGGGGTGCGGCTTGCTGGGTAGTCGGCGCAGCATCGATGTTGAGGCTTGGCCTTGGTTCGGAAGCACTGTTTTGCCTGTTGAAACTGTTGACATCCGATGAGCTAGCACTTGCATAAAGCGAAAGCCAGTCTTGATTGCCCGGTCTTCCGTGTCCTGAGGGGTTTTGCGCCGTGTAAGCGTTATGTTCTGTTTTTTGATAATGTTCTTGCGTTGAGAACATGAGCGCTTGCGCTTGACCTTGTTGCGCTGGGCTTGAATGCAGCTCACGGTTAAACAAAGCGCTTGCGCCTAAGCCAGAACCAGAACCAGAACCTGAACCCTTAAGAACATCAGCAAGCTGAAGCGCAATAAAGCGAAAAACCGCCTGAGGATCGCGAAAGCGCACCTCAAACTTGCTCGGATGTACATTCACGTCGACAAGCTCAGGGGCAATGTTGAGAAAAACACACCAAGAGGCTTGTAAGTCGTGGTGTAACACATCGCGATAGGCTTGCCGCATGGCTGCTTGCAGCAATCGATCGCGTACAAAGCGACCGTTGACATAGAAATATTGTTTATCGCTTCGCGATTTAGCACGTTCTGGATGGCCGAGCAATCCATAGAGGCGCAGCACGGCGGTATCGCCAGAATCAAAGGCAATCAGGCTATCGGCGTGATCCGCATCCGCACCCATACCGCTGCGCACGCGTTGCTGCCACGTCTGACTTGGCCAGGCCAGGACCACGCGTTGCTCGGACTGCACCCGAAAGCTGACCTCAGGATGAGCAATCGCCACACGTCTGAGCGCTTCAATCGAATGACCGGCCTCTGTGGCTGCAGATTTAAGGAACTTACGCCTTGCTGGGGTTGCCGCATAAAGATCGATGACTTCAACCCGCGTACCCTTTGCGCCTGATGCAGGCTCAATTTCGCCTGTTGTTGAGTCAAGGCTCCAGGCATGTTCATCCTGAGTGCTGCGCGATCGCAGTATTGTTCTGGCGACCGAAGCAATCGAGGCTAGGGCCTCGCCGCGAAATCCAAGACTATGCACCTGTTCGAGTTCTTCAAGGCTGCGGATCTTGCTCGTTGCGTGCCGCGTTAGAGCGAGCGCAAGCTCATCAGGGGGTATGCCATTGCCATCGTCGCTCACCACGATGCGTTGCATGCCACCGTCTTCAATCCTTAACTCAATGTGGCGGCTTGCTGCATCAAGGGCGTTTTCAAGCAGCTCCTTAACGACCGAAGCGGGCCTTTCAATCACCTCGCCTGCAGCGATCTGGCTAATCAGGACATCGGGCAAAGGTAGGATCGATCGCCTCGCGGCCTCAGACGCTTGTTCGCTCATGATCAAGTCTTTGTTGGGTGATCCGACTGGGTGGGTGGTTTCATAGCCCAATGCTAGCAAGCCGCGGGGATATTACCGATCGCTTAAGATCGATACCTATGGATCTAAGCTGGGTAATTGATGTTTTGTTGCACCTCGACAAACACTTGGCCGCCATGGCGCAAGCTTGGGGGCCTTGGATTTACGCAGCGCTTTTTGCCGTTATCTTTGTTGAAACAGGCTTGGTGGTGATGCCTTTTTTGCCCGGCGATTCACTACTTTTTGTTGCCGGTGCCATCGCAGGTTTGGGCGGCTTGGACCTGTTCACGCTTTGCTGGTTACTTAGTTTGGCAGCAATCCTTGGCGATTTCGTCAATTACTCAGTTGGTCGTAAGTTAGGCGCAAAAGTATTCGCTTGGGAAAACTCGCGTTGGTTCCATCGTGAGTCCTTTGAGCGAACCCAAAGCTTCTATGATCGTTATGGGGCAGTCACCATTATTATCGGACGATTCCTGCCATTTATAAGAACCTTTGCGCCTTTTGTTGCAGGCGTTGCCGCCATGAATCGCAAACGTTTTGTGATTTATAACATCGTCGGCGCACTGATTTGGGTGCTGGGGCTTTGTACACTGGGTTATGCGGTAGGCAACACAGCGTGGGTTCAAGCTAACTTCTCCTTAGTGACTTTGTTATTAATTGTGGTGCCCGGGATACCGGCTGTTATCGAGGTTTTGCGCCAATGGTGGCGTTCGCGACGAGGTATTGCTTGATCCCAAGGTGCAAGGCGTCTGCTAATTGATCACGATAGCCGGGATCGGCTAATCGCTGCTCTTCTTCAGGGTTTGAGATAAAGGCGGTTTCGACCAAAACCGAGGGCACATCAGGGGCCCTCAATACTGCAAAGCCTGCACGTTCGACCTTGGACTTATGCAACTGCCCTATGCGGCCAAGTTGGCCCAGCAAAAGGCTGGCTAGCTCAGATGATTCGCGAATCTGTGTACGTGTACTTAATTCCAGCAAAATACGTGTGGCGTCCTTGTCGCGACGACGCAAGTCGACGCCGCCCAGTTCATCGGCCGCATTTTCTTTTTGTGCAAGATAGCGAGCGCTTGCGCTGCTTGCCGCGCCCTCGGCCAAGACAAAGGCCGACGCCCCGCGGGCGCGTGGCTCAGTGAACGCATCGGCGTGGACTGAAAGCATCAAATCGGCCTTCAAGGCCCGCGCTTTGCGAACCCTTTGCCCCAGTGGGACAAAATAATCTGATTCCCTGATTAAGGCGGGACGTAAGCCCTGATCGCCTGCAAGTCGTTCGGCAAGCTTGCGCGCCACATCCAAAACAACATCTTTTTCTTTGAGCCCGCTTGGCCCGACCGCGCCCGGGTCCTCTCCGCCGTGGCCTGCGTCAATTGCAATGATGCGAGCGGCAAGGTTTGACACGGATGAACTGGCCAACCTTGTTGTTTGGCCTGCCGTTGTTGTTGATCCCGTGGGCGGACTTTTCGGCCCTGCTGCAGGGTCAGCCATACTGCTAGCTGGGTTTGCCGAACCCGAAGTTGTTCCGACCGCCTGGCTGCCCTCTGCGATTGCTGGACCTGGTGCCGGACGCTTGGTACGGGCTGCGCCATCTTTGCGATCCGCATCGCGCTTGGCCAGATCTTCAATCAGTTGTTCAAGCCCTGGTTCCTCTGATCTGGCTGCAAAACGTCGATTAAGCAGCGCTTGCAAGGCATCGGGTTCGCGCTCGGGATGTAAATCAATCATCCAGCGACGCTGGTAAGGTCCAACGGGTAGCGACTCAAAGATTTCCACTCGAACCGATTGCCTCAAATCAAAAACCAAGCGCACGATCCGAGGCTGGAACTGTCCAACTCGTAGTTGGGCAATCCAAGGGTCGTCGGAAGGAATGATCGAGGGCAATTGCCGGAGCGCGTTGTCGATCTGTAAGTCCTGTAAGTCGATGACAAGGCGTAGCGGGCTTTCGAGTAGTTGATGCTGCACGACGAGCCGCTGCTCGAGTTCGAGCGTCACCCGGGTGTAGGCTTGCGAAGGCCAAACTCGAACACCTAAGATCCCAGCAGCATGGGCTGCACGATCTGGCCATGCTGCGGCGTGGATTGCGATAAAACCAATTCCTTTAAGCAGCAAATATCGCCTTGTTGGCCTTCGGGGCGCGAGGGCGGCCAGTGGGAGCGTTGGGGACTTCGACATGATTTACAGTGACTAGCCACCATACTTGGCGTCTGCATTAAAGCCTTTTCTTAAAGCAGCCATACCGATAAAGTCATGCCTTACTGTCAAGCTGACATACCGTGGCAATTGCTCGGTCTGGGTTTGCGGATCGAGGTTTATCTCTGCCGCATCATGGCCGATCTGATCACCCCAAGACCAATGAATCCGGATATCAGCGGCAGGCAGGCTTGCCTTCTCGGGCCATTCAACCAGCAGCAATGCGCAAGGCTCATCGAAATGGTCTTCAAGTCCTGCACCCAGCCAATCGCCAGGGGTGTTGAGTCGATAAAAGTCAAAGTGATAGACATCAAAAGAAAGACTTGGCTCATTGCGTATCTCTCGATACGCTGACCCGAGCAGGTCGGGATGCTGATCACCCAAGGCTAGGCTGTAACTATGCATGATGGCAAAACTCGGACTCTTAACACGCTCATGGAGCCCGAGCGCACGAAGCAGATGGCGTACAAAGCTTGTTTTACCAACGCCCAAATCACCATGCAAATAAACTTTCCAGGAAGAAGGCTTCTCCAGCATCGAGGCCTTGTAAATTTTGGCTAAGTCTTGAGCCAGCAAGGCACAATCGTCTTCTTTGTGAAGAACACGTTTGCAAACCATGCAATTACCCGCGCTTGCTTCAGACAAGGCCCACCCCAATCGGCATGACTGGGCAGCCTGGATGCGCGCCCAAGGTTTTGAGCACTGGGGGGTGACTGACATCGATTTGCATGACGCCGAAGCGGGTTTGCTGCAATGGCTTGGGGCCGGTTTTCATGGCGAGATGGATTATATGGCGCGCCATGGTTTAAAACGGGCCCGTCCTGCCGCGTTGGTTCCCGGCACGGTGTCTGTGCTGATGGTTGCGCTGAGCTATCGGCCGCGGGCCAGTGCTTGGGTGGACCAAGCCTGGGGCGAACTTGAGCGCAACAGCCAGGCTAATGTTTCTTTGTACGCACGGGGGCGCGACTATCACAAGCTGCTGCGATCGCGTTTGCACGCACTTGGTCAATCCTTAAAGCAGCATTTGCCAGGTCTTGAATTTCGAGCCTTTTGTGACTCGGCCCCCGTGATGGAAGTCGAGTTAGCCCATCGGGCCAAGCTCGGCTGGCGAGGTAAAAACACCTTATTACTCAATCGCCAATCGGGTTCGATGTTTTTTCTCGGATCGCTATTTCTCAATAGGGCGATCGAACAGCTTCCGATGGCACTGGCAGGGGAGATCGAAGCGCATCAAGCCGATCCGTCAAGTGATCGCTGTGGAAGCTGTAGCGCTTGCCTTGATGTCTGCCCGACCAAGGCGATTGTTGCACCTTATCGCCTGGATGCCCGGCGCTGCATCTCTTATCTGACGATCGAACATCCAGGCCCTATCCCCGTGGCGTTTAGGGCTGCTATGGGCAATAGGATTTATGGTTGCGATGACTGTCAGCTCATTTGTCCTTGGAATAAGTTCGCTGTCGCTACCCCTGTTGAGGACTTCAAGACCCGACCCGCTTTCTTAAACTTATCGCTCACTGAGGCATTAAGCTGGAGCGAGGAGCGCTTTTTGCAAAACACCGAGGGCATGGCCATCCGTCGCATCGGCCATTGGCGATGGCAGCGCAATGTGGTGGTTGCACTCGGTAATTTGCTTGCCAGTGGCTCAGCTCAAGAGCCACTTGAGGATGGCAAGCTGCACGCACGCCAAGCGCTTATTGCCTTGAGGTCACAGGCCGATCCTGTGCTTGCAGAGCATATCGATTGGGCGCTGAATCGTTAACGCGCAAGCTGAATCCAAAAGGGTAGTGTTAGGGTCGAGACGAGCAGCGACAGCGTGATTAACTGGGCTACATAAACGCCGTCACCGCCCATACGCGATGCCAAAACATAAGAGGCGGGCGACGTTGGCAGGGCACAAAACATCACAACAAGTAAACCTGCCGTGCCGCCAAGCCCAAGCGCGTCGCACACCAATAAGGCGATTGCTGGCATCGCAATAAGTTTGATCGTGGTGAAGCAAAGCGCAAGCCATTTATCACCAACCAAGAGCCCTTGTTCAGACCGCGGCCAACGTAAGGCAGCGCCCACGCATAGCAGGCCAAGCGGTAAAGCGGCCTGCCCGAGCCTGCCAAGGCTGGCTTGAATTAAGCCGGGTAATGGCATCTCGATGAATCGCCAGGCCAAACCACCTAAGGTGGCAATAATCAAGGGATTGCCTGCCAGTTCGCGCCAAAGATTCTGTTTGCCTTGTCTTGCCATCGGGTAGACCGCCGCAACATTGAAACAGGGAATCAACACCGAAATCATGATCGAAAAGAGCGCCAGGCCCTCGGCGCCGCCTAAACGCTCGGCCATGGCCAGACCAAGATAAGAATTAAAGCGAAAGGCGGTTTGGAC
>Ga0208048_1001323_pt1 | contig 12854 bp, 12 predicted proteins | sample Malawi_45m_30L_FD_184163 | JGI IMG/M metagenome (GOLD analysis project Ga0208048, IMG submission 184163) | Freshwater microbial communities from Lake Malawi, Central Region, Malawi to study Microbial Dark Matter (Phase II) - Malawi_45m_30L... | ecosystem: Environmental > Aquatic > Freshwater >...
GCCGAGCTGTGTGGTGCACACCGGCTTGAAACACGAGGCTGAACCCATTTCACTCGTAGACTATTCCGGAGACTATTCCGGAGAATCCGTAACAGAAGGCGTGCCTCGCAGGATCGCGGTCATGTGCAGACAGGGACAATACGAGGTACATGTTGATGAGACTCACCTGAAGACCAACCATTCTGACTGCATAGAACATAATCTTGGGTCTGACTGCTTGTAGCAAGAGATGTCCACCATGTCACAGTGTCAGCCAAACAAGGTGCGATCGACTCAAAGCGACGATGGGTTTCCCGCGACCTTGGGGCAGTCACGGTCCACTAACTGCGACAGATCTCGTTTGATCCGTCTCCGTAACCATGGCTTTGTTATCGTCCCCTCAGTCGGCTCTTCAATTTCCGTTGGCATGTTTGTTCCCTGCCCTGAACGATGCTTTTCGCGGTGTAGGTTTTAGTTTTGGCCCGATTGGCGTGTAGAGGCCCTGCTTGTAAAGGCTAAGTCTGCTGGGAAAAAAACCGACCCCAAAGTCTGGCCATTTTTCGGGCCCAAAAAAAGACCCACGAGACGAGCACCCATTATGGGTGCTCATCTCGCGCGTTGAATAATGAGCCCGGAAAAATGCCACCAGTTCAGAAACCGCACCCGAAGTAATTCGTAGCACTGAGTCTATGTGTTTTAAGTAAAGCAGGCCAATAAACTTTTCGATGTCGGCCTTTGAACACATTCATGTTCTTAACATAAACACAGACCTCACAAAAACCAATGACCTAAAGTTGTGTGCTGGTGTTGTGGCAAGGTTTGTAACCGACTCACCGAGAAGGTTCAGCTAGCTCTGTGATGGTAGTGAAAGAAAGGTGTCGGAACTGAAGATACACTAAACAGACTGTCTTTCGATAAAGCGTGGTGCACAGCCCCATCGCGAAGTTTTATCGTCGCGCTCAGTACTGAATGTTCCTGAGTCCACAGTCTCGAGCCACATGACGGTTCTACTGATGCGTTGGACGTGGTGACACAAGACACGAAAGAAATTCCTAGAATTGCGTTCCAAAGGCCGCTGTAACGCTGACCGAAGCGATAATATTTCGACACACAGAACAAGTAAAGACCTGTAATCCTGGAGGGCCCATCATGTCGACTAGCCTTCAAGAGTGGCTTCACTCGAACGTAATGCTTCGATCTCTTTGCTTCGCTTGAACGGAGCCGCTGCTGTGCCATCCGACTTAAACACGACGGGACGCAAATTGTGACGAAGATGACTCCGTGGCCGCAGAAGCGCTGGCCAAAAAAAATCTTGTCACGGCTCCGCCATGCTGTCCGTCAAGATGACGACGCGGCGAATTGCCCGGCGAGTGAGTGTCTTCACGTTGATCTGCGACATCGTCTTGAAGTCGATGGTCCAACTGTCCTCGGTGTCAGACAAGGACACGACCTCTTTGTTGCCGTGCGCGAAGCTAGTCTCCATCTTCCAATTGTCTGCGGCAGCGACGTCGATCCACACTGGGCTGGAGAACTTGTCCTGCATCCAAACTTGCCATTGGATCTTGTGACCGCCCTTCGTCGCCGGCTCGCTCTTCAAGGTGCCGTCGACGAAGTCCGCCTCAGTCAAAGACATGTTCGCCACGAACAAAGCCGAAAGAAAAGGCACGCGACTTGATCTTAACGGCTGCAAAGGGGGAAGTAGTCATTCAACGAAGAGCCACGAGTGACCATCAAGTCACCAGATTGAACGAGCCTGAACAGAAGAACGTCTGATGTGACATTGCGGGGATGTCTTTCCGTTATTTCGCCACGGTGTAGGCCCGAACCGAAACAAGAGATGGCCGCCTATGCGCCGACTCAAACGAAGAGATGGCCGCGTAGGCGCTGACCAAACAGAACACATCGTTCCGTACATGCTAAGGGATCTGATGATTGCGGCAGTCCTCAGTTAAACTTCATCGTGGTCCGACCAAAACTCAACCCCTGGGGCATACTGTATACGACTTCGAAGCGGCTTCATGAAGATACCGAAAAAGTAGCCTGCCCCCTTGCTTACATCAACGAGAGATCTCAACGGACCACCGAACTTGAAGAGCGAAGTCGCACTGCGTATCGTTCTCCGCATTTGTCTCATACGTTTCAGCGGAGTGACCGGTACTGCACGGTTGCGACTACTAAAAAAAGGTGCCAGACAATGGCATGTGGACACCGCGAGAAGTCCTAACGTGAGTTTTCGTTCCTCTCCCAGACGGACGGCCCTTATCTGCTCTTAGTGCTGGAAGGCCGCAGTATGCAGAGCGCTGACCTGACAACGTAAGAACAACATCCGTTGCGTGAGTGGTCGTCGTTTACATTCTAAGGTCTCGGGCATGGTTCTCGTTACATTCGAAGACCACTCGACGTCGGACGAAACACAAAAAGAAAGACGGCACTGAAGTCTCTTGGCACTATGCCACGATCCTCGAGAGTCACTGCGACTAAGGTCCCGACCAAAGTAACTCTCACTGTCCTTCGATTTCCTTTTTGGGTATCTTGTGGTACTGATGCACCTCTGTCGCAGTGCCACGGCAGGAAAAACTTGCGATGCAGACAAGTCACCAAGTGATTCAACGCCAGACGCCAAAAAAAAACATATAAAAAAAGCCCGCTCAGTCCACAAACTTCAGAAAATTTCAGGCTGTAGCTTGAAGTCCGTTCCATCACACCACGACAAGGCCGTCGTCCTCCAGCCAAGGCACGTATGAGAGGTCCCCTCTGTCGTTCTGCCAAACTATCTCGTTACCGATCAGCACGCGGCGCCACATCGGTAATCCAACAACTCGCTCTGCTGGCAGCACGAGCCACTCGGGGTTGGCGTCAAGCATCTTGTCACGAAACAGATACGTGGTCATGCTGAAACTAATGTAGACGTCCGCTCCTCGATCGTACAGGTAGCCACAGAAAAATGCCTCGTCAGGGTGCTGATACACCAAGAAGACTCGCTTGGACACGAGATTTTCATCATTGCCGCGGAAATGAAACCAGATGAAAAACGACGATCTGTGATTGTTGGTCATAAACTGCCAAGAGCCATGCCACCCAGACCACGTCTTCCAGCCGGTACCGTCCTCCGTGTTCAGAGCGACAACTTGTTGTGCAGCGTCCGGGCCTAGTGCGAACGTTAGCAAGAGATCATGATAGCGTCCTCCACTCTTGTATCGCCCTCTGAGTACGGCCGGGCAGACGAGGCGCACCATGACTCAATGCCTTACCCGAAAAGCGAGTGTGGCTCGAGCTTAGAACACTACAGTAAAATGAAGTGCCGAAGGGGCCATCATTCGCACCTAGCCGCTGCTGCATCATTACGTCAAACCTTCGAACCTCTTGTCCACGATGTTACAAGAAGACCGGATGGAATAGAGAATCCAGAATGGCAAGAAGAAGAAACTAGAAGCATGGTGCTGAATCTTACGATCCTGTGTGGACGTCATTACAAGGCAGCACTCCGTTGACCAGACAGAAGAAAGACTCTCGTCGTGGACCAAACGTTGCGAAAGAAGACTGTGTCTCCAAGATCGCGGTAGGATGACTGACAGACCGGTTGTGAAATGCTTAGCACAACTACTCCCAGAAACGTAACGCCTCAATGATTCCGACCTTCCTGCCTTGTCCTTCAACTATTTTGATCTCAGACACGAAGGCCGCTGTGACGCTGACCTGAAGTACAATACTCTTCTGCCGAACCTCACGTTGAAACGAAGCTGTCGATCGAGCACATCAAGGCACGGCATACACGTTAGTAGCTTCACTCGGCGAGATCCCATAAAGCACGCCAAGGAAACCTCTTTGCCTGACTAAAGGTACACAGACGCGACGGCTCGCGACGCAGGACGGACACGGAAGCAGCTTCGCTGACCGCCGGCGAGATCGTCACACAACGACCCAACACTGAGTCGTCAAACCGCGGCAGATGAACTTCCAGGTCAAGGTCTCCAGTGTACGTGAAACGTCTACCTGGATGGTTGCTAACTCAACTATACCTCAATCAAGAGTTCCGTTCGTGGTCGAGTTTGTGACCTTGACCGAGAACTGTTCGGACCTTTTCGAATCCAACGTGGCATGGCTGTACGGATCACAACGAGACAAGAAGAGCATGCTGAACTTCTCGCCCTTGGGCCATCAGGAAATGTTGATCTCGTACTGCGGCAGCCAGCGAGAGCACCGGAACCAAAGTGTCCTCGCGCTATGGGCTGGAGTCAGCGCATGAATGTCGTCCGGAGTCATAATGTGGATGATGATGCCGCGGAGATGGAACGACCCGACTGGAAGGGCCCACTGCTTCTCCCCGGCACTGTATCTTATTCGTTGCTGGACAAGATAGTCTTCTCGAACGTCGATGGCGTAACGAGGACCAAAATAAATGTTGTGGCCGCAATCGCACAGGGCCTCGTACGTGCAGTACCCGCTTGAAGACCTCGCTGTCTGTGCTGTCATGGGATTCTTGTACACGAAAACGCCAGTTAACCCTCCTTTGCCTGGATCGGGCCCGGGTTGCAATCCGCGCACCACTGTGCTCACGAGACTGTACATGCTCGCCGAGTGCCATGCTTGTGTGTACGGCCTCCCATTGAGAGTCGGAGTGCCCTTGTTGTCGCGCAGCGTTCCATCTGGGTACGGAGGCATCTCACAACGTAGCGGCAACCAAACATAACAGCCGACTTTGTAAATGTCACTCTCCATCCCATTGTCGTCAAGCGGTGTGTCTACTATCGAAATTTCCTTCATCGGTCCCAATCTTTGTGCCAGTTCAGGACGAAGTGCAATCCATGTCCGTAAAGTTTCTATGCCGCGAAGATATGCACTGCGAATGCAGAACGAAGCGTCACATGATGCCGGGATGGTGTTCAGCTGCGTTCTGGCCGGGACTGTGCATCTGTAGTGGGCGCAACTCTTGCCGTCTGCGTCGACAGGACTAACGCTTCTTGCGTCAACTGCTGGCAAAGTGCAACCCTTCTCGCCTTCCGACAAAGTCGTGTCAGCGGCAGCTGCAACAGCTGGGAAGTCATCAGCCTCACCGCCTGCGTTAGTGCCCGTCCTGGAGGCGGTTTCGGTCGCGACACCAGATTCGGACGAAGGGCTCTCACCATCACCGGCTGCGGAGCTTGCAGTAGGGGCCGCAGCTTCGCTGACCCGGAAAGTATCTGGCCAGATGTCCGATGTGTTCTCCGGAAGCGTCGACCACTCCGTGTCGGCGTCTGTCCTCCTTCCGGACCGTAACTGTCTGACCAGGCGCTCGAGGTCTCCAGGGCTGATGACTGAAGTGAGTACTTCGCTGATGCTCCAGTGATCGAATTCGAGATCTGGACTTCGCACTAGTTCCTGCAGTGACGTGCTAATCTGCCACTGAACATATCCACGGGACATGCGGTAGTAGTCCACCCAGTACGAGAGACGGTGGTGCTCGATGTACTTGTCCGCCAATTCCCAGGTCCGATGCCAGATTTCGCGACTTTGATTGCGTCGCGGTTGTCCTTCGGCTCCTCTGGGTTCGATGCGGCGGTTGTGTGCACATGGATTGCACCGCGGCACACAACATCTGCCGCATAACCCGCGTTGGCATCCCGAAGCCGCTGTCTCACGACAGTTTGCGCACCGCGGCATGGCTCCGGCCCTTCGGTATAGGGAACGAACTGGGGCAGCCGACACGGTTCGCGAAACTGATGCCAAATGGATACGTAGAACAATCACATCACCCACGGCCGACACTTATGATTAACTTTCCTTCGACGGAAAACATAAAACACCATGCTTGACCTCTCAAAGTTCTGAGCTGCAAGTGGCCGTCGAGCGGTCACCGACACTAAGTTCCCATGCTCAGACAAAGGTAGCGACATCAACATGATGGATTACATCACTAACGTCACCGAAACCGGATGGAGTGATTATCGTAAGGCCCCGATCAAAGATTTCTTTGTCTGTGAAAACATATCAAAACCGTCCTCCTATCACCAAGGCCATAAGGCATTGTCATTACACAAGTCATCGTCATGTTCCTCTCACGTACATCCCAAACACGCCGGCAGACACAGCTCAAGGCCGTTCCGCAACATACTCTTGAAGAGCTCCGGCTTCGCAGCCTCGTCCAGACGTCGTCGTCATTAGTAATTATTGAGATCGTACACGGAATCATCACACGGACGAAGAGTTTGAACCCGACTGCCTACTACTGTCACTCTTCAACTAGAATGGATGCCAACGCCTACGTGTACGCGCTGCATAAAGCAAAATGGCGGTGAAGACCTCCGAGTATGATATGTCGCTACCTGTCATCATGCGTACACATTCAAAAATATTTCACGTTGGCGGACCTAAATCAAGTATTGTTTAACGCATCGCATTGAAAACGTTTGCCAGCTAGAACCTTCCGACACAATAGTTTCGGTACAGTCTCTCTGTCACCGACCCGGTCATGCCTAGCATCCACTCGATTATACCTAGAATGACTTGCCGTTCTTGGTACCTAGACACTGACTCCAGAACAAATCACTTTCTGAACTAACCGAACTGCATAGTCTCACCCCACTGGATATGCAGCGCACTGCTGCACCACTCGCGTCATCCGCTAAAATGAACTTGTTTCGAGCGGCCATCGTCCGTTCCCTGAGTGTATCGATGGCACCTCCGACACACAACGCGGCGCAGCACCCCAAGGCCGCTGCTCCGCAGACCTCGTGCCAAAAGCGACAAAGACTGCGGAGGACGCTACAATCACAATGCCCGGCACATGCTGATGCACCGAGACATCCCTGAACATTCAACGTCTGGCCCACGCCCTGGGAGTCCTGAAAGTCACACGTCTTGGGTTAGTCACACTTGACATTCGGGCGTGAGCCGTCAAAAAACAAAAAAACAAACCCTCATGTGGCATAGGGACACGATGGCCCGCATGCATGGCTTCGGTTTAGGCCGCCTGGCCGTCGCCAAGCCGCGTCGTCTTCACCTGAAGTCCATAACTGCCGGGCCTTTGCCATTAGGGCGACGGCTGCGTCGACCATGATCGGCAAACAATACGTCGCGTCTAACGTGACGAAGACCTTCTCGCAAGCCACACAATATCGCTGCTTTCCACATGGTTCGCCGCCAATCACGCCAGAAGGTGCGGGCGACCCCGTGGCCGCAAAGATCATGCCATGGCACGGGTACTGCGAGTTGAGCATGGCCTGCAGTGGAGTTTTAACGTATCCATACCACCGGAACCACCACTCGCGATTACAGAAACGACGCTCTCCCGATTCCGTATGTGTCATCGTGAAGTCCTCCAACGTTTTCACTTCCAGAGGTGTCAAGGTCCTGCCGTGGAAGACAGCGATCTCTGCCGCCCTCGCGATAAAAGTGATCAAACCGCTCGACAGCTCCTCTGAGACTTGTGGGTCCTTGCAGATCTCCCAACCATCAATCTTCTGAGTGTCATACGATGACTTCGAAAAACTTGGCACCACCCCACAGCCACTCGGAGTGGCGAAGACGGTTGGCACCGGAGCGACAGCATTGTAAGATGCGCTGGCTGTCGATGTGACCGGACCAAACATTTGCGCTAACTCCACCTTCAGGGCATCGTCCATCAAGGCCGGTGCGAAGGTCAATTCGCAAACGGCATCGTCTCCGACAGTGGCCCTCAAGAGGTCGCTACATTTTGCAACGGACCACAAGAAGCGAAGACTGTCTCCGTGAAGCAGAGCCGCGTTACGCTGACTCAAAGTGCGGCCACCACAATCAGTTGCCGCAGGGATCATGGAGACGAAAACGGTTTTGATCTGGTACTCTTTGAATTTACCTTTACTGCTCTCAAGGAAAGACTCCAAGGTACTAGGGCACGTCACAGTACCGTTCAATGGCAACTTCAATTTGTCTGCCTCCGCCGTCAGACACTGGCTACTCTGCGAGGAGACAACAATGAGTGGCAAGTAATTGAAAGATCCCGGATACATTTTGTCCAGGGCGAGAATGAAACTTTTCGTGAAGACTAAGGCGACGGCGTTCTCTGGAGAGATAAAAATCAACTGCACCTGAAGAAGAGGTGTTGACCCCCTCGTCGCTGCAGTGTCGTTGACGACAGACTGTTTCGTCAAATCCGGTTGCTTCAGACGCCGCAGGCACTCGGCCGTCAGAGAATCTGCCGCGGCGTTGTCTTGCGCGAGCAAAGCGACAGCCAATGCGACAGAAGCCTGCGTTTGGGGCAACAAACCTGCTACCTGACCTTGATTTCCACCTGTCAACAACGCCATGAAACGCGCCACCAACTGACTCTTCTTCTCAGGCCACAAGGCGATGATGTCCGACGACCAACTCGGCACGTCACCTTTCTGCACAGCTCCGGAAGAAGACCGTGAGAGAGCGCTCGGAGAGTGAGAACTATGATCTCCTACACCTTCTTGGCGTCGGGAATCGATGGACGCCGCACTTTCGGTTGCTGAGTAACCGCCCGACGACATCCGGGATGACGTTCCACCTCGCTGAGCGGACGCTTCGGAGGACAGTCGCTTCTCTAGCTCCGACGTCTTCTGGTTCCGGCAAACTGCGAAGAGCCAAGAATGAACGTTCTCTGGAGGCTTTTCGACGCACTTCAAGATAACTTGTTTTCTTTTCCATTGAGGTACGTCCATGAACATCTCGTGTATGTCCGGCTCCGTGACATGCTGACGGTACCATTCTTCAGAAACCTTGGCTCCCGTCACCGGATACTGCTGAGAGGGAGGTGCGCCGTTGTGGTCGCTTGCCGGACGTCGACCTGCCAGCGGCGAACGGCTGCGACTGACAGTGACCGTCGGAGAGGATGCTGCAGCAGTCGCATTTGACCCTGCCGTCGGTACCGTCGTCATCCATGGCGGATTAGAAAACATAGCTCCGCGGTGGAAACCCGATCGCTCAGGAACTGGTGGACAGCTGGGCTTCGTGAACTATAGAGTCTGCGGAAAAACAAACTTTCACGTCAGGTGCGTTCTTCCATCGGACAGCTCCTGCACTCTTTAGACTTATGTGAAAAACTTCCACCTTCGGCCAGCCTTCTGAATACCAGGCACTTCACTAGAACACGCCATCAGGCCTCCTCAGCACTCCTACGTGCACGGTCTGCAGAAACGGTAACGTCACTGACGTCATCTCTCTCTGAGCTTCCGTGTCCATCTCGTCCGAGAGGCCGCCGTAACGCTGACCTTCCCCACACTCTCTCATCGAAACAAATCAAAAGAAGACTACTGGAAGTGTCGGACGAATTATTTCAGACGAAACCCATTCTGAGTTTGACCGTGATAGCAAGGCCTGACCAACTTGTCGGGAACGATAGAAGACAACATCAACAAAAGGGCAAAGGCTTTTGTGTTTGTGTGGCTCATACAGTTTCAAGGAAGGTCTCATTTGCCACGCTGTCAAGAAATGGTCCAGTCACAGGGAACGTCCGATGACATCCGCGAGTCAATCCTTATGATGCGTGACGTTCACCGTGCCATGCTCTACGCACTAATGAGTCATAGCTCCTGGGACCGATGTGTCACGGTAAACACCACCATTCCGGCATCAAAATGTCATGCGACATCTTTGCTCGACCAACCTACCGGGTATGACTTCCGCTGACTGACGGCCCCGTGCAAGCTTTGTCACTCAAACATTTCAACGAGGCCGATCACGGCTACACGAATCCGCAAGAGTCCTCATCTTAAGGCCGCTGTGTCGCCGACCTGAGAGTGACCACAAGGACGCTGCTCGCACCCAAGCCCTCCCGAGCAACTGATACTTGATATGAAGTACACAAGTTGCACTTGTGTATCTGATCTACGATACCGAGGCAACAAAAAAAACAGGACGTGCCGTCTGGCGTCACGTGGAGATCGGCGGGGCCGCCGACTCGTCCGCCTTCAAATACCACGTGTGACCAACCGGCAACATGACTTCGATTATATTCGATTGCATCCAGTCTGCGTCACTCACTGATAGTCCATCCTCCTCTGTCATTTCCAACTTGTTGGCGCAAAGTATCATTGCGATATGGTAGACCCAAACCTCGTAGGCATACTGATTGCATGCCGATTGCGACATGGTCTGTGGGAACTGACTTGACTGAAAGAATTCCCGATTCAGTAAAACTTGATCGCTTCGGATCTCATCGAACAGGATCGCGACGTGTTTGCCGCGGACAAACCCAGAGAGCGAAGGTAAAACACCATTGGGGCAACTTTGGCAGGACACCTTGAAGGTCTTCGATATTCCGAATATGGCCATGGCTCTGCTCGTTTTCCCTTGTTGGCTACCTCCAACAAGAACTAAAGGTTTGCTCCTGGGTACCGTGCCGTAGGTCTTCGGCAAGAACTGATCCTCCCACTTGGTAATGGTCGGGTGCTGCTTGAACGGCCGCTGGAGAAGCCGGAGTTCTTCTTGCACTCGAGCGATCTCGTCTTGAAGATTTTGTATCGTCTCCTTCTTTCTCAAGTACTCGAAGGCTGCCAAAGCTTGAGGCGCCCGAGGATCGCGGCAACGCACCAAGTCTCGGTAGCACTCTTCGTCACTCATTTTTCTCTGCCGCCATTGGTTCCAGACGATCCCTTGGTGGACGGGAAAGTCCTCGAGACATGATTTTGAAGTTGCCTTCACGTCTGTAAAAGGACAGGGCCGCGTAAACGCTGACCCGCAACATTCCTTCATGTAGCTGTGGCTCTCAGGATGAAGCGAGAGGCCAGCAAACCAAGCCGGCTCTTTCATTTCTCGTCTGGTTCCACATGGAAGATCTGACGAGATGTTTCTATTGGGACGTGAAGGCAACTTCAAAAGATGTCTCGTTCCAGAAACGGCACCATCGACGCCTCCAACATCAGATTCGTAGACTTCGCTCCGGCGACGTAGTACATACCGTAGGAGACACCTGTCAAGATGGTCGACGGTGACGGCCGTCTGATTGTCGTGAACCGCACGCATGGAGCTTTACAGCCAGGCCAGTCCAGTGAGGCCTTACTGACAGGCCTTGCTTGCGGCGTGCCCATCATAAGTTGGCCACCGCGGATGTCTACTCCTGCGTAGACATGAAGGTGAACGCGAGCTGGATGATTCCCGTTCGTCGAGTGCTCGAGAGCCACCGCCCACGTTCGGAAGTGATGCTTGTCAGCCATGTCCTTTTGAAACGCTACGAAACGACGAAATGCAGCCTTGTGCAACTCGTGATTCTTCAACCTCTCGCGTAGCTCTGCATCTCGCAATCCCTGCTGAACCCACTCCAAGACTTGAGAATCCTGCAAGCCAAGTGACGTGTTGTACGTCGCTAGGTAGCCGTGGCACTGCGTAACGGGCAATGGCTGTTCCGAACGCTCCCCAACAAGAACAAAACTCGTTGACGTAGCACGGCCGTTGACACGCTTGTCATTCAACTCAGGGAAAACTTTTTGGAAAGCAGGGTCCTTCTCTGTCTCTCTCAGCAAATGAAACCGACACTTCACATTGTCGTCTGTGTTCTGCCACTTACGCTTCACGAGCCACTCGTCCTTCATTTCCTTCTGAACGACGCGAATACTTTGTCCAGATAGTCGACTGATCCAGGCAACCATAGTGTAGTAAGCGTCGCCGCGGAGACGAGCGTTCATCTTAATGTCAAACTCTCGCATGGGGTCTTTCGCAGCTCGTGCCAACAGATACCGCCAAGGCACCTTGTCTTTTTTGTTTGCTGCCATGCGTCGTACCGTCGCCAGTTGCGGCGCCCTCCCGATAATGTACTCAATGACGATGGCGAAGATTTTTGTAGGGTGCATTTTCTGAAGGTCGTCCCACTGGACCGTCCCCAAACTTAATGGTGATCGTTCCGTCACCACGGAAGTAGGCCCTGGCGTGCTATCCGACTCGAAAAACGTTGACATAGATAAACCGTCGCCTCCGAGATCGTCACAGGACCACCCCACACTCCGTCTTGTTTTCCGCTCAGGACTGTATGGCTCCTTAGCCACGGCCTCCCACAAATCTTCCAAAGTCATTCGAGGTGGTTGACAGATCTGGTCTTCGATATCTTCATCTTCTCCTTCATCCATCCAGTTCTCGTTCAACTTACCGCAATCAAAATCAAGCACCTCTCCGTCAATCATCTCCATGCGGCGGGCTTTCCAGACCAACTGAACCAGACGGCAGAATACTCCGGGCACTGGACCCAAATGCTACGAGAGACGGTTTCTGTGGGTCTCATTTTAGGACCTTTCCGGTTCCAAAAACGAGTCCGTTTTCCGGTCACGTTTTGAAACCCAACCCTAAGGAAAAATGATAGGAAAACCGAAAACGGTCACGTTTTTGGGACCAGCAAACGGTCACGTTTTTAGGACCACGAGGAGTCAAAAAAGAGGTCCTGGAAGGCGATGAAACGAACACCTCTGGGACATGTTTTTTAACGTCTATGGAGCACCGAGAACCTTTCACCGCGTGCCCTAAGTACCCCTCACCGAGCACTAGCTCTTCAGACCTATGCAAGGACACACCAGGAGGCCACAGCGACATGTAACTAAATCATCTTGTAGCCACGACGACGCTCGCACGCCGCCACGTGATGTTTCCAGCCGCAAGTCCACTGCACGAATGTATGCGTAACTTTCCGCACAGACACGCGTAACGAACGAAACCAAAAACACTTGGAAGGTGATCTTCACCATCCTGTTGGCGGACAAAAAAGATGCCGTGAAGAATACGTTAAATGCACGCCGTCTAAAAGCACAGTTTCTAGTCAAGTCCGAGCTTCGTGATGCTGTAATCACATCTCACGGCACCTGCTATGTACAAACAAAAAAGAAATGACACCGTCAGGACGGCCGCGTCTCGTTGACTTCCATATTCGAAAGAAACAACAACGACGCACTCGGTACAGAACACAAAAAAAT
>Ga0208048_1001331_pt1 | contig 12811 bp, 10 predicted proteins | sample Malawi_45m_30L_FD_184163 | JGI IMG/M metagenome (GOLD analysis project Ga0208048, IMG submission 184163) | Freshwater microbial communities from Lake Malawi, Central Region, Malawi to study Microbial Dark Matter (Phase II) - Malawi_45m_30L... | ecosystem: Environmental > Aquatic > Freshwater >...
GGGTTGATGAGGAACAATGTATCCGGCGTAAGCAGGCTCTTGGGCAGCACCTTCTTCACGACCTCCTCGATGCAAAACTCCTCGATTTGCTTATGCTCCGTATCGGCGCTGTGCTGCGTGGAGATAACGACGTTCGAGATGGCGACCGGCTTGTCATCCTCATACACGACGGATACTTGGGATTTAGCGTCGGGGCGAAGCCAGTGGATTTTACCACTCTTACGGATTTGGGTCAGCTTTCGGCCCAGACGGTGTGCAAACATAATCGGCGCGGGCATTAGCTCCGGCGTCTCATCGCTTGCATAGCCAAACATCAAGCCTTGGTCGCCCGCGCCTTGCTCGGCCTTTTTCTTGCCCTTGGCGGCTTTGGCGTCAACGCCTTGGGAGATGTCCGGCGACTGCTGGGTGATGATGGTGTTCACGAACACCTTGTCCGCGTGAAACACGTCGTCGTCGTTTACGTAGCCGATTTCGCGGATGGCCTCGCGGGCAAGTTTTACGAAGTCGAGCTTGGCGCGGGTCGTGATTTCTCCGCCTACGACAGCGATGTTAGACTTGACGTATGTCTCGCAGGCGACGCGGCTGTATTTGTCCTGAGCTAGGCAGGCGTCGAGGACAGCGTCCGAGATCGTGTCAGCTACTTTGTCAGGATGGCCCTCGCCGACAGATTCGGATGAGAAGATGAAGCGTTTGCTCATGCGTAGAACTGCGAGTTTTTGTTAAACGTGCCTCTTGGGCAACGGCCGGCCAAATTAACTGCCCGCTGCCCCAAAGCAACTTTTTAATCGGTTGGTTTCGAGCATTTGGTTGTCATTCAAATCTCGTGCTGAAACTCAGCTTGGCCGGCGGGGTAGGGCCGAGTAGCTTTGTCCAAGTGAAGTGGCTAAGATTCTTGTTGCTAAGCGGCGTTCTGGGAACGCATTTGGCTGCCGCCGCTTCTAAACCGGGTGACAAGGCTGCGCCGGCGTCGGGGCTTTCCCCCTCAAAGCTCAACCCGGCAGAGGCGGAGTTTCAGCGCGTCATGGCGTTAGACGACGCAGCGCACAAGGAGATAGATAAGTGGATTAAAGAGAATGGCGCGTTCGCCCGCCAGGGCGCCGGGCTTTCGGAGGCAGGGTTGAGCCTGCGGATTGAGCAGCGGTTGGCGCCGGTTAAGCGGGCTTACGAAGAGTTTTTTCAGCAGCACCCAAATCACGCCCGCGGACACTTGGCATATGGCAGCTTTCTAAATGATGTCGGCGAGGAAACGCAGGCTCGCAAGCACTGGGAGAAGGCGCTGGAATTGGACCCGACGAATCCGGCGGCTTTCAATAACCTCGCCAACAGTTACGGCCAGACTGGCCCGGTGGCCCGTGCCTTTGAGCTATATGCCAAGGCCATCGAGATGAATCCCCGCCAAGCAATCTACTATCACAATCTCGGGTCGGTGATTCTTCTGCACCGCAAGGAAGCAGCTGCGCACTACCGTACGTCGGAGCAGCAGGTAGTGCCGCGCGCCCTCGAGTTTTATCGGCTCGCCCAGCAGTTGGACCCGCAAAATTTCCAGCTCGCGACCGATATTGGTCAGGCATATTACGCGCTTCAGCCCCCTGATCACAACGCGGCTATTTTGGCGTGGACGCGCGCGCAGGCGCTCGCACGCGACGAGCCGGAGCGCGAGGGCACGCACCTGCACCTCGCACGCGTCAAGTCGGCCGCTGGCCGGCTCAACGAGGCGCGCGCGCATTTGAACTCGGTCACGAACGCGACGCTAGCGGCGGTGAAGGATCGGCTGGCGCGGGAATTGTTCCAGCAGCCGTTGCAGCCGCGGGCCACGGGTGACGTCCGCCCCCGGAATCTGCTCACCCCGCCCAAGTGACCGGCCGCGTGACCGCCTCGGCCAGCCGGCGCAGATACTCGGTGCGTGAAATCTCCACGGCACCAAGCTGACGCGTCACCGTGGTGACCATCTGCGTGTCGAAGAGTGTGAAGCCTCCTTGCTTCAGCCGTTGGACCAAGTGACACAGCGCAACCTTCGATGCATCCGTTGCACGGTGGAACATGGATTCGCCTGCGAACAAACCGCCTACTGTTACGCCGTAGACCCCGCCGACCAACTGGCCCGCTTGCCAGCACTCAACGCTGTGTGCATGCCCGGCTTGGTGCAGTGCGGTGTAGGCCGCGATAAACTCCGGCGAAATCCAGCCGCCGGGGCGAGGTGTTTCTGCACACGCGGTGATGACATCGCAAAATGCCCGATCAACCGTGATTTCGAATACTCCTTTGCGCAACGCACGAGCCAAGCTCCGTGAGATGTGTAATTGATCCAGTTCGATGATCCCGCGCGGCTCCGGCGACCACCAGGTCACCGGGTCTGCCGTCCACGGAAAGAGCCCGTTACGATAGGCAAGCAGCAGGCGTGGTATGGATAAATCTCCACCCACAGCCACCAAGCCGGCGTGGACCCCGCGCTTCACGGCGTCACGCGCGTCGGGGAACCAGAGGCGCTCGTCAAGGAGGGTAGGAGCGGACACGGTATGCAGGGTAAAACCTATTGAGAAATCAGCGGTAAGGGAGGAACGATGATGGCATCCTAGACCCTAAAACTGATTATTATTCCTCCGACAAGGCCGCCAGCAGTTGGGTCTGAAACAGCGCGCACCGTTCCATGGTCACCACGTCGTCGAACTGGCCTTCTAGCGCGAGCCAATCGCCGGTTTCAGGCTGGCCCAGCTTGGTCCAAAGGCCCACGCGCACCTCGTTTAGCACACGGAGCAGCCAATCCATCTGCGTAGAGGTCAGGCGCACGCGGAAATGGTTATGGCCGTCCTCCGCAAACCGGCCTTGCTCGCCTAGGAAGGCGTCTAACTGTTGCTTGTGTTCCTTACGCTGCTCGGCCAACGCCTCCTCGAGCAGCTTCGCGTGCTCGATTAGGCGTTTTTCGTCGCCGCTCTTGGACAAGGGCATGGTTGGCCCACCGCCGACCGGGAACTGCTTGAGGACGAGCGTGAGCACGTCGCGCTCGCGGCGCTCGAGCCGGAAAATGAAAAGTCCGTTTTTGGCCTCCAAGAGATTCACTCGCCCGGCTCCATGGTGGCTCGCAGCTGATACTTTTGCAGTTCATGGACGTAGAACTCCGCACGCTCCATCGTCTCGCGCGTGAGCACGCTCTTGCCCTTGTGGTGCACCTCCAGCATGTGAAATTGCGCCTTCTCTTTTTTCCAGGCGAAGACTTGCTGGAAGACGTGTGTTACGTAGTCCATCAGGTTTACCGGGTCATCCCAACAAATCACCATGTAACCGGGGTCGAGGCTTTCCTTCGACTCCGACTCGATTTCGCGTACAATGCCCGGCGCTATGGGCGGCTCCAGCGTGGTCGACATGCCACCAGACTAAAAGCCGCGTGCTGAATTTTCAACCACCCTAGTCTTCAAAACTCCGTGACTTCGCGCGTTGCCTCGCTCCTTGCCTCCGCCAGCCTGCTTGGAGGGATCTTCGGCTCCCTGCTTCAGGCCCAGGACAAACCCGGTGCGCTGCTCCTTCGCCCTGCATCCAAGTTGCCCGCCGCCAAACCTGAGGCAGCCAAAGAATCCTCCGCTTCCGCTGCCCCGCCGGGCCCTCCCTCTCTCTCTGTCAAAGACATCGCCGCCCGCGTGAAGCCTTCGCTGGTTACCATCACCTTCACAGGACGTGATGGTTCGGTGGACGGCACTGGTTCCGGATTCGTCGTCGCGCCAGACGGCCTGATTGCCACGTCACTGCACGTCATTGGCGAGGCGCGGCCCATCAAGGTCCAGTTTGCCGACGGCCGAAAGTTTGACGTTACCGAAGTATACGCATGGAATCGTCGCTCTGATCTCGCGCTCATTCGCATTGATGCTAAGGCGCTGCCCGCGCTGCCGCTCGGCGACTCCGACACGCTCGAGCAGGGCGCGCCCATCGTCGCGATGGGCAACCCGCGAGGCCTCGACTTCAGCGTCGTCTCTGGCGTGGTCTCTGCGCGCCGCGAGGTCAAGACTGGCGACCTCGACGCCGATGCGATGATTCAGCTCGCCATTCCCATCGAGCCGGGCAATAGCGGCGGTCCGCTCCTCGATCTACAGGGCCGCGTCCACGGCATCCTTACTCTCAAGTCCGCTCTTACCGAAAACCTCGGTTTCGCGATGCCCATCAACTTGCTCAAGCCGCTCCTTGCGAAACCTAATCCCGTTCCTATCGCCCGCTGGCTCACCATCGGCAACCTCAACCCGCGCGAGTGGCAGCCGTTGCTTGGCGCGCGGTGGTCGCAGAAGGCCGGCCGCGTCTCCGTCGAAGGCACCGGCAAGGGCTTTGGTGGCCGCGCGCTGTGCCTGAACCAGCGCGAAGTGCCCGCCCTGCCTTACGAAATCGCCGTCACGGTTAAGCTGGAGAACGAGAGCGGCGCGGCGGGACTGGTCTTCGCATCGGACGGCGGCGACTTGCATTACGGTTTCTATCCCACGGCCGGCCAACTTCGCCTCACACGCTTTGACGGGCCGACAGTTTATTCCTGGGCCATCCTGAAATCCGTCCCTTCGCCGCACTACCGTGCCGGCGACTGGAACACCATCAAGGTTCGCGTTGAGGCGGACCGCATCCTCTGCTACGTCAACGACCAGCTCGCCATCGAATCCGACGACAGGGAACTCCGCACCGGCAAAGTCGGACTTGCGAAGTTTCGCGATACGAAAGCAGCGTTCAAAAACTTCCAAGTTGCGAAGATCATTCCCCCTGCCGCTGTCGCGCCGTTGAGCGCGGAACTGCTCAAGCAACTTGATGCCACCGCCATTCCTGATGCGCGTCTGCTGCGCGCCCTCCAGACCAATGCGCCCGCCAGCCTCGCCGCGCTCAACTCCCGTGCGGACGCTCTGGAGAAGCAGGTCGGCCAACTCCGCAAACTCGCCCGCGACGTTCACCGCCGCAGCGTTGAGACCATGCTGCTCCGTGAACTGGATCAGCCCGAACCGAAGATTGACCTTTTCCACGCCGCGCTTTTGCTCGCCAAGCTCGACAACGAGGAACTGGACCTCGCCGCCTATCGCCGTCAGCTCGATGACATGGCCAAGGACATTACGAGCCAACTGGCCGCCATGCCCGACGACGACTCGAAGCTCCAAGCACTCAAGAAATTCCTCTTTGAGCAAAACGGTTTCCACGGCAGCCGCGCCGACTACAACAATCGCGCCAACTCATACATTAACGAAGTCCTCGACGACCGCGAGGGTATCCCCATCACGCTCTCCGTGGTGTTTCTCGAACTTGCTCGCCGCATTGGTCTCGACACCGTGAGCGGCGCGTCTGTGCCCGGCCACTTCATGGTGTTGCACCGCCCGAAGAAGGGCGACCGCCAACTCCTCGACATCTTCGATGGCGGAACGCCTATTTCCGACCAGGAACAGTCCCGAATGAAACTTACCGATGAAGACCTCCAGCCAGCCACCAAGCGCTCCATCATTCTCCGCATGTTGCGCAACCTTATCACCGGAGCGCGCGCCACACAGGACGCCGCCGCCATGCTGAGATATCAGGAGCTCATCGTTGCGCTTGCTCCCGATTCTGCTAGTGATCGCATCGGCCGAGCGCTCTTACGCCTGCAAAACGACGACGCTGAGGGCGGCCGCCTCGACCTCCTTTGGCTCTTGGAAAACCGGCCTCGCGGGGTGGACTTGGAACGCGTTGAGCAACTCCTCCGTTCGCTGCGCTGAAAAGCCGTACCGCTTACCTCTTAACCTGGCCCCGTGTGGTTTCTGGTTTGAGACTGTACAGGGGAATACCCCACCGATATAACCGCACTTGAAAATAAAACCGCAGGAATTGCGGTTCACTAAACTGTTAGGCGAATTTGAACTTCTCTCGCAAAGCGAAATCTATTGCCCCATGAATGATGTGCTTTCCCTTGCCTGTCTCGTTGGTCTGGCAGTCCTGCCACTCGTTGTGCTCGGTCTTCGGGCAGCCCGCCCAAAGCTCATGCCGTGGTGGGCCGTCTTCTCGATTGTGGTTGGACTGGGGTGGGGGCTGGTGTTAGTCGGCGCGATGTTGAAGGAGACAACTGAGGGAGGTGCAGGCCACGTTGGCGCCCTCTTCTTTGGTTGGGCCTTAGTGCTCATTTGGTTTGCCCCCTGGCTTCTCGTGTATGCAGTCATCCAGCTCTTCCGCCGCCGCCGTGCAAGTCGCAACGCCTAACAAGGTCACTGGAGCGAACAGCCGCCCCGCTTCTCCGTTCGGAGCGCTGCGGCAATTCGAGAGCGCCGCGTGCGCTCCACCGCCCCGGTCGGCGGCTGTCGCTCAGTTCTGTCGTTAGGCGGCTTCGCATACTTATGCTCCGAATCTGCGTCCATTCCGGATCTTGCTTCGGCGCGTCCCCCGAATATGTGAGCGGAGTTGCTACGTTCGGGGCTGCGTGTGCCTGGCGTCGCGTCAACATCTTCCATGGCGGAGTCAAGTGTCGGACTGATGGGCGTGCTGGCTGATTCCGCACTAGCCGCTGCAGTGCTATTCAACCAGGCCGCTGATCAGGGGTCATTGGGTCACGGAAACTCTCCCGGCGAGCTGGTCCTGTAAGGTTTTCAAGTCTGCGTCCACCATTAGCTTCGCGAGTTCGGCGAAGGTGACTTTGGGTACCCAGCCGAGTTTCTTGCGTGCCTTGGCCGGGTCGCCGATGAGCAGGTCCACCTCCGCCGGGCGGTAGTAGCGAGGGTCAATCTCGACGTGCTTCTTCCAATCCAGCCCGGCGTGACCGAAGGCGACTTCGAGGAACTCGCGGACGGAATGAGTCTCGCCGGTGGCAATGACGTAGTCATCCGCCGCGGGTTGCTGGAGCATGAGCCACATGGCTTCAACGTACTCTTTGGCATAGCCCCAATCGCGCTTTGCGTCGAGGTTGCCGAGGAAGACCTTGTCTTGCTTGCCGAGTTTGATGGCGGCGACGGCGCGGGTAATTTTGCGTGTGACGAAGGTCTCGCCGCGTCGGGGCGACTCGTGGTTGAACAAGATACCGTTGCTGGCGTGCATCCCATAGGACTCGCGGTAGTTCACCGTGATCCAGTAGGAATAGACTTTCGCGCACGCGTAAGGACTGCGCGGGTAGAAGGGCGTCTTTTCGGTCTGCGGGACTTCGAGCACTTTGCCATACATCTCGGAAGAAGAGGCTTGGTAGAAGCGCGGGTTGATGCCGACCTCGCGGATGGCTTCCAACAGGCGGATGGTGCCGGTACCGACGATGTCCGCCGTGTATTCCGGCGCATCGAAGCTCACGCGCACGTGGCTTTGGGCGGCGAGGTTATAGACTTCGGCCGGCTGGATTTTTCCGACGAGCCGGGCGAGGCCGCTGGCGTCGCTGAGGTCGCCATAGTGGAGGTTGAGCTTATGCTTCGGGGAGTGCGGGTCGGAGTAGATGTGGTCGAGCCGGTGGGTGTTGAAGGTGCTCGCCCGGCGGATGATGCCGTGAACTTCATAACCTTTGGCTAGAAGTAGCTCCGCCAGGTAGGAGCCATCCTGCCCGGTAATACCCGTAATTAGAGCTTTTTTAGACATGCTTCAGCTACGACGATGGTTCAACGTCGCGCGACCTAGCAAGAATAGAATCAGCTTGGTGCGGGAAGTGGCGGTTGTTCCGTGCCTGAATTGCGGCGATCTCTTGCACAAGAAACAAACGCAGTTGCCCTTCGAGCTGGGGGTGAATCATTGGCCCGCCGACATCGACAACTCGAAGGGCACGGCATGCAAGCCCGGGCCGAACAGTGCTCATGCCGGTGATGATGGGTTTCCACACCAAGCTGTTTAACAAATGAGCGGGGCAGGGGACTGGCGGGGCCGCGTCACTTGAGCGCTGCCCAGACGCGCGAGACGTCGTCGTGCTCGTCCAAGTTGTGGAGGAACTCGCCGACTTCATTGCGCTGTGCATCGTTCAGCTCCGGGAAGCTCTTGGGCACGTAGCCCATTTCGCTCGTCACCACGGTCCAGCCGGACTTCGATAGCCATTGGGAAACCGTGTGGATGGCCGTGCGGTCGGTGATGAAGCGCGCACCGGTCGCAGTATCGGGAATGTCGTCGTTCTGCGCGTGCTCTAGCGGCTCGACCTCGTTCGCACCGGCTTCGATGGCGGCAGCTTCGATGTCCTGGCCAGTCGTCGGATGGAAAGCTTCCACCAGTCCAGCGTGGTCGAAGAGGAACTTGTTGCTGCCGGCATTACCGAGCTGGCCTTTCTTGAACAGCACCCGGATGTCTGGCGCGGTGCGGTTCACGTTCTCGGTCATGCACTCGACGATCACGGGCACCTTGTGCGGCGCATAGCCCTCGAAGACGACGTGTTCCATGATGAGCTTTTCGTCGCCGGTGCCGGAGCCTTTCTTGATGGCGCGCTCGATCACGTCGCGACTGACGCTGTCTTTACGCGCTTTCTCGACGGCGGCGAACAAGCGTGCGTTGCCGTCGGGATCTGGTCCGCCCATCTTGGCAGCGACCATGATTTCGCGGACGAGTTTGGCGTTCGTCTTACCTTTTTTTAGGTTGTTGACGAGGCGTTTGGCATGCAACCACTGGCGACCCATGCGCGAAGAATGGGAAAACCCGCGTGATGGTTCAAGGTTCAAGCTTGGCTGAATTAAAAATATGACAGCCCAACACAAGTGCTCACCGTTAATTCAGCCGACCATGCAAGCGGGTGAGGTGTGCCAAGTGCTCGGTTATGGGACACAGATGACACACATTACGAACAGTGCGTCGTTTGCTGGATAATTTACACGAGACCTGAATTGATCAACAAATACAGGGGTTCGGCGAGGTTCATGGCTAGAGTTTTGGTACAATGGCACTGGCGGTGCTCACTAATTGGAAGTCTTAACTGACACATTTTATGGCAAAAGTATTGGGCATTGATCTGGGTACGACTAACTCCTGCATGGCGGTCATGGAGGGTGGCGAACCGCTGGTCTTGGAAAACTCCGAGGGGAAACGCACCACGCCGTCGGTGGTAGCGTTCACAAAGTCTGGCGAGCGCGTGGTGGGCGAAGCAGCCAAGCGGCAGGCCGTCACAAATCCGCGCAATACGGTTTACTCCATTAAGCGGTTCATGGGACGCAAATTCGCTGAGGTTCAGGAGGAGTTAAAACGCGTGCCATACAAAGTGGTGAAAGCCGCCAATGGCGACGCGCATGTGGAAGTAGAGGTGGATGGCAAGCCGCAGGCGTTCAGCCCACCGGAAATTTCCGCAATGATTCTCGCTAAACTCAAGGCTGATGCTGAAACGCGCCTAGGCGAGACCATCACGCAGGCGGTCATCACGGTTCCGGCTTACTTCAACGACTCACAGCGCCAAGCCACGAAGGACGCCGGCAAGATCGCCGGCCTTGAGGTGCTCCGTATCATTAATGAGCCGACCGCTGCCTCGCTTGCTTACGGCCTCGACAAAAAGAAGGATGAAAAAATTGCGGTATACGACCTTGGTGGTGGCACCTTCGACATCAGCGTACTGGAGATCGGCGACGGCGTCTTTGAAGTCAAAGCAACCAATGGTGATACTCATCTTGGCGGCGACGACTGGGACAACCGCATAATGGACTGGATCCTTGAAGAGTTTAAAAAAACCTCTGGCATTGATCTCCGCAAGCAACCGGATGCGCTTCAACGCATCAAGGAGGAGGCCGAGAAGGCAAAAATAGCTCTCTCAAGCTCGCAGCAATACGAGATCAACTTGCCGTTTGTGACGGCTGACGCAAGTGGGCCAAAGCACATTGCCACCAAGCTCACCCGCGCTAAAATGGAGCAACTCTGCGACGAACTGTTTGAACGCACGATTGCGCCGGTCAAGAGCTGTCTCAACGACGCCGGCCTAAGCACCGAGAAAATTGACGAGTTGGTGTTGGTCGGCGGGATGACGCGCATGCCCCGCGTGGTCGAGACTGCCCGCGCGTTGGTTAACAAGCCGCCGCACCAAGGCGTCAATCCGGATGAAGTTGTCGCCATTGGTGCGGGCATTCAGGGTGGCGTGCTCAAGGGTGAGGTAAAGGACGTTCTCCTATTGGACGTGACACCGCTCTCCCTGGGTATCGAGACGCTGGGCGGCGTATTCACGCGGCTCATCGAGCGCAACACCACGATCCCAACGCGAAAGTCGGAAATTTTCTCAACCGCCAGCGACAATCAGCCGGGCGTCGAAATTCATGTCCTTCAGGGTGAGCGACAGTTTTCCAAGGACAACAAGACGATCGGTAAATTCCAATTAGCCGATATTCCGCCCGCCCCGCGTGGCGTACCGCAAATCGAGGTGACCTTTGACATCGACGTCAACGGCATCCTGCACGTGAACGCAAAGGATCTCGGCACTGGGAAGGAGCAGAAAATCACTATCACTGCTAGTAGCGGCCTCTCAAAAGACGAGGTCGAAAAAATGCGGAAAGACGCCGAGGCACATGCCGACGAGGACAAGGCCAAACGCGAAGAAATCGAGTTGCGTAATGATACCGATAGCGTGGTTTATCGATCCGAGAAGCTGCTTAAGGATAATGCCGATAAGCTTGATGATGCGGCGAAGTCCAAGATCGAGGACGCTGTGAAGAAGGCCCGCGAGGCACTCGCCGGCACCGATGCGGATAAAATCCGCGAGACCCGTGACAAGCTCAACGAGGCTTGGCAGGGCGCTTCCGAGCAACTTTACAAGGCCGCAGCTGAAAAGGCCCAGGCTGCTAAAACTGCTGGCACTGCCACCGCCGGCGCTAGCGAGAAGAAGTCTGACAAGGACGAAGGCCCGGTCATTGATGCCGAAGTGGTAGATGAGAAAAAGAAGTAGGTCTCAATCTCTGACGCCTCCATTTCATTTGTTCCAAGTCATGAACCGTAAAAACACTTTTCCCGCAGCGAGTGCCGCGGGATTTGATTTGCAGTAAAATCAAACAACACAACAAACACAGAAACACACCATGGCACTAAACGTGAAACCCCTCGGCGACCGCGTCCTCGTGGAGCCGGCTGAGGAAAAAGAAAACAAGAAGGGCGGCATCATCATTCCCGATACCGCCAAGGAAAAACCGCAAGAGAGCGTCGTTCGCGCCCTCGGCACCGGCAAGACCGATGACAACGGCAAGAAGGTTCCCTTCGAAGTCGAAGTCGGCGACCGCGTGCTCGTAAGCAAATACGGCGGCACTGAAATCAAAATTGACGGCAAGGAATACAAGATCCTAAACAGCGACGACATTCTTGCTGTAATCAAGTAATTCCGCCCCACATCATTAACCCAGAAAATAGAAACTAATATGGCAGCAAAACAACTCCTGTTCGATGAAGCCGCGCGCCAGACGCTCCTGCGGGGCGTCTCCAAGCTCGCGAAGGCCGTCGCCGCGACACTCGGCCCCAAGGGCCGTAACGTCGTGATCGACAAAAAGTTCGGTTCCCCGACCGTGACCAAGGACGGTGTCACGGTCGCCAAGGAGATCGAACTCGCCGACTCCTATGAAAATATGGGCGCGCAGATGGTTCGCGAGGTCGCCAGCAAGACCAGCGACTCCGCCGGCGACGGAACCACCACGGCCACGGTGCTCGCGGAAGCCATCTTCCGTGAGGGCCTCAAGCACGTGACCTCCGGCGCGAACCCGATCGGCATCCAGCGCGGCATTCAAAAGGCCGTGGACGCCGCCGTCTCGCAGCTCGACAAAATCGCCAAGAAGGTCAAAGACAAGGAAGAGATCAAGCAGGTCGCGACCGTTTCCGCCAACTGGGATTCCACCATCGGCGAAATCATCGCTGACGCGATGGACAAGGTCGGCAAGGATGGCACCATTACGGTCGAAGAGGCAAAGTCCATCGAGACCACCCTCGACGTCGTCGAAGGCATGCAGTTCGACAAGGGCTATCTTAGCCCCTACATGGTGACCAACGCGGACACTATGGAAGCCAAGCTCGAGGACGCCTACATCCTCCTCTTCGAAAAGAAGATCAGCTCCCTCAAGGACCTGCTCCCGCTGCTCGAGAAGGTTGCCAAGGTCGGCAAGCCCATGCTCGTCATTGCCGAAGAAGTCGAAGGTGAAGCCCTCGCGACTCTCGTCGTGAACAAGCTCCGTGGCATCCTGAACGTCGTGGCCGTCAAGGCTCCCGGCTTCGGTGACCGCCGCAAGGCCATGTGCGAGGACATCGCGATCCTCACCGGCGGCAAGTTCATCAGCGAGGACCTCGGCCTCAAGCTTGAAAACCTCGAACTCACCGACCTCGGCCGTGCCAAGAGCATCGTCGTGGACAAGGAAAACACCACCATCGTCGAAGGCAACGGCAAGTCCTCTGAAATCCAGGGCCGCGTGAACCAGATCCGCCGCCAGATTGACGAGACCACCAGCGACTACGACCGCGAGAAGCTCCAGGAGCGCCTCGCCAAGCTCGCCGGCGGCGTCGCCGTCATCAATGTCGGTGCTGCTACCGAAACTGAGATGAAGGAAAAGAAGGCCCGTGTCGAAGACGCGCTGCACGCGACCCGTGCGGCCGTTGAAGAAGGCATCGTCCCAGGCGGTGGCGTGGCGTTGCTCCGCTGCCTCCCCGCGATTGACGCCGTGAAAGGCGCCAATACCGACGAACAACTCGGCGTTGAAATCGTCAAGCGCGCCGTCGAATGGCCCGCTAAGTGGCTCGCCAACAACGGCGGTTACGAAGGCTCTGTCGTTGTGCAGGAGATCAAGAAGCGCAAGGGCAACGAAGGCTTCAACGCCGCTACAGGCGACTATGAAGACCTCGTGAAAGCCGGTGTCGTTGACCCCAAGAAGGTCACTCGCGCCGCGCTCCAGAACAGCAGCTCCATCGCGGGCTTGTTGCTGACCACTGAGTGCCTCATCAC
>Ga0208048_1001333_pt1 | contig 12807 bp, 7 predicted proteins | sample Malawi_45m_30L_FD_184163 | JGI IMG/M metagenome (GOLD analysis project Ga0208048, IMG submission 184163) | Freshwater microbial communities from Lake Malawi, Central Region, Malawi to study Microbial Dark Matter (Phase II) - Malawi_45m_30L... | ecosystem: Environmental > Aquatic > Freshwater >...
TGTCTATGTTCGATTCGTGCAGCATTCTTTTACCCCTCCAAGCAAGGATCCGTCCTGTGCTGCTTAGCGCCTTCTTCATCGTTTGGATGGCCATCAACCTTTGGCAACCCAAGATTGCTCAAGCCCAGGCCGATTGCTCCAAGAAATGGGGGGTTGATAGCGTCGAAACCATCAAGAATATTTCCTTGTACCGGGAATTTTTCAAGCAAAAGAATTTTGCCGCTGCCCTTGAGCCATGGAGGTATGTTTTCCTCCAAGCCCCATGCTCGAGGGAGCAGACCCATATTGACGGAATCGCTATGTTCAAAGATGCCTTGAAGGCTCAGAAGGACTCTACGCTTCGAACAACGATTCTGGACACATTGTTGATGATTTATGATGCGAGGGCCAAGTTTTTCCCGAAAAGCGCCTCCAATGCTTTAGGTCGCAAAGCGGTGGACATGCTCGACTATATTCCGGGTCAGAATCGCCGCATCCGCGAAGCCTTTGAAGCTGCAGTCGCCGTGGGCGGGAATGCTGCGGAGCCTTTCATTCTTGGCTATTATTTCAAGGTCGGGATCAAAGATTTCAAAGCAGGGGTTATCGATCAGGCGGCTATTTTCAGCCTTTACAATCAATTGGTCGGAATTGCCGATGCGAATTTGGCCAGAACCGATTTGGATTCCACCAAGCGCCAGCGATTTGTCGAAAACAAGGCGGCCCTGGATGCAGACCTGTCCATCTCCGTGATTGAAAATTGCGAACAAATTCTCACTGCCTTTGAAAGTAAATTCAACGAAGGCACTGTGGACAAGGCCCTTAGGGATTTGATTTATACCCAACTTCGGCTCAAGAATTGCAAGGAGTCTGCGTTCTATGAGAAGGTTGCGATCAGCAAACAAAGCGATGATCCAAGCCCTATGTTAGGCATTGAATTGGCACGGCGCTTCCACAAATCCGGTCGTAACAAAGAGGCAGATCAATATTACCAAAATGCACTGAGCTTGGTGACCGATGACTCCATCAAGGCCCAATACACTTACGATTACGCCGCCTTGTTCAGCGAGGACAAGCAATTTTCCAAGGCCAGGGATCTGGCACAGCAGGCCCATGCCTTGAGACCTACTTGGGGTAAACCCCTAATCTTCATCGGGAATTTGTATGCCTCCAGTTACATCGAGTGTGGTGGCGGTGGCATTGCTGCGCAGGCTGTTTATTGGGCCGCAGTCGATAAGTTCCGAGCCGCCGCCAAGGCCAATCCGGCGTTGCAAGAGGAATGCGATCAACTCGTTAGCAAATACAGCGGGTATTTTCCAAGCAAGCAAACCTTATTTTTCAATAAACCTCCGTTTAATGTGGGAGATGCTTATCGCGTTGGCTGCTGGTTGAATGAGAGTACCACCGTCCGTTCATCGGACTAACGTATTGGTGTTTATGTCGGCGAAAGGGTTATGCCGTATGCCTTTGCGCTGGTTATGGATGGAATGGATCTGCTTGATCTGCTTGATCACCGCATGTTCGGATTCAAGCGGGGGTGCAGAACGATTCAAAATCAAGCCTGAGGTAGGGGTGGATCGAATGGAGCGGGTGGACTTGTGGTTTTATCAAAGTGGTTTCGAAAAGGCGCACCTGAAGGCCGGGGCCATGCTTTGGTTCAGAAACGGGAACCGCATGGAGATGGAAGATGGATTAACAGTGGATGTTTATGATGCTCAAGGTCGCCAGGTCATTAGCCGAATTTCGGCACGGCGAGGAACGCGCGATATCGCCAAGGCCTTGCTCGAAGCCAAGGGTTCGGTGGTGGCCAATAATTTGGCAGGGGATACGCTGTTCACGGAGCAGTTGTTTATGGATGAGAAGGCCGGTAGGGTCTATACCGGTGCACCGGTCCGCATCCGCACGCCCAGGGAGTGGTTGGTGGGAGATGGTTTGGAAGCGAATAGGGATTTGAGCGAGTACCGAATTCTTCGGCTCAAAGGCAATGTCCGCTTGGGTTCGTGACCTAAATTCGCAGCATGTTGGGGGTAATGTTGGCTTTGTCTGCTTCGGCTTTTTTCTCGGGTATGGAATCTGCGTACCTGAATTGCAACCGTTTCCGATTGGAATTGCGGCAGAAGCAGGGCCAGGCCTCTGCATTGATTCTAGGGCGCTTTGTCCGTCAATCGGATGAATTCCTGGGAACCATCTTGATTGGGAACAACCTGGCCTTGGTTTTGTATGGGATGTTTCTGACCCCGCTTATGGAGCCTGTGCTGGTCGCATGGCTGCCCATGTTGGCGGAAATGGATTTGGCCATGCTGGGGATTCAAACCTTGTTGAGCTCAGTGGTGGTTCTGTTGTTGGGAGAGTATTTTCCCAAAACCTATTTCAGGGCCCATGCTGACACCCTTTCTTTGGTTTTGGCACGGCCAATGCTCATCGTGTACTATTTGTTGTATCCATTTGTTTACCTTGTGAGTCGGAGTAGTCGTTGGCTCTTGGATCGATGGATTGGGGTAACAGGTAGCAAGGTGCATCGAGTCTTTGACAAGGCCGAACTTAGCCATTGGATCAACGATCAAGTGGACACGCGTGAAGAGGCGGAAGAGCAAGAAGTGGATTTGGGATATTTTCACAAAGCATTGTATTTTAGCGATGTAAAGGTTAGAGCGTGTATGATTCCCCGAACGGAATTGGTGGGTATTGCGGTGAACAGTGCTCGCGGTGAAGTGCTGGAGAAGTTCAACGAAAGCGGTTTATCCAAATTGCTCATCTATCAAGATAGCATGGACCATGTGACCGGCTATGTGCACTTTCATTCGGTCTTGGCCTTGGACGAAAACAAAGTATTCAATCTACAGGAATTGCAATTACCATTGGCAATTGTTCCGGAATCCATGTCGGCATCCCGCCTCCTCAAGCAGCTAACCACGGGTCGTCGATCCATGGCGCTGGTGGTGGATGAATTGGGAGGAACATCGGGCATGGTTACGGTTGAGGATTTGTTGGAGGAGATTTTTGGGGAAATTCAAGACGAGCATGACGAACCAGAGAGGACGGAGCAGGTGCTAGCCCCAGGGCATTATCGGTTCTCTGGAAGGTTGGAAGTGGATTACCTCAACGAGCAATACGGATTGGGCATCCCAACAGGGCCATACGAAACGCTGGGCGGATGGGTCCTCGAATGCTTGGGGAGCCTTCCGGAGGAGGGTCATGTGTGGACCGAGGGTTCTTGGGAAGTAAAGGCCGAGGCGGTGAGCTTGACGCGCATTGACTTGCTAAGCCTAAGGCGCTTGGATCTTGAATCCCCGGATTGATCTGGAATGAGGCATATTGAGCCTTGTTCCTTATTTTTGCATCCCTTCCTCAAAAGCCTTATCTTTCCAAATTCTTTATTTTTCAGCCTTTTACCAAATCAATTCCTCGGATTAACCCCAGATTATGTCGATTATTACCACGATACGTAGCAAAGCAGGGCTTTTGGTGGCCCTAATCGGTCTCGCCCTGGTTTCCTTCCTTGCCATGGATGTATTCAGCGGAAATGGAATTTTTTCGCAGCGAAATCCTACCGATGTGGGTGAAATCGACGGGGACAAGATCAGTTTGGCCCGTTTCGATGCTAAACTCCAGGAAACCATCGAAAATTATAAGGCCAATACCAAAACCGAGCAAATCGATGAGGCGACCATGGTTTCGCTGAGGGATCAGGTTTGGAGCGAATTTCTTAGGGAAGGCATTATGGGGGGTACGTACAACGAATTGGGCTTGGAAGTTGGTCCAGAAGAATTGTACGACATGGTTCAAGGCAAAAATCTTCATCCCGAAATTCAGAAGGCCTTTGCAGACCCGGCCACCGGTCAATTTGATCGCAACAAGGTGGTGGATTTTCTGAAGAATTTGTCCAAACAGCCTGCCGATATGCAAAAGCGTTGGAAGGCTTTTGAGGACTACATTCTCAAGGATAGGGCGACCCGTAAATACGCCAACTTGGTTGGGAAGGGCATGTACATCCCTGATTTTTTTGCCGATGAATACGTGAAAGGAACCAATATCGCCGCCACGGGCCGATTTGCATTTTTGGATTATGCCTCCATTGTCGATTCCACCATCAAAATTTCCGATGCCGAATACCAGGAAGCCTATGAGCGCTTCAAGGCAGCTTATAAGCTCAAAGACGATATCCGTGCAATTGATTTTGTGAGTTTTGATGTCAACCCAGGGCCAGAAGACTCTGCCAAAGCTCGTCAGACATTGACGGAACTCCGGGAAGCCTTTGCGACCGGAAACGATGACAGTGCCTTTGTGGCCTTGCGTTCCGATTTGCCTTACGATGATCGTTATACCCCGGTTTCCACTTTGACCCAACCTGCTTTGGTGGCTTTGGCAGCTGCGCCGGTTGGAACCCTCACCGACATTTACCTCGAAAACGCAGCCTTTGTTCTGACCAAACTTTCCGCCAAAACCAGCAGGCCCGATTCTGTGAAAGCTAGGCATATTTTGCTCAAAGTGGAGAACCAACCTGACACGGTGGTCAAAGCCAAGGCCGACAGCTTGGCAGACGCCATTCGCAAAGGTTCTGATTTTGCTTCCCTTGCGGTGAGTTTATCGGCCGATCCGGGCTCAGGTTCCAAGGGGGGTGATTTGGGTTATTTTGCTGAAGGCATGATGGTCAAGCCCTTCAACGACGCTTGTTTTGGGGGTCGAACCGGAGACCTCAAAGTGGTGCGTTCAGACTTTGGTTATCACATTATTCAAATCAATGATCAGAAGGGCCAGAAGCCCGTGGTCAAATTGGCATCGGTTGCCGCACGCATTACTGCGACCACCGAAACCTTTAGAGCGCGCTATGCAGAGGCTACCCAATTCGCCTCTACCCTCAAGAATGCGGAAGACTTCCAAAAAGCGGTGGACAAAAAGGGTCTCCCCAAGAGGACAGCGGACAATGTCCGTATAGGTGACCGTACGTTGCCCGGTGTGAACAACGCTCGCGAAATTGTCCGCTGGGCGTACAAAGCATCGGTCGGTGAATTAAGCCCATTGTTCGAAGCGGATGACCGCTTTGTGGTGGCGGTTCTCACCAAATCCTTCGAGAAGGGCTACAAGCCCATGGAAGAAGTCAAAACGGATTTGGAAGCCCGAATCCGCCGCGAGAAGAAAGGCGAATTGCTCGCCGCCAAATGGAAAGGAATTCTGCAACGCCATAAGAATTTGGAGGCTGCTGCCGCCCAAGCTGGCACCATGGTGCAGCCTTTGTTAGGAGCATCCTTCATGGGGTCCTTTATCAACGGTGTTGGCCAAGAACCCAAATTGTCCGGGGCTTTGTTTGCAACCAAGGCGCGCACCTTGTCCAAGCCTGTTCCCGGCGAACGCGGTGTTTATGTCTTTGTGGTGGATAGTATTAGCACCTTGCCCAAGGATTATGATCTCAAATCGGCCAAGGCCTCTTTGGAAGGTCAGTACCGTGGTCGCGCTGGGAATGAACCTTTCGGTGCCAAGCGGGAATTGGCCAAGATCAAAGACGAGAGGCACCTTTTCTATTAAGCAACTTTGTAAGCGGTGAGCATCCGTAACAAAGTTCAAGAAAGCGGATTGCTGATTGTGGATCCGGCCACCTGGCTCTTTCCCGAAAAGCAATTGGTGGGCTTGGATTTGGCTCTAATGATGGACGAGTTCGCGGTACTTCGCGAGAAATTATTCCGAGAAAAGGTACAGGCCTTGGATCCTGTCGAGTTCAGAGGCAAGGTAGTGGCCCTGTATTGCTCCGTTGATGCGATATGGCCGCCGTGGGCGGTGATGCTCTTGACCGCAAGGCTTCAGGAAGGGGACCCGAATGCAGGTCCAACCTCGGTTCATTACGGGACGCTGGCTGAGGTTCGATTGCAATTATCCATAGGGAGCATACAGGCCATGGACACGGGGCCTTACTTGGATGGACGGGTCATGATCAAAGCCTGTTCCAAAGCGGATTGGGCGCCCGCCATGTACCAGGCCCTCAGCAGTCGTTTGCTGCCCGTGGTTCAGAGCTTATGGTACGGGGAGCCATGTTCTGCTGTTCCTGTTTACAAACGCCAGGGAAGGATAAGTTAAGCGCCTTGAACACGAACTTTATGGCAATGAATCGTCGTGACTTAAAATCTTTTTGGGCATTGCTCAGCATTGGGGTTGTGGGGGGTCTGGGCATAATCGGTGTCGCCTTGCTTATTGGCGGATCGTTGACGGGCTTCAAGGCTGAGGAAGAAAAGGCTTACAGGGAGAAATTTTGGAATGAATACCGGGTGTATTCGGTTCCCGTACCGGAGGGTATGACCTTCGCAGAGGAGAAGGTCCCGCTTTGGGATTTTGAGTTCAGGGAACGTGTCGAAAGAGAATTGTTACAGAATGCCTACGGGCAGGCTACCATGTTGCTGTACATGAAGAGAGCCTCGCGATGGTTCCCCATGATTGAGAAGGTTCTGAAGGAAAAGGGAATTCCCGATGACTTCAAATACTTGGCCGTGGCGGAAAGCGGCTTGGCCAATGCAATTTCATCCGCAGAGGCGGTGGGTTTCTGGCAATTTCTGGCTGCAACAGCCCGCCAACATGGTTTGCAAGTCAACGAAGAGGTGGATCAGCGTTACGACCCATGGTTGGCGACCGAAGCGGCCTGCCGCTATCTTCAGAAATCCCATGCCCAGTTTGGGAATTGGTCCATGGTGGCTGCCTCCTACAACATGGGCACTTCGGGCTTGCAACAAGCGGCTCAGTACCAAGGCCAGAATTCTTACCATGCCTTGCATCTGAACAACGAAACCTCTCGGTATTTGCCCCGTATCCTCGCCATCAAGACCATCATGAAACACCCCGAACGCTACGGGTTTCATTTGACAGCCGCTCAGCTTTACCTACCTTACGAAACCACCGAATGGACAATACAAGAACCGGTTGCCAATTGGGCGACCTATGCCCGCAGCCAGGGGATGGACTTTCGTCAACTTAAAATTTTCAATCCCTGGATCCGCAAGCCCTATCTTCATAACAAAGATCTCAAGCCCTATACGCTGCGCAAGCCTACCCCAGAATTTACGCAGAAAGCCTCGCGCTGGGCCTTGGTCCCGGTTTCGGAATGGGGGCTGCATGCGCCCAGCCCCAAAGGACCCTCCCGGTGATGGTCTCTGCTGTGCCGAAGGCGGATTTCCTTCGCATTGAGGGCGCTTCAGAACATAATCTACAGTCTCTGGACTTGGAGATACCCCGCCAGTCCTTGGTGGTCATCACCGGGCCCAGCGGGAGCGGCAAATCCTCTTTGGCCTTTGCGACCCTGTATGCCGAAGGTCAGCGCAGGTACTTGGAATCCTTTTCGGCTTATGCCCGTCAGTTCATGGGCAAGCTGGAGCGGCCAGCGGTGGATCGTATCGATGGATTGAGTCCGGTGATCGCCATTGAGCAGAAGACCACCTCCCGCAATCCCCGCTCCACGGTGGGTACCACGACCGAAATCTACGATTTCCTCAGGCTGCTCTATGCCCGCATTGGGCAGGCGCATTCATGGATTTCGGGCAAGGCGATGCAGCAGTTCAGCAGGGAGCAGATCATGGACCTCTTGGATAGCGAATACCATCATCGGGAATTGATGCTATTGGCTCCTTTGGTCCGCAGCCGCAAGGGTCATTACCGCGATCTCTTCGAACAATGGCGTAAACAGGGTTTCACCAAAGTCAGGGTGGACGGGGAGGTAACGGAGTTACGACCCCGGATGCAGGTGGATCGCTACAAGGTGCACGATATTGAATTGGTGGTGGATCTGTTGATTCCGGGCAAGGACTCGGCGCATCGCCTGAAGAGCAGCGTGGACCTTGCCTTGAAGCTGGGCAAAGGAATCCTCCTGTGCGGGACCCCGGTGGATGCGGGGTGGGAATGGAGGTATTTCAGCAAATTATTGACTGATTTAGAAAACGGGCTGGCCTACGATGAGCCGCAGCCCAATACCTTTTCGTTTAATCTTCCGTACGGTGCATGCCCCAAGTGCCAGGGCTTGGGGTACAAAGTGGAAGCGGACCCGGAACTCATCTTTGCAGACGAGGGTTTGACCATCGCGGCCGGGGGAATTGCACCTTTGGGCGAATACAAAGACAATTGGATCTTCAGGATCATCGTTGCCTTGGGCAAGAAGCACGGCTTTGGCTTGCAGACCGTGGTGGCCAAACTCAAAGCGGAGCAGAAGCATGTCCTCCTCTATGGGCAGAAGGACCCCGTTGCTTTGGACATGGGCAAGGAAAGAGGGGTGGAATACCATGAATTCGATGGCCTGATGGCCTTAATCGCCAGACAAGATGAGTGGGGCAATGCCTCGTTGCAAGAATGGGTGCAGCGCTTTGTTCGACAGAAACCCTGCGTAGAATGTGGAGGCGGTCGTCTCAAGAAGGAGGCCTTGCACTTCTTGATCCAAGGGAGGAGCATTGCCGACCTCTGCGCGATGGAACTTGATGCTCTTCAAGCCTGGCTCAAGGCTTTGGACGGCACCTTTGAGGGCAACAAAGCAGTGGTCGCAGGGGAAATTCTCAAAGAATTAAGCACGAGGCTGCAATTTCTCTTGGATGTGGGCTTGGGGTATTTGCACCTTCATCGGACCACAGCCACCTTGTCCGGCGGGGAATCGCAGCGTATTCGCTTGGCGGGCCAACTTGGGTCCGGACTCAGCGGGGTCCTGTATATCCTGGATGAGCCGAGCATTGGCTTGCATCAACGCGATAATCAGCGATTGATCGGGGCTTTGCGCCACCTGAGGGACTTGGGCAATACCGTCCTGGTGGTCGAACATGACGAGGAAATGATCCGTGCCGCCGATTGGGTCTTGGACTTGGGCCCTGGAGCCGGGAAGGAGGGCGGAAGATTGGTTTCCCAAGGCCCGCCCGCCTTGATGTTCCAATCAGAGGGTTTAACCGCCGATTATCTGGTCGGCCGTAAACATGTCGGGGTCTCCAAGCGGCGACTTGGCTACGGGACTTGGTTGGAATTGCAGGGGGCTTCCGGTCACAACCTTCAATCGGTGGACCTTCGCCTTCCTTTGGGTTGTCTGCTGGGGGTCTCCGGGGTTTCCGGGTCGGGCAAATCCTCTTTGATCAACGAGACCCTGGTGCCTGCCCTGATGAACAAAATCACCGGCAGTCGGCGTATGCATCTCCCCTACAAGACCCTCAAAGGCTATCAAAACATCGACAAAATCATCGAAATCGACCAATCCCCCATTGGCCGCACCCCTCGTTCCAATCCTGCCACCTATACCGGTTTGTTCACGGATATCCGGAATCTCTATGCCGAGATGCCCCTATCCAAAATGCGGGGTTACGGGCCGGGTAGGTTTTCGTTCAATGTATCCGGGGGTCGTTGCGAAGCCTGTGGTGGTGCCGGGGTGCGGGTGCTCGAAATGAACTTTCTGCCGGACGTGGAATTACCCTGCGAATACTGCGCAGGGCGTCGCTACCAAAAAGACACCTTGGAGGTACGCTACCGAGGGCGTTCCATTCACGATGTCCTCGAAATGCCTATTCGGGAGGCCGTGGAGTTCTTTGAAGGGATGCCCCATCTGCGCAAACGCCTGCAGACCCTGGACAAGGTCGGCCTTGGTTACCTCAAATTGGGTCAACCGGCCACCACCCTGTCCGGTGGAGAAGCGCAGCGGCTCAAATTGGCCACCGAATTGGGCCGCCGTGAGGGCGGTCATACCTTCTATGTCCTGGACGAGCCCACCACAGGCCTGCATTTGGATGATATCAGGGTGCTGGTGGATTTGCTACAGGCCCTGGTGGACAAGGGGCATACCGTATTGGTCATCGAACATCAACTGGACCTGCTGCAAGCGACCGATTATCTGGTGGATTTGGGCCCTGAAGGGGGCAAAGGAGGCGGAAAAGTCCTTTGGCAGGCCTTTTTGGGGGATATTCCCTCCCTTCAACCGGCAGGCCACACGCTCTCGTACCTGTTCCAGGCGCCTTAATCGCGCCGAATACACCGCACGCAATTGCGGCATTCTTTTCCGAACGAATTTTTTCAAAAAAAAATGAATTAAAAGTTCGTAAATCAAAAATTTTTGCTAAATTTATCCATCTAACTAAATCGTAAGGCATGAATACATCCTTGACTCTCCTCAAAAGCATTCCAAATCGCCTCCCTATGGCCATTAGGACAATGCTCCTTATGCTGGTCCTGTTGGTAACAGGCACAGCCATTGTCCATGCTCAACCCACCATCTTGGTCGATCCGGCCGGTGCAGGGGGGTTCGAACTTGGCAGTTCTTTTGCTGACAACGGCTGGACCGCAGCGAATAGCGCCAACAACCCTTGGGTTTTAGGGTTATCCAATACCACCGCGCCATTTGGCGGGTACTCAGCTTACATTTCTGCGGATGGCTTGACGCCTGGGTATTTGAATACGGCTGCCGCCTCCAATTTCTTCTGGAGAGACATCGTCGTGCCTGCCGGTGAGGAGCGGGTCAATGTCTCTTTCAATTGGCTCTCTGGCGGGGAATCAACTTGGGACCTCTGGCAAGTTTTCTTTGTTCCTATCACCACAACACCAGCTGGAAGTACAACCTACCCAGGATCAGGCCTAACGGCAATTCCAAGTTCGTTGCCTGGGGCAGTATTGGTGACTAGTGGCAATTTGCAAGCAACGACTGTTCAGACTTTCTCTGGCGCTGCTTATCTGCCTGCGGGTTCCTATCGGATTGTTTTCCATTGGAAAAACGATGGCAGTGGCGGTACAACACCGGGTGCCTCCATTGACAATATTTCTGTTAGCGCACAGGCCGCCTCGACTTTTACCTCCATCGCATCGGGGAACTGGAGTGCACCCGCAACTTGGGGTGGTTCCGTCCCAAGCCCAGCTGATAACGTTGTTGTCGATGCTGGTCATACGGTGACGATAGATGCCGTCGGTCAAGCCGCACAAAGTGTTACCGTAGCTGGAACTTTAACCTACGGCACAACCCCTACAGAGTTCCAAGCCAAGGACTTGACTGTTGCAACCGGCGGTTTAGTCAGTGTTTTTTCGGGTACAACAGCTAAAACTCTAAGGGTTAGTGGTAATTTGATTAACAATGGTCGCGTCAATACCTTAGCCAGTTCTACCGCAAATGGAACCCTTAATCTTAATGGCGGAGCCCCTCAAACCGTTTCCGGAACAGGTGTTTGGGGAGGTACGTTATCTGCTGTGGGAACAACAAACGAAGTTGGGGTTATTGGTTCGCTTTCAATAACCAATACATCGAGCTCCATTCCCTGTGTTAACTATACCATGGGAGGTACCCTTCGTATCCGTAGCACTTTAACGCTAACGGGCGCCACCAATCTTAATACAGCTACTTGGATTCGTGGTAATTATGCGGCTGGTTCATTGACCGTCAATGGAAATGGCGGTGTTTATAACGGAAAATACGGGCATTGGTGGACTACTACGTCGACGGGTACGGCCATTACGGCAGGTACTGACCCTTCAAACACAACATCACAATTCCCCCTCTTATCAATTGATGGTAGTTCAGCACGTCGCTGCTGGGTGACACGTTCATCAACATCTTCTACCGGTAATACGGCAGGCGAAGTCCTTGCATCGTTCACTTTGGGAAATACTCGTTTTAGTGGCAACGCATTTGTGGATGGTTCCTACAATGTGAGCGATTATTGGGAAGGAACTTGGACCATCACCACTGCGTCGGGGTATGTATATGCCTCCGGTACTCACACCCTCACCGCAGTCGCTCCCTCGTTATTCGCTCCATCGTCTTCGAATGCAAGACTGATGGTCAACGGTGGAACCTTTGTAGGCAACCATCAAGCTGGAACGGGAACCCCTGGAGCCCAAAGAATAGGTTTAACGACCGCCCAACTCACGTCTACGAATGGATTTGTGATGGGCATTGGAAGTACAGATTTATGTTCTCCTTCAGTAGCCGCAATCAACGAAAATTTTGATTCTTACGGAACAGGTAACATGGTGCCGTTTTGTTGGGATCGTATTATTGTAGGAACAGCCTCTCAAACCATATCTTCCACAACTCCAGCTTCAGGAACTAGAAATATTTGGCAGTCTAGCAGCCCAGGTACCGCTAGTTATGTTGTGTTGCCACAAATGACTGATATGTTGAACGTAAGCAGTGGTAATTATCGTTTGAAATTCAAAGCAAGAACGGCCACGGCATCCGGTCAACTTGCGGTTGGGTACTTTCCTGCCTCATCCCTGGTCGCATCTAATTTTGTTTTGATTTCCAATGTAGCCCTCACCAACACAACCTACGGATCCGAAACGGTTGTTAATATTCCCGCGGGCATTCCTGCAGGGTCAAGGTTGGCGATTGCCAATCTTGGGGTTAGCACAGAGTCTCATTATTGGGATGATGTTGTTTACGAGGAAGTCCCTTCTTGTCAAAACCCAAGTGGATTGGCAGCAACTTCTATCACCAACAACAGCGCCTCGCTAAGCTGGACCGCTTCGGCTTCATCCAACAACTACGAGGTGGCTATTCAGGCTGCTGGTGCTGGGGTGCCTGCCGGTGCTGGTGTTGCTGTTTCTGGCACATCTTATGCCGCCACCGGGTTGAATGCGGCGACCAACTACGAATATTATGTTCGGACGGTTTGTTCCTCAGCCAACAGTCCATGGGCAGGACCTTTCGCCTTTTCAACTGCAGTTTGTGCCGCCTCCTCAACTTGTAACTACACCATCAACATGACGGATACTTATAGCGATGGATGGGATGGAACGGTGATTGGACTTCGTCAAAGTGGAATTCTTGTAGGAACCTTTGGTGGAGCGGGATTCGCAAGCGGCGGTTCTGCGACAGCTACTGTTGCACTCTGCCCGGGTCTTACTACC
>Ga0208048_1001339_pt1 | contig 12776 bp, 14 predicted proteins | sample Malawi_45m_30L_FD_184163 | JGI IMG/M metagenome (GOLD analysis project Ga0208048, IMG submission 184163) | Freshwater microbial communities from Lake Malawi, Central Region, Malawi to study Microbial Dark Matter (Phase II) - Malawi_45m_30L... | ecosystem: Environmental > Aquatic > Freshwater >...
TGATCGCCTGCAGGGGTAAACGCTCGTACTCCTGCTCCATGGTGCTGCGTCGCATCAGATGAACAATTAGCCGTAGGCGGATCTTGCGGCGCACTGCGGCTTCACCAAAAATCGTTCTAATATCAAGAAGTCCAAGGCCGCGTACTTCCAGCATATTCTGCAACAAGGCTGGGCACTTACCCTCGAGCAGAACTGGTGAGATTCGGGCTAGCTCCACCACATCGTCGGCAACCAGGCCATGGCCGCGGCTAATCAACTCCAGGGCCAATTCGCTCTTGCCAAGGCCCGATTCGCCTTGTAATAACACCCCAAGCCCAAGCACATCCATCAAAACCCCGTGGACGGTGGTTTGCTCGGCAATGGCTTTTCCGAGATGCTGGCGCAGTCTCTCGATGACTCTTGCGGCGGGCAAAGGCGACACCCAAAGTGGTAGATCATCGGCATGAGCGCGCGAACGCAATTCGGCAGGCGCTGATAAGCCCTCTGCCATCACGATGGCGGGCGGTCTGCCTTTGAGCAGTTCGACAAAAAAGGCTTCGCGTCGGCTGTCATCAAGCCGTTCGTAATAAGCAACCTCGTTTGAACCGATCACATGCAATCGGTTTGGGTGGATCAAATTCAGGTAGCCCACCATGTCGGCGGGTTCTCTGAGGCTTTCCAAAAAGCAACGACCTGCACCGCACTCGCCGTCGACCCATGCCAGCCCTAAGGATTCGGCAGTCTCGGTGAACAACTGTTGAATGGTCACCGACATGATGGCGAAAACCCTGGATTAGGCAGCTTGAGGCTGCCAACCCTGCATGATCCGGTGAACTTCGGCGCGATCAGGCGCTTGATTCAAACCTGCTCTGAAACGCTCATCCGAAAGCATTTCAGCCAGTTCCGACAATAGCTCCAAGTGTTCCTGATTGGCATGTTCGGGTACCAACAGAAAAAAGACCAAGCTCACCGGTTGACCATCGGGCGCATCAAAGGGCAAGGGCTTGGCAAGTCTTACGAAAGCGCCAAGCGCTTGTTTGAGGCCCTTGATTCGTCCATGAGGAATTGCTACCCCAGCCCCGAGCCCGGTTGAGCCAAGTCGCTCGCGAGCGAACAGGGAATCAAAGACCTTACTGCTTGCAAGTCCGTGGTGGTTTTCGAACATCAAGCCAGTTTGTTCGAAGAGTCGCTTTTTGCTGCTCGCCTCAAGGTTGAGCAGCAGATTAGATTCGGGGATGAGCTGTGTGATCTTGTTCATGCTATTGCATGGCTGATTGACGCCCAAGGCTTATCGCCTGATGGGCATGCCTTTGCTCCTTGTACTTGAGAACCTGCCGGTCAAGTTTATCCACAACGAGGTCGATTGCAGCGTAAAGGTCCGCATTTTTACACTCAGCGAAGAGCTCCTTACCTTTGACGTGCAAATTAACTTCAATTTTCTGTTCAAGCTTATCCACGGACATAAAAACGTCAGCATCAACCACCTGGTCAAAATGTCGATGGATACGCTCAAGTTTGCTCATGAGATAACTGCGCAAGGCTGGCGTAACTTCAACGTGATGTCCATGAATTGACAGATTCATAAAAGCTCCTTGGTAAAAAACCGCGCTTAGGAATGTCCGTCTGAAAACAATACATCAGATTCGTCTTTTGCGCCGCTGTGATGCGGGTGCAATCTTCAGTGATTCGCGGTACTTTGCGACGGTGCGCCTGGCAACCTGGCTGCCTTCGCTGGACAAAAGCTCGGCAATCCGTGCATCCGAGAGCGGTTTATCGGGCATTTCCTGGCCGATTATCGCTTTGACACGAGCTCGAATCGCGGTGCTCGATTGTGCTGAATCGCCAGCGGATTCTTGGCCGACTTGTGCGGTGAAAAAATATTTCAGCTCAAAAGTCCCTCGTGGGGTAAGCATGTATTTTTGACTGGTAACCCTTGAGATGGTTGACTCGTGCAATTCGAGCGCCTCGGCAACCATACGCATGGCAAGCGGTCGCATAGCGACTTCGCCAGCACTAAAAAAACGCTGCTGGTGCTCAACGATGAAGCGCGATACCCGCAAGATGGTTTGTCCACGTTGCTTGAGATTCTTCACCAGCCATCGTGCCGACTGCACCTGATCGCCCAAGCCTGGCGCATCAGTTTTCGGAGACTTGTTTTGCCTCAGTAGCCGTACATAATGCTCATTGAGGCGAATCTCCGGTAGTGAGCCACGGATCAAAAATGCCTGCCAACCTTGACCGACTTGTCGCACAAGCACATCGGGCACGACAAAGGGAAGCGGTTCGGCACCCCTAAAGCCAGCAGCCGGGCGAGGGCTTAAGCTTAAAACAAGGCGGTGGGCCTGTTGTAGCGCAATCTCACTACATCCAAGCTGCCGACGTAGGCGAACAAAATCGTGTTTGGCAAGCGTTTCCAGATGCTCATTGACCAGACGCAGAGCTAGCACTTGAGTCTCGTTTACATCGCGTTGACGCAGTTGAATGCTGAGGCATTCGACCGTATCGCGCGCGCCAACCCCTGGAGGGTCGAAACTTTGCAAAAGTTTGAGGGCAGCCAGCAGTTCATCGCCGTCAACCTGAGCCTCTTGTGGCAGGCTCTCCTGAATTGATGCAATCGATTCCCTCAACATCCCGTCTTCGTCAAGCGCATCAATCAACCATTGCACCAGTGCCCGGTCGCGTTCGGTCACATGACAGGCGAGCAATTGCTGCTTTAAGTGATCACTCAACAAATCTTCAGTGCTACGCCAATCGCGATGACGCTCTTCGTCATCTGCTTCATGTCGGTTTCTTGCTTGCAAGTCCCAGGCAGCCTGTTCCCAGGCCTTAGGGTCATCGGCGGCTGGCGAGCTTTCATGGTTTGAAAACTGGCCGGCATCATCTGCATGTTGGACTTGCCTGAGATCCTCGCTTGCGCCAATGCTTGCAAAGCCTTCTGTGGTTTCAAAAGGCAGCGATTGCAAGCCATCGATCGCTTGTTCGTTCAGGGCATGAGGCTTAGCGTCTAGAAATCGATGCTCATCAGTGTCAGGCCCTCGTTCGGTCGCAGTAAGATACATTGAAAGGTTTTCGTGCCGCGCCTCCTTGTTCTGGGCACCGCCCAAAGACTCAGGCTCGTGGACGTTTTCGGCAGACTGAAAATCCCCCGAGCCGAGGCTATCGAGATTCTCATCTGTGCGTTCCAGAAATGGATTATCTCGAAGCGCTTGTTCCACTTCGTGGGCGAGTTCAAGCGATGACATTTGCAGCATGCGAATTGCCTGCTGTAGTTGAGGTGTCAGCGTGAGTTGCTGTGCGATTCGAAACTGAAGCGTAGGTTTCATTAGCGGAGAATAGATCGTTCTCTATATGATCTACATCTTGAAATGTTCACCGAGATAGACCTTTCTCACCTGCTCATTGGCGATCAATGCTTGTGGTCTGCCGTCTGCGAGGACTCTCCCATCGTTTAATATATAAGCACGATCACAAATACCAAGTGTTTCTCGAACGTTATGATCAGTAATCAAAACACCGATGCCTCGATCGCGTAGGAATGAAACAATGCGCTGAATTTCGATGACCGCAATGGGATCAACGCCTGCAAAGGGTTCGTCAAGCAGTACGAAACGGGGCGATGTTGCCAAGGCTCGAGCAATTTCAACCCGCCTTCGCTCACCCCCGGAAAGCGCGATGGCTGGTTGCCGTCTTATATGTTCGATTTGCAATTCGCCAAGTAAATGTTCGAGCCGATCTCGCTGTGCTTCGCGTGAACTTGTCGCGTTGAGTTGCAAGACTGCAAGAATGTTTTCTTCAACCGTAAGCTGTCGAAAAACAGAATTTTCTTGTGGCAAGTAGGAAAGCCCCATCTTTGCTCGTCGGTGGATCGGAAGGTGGCCGATGGGCTGACCTTCCAGGCTTATGAGGCCTGCATCACTCGCGATCAGTCCCACGAGCATGTAAAAACAGGTTGTTTTTCCAGCCCCGTTGGGTCCCAGTAGGCCCACGACCTCACCCGAAGCAACTTCGAGCGAGACCTGGTCGACGACCTTGCGCCTTCGATAGCTTTTGCTTAAGCCCTGAGCCTGCAGCAAGACGCTCGAAAGAGTCATTAGGGTTGCTTGCTTTCAGGTTTTGGTTGAATCACGACCCGGACGCGGCCTGAGGGATTTGTTGCTTGCCGGCTAAGGTTTGGGGTGGAGCCTGAGCGGCTTACCTCGTAGCGCTCTTTGCGGCTGTCATAAACGATGAGTTCACCTTGCATCACATCGGCAGGCTTTCCTTCAACCAACCTCCGCATTTCGGCTGACTCTTCGAGTCGTACCGTTTCTTCACGTGATGAATAAAGCAGCTTACGCGACTCCCCTTCAATCATTTCATTGACGGCTTCTCGCTTTTGCTTGAACTGAACCGGTTTCCCCAACGCCGTTGCAGACTGATAGCCCGCTTTATCCTCAATAACCTCAAGTTCATCGGCTCGAATTTGCAATGTTCCTTTGATAAGGATCACATTGCCGCGAAAATTGCTAATGCGGCGTGCCTCGTCATGAACAAAATAATCTGCCTCGACCGTCATCGGCTTAAGCCTGTCAGCACGTTCAGCGCTAAGCGGGGTGCACATTAGGCCCAGGATCAGACCTAGCGCCGAAATCGTGATGATGCCTTGTTTCATGGGGTCGATCCCTTTGACATTAAGGGTTCCGCTTGCTCGTCTTGCCCAGCGGGGAAAAAGGCCTGAACCCTGGTACCTAGCCGTAACTGCCTTTCTGTCTGATCCAAAATGAGTTGGGTGCCGGTAATCCAACGCGAACCTTGTTCGATACGAACCTTATCGGGTAACTCAACCCGCTCCTTGCTTGCATCAATAAACGCGCGTTCACTGCGAATATGGAAGCTGGGTGCCTCTTGGTTTTTTCGAACAATCACTACAGATCCGCTGAGGCTCGCAGTTTCGCCGTCGTCGCTCGTCATACCCTCTACGGCCGAAATCTGGGTATCACTCGTCTCGGCGCTAAGCCATATTCTTGGCTGAATCAGTTTGAGCTGTTCACGATCTGGAACGTGCTCAAGTCGATCAGCGCGTAATTGCATCGATACCACCCCTTGGTGGTTATAGCGCAGCATGTGCACGGTGCTTGCGTAGTAGTCGGCCTGACCGCGCGCAAGTACGGTTGGCTGTGGAGCATGACGGCTTGCCAGTTTGAGTGCCAAATAGGCGCTCGAGATTGCAAGCACAAAAAGGCTGATGAGAAAGCCTAGCTGGGGCCAGCTGATTCTGAATCGGAAAATTCGAAATCTGGATTGGGTCAGCATTTAAACAACACCTGCTTGCAGCAAATCATGGATGTTGAGTGCGCCAATCAGGACACCTTGATGATCGGTGATGAGCACTTGCGTGATGCGGCGCGACTCCATCATGTGCACTGCCTCGCTTGCCAGCGCTTTTGGGCCAAGGCAAGCTGGCATGGGATGCATCCAAGCCGCGATTGGTTGTGTGAGAAAGTCAGTGCTTGATTCAAGCGCTCGCCTCAAATCACCGTCGGTAAAGATACCGACGGCGCGATGTTGCTGATCGACCACAGCCGTCATGCCCAGGCGCTTTTTTGTCATCTCGAGCACGGCTTCTTTGGTGTCGGCCTCAACCCTAACCGACGGGATTGCATCGCCAGTACGCATGAGATCGCTAACAAGGGTTAGCAATTTGCGCCCAAGTGCGCCTCCCGGATGCGAAAGGGCAAACTGCTCGGCATTAAAGCCCCTGGCCTCCAATAGGGTCACCGCGATGGCGTCTCCCATGGCCATAGCCGCGGTTGTGCTTGCGGTTGGCGCCAGATTTAGAGGACAGGCTTCGCGCTCAACCCTAACCAGCAAATGCACATCGGCCTGCTGCGCAAGGGTTGACTGCGCATCGCCTGTCATCGCAATAAGCCCGGTACCTCGTCTCCTGAGCAGGGGCAAAATGCGCAGGATTTCCTCGGTTTGCCCCGAATTTGACAAAGCCAGCACCACATCCTCGCCTGTGACCATCCCTAAGTCACCGTGACTGGCTTCAGCTGGGTGAAGGAAAAAAGCGGGCGTGCCTGTCGAGGCTAAAGTGGCTGCAATCTTGTTGCCGACATGCCCTGACTTACCAATCCCGGTCACAATCAATTTGCCCTCGCACGCAAATATCCGCTCGCATGCTTTGATGAGCGCCTCACTTATCGGGCTTTGAGAATCAGCGGTAAATTCCTCAGCGAGTTGTTCAAGCGCGCGAGCTTGAATATCAAGCGCCCGGTGCGCCGATGCGATGAGCCTCAGAGGATCGAGTACGGGCTTGGGCATGAAATCCTTGAACGGGGCCTAGAATGCTGTGATGTCTGAGTATACAAACCCCGGTCTTTTTGAGCTTGCGCTTGCGCTCATGCTCGCGGTGACGGCCGCTGTTGTTGCTTTGCGAAAGCTCGGGCAACCGCCTTTGGTCGCTTATTTATTCGTCGGGGTCTTGCTTGGTCCCTGGCTATCGCGCGCGCTAGCCAATGATGACGCTGTCCGCCACCTCGGCGAACTCGGTGTTGTATTGCTAATGTTCACGCTGGGACTCGAGTTCAATCTTGCGAAGTTGCGATCAATGCGGCAACACGTTTTTGTCCTTGGTGCCTTGCAAGTTGGTTCGACACTGATTTTGTCGGTGCTCATGCTCATGGTGCTTCCGGCTTGGATGATTACGCGGTTGCTGCCCGCAGAGGCTGACTGGAAAACCGGGTTTGTGATTGGTGCAGCGCTTGCCATGTCGTCGACAGCCTTAATTACCAAGCTTTTGGCCGAGCGACGAGAGCTCGAAAGCGAACACGGTCGGCGTGCCTTTGGGGTCTTGCTATTCCAGGACCTTGCGGTGATTCCGCTTTTGGTTGTCATCCCTGCACTCGGGGGCGGGGAATCGCTACTGAACGACCTTTTTTTTGCCCTACTCAAAGCTGCAATTTTGCTTTTCATCTTGCTTCGCATCGGACCATTTGTCATGCGCCGCTGGTTTCGCATGGTGGCGAGGCAACGATCTCACGAACTTTTCACTGTTAATGTCTTGTTAGCCAGCCTCTTTTTTGCCTGGCTGACCCATGCGGCCGGTTTGTCGATGGAGTTGGGAGCCTTTGTCGCGGGCATGCTTATTGCGGAAACCGAGTTCAAGGTGCAGGTTGAAGACGACATCAAGCCCTTCAGGGATCTTTTGCTTGGTTTATTTTTTGTGACCATCGGCATGAAGCTTGATGTTCGTGAGCTGCCAGCGATCTGGCCTGAAGTGTTGATGCTGCTTATACTGATTATTCCACTCAAGGCGGTCTTGATTGCATTTTTGGTTCGATCGCTCAAAGCGAGCGACGGTATTGCAATTCGATCTGCAATCTGGCTTGCCCAGGCCGGTGAGTTTGGCTTTGTTTTGCTCGGTTTGGGACTTACGGCTGGTTATTTTCCAGCCTCAACAATGCAGGTCATGCTTGCAGCCATGCTCTTATCGATGCTCGCAGCGCCGGTGCTGATCCAGCGGGCAGACTGGCTAGCAATGCGACTATCGCCACAGGATTGGATGATGCAGTCGGTTCGCATGCAACAAATCGCAAGTAAAGCCTTTGGTCGTAGTGGGCATGTGGTGATTTGCGGATTTGGCCGCAGCGGACAAAGCCTTGCCCGCCTGCTGCGAAGCGAGTCGGTGCAGTATCTTGCCCTCGATACCGATCCGGATCGCGTGCGGCTTGCCTCAAAAGCTGGCGAACCGGTTGTTTACGCCGACTCGTCCAAACGCGAAGCCTTGATGTCGGTTGGTTTGCAACGCGCCGCAGCGCTGGCAATCACCTTTGATGACACGCCAACTGCTGTGAGGGTTTTACATTTAGTGCGGCAACTTGCCCCGAAGCTCCCGGTGTTGGTTCGAACTGCGCATGAGGCCGATATCGCCAGGCTTCGAGAGGCAGGCGCAACCGAGGTGATACCCGAGATAATCGAAGGCAGCCTGATGATGGGCTCTCATGTCATGGCTTTAGCGGGCGTTGCACTGCCCAAAGTTTTTCGCCGAGTTCGTGAGGTGCGAGCGGATCGCTATGAAATGCTCCAGGGTTATTTTGAAGGGGCCGATGACCGTGCCGACGATTTGATCGAACACGGCTCAGTGATGTTGCGAAGTATCGAAGTACCTGATGATTCTCTGTGGGCTGGTCATGAAGTCTCGTGTTTGCTGGGTGACAGCGAGGCTCGCCTGATTGCGATTATCCGGCAAGGTCAACGAATCGCTGCCTCAGACGTTGGCCAACTAAAGGCGCAAGACCTGCTCATACTCAGCGGCAGTGGTGAGGGGCTACAAGTGGTTGAGGATCGATTGCTTGAGGAGCGCCCTAAGAAGGGTCAACAATCTTCGTTTAAGCCCAGGAACTGAAAGCTTCTAGCCTGAGAAGCCCGATCCCGAAACATGAAAACTCCCCTGATGCAAGAACCGATGAGAGAGCCAATGATCTCTTTTGAGGCTGTCGAGTTTGGCTACGGTAGCCGTCCTATCTTGCAAGACCTGCAGTTTTCGGTTCCAAAGGGCGAATTGCTCGCGATTATGGGTGGATCGGGTAGTGGAAAAACTACGATTCTTCGATTAATCGGCGGTTTGGTCCGTCAGCAACGCGGCTCCATCCGCGTCAAGGCTCAAGCTTTGGAAAGCCTCAATAGCGAGGCCTTGAGGGCGTTGCGCCGTAACATGGGCATGCTTTTCCAGGCCGGCGCCTTGTTCACTGACCTTTCGGTCTTTGAAAATGTCGCCTTCCCCTTACGTGAACACACGGCTTTACCGGAGCGGATGATTCGCGACCTGGTCCTCATGAAGCTTCATGCCGTGGGTTTGCACGCTGTGGCAGAACGAATGCCCGCGGAGCTCTCTGGCGGCATGGCAAGACGAGTTGCTCTTGCGAGAGCAATCGCCTTGGATCCGCCGATTCTGATGTGTGATGAACCCTTCGCGGGCCTTGACCCAATTTCGCTTGGGACGGTGGCAAATCTTTTGCGTCGACTCACTAAAGCGCTTGAGCTCACCACCTTGCTCGTCACCCATGATGTTGAGGAGAGTATGGCAATTGCCGACCGAATTATCGTCGTAGGACAAGGTCGAATCATGGCGATAGGAAGCCCGCAAGCCATGCGCGAGAGCAAGGATCCCTTTGTTCGCCAGTTTATCGATGGGACTGAGCAAGGTCCTATTGCCTTCCACGCCCATGGCCCGAGCCTTGACTCGCTACTCGAATTGGGCCACCGCGATGGGTAAATCGATTGTTTGTGGCTTGCGAACACTTGGTGCCTCCACGATCGGGTTTTTAAGCTACCTCGGCATGCTTGCGATCTTTTATGCAAAGCTCAGTTTGTTGCTTTGGTATGCCTTCACCCGTCCCCGCCTGCTCATTGCCCAGTTGCATTTTGTTGGCAATCGCTCGCTTGCGATCACGCTTGTCTCGGGTTTGTTTGTCGGGTTTGTACTCGGGCTTCAGGGCTACTACACCTTGAACCGCTATGGTTCGGAGGAGGCGCTTGGTCTGCTGGTTGCACTCTCTTTGGTTCGTGAACTTGGCCCGGTCGTGGCTGCGCTTTTGTTTGCAGGTCGAGCCGGAACCTCGCTGACAGCCGAAGTTGGTCTAATGAAGGCAGGCGAGCAACTTGATGCAATTTTGATGATGGGTATTGACCCCTTGCGACGTATACTCGCACCCCGTTTTGCTGCATCGTTGATCGCTATGCCCTTGTTGGCTGCGCTTTTTTCTGCCGTCGGTATTGGTGGTGGTTATTTTGTAGGGGTTGTGCTTATTGGTGTGGACAGTGGTGCGTTTTGGGCACAAATGCAGTCTGGTGTCGACGTGGTGCATGATGTAGGCAGTGGTGTGTTGAAAAGTTTCGTTTTTGGCTGGATTTGTGGGGCGACTGCGTTGGCCATGGGTTGGCTTGCACGTCCTACGCCTGAGGGGGTCTCGCAAGCGACAACGCGAGCGGTTGTTGCGTCTTCGCTAACGGTACTTGGCGCTGATTTCCTGCTCACCGCATTATTGTTTGGACAGTGAACGAGGTATTCATGGCTCAGCAGCATTCAACTGCAACGCGCGATTTAGCCGTGGGGGTTTTTGTGCTGATCGGCTTGTTAGCTCTCTTATTTCTTGCCTTAAAGGCTGGCAATATGGGCGGTTTTCAGCTCGGTCCGAGCTATCAACTTCGTGCGAAATTTGACAATATTGGTGGGCTTAAGGTCCGCGCGCCGGTCAAGAGTGCAGGTGTAGTTGTGGGGCGGGTTGTTGCAATTCGTTTGGATCCCAAGACCTATCAAGCCGAAGTCTTCCTGAGTGTTGATCAGGCGGTTGTCTTCCCTAAGGACAGCTCGGCGCGCATCCTTACCTCAGGTTTGCTAGGCGAACAATACATTGGCCTTGAAGCTGGCGCGGAGCAGCAAAACCTGATCGACGGCTCAGAAATCAAGATGACCCAATCTGCAGTCGTCCTGGAGTCATTGATCAGTCAGTTTCTTTATCGTAGCGCCGAACAGGCGGGCAGTTCGGAAAAGCGATGAAGCAAAGCCATCCAAAATTGACAGCAATGTCATCTCGATGGGTTCGCTTTTACGCCCTGATGGCGTCATTGCTTGGGCGTTTTCTCAAGTCTTTTGTGCTGGTCATTGTTGCGTGCATTGCTTGGGGTGCCTTGGCAAGCACCTCGATCGATTCGCCAACTAGTGGGTCCGATTCGACGAGTACTTCAGTCGAAGGGCCAAATACCGGAACCGATTCGCTCGGCACCGAAGCGTCTGGCAACGTTCGCTTCGAACTCTCACAAAACACTCAAGTGCAAGACGAGGCCGAACCAGTCTCATGGATTCGGCCCCCGGACTCAGCTGCTGTGCTCGCGAGCGATCCTTTTGAACCGATAAATCGTATGGTGTTTGACTTCAACGAACATCTTGATCGGCAATTGATTCGACCAGTTGCAAGGGTTTACATTAAAGCTGTGCCTCGCCCGTTGCGGGAGGGTTTGAGCAATATGCTCCTCAATTTGGATGATTTGGTGAGCTTGCTAAATCAACTGCTTCAGGGGAAACCTTCAAAAGCGGCAACGAGCTTCGCACGTTTTGTTCTCAACAGTAGCGTGGGGATTATTGGATTTTTTGATGTTGCAAGCGAATCCGGGCTCTACCATGAGACCGAGGACCTTGGCCAAACATTCGCTGTTTGGGGTGTACCCAGTGGTCCTTACCTGGTATTGCCTCTTTTTGGCCCTTCAACCTTGCGTGACGCAACAGCACGTGTACTTTTTCAACCTTTCACCCCGATACGTCAAGTTAAGCCAATCGAAACCCGCTATGCCTTGATAACCACTGGCTTGCTTTCAGCGCGTGCCGAGTTTCTGGAAGCGTCACAATCATCAGGATTGCTTGTGATCGACCGTTACTTGTTCGCCCGTGATGCCTTTTTGCAACGGCGTCGCAATCAAATCTACGATGGTGAGCCACCTGAGTAAATCCCTAATGCCTTTCCAGGGCTGGCAATGCTGAAGCGCTTAAAATTGGTCACTCCTCGAAATAAACGATAAATGAGCCTTCCATGCTGAGATTCTCTCAAACCTTATTTTCAGGGTTAGAGCGCCGATGTTCTTTTATTAGCCAGGGCTTAGGGCGTGTTCTTGGCGCGCTTTTTCTTGCGCTACTCAGCCTGCAGGCAGCGGCGCAAACCCGTCCGGATGAATTCGTGGCCCGCATCAGCAACGAAATTCTTGAAAAAGTCCGTCAACAAAGACAGGAGTTGCTGAATAACCCACAAAAGCTCAACGACTTCGTAAGTCAGCTCGTTATGCCACATGTGGATTTTGAGCGTATGACTGCCTTAGCAGTCGGACGCAGCTGGCGAAGTGCAACGCCAGAGCAACAGCAAAAAATCAGCCTGGAGTTTCGAAACTTGCTCACCCGAACCTACGCAGGCGCGATGCAATCGCTGCGAGACCAAAAAATCCGTCTTAAGCCATTTCGCGGGGACGCGGCCGATGCTGAAGTGGTCGTACGCTCCGAAATTGTTGGGTCTCGGGGTGACCCAATCGGGCTTGATTATCGGCTTTTCCGGCAGGGAGAAAGCTGGAAAATTTACGATATCAACATTGCTGGCGTTTGGCTGGTAGAAACCTATAGGAATCAGTTTGCAGCCGAAATCAATGCGCGAGGTCTGGACGGCTTGATTGCCACATTAGCCGATCGTAACCGCGCACTTGAATCACGAAAGCTGTGATCGCTGCCGAACAAATCCTCAAGCTCCCAGCGCTTTGGGATTTGACGGTCATGCCAAAGGCTTTAGAGGAAATGCTTTCGCTACTGGATCGATCCTCTGTCGGCGCTGGTGCTGACATCGTGGTTGACCTTGGTGCTGTTGAGCGCTTTGATTCTGCTGGTTTGGCGGCTCTTCTCGAATTGCAAAGGCGAGCAAGTGCCAGTGGAAGCAAACTTCGCTGGCAAGCAATGCCCAAAAATCTGCACGAGCTGGCAAGGGTTTACGGTCTTTCCCAATGGTTTGCCGAGACGGGCCAAGCGCCCTCGAGCAATCATTTGGAAAGTTGGGCGCAACAAAGCCCCTCGGGTGCAAGCCAGGTTCCAGCCCTCTAGCATGGCGAGCGCTTGTGTTCCGGATCCCGAGTCGTACCCGGCGATTCAACTCAAAGCGATTGCAAAGTCCTATGGTGCGTTACGCGCGCTTGATGGCGTGACTTTTCGCGTCGAGCAAGGTGAGTTCTTCGGCTTGCTTGGCCCAAACGGTGCAGGAAAAACCTCATTGATCTCGATCATCGCA
>Ga0208048_1001343_pt1 | contig 12746 bp, 10 predicted proteins | sample Malawi_45m_30L_FD_184163 | JGI IMG/M metagenome (GOLD analysis project Ga0208048, IMG submission 184163) | Freshwater microbial communities from Lake Malawi, Central Region, Malawi to study Microbial Dark Matter (Phase II) - Malawi_45m_30L... | ecosystem: Environmental > Aquatic > Freshwater >...
ATCCAACCGTTCCTGCGCGGGCCTTACCCGACTATGTATGTGGTCCGTCCGTGGACCATCCGCCAATACGCCGGGTTCTCTACCGCGCGCGAGAGCAACGCCTTTTACCGGCGCAATCTCGCTGCGGGTCAGATGGGTTTGAGTGTGGCCTTCGACTTGGCCACCCACCGCGGCTACGACTCCGATCACCCGCGCGTGGTCGGTGACGTGGGCAAAGCGGGCGTTGCGGTCGATTCGGTCGAGGACATGAAGGTCCTCTTCGACGGCATCCCGCTCGACAAGATGTCCGTCTCCATGACGATGAACGGCGCGGTCATTCCGGTCATGGCCTTCTACATCGTGGCCGCGGAGGAGCAGGGGGTGTCACTGGAGAAACTGAATGGCACGATTCAGAACGACATCCTCAAAGAATACATGGTGCGGAACACTTACATCTATCCGCCCGAAGCCTCGATGCGCATCGTGGCCGACATTTTCGCCTACACGTCGAAGTCGATGCCGAAGTTCAATAGCATCAGCGTGTCCGGCTACCACATGCACGAAGCGGGAGCGCCGGCCGATCTCGAGATCGCTTACACGCTGGCCGATGGCGTGGAATACGTCCGCACCGGGATCAAAGCGGGCATTCCGATCGACGCCTTCGCTCCGCGTATTTCCTTTTTCTGGGCGCAGGGCAAAAACCTTTTCATGGAAATGTCCAAGATGCGCGCGGCGCGCGTCCTCTGGGCCAAGCTCATGCGCGGACTCGGGGCCGAAGACCCGAAGTCGCTCGCTTTGCGCACGCACTCGCAGACCTCGGGTTGGAGTCTGACCGAGCAGGATCCCTACAACAATGTGGTCCGCACCTGCATCGAGGCCATGGCCGCGGCCTTCGGAGGAACGCAATCGCTGCATACCAATTCGCTGGATGAAGCCATCGCACTACCGACCGATTTCTCCGCAGCAATTGCACGCAACACCCAGATCTTTCTGCAAAAGGAAACGGGCATCTGCCGCACGGTCGACCCGTTTGGCGGTTCGTATTATGTCGAAAGTCTGACCCGCGACCTGATGGATCGGGCGTGGGCGCATATCGTCGAGGTGGAAAAACTCGGCGGTATGGCCAAGGCGATCAACACGGGCCTGCCCAAGATGCGGATCGAAGAGGCGGCCGCCCGCCGCCAGGCCCGCATCGACTCCGGCAGCGAAACCATTGTCGGGGTGAACAAATACAAACTGTCCGAGGAAGCCCCGCTCGACATCCTCGAGGTCGACAACACCGCCGTGCGCGACGAACAGGTCACGCAACTCAAGAAGATTCGCGCCGAGCGCGACAGCGCAAAGGTCGCCGCCGCGTTGGAGGCGCTGACCGCCGCCGCGGAGAGCGGAAAGGGCAATCTGCTCGAGTTGGCGGTCGAAGCCGCCCGGGTCAGGGCCACGCTCGGAGAGATTTCCGATGCGATGGAGAAAGTGTATGGTCGCCACATGGCAGTGGTGCGATCCATTTCCGGCGTCTACGGACGCGAGTTCGGCGAAAACAAGCAGATCGCCGAAGTGCGCCAACTCTGTGCCGACTTCGAAAAGCGCCACGGACGCCGTCCGCGCATGCTTGTGGCCAAGATCGGTCAGGACGGACACGACCGCGGAGCCAAAGTCGTCTCGACGGCATTTGCCGACCTCGGGTTTGACGTCGATATTGGTCCGCTTTTCCAGACGCCGGAAGAAACCGCGAAACAGGCGGTGGAGAACGATGTTCACGTCGTCGGCTTCAGTTCTCTTGCTGCCGGACACAAGACGCTCCTGCCCCAACTGGTCGCCGAACTGAAAAAACTCGGCCGCCCCGACATCCTTGTCGTGGTTGGGGGAGTGATCCCGCACCAAGACTACGAATTCCTCCACCAAAACGGCGCGGCCGAAATTTTCGGACCGGGCACGGTCATTCCCGATGCCGCCAAGCGGCTGATCGCCGATCTCGAGGCCAAGTATTAAACCTTCAGACCACGATCTCGGAGGTCATGGAGAAACGGCCTTCGTCCAAGCTGGCCACGGTGACCATGCGCTGCGTTGCCCCGCTGACAGGAGCGGCAGGGCTGAGGGTGACCGTTCCGGTGATGCGGCGCCCCGGTTGGATCGGCTCGCGGTATTGAAATGTCCCCTTGGTGCCCCACACGCTGACGTCTTTGATCAGTTTCCCCATGGAGTGGAGCACCGCGATGATCACGGCATCAGCAGCAACGCGCAGGGCGAAGGGAACCGAGACGAAGCCCACGCTGGCCTCGGTCTCGACGTCGAAAGAATAAGTATGGGGACCTTTGCGCGTGAAGCACGTCATCGTGTAGCGGTCGTCCTGCGCGTGTTCATTGAAATAATCGCTGCGCAGCGCTTTGATTTTGGCCGGTGACAATTCTTCCTTGCTGTCCGGCGCGCTCGAGAACTCGTTCCAATCGTAGGTCAGAACAGGAGGACTGTAGAAGGGATCCTCCGGCCGGGTCGCGCGGCGGACTCCGTCGTCTTCGATCACGACCAGGCTCGCGCTGCGTCGTCCGTTGAAGCGGTTGGCGATCGCTTCGAGATAGGCTCCGGCGTGCTGGAGAAAAAGGACTTGGCCTTCACTCACGTTTTTCAGGTCGGTGGCGGGCAGGATCGTGTCGCCTGCAAAACAAAGCGGACCGCCCACGGCGTCCGGTCCCTCGCAGGGAAGCGGACGGTGCTTTTCGTCGAGAAGTCGATGATGCCAAGAGACGGTGGTGATTTTCATCAGTTGGTCCGACCCCACGTCCACGATGGCCCAGCGGCGTCCCCGCATTTCCTTGAGGGCAGCGACCTTCATGAGGAGCCCCATGGCATCGCCGACGAGAGATTGTCCCGGCTCGACGCAATAGACGAGGTCGTCGCGCCGCAGAGGGGTCAGGCGCGCGACCAAGGCGAGGAGTAGCGGTCTTGGATCATTTTGCCGCCGCCATATTTGGGTCCCAGATCGAGTTCGTCGTGGATGAGTGTCGAACCGTAGAGCAAGGCGAGCATGCGCGAGGCGGCGAAGCGCTGTCCGGGATACGGTTTGTGGTCGTGGATGAAAGCGTGGAATGGGTGCAGCGAAGCGCCGAGGCCCTGCAGGGCCAAAGCATGCGCGGCGAGGCTCAAGGCGAGCAACTGGCGCGCGTCGTAAAGACAACCCGCGGCGATTCCACTCATGGCAGAAGTGCCGTTGACCAACGCGAGGCCTTCCTTCGGGGCCAAAGTCAGCGGCTCGAGTCCGAGGCGAGAAAGTGCAGCGCGCGCGCCCATCGTTTCTCCTCGGAAATCGACGAGGAAAGCATCGCCCAGTCCGGCAATGGCGCCCGCGATGGCGGCCAAGGGAACAAGGTCGCCGCTCGCCCCGATGGATCCGAAGCAGCGCACCTGTGGCGTGACTCCGGCGTTGAGAAAAATGATCAGCCGGTCGATCAACTCGAGACGGATGCCCGAAACGCCCCGCATCAATGCGTTCGCGCGCAGCAGCATCGTGCTGCGCACATCAGCCGCCGGCAGCAAATCACCCGCGCCCGCTTTGAGGAACCAGGGAAGGTTGGTCTGCAGCGCTTCCAATTCCTCGCGGGCAATCTGCACATGGGCCATGCCGCCGAAACCGGAAGTGATGCCATACATGGGAATGCCGCGTTCGATGGCGTCGAGAACGCATTGCCGGGAGGCGCGCACCTCGCAAAGGATCGATTCGTCGCTCGAGAGCTCCGTGCGCACACCGTGCCTTGCCACATCGACGGCGTCGTCGATGGTCATCCCTGAGCCGCGGACGACAACGGCGTTTTTCTTGAGCGACCTTTGCATGGGGTGTCTTTGAAGAAGGGGAGTCCCCGCTCTCAACAGCAGAACACAGCCTCTTGCTCCTCAACCGGCGGGGTCACACAATTTCTGAGGCAACAACCTATCCGCGAAGTGTCACCACTGCATTTTGCAGCGGTATTTTTTCCAATTGCGGTCGTTGGTCACGGCGGTGGCGCCTTGCTCCAAGGCTTGGGCGATGAGGAGACGATCGAACGGGTCGCGATGGTAGTGCGGAAGGGTGGCGAGGCGGTCGAGGTCGGTTGGGGCGACCGGGAGCAGGGTGAAGCCGTGCTTTATTTCCACATCGGCGGCGAAGTCTTCGAGCGAGCCTTCGAATTCGAGTTTGCCGAGGGAGCGCTTGATCGTCATTTCCCACAGGCTGACGATGCTGACGAGGATTTCGTTGTCGGACGAGTAGAAGACCGGTTCCCACTTGGCGCGGTTGAGACGCGGGTCGTTTTGCCGCATCCAGAGCATGGTATGGGTGTCGAGGAGGTAGCGCATGCGGCTACTCCATGTATTCCTTCATGTCCTCGATCGGCTCGCAAAAGTCGTCCGCAACCCAGATCTTGCCCTTCATGTCGCCCCAGTGGCCTTTGCCGCGTTTGACGGGAGCAGGCTTGAGCTCGGCGACGGGCTTGCCGCGTTGGGTGATGATGAAGGATTGGCCGGCGCGGGTCTGGCGGAGGAGGCGGGAAAGGTTGGTCTTGGCCTCGTAGGCGCCGACTTCCTGCACGCGGGGCGTGGGTTTCATCTCACTAGTCTATTGAATAGACCAGTTGCAGTCAAGCGGGCGGGGATAAAGGAAACCGCAAAGGACGCAGAGGGCTCAGAGGGAGACAGATATGGTCGTCGGGCTTCCAGGGGGAGGGGGTTTGTGGGAGGCTGGAGCTTCCGCATATGGGGTCCGATGTTTCTGCTTTGCCGCTGTCCGCGGAGGAATATGCCCGCGGGGTGCGGGCGGGGGATGCAACCGCCTTGGCGCGGGCGATCACGTTGGTGGAAAGCTCGGCGCCCCAGCATGGGGAAGTTGCGGCGGAGTTGATGAAGGCTTTGCTGCCGCATCTTGATCATTCGGTTCGGATCGGGATCACGGGTATTCCCGGGGTGGGCAAGAGCACGTTCATCGAGGCGTTCGGGCTGTATCTGTGCGAGCAAGGGCATCGCGTGGCGGTGTTGGCGGTGGATCCGACGAGTGCGATTTCCGGTGGGAGTATTCTCGGGGACAAGACGCGGATGGATAAATTGTCGCGTCATCCGTCGGCTTACATCCGTCCGTCGCCTTCGGGCGGAGCGTTGGGCGGGGTGACGCGCAAGACGCGGGAGACGATCACGCTCTGCGAGGCGGCGGGGTATGATGTGATTCTCGTGGAGACCGTCGGGGTCGGACAGAGCGAGATCGCCGTGCGCTCGATGACGGATTTCTATCTCTTGTTTGCCCTGACCGGGGCGGGTGACGAGTTGCAGGGGTTGAAAAGAGGCATTGTGGAAATGGCCGACGCCATTGCCGTCACCAAGGCAGACGGGGATAATTTGGCGGCGGCGGAGAGGCTGAAAGTCGAGCTGACCCAAGTTTTGCATTTGTTGTCTCCGGCCACACCCGGATGGAAGCCCGAGGTGACAACCTGCTCGGCGCTCACGGGTGCGGGTATTGCTGAGGTATGGGCACTGGTCGAAAAATTCCGCGCGGATATGCAGAAATCGGGCGAGTGGTCCGCGCGTCGCGTGGCCCAAGTGCAGGAAGGACTCGTTGAGTTTGCCCGCGAACAGGTGGTCGCGGGAATGGTTGATAGTCCGGCAGTGCAGAAAGATCTCCACGCTTTGGGTCAAGCGGTAGCCGAGGGAAAGACCACTCTGCGCGAGGCGGCCATGCGTGTTGCTGGGGATTTTTTGCGGGAGCGGGGGAAAAGTTAACCGCAGAGGGCGCCGAGGACGCAGAGGAGAGTTAAAGAGATTTAACGGATGGCCCAGCGCAGCTTTGCAGAGGTGGAGCGGGGGTTGGCGTGGCGTTCTTCGGACCCGGCGAGGATGACGCGGCGGGCGATCTCACGGTAGAGGCCTTCGCGGTGGGCGGCTTGGAAGGATTTCTTCACGCGGCGGTCTTCGCCGGAATGGAACGTGAGGATGGCAACGCGTCCGCCGGGGTTGAGGCAGTGCGGTAGGAGTCGAAGGAAGGTATCGAGAGCGGTGAATTCCTCGTTCACTTCGATCCGGATGGCCTGGAAGACACGGCGGATGGAGAGTTCGCGTTCTTCGCGCGGGATGCGCTTGAGCGCGGACTCGATCGCAGCGGCAAGAGAGGCGGTTGTGGTGAAACTTTGACCGGCGAGGATGGGGCCGAGTATCTGCGCGTGAGGTTCGTCGGAGTTTTCGCGGAGGACGCTCTCGAGTTTGTGCGGGGAAACTTTTAGCAACCACTGTGCGGCGGAGGCTCCGCGGGAGGGATTCATACGCATGTCGAGTGGTCCTTCTGCTTTGGTGGAGAAACCGCGGTCGGGATTGTCGAGCTGCATGGAGGAAACGCCGAGGTCGGCGAGGATGATGTCGGCTCCGGTGCGGCCGATTTTGGCTATCGCTGCGGGCAGACCGGCGAAGTTTGACTTCACGGTGGTAAATTGCTCCGTGGTAAATCCGGCGGACCCGAGGCGTTCTTCGGCGCGCGGCAACTCCAGCGGGTCGACATCGAGCCCGAGCAAATGGCCGTCCGGCATGATCCGCTCCAAGATCGCGCGGGCGTGTCCGCCGTGGCCGAGCGTGCAATCGACGGCAAGGTTCCCGGGTTGCGGTCGCAGCACATCGAGTATTCCGTCCACCATGATGGGGACGTGTGAACCGGCGGGGGTTTTACCGGAAGCGAGAACCTTGGCAATGGTCGTGGGATGGCGATCCGGATCGAGTTCCTTGTATTTGTGTTCGAAGCGGCGCGGGTGTTTCCCCGGATAGCGGGGACGGCGGCGATGCGGAGCCGGCGCGGATTCGTCCATCGCCTAAGCCGGAGCCGCCACCGTGGCAGAGAGGTTGTTCCACTCCTCGTTGGCTTGCTCGAGCTCCTCGGTGAGGTCGGCGAGTTCGCGGTGGAGGGGGAAAGAGGTGGCGTCGTTGGGAGCGGTTTCAAGGATGGCGGCGAGCTCGCGCTGCCTTGCCTCCAGGGTGATGATGCGTTGTTCGAGTTCCTTGTGGCGCGCTTCGGACTGGCGGCGCGCGGCGGCGGCCGCTTTGCGCGCTTCGGCCTCGGCGCGACGTTGTTGTTTGATTTCTTTGAGGCCGAGTTTGGGTTTCGGCTCGGCCGCAACAGGATTTTCCGCAGGGCGGTGGTTGGAGAGGGCGGAAACCAGTCCGCCGCGGTCGGACGCAGCGCCGGATTTTTCGAGGTAGTAGTCGTAATCGCCGGTGTAGGGCGTGAGGCGTCCGGCGTTGATATGCAGGACGGTGGTGGCGAGGGAGCGGATGAAGTGGACGTCGTGGCTGACAAAAACCAGCGTGCCTTCGTAGGGTTGCAGCGCGGCGACGAGGGCGTTGATGCTGGCCATGTCGAGGTGCGTGGTCGGTTCGTCGAGGAGAAGAAGGTTCGGGGGACGGAGGAGGAGTTTGACCAGAGCGAGGCGGCTTTTTTCGCCGCCGCTGAGCACGCCGACGTTTTTGAAGACGTCGTCGCCGCGGAAGAGGAACGATCCGAGAACGGTGCGGACGGATTGTTCGCTCACGCCGCTGGCACCATCCGGAGCTTCCTCGAGAACGGTGCGGTTGACGTCGAGCGTGTCGGTGCGGTGCTGGGCGAAGTAACCGAAGCTGACATTGTGTCCCTCGGTGCGGGTGCCGGCCTCGAGCGGAAGAAGACCGGCGAGGATTTTGAGGAGGGTGGATTTGCCGGCACCGTTCGGTCCGACAAGGACGGTGCGCTGTCCGCGTTCGATGGTGAGGTTAAGGTCCCCGTAGACAACGTGGTCGCCGTAGGCTTGGCGAACATTTTCGAGGACCATGGTGCGTTGTCCGCCGCGGGGTGGTTGGGGGAAGCGGAACTTGACTGTGGCTTCGGCGTTTTCCGGAGGCGGGAGGCGTTTGATGCGGGCCAGTTGTTTGATGCGCTCTTGGGCCTGCGCGGCCTTGCTCGCTTTGGCGCGGAAGCGGTTGATGAAGTCCTCGAGGTGGGCGATCTCGCGTTGCTGGTTTTTGTAGGCGGCGAGGTATTGCTCATCTCGGGCCTTTTTCTCGACGAGGTAGTCGTCGTAGTTGCCGCGGTAGCGATGAAGATGTTGGCGCGAGATTTCCACAATGCCGTCGCAGATGGCGTTGAGGAAAGCGCGGTCGTGGGAGATAACGAGCAGCGCGCCGGGGTAGTTGGTGAGATGGTTCTGGAACCAGCCAAGGGTCTCGAGATCGAGGTGGTTGGTCGGTTCGTCGAGCATGAGAAGGTCGGGTTCCATGACGAGCAAGCGGGCGAGGTGCGCGCGCATGATCCATCCGCCGCTCATCGTGCGCGCCGGACGGTCGAAGTCGGTCTCGCGGAAGGCGAGGCCGGACAAGATGCGTTTGGCTTTGGCTTCGAGGTTGTAGCCGTCGTGCTCGAGGAAAACGTCATGCGCTTCGTGATGCTCGGTAGAGTGCTCGTCTGGGAACTTCCGTAGCGCAGCGTAGGCGGCAGTCATGGCCGGCGTGATACTCGTGGCCAGTTGCAGAACGGTCTCGTCACCGGAGGGCGCGCTTTCTTGCGGGAGAAACCCGACGGTGCGTCCGCGTTGCAGACTGACGGTGCCTTCGTCAGGGGCGTTGTCCCCGAGGATGAGGGAGAAGAGGGTCGACTTGCCCGCGCCGTTGGGTCCGATCAGGCCGATGCGGTCACCGGCATTGATTTGCAGCGAGGCGTCGGAAAAGAGGGTGCGTCCGCCGAAGGATTTGGTGACTTGGGAGACGGTGAGCATGGAAGAGAAGGCGGAGACTTGAATTTGAACCGGAACGCAGTGGAGATGGCCGTAGGCAAACTTGAGTAAAAAGCGGATCGCGCCCGAGGGGCGCGGTGCCAAAGGTCAGATTATCGCGACGAGGCGCCGCGATCCACCACCGAAAGTGGTCAGGGTGCCAAGTTGCTTCTGGTCGAGGGCGGCGGAGTCAGGCGCGGGACGAATCCGGCTTTTTGCATGATGCGCTGACCGTCTTTGGAGAGAACGTATTTGACGAACCGCTTCGTCGCTGGCGTTTCGCGTCCTTCCCGGGTGTAGAGGTAAAGCGTGTTGGCGTAGGGATAGACCTGCTCGTAAATGGCGGCTCCGTTGGCTGGTTGGCCGTTGATAAGCAGAGCGCGGACGCCGTCCGGAAGAGCGCCCATGTCAACGTAGCCGATGGCATTCGGATCTTTGGCCACGGCTGCGGCGATGGCGCCATAGTCGGGCAAAGCTTTGGCTTTGGCGGTATAGGCATCGCCACGCATGGCGAGGTCTTGAAACCCGGCGCGTGCTCCGGTGTTTTCATCGAGGATGTAGACTGTCACCGGCTTGTCCGTTCCGCGGACTCCGCTCCAGTTGGCAATCTTACCATTGAACAGACCGCGAACTTGAGTTGGCTTGAGGTTTTTTATCGGATTCCCCTCGTTGACGATGACGGCAACTCCGTAGCTGCCGATGCTTTGCGGGAGCAGTTTGATGACCGCTTTCTTTGCCGCGCTCAGCTCGGTGCGGTTGGCCGGACGCGATGTCGGGGCGATGTCGGCTTGGCCGGCGATTAGTGCGGCAAGCCCGGCACCGGATCCGGGGCGCTTGAGCTCCACGTTGATTCCGGGGTTTTTGCGTTTGAATCCGGAGACGAGGAGAGGACCGAGCTTTTCGCCGAAGGTATTGGATCCGACGATGCGGAGATTTTCCGGTGCCGCCTGGGCGAAAGTCGCACCGACAGCGAGGATGGTCACAATGATGCGCAGTGTTTTCATGTGGTTGCCGTTTGCGCTGCCTGCATGCGTTTGTGTTTGCGCATGACGAGCAGCATGGAGATGCCGCCGAGAACGCCGAAGCCGGCCATGATGACATACCAGAAGAGCCAGCCGTGCTCGGCCTTGGTTGCGTCGAGAACGCGGCCGGTGATGAAGAGTGAGAGTGCAGCGCCGTAGTATTGGAAGGAGTCGATGACGCCCGCGGCAAAGCCGGCCATTTTTTTGCCGCCGATGTCCATCGGCGCGGCGGCGCCGACGATGGAGTGGGTCGAGTTGGCGGTGAGGGCAATCATGATGAGAATGCCGCATCCGGTGAGAATCCCCGCAGGGGTTGGTCCGACCATACCCTTGATGAGCAGGAAGGCGGCGAAGGAGATGACCGCAGCCTCCAGAAAATAGAGAACCATGGCGACGGGCGAGCGGTGTCCGCTGCAAAATTTGTCGGAGAACCAACCGGAGGCGAGGGAGCCCGCCACGGCGGCCATCGGCATGATGGCCAGGGTCCAAGCTACGGTGGCCGGAATGTTGGTTTTCATGTCCATGCCCAGCTGCTCTTGGAAATAGAGGATGGAAAGTTGGTCCGAGCTGGTGCGCACCGCGCCGGTGCAGGCGTAGGCGCAGGCGTAAAACCAGACGAGCGGGTGGGTGAAGATGGTCCTGAAAGATTCTTTGAGCGAAACGGTGACGCCGGCGGAATTGTCGAGTTCATCGACAATAACGTCCGGATACCCGGCTTCCTCGGGCGATTGCTTCGCCGCAAAGCTCATGAAGATGGCTACGACCAGCGTGACCATGGGTGGGATGATAAAAAGCCAGCGCCATTGGCCCGGAGCAATGATGAGGAAGCCGAGCGAGATGCCGTTCAGAATCATCGGCGAAAGCTTCGAGCTGATCACTTGGCCGAGTTGGATCATGAACCCGAAAATGCCGGCGAAAGTTCCGCGTTCTTGGCGCTGGAACCATGCGGCGTTGATTTTGATCATGCCGGGTGCGCCGAAGGACTGGAACCAACCGTTGATCAACCAGACCAGCGCGATGGCGCCGAAGGCCGGATCGATGACGTCCGAGCGGAAAATGAATTTCGCGGTGGCGGCCAGCGCCCCGCCAACGACGAGCAACGGCAGCAGGCCCATGGCCAAATTGACCAAGATCGTGCCAAATGCGCCGATCTGCATGGAGCGTTTGCCGCCGATGCGATCGGTGAGGAGCCCGTTGACCAACTGACCTGTGCCGTAGGTCAGCGACCAAATAGCGAGCATGTCGGCGATCTGGGTTGTGGTGAACCCGAACTCGTCCTGCATGCCGGGGGTGGCAAAGCGGAAGTTGTAGCGGCACATGTAGTAAGCCGCATACATCAGCCCGAGGGAGCCCCAATTCAGGCCGCGTCTCACGCGGAATCCGGGGGGATAAGCTTTCGTTTCCATGCTTCCTACAACTTCGGCGGAGGGTGCGAAGTCCGCTTGGTTCCGTCAATGCCGAATCGGTCTAAGCAGCGGTTTTGCAGGCCGCGGTCCAAAGTGTCTGTCCGAACTCGGCTTTGGCTTCGGACGAAAGTTGTTCGGCGCCGCCCGGGTCGCGGAGAATGGCGAACAGGCACGAGCCCGATCCTGTCATGGCCGCTGCGGCAACGAGGGAATGCTCGAGCAACCATTGTTTCATCGCCGGCAACATCACGTATTTGCGGAAAACCGCGCGCTCGAGGTCGTTGAAAAGCTCGATTCCATCGTGCAACTGCGGTGCGGTCCATTCTTCCGGACAATATTCTTTATTCGCATAGGCTGCATAAGCCCACGCCGTCGGCACGGGGAACGGCGGCTTGAGCAAAAGAAGATCGAGAGGCTGCGGAAGCGGATGGGCCTCGAGAATTTCGCCGCGGCCGCGGGCCATGGCCGCTGCGCCGCGGATAAAGAAAGGAACATCCGAACCAAGTTGCGCGCCGAGCTTTTCCAAAACGGGAACATCGAGTGGTTTGGGGCTTTGTTTGTTCAGCACATTGAGAACAGCCGCCGCATCGCTGCTTCCGCCGCCCAGCCCGGCGCCGTGCGGGATATGCTTGTGCAACTCGATCGATGCGCCGCCTTCGTGCTTGGTTTCGCGCAGAAAAAGTTCGGCTGCTTTCCAGGCAAGGTTGTCCGCCCCGTTGTCCAGATCCGGATCACTGCAGGTCAGAGCGATGCCCGGCGTATCGGCCAACTCGACACGCAATTCGTCGGCCAGCGTGATCGGAACCATCCACGTCTCGATATCATGGTGTCCCGTCGTCTCGTTCCGCCCGAGGATGCGCAGGTTGAGGTTGATTTTGGCCGGGGCGGCGATTTGCATGCGGGGCATGATTCACGGCACAGAAGGCGGGGGCAAAGCGGAAATCATCGTTGCTTTGGATGAGCCGTCTTTGAGCGAGGCCAGGCGCCTGATGGAGCGGCTCGAAGGACGAGCCCGCTTCTACAAGGTCGGGCTGCAACTTTTCACCGCGGCTGGGCCCGCGGTGGTGGAAGCAGTGAAGGCGCATGGCGCACGGGTTTTTCTCGATCTGAAATTGCACGACATCCCGAACACGGTGGCTTCCGCGGTGCGGTCGGCCCGCGAGTTGGGTGTCGATCTGTGCACGATTCATTTGTCCGGCGGACCGGAGATGTGCGCGGCAGCGGTGGCTGAGGAGGGGGATAAGATGACGATCCTCGGCGTCACGGTATTGACCAGTTCCAACCAGGCGACGCTCGAAGCGTGCGGCGTGCATGGCAGCGTCGGCGGGCAGGTGGTGCGTCTGGCCAAGATGGGACATGCGGCCGGGGTGCGCGGCTTCGTCGCCAGTGCGCTCGAATTGCCGCTGCTGCGCGCGGAACTCGGCAAAGATCCCTTGCTGGTTATTCCCGGCGTGCGTCCGGCAGGCGCGGACGCGGGCGACCAAAAACGCACGGCCACGCCGGCCGATGTGGTGCGGGGCGGCGCAACGCACTTGGTGGTCGGACGTCCGATTTCCCGCGCGGAGAGCCCAGCCGAAGCGTTTGACCGGATCGCGCGGGAG
>Ga0208048_1001346_pt1 | contig 12742 bp, 13 predicted proteins | sample Malawi_45m_30L_FD_184163 | JGI IMG/M metagenome (GOLD analysis project Ga0208048, IMG submission 184163) | Freshwater microbial communities from Lake Malawi, Central Region, Malawi to study Microbial Dark Matter (Phase II) - Malawi_45m_30L... | ecosystem: Environmental > Aquatic > Freshwater >...
CGTTTTTTGCGGCCACGCTTGGCGGCTTTTGCGGGACGACCGGGTTTGCGTCCGCGTTTGACCGGACGGCCCGGCTTGCGTCCGCGGCGCGGACCGGCGGCGCTGCGGCTGACGAATCCGGCGAGCGAGGAATTTTTGCCGAGGAGGCTTTGCAATTCGCGCTGCAAATCTTCGATTCTTTCCTGAAGATCGAGCGCGCGACGTAGTGTGGCGGTATTGAGTGTCAACATAACGGCAGCCATTCTCTATATTGCCCCGAGGGCGGCAATATAATTCGCAGGCAAGCGGAGTCGTCTGGTTTCTCGACAGAGAAGGTCGAAGCATCCAGAATATCGAGCATGGCTGACACTTCCGCGCGTTGGGCGCAGCAATTGATGGATTCCTACCGCGAAAACGGCGGGGTCAATGCGAGCGATGGACCGGGTTTTCCCTCCAAACCCGAAGTCGCCGCCGTTTGCCTGGAAATCATGCAACTGCTTTTCCCCGGCTATCACGACGGCGGCGGGCTGGCCAAACTCGAGTTGGCCGAACTGACCCGCGATCGCGTGGCCACGGTCTCGGAAGACTTGCGGCGCGTGCTCCATGCCGCGCTCGGGGACGAAGGAGATTCTGCCGCGCGAGCCACATCGAACGTGCAACGTCTGTTCGACGAACTCCCTGCCATCCGCGCGCTGTTGCAGACCGACGTCGAAGCCGCTTACGAGGGCGACCCCGCCGCGACCACGCGCGACGAAATTATTTTGTCCTATCCGTTCCTCGAAGCCATCGCCACCCAGCGCGTGGCGCATCTGCTCTACCGCGCCGAGGTTCCGCTCATCCCGCGCATGATGTCCGAATGGGCCCACGCCAAGACCGGCATCGATATCCATCCGGGCGCAAGCATCGGCAGCCATTTCTTCATCGATCACGGCACGGGCGTGGTCATCGGCGAAACCTGCCGCATCGGCGCGCACGTGAAACTTTATCACGGCGTCACTCTCGGCGCGCGCAGCTTTGCCAAGGACGAAAGCGGCCGCATCAAAAAAGGTGGCAAACGCCATCCCGATGTCGAGGACCACGTGACGATTTATCCGAATGCCACCGTGCTCGGCGGCGAGACGGTCATCGGTCGCAACACCACCATCGGCGGCAACGTTTTCCTCATGCACAGCGTCCCGCCCAATTCGCTCGTCTATTGCGAGGAAGCGCAGGTGCGTATCGTGGCCAAGGGCTCGAGGTCCGACCACGCGGATTATTCCATCTGACCGTATGCCTGCCCGCGCCCTGCAAATCGGCGCCCCTTATCCGGCAGAGGTGCTGCGGCAATTGCAGGAAGAGGCGCGCGCGTGGACATTGCGGCTCGAACTTCCTCAACTCGCCGCGCGCATCACGTTACATTGGCACGCGCGATTGCGCACCACCGCGGGATTGGCCCGGCTCGATTGCGCGGTGATTTTGCTCAATCCGCGTTTGCTCGCCTTTCCGGAGGAGCTAACCCGCACCTTTCTCCACGAGTTGGCCCATCTTGTCGCCCACGCGCGCAATCCGCGCCGTCTCATCGATCCGCACGGACCCGAATGGCGCCTCGCTTGCACCGATCTCGGTCTTCGCGGCGAAAAGCGTTGCCACGGGCTCCCGCTCGCCACGCCGCGTCGCGTCGAACGCAAACACATCTACCACTGTCCGCAATGCCGCCGCGAAGTGCGCCGCGTGCGTCCCTTCCGCCGCGCTGAGGCCTGCTTGACCTGCTGCCGCCTCCACGCCCACGGCCGCTACGACCGACGGTTCCGCTTTGCGGCTGGGCCCGCTCCTTTGAACGGAAATACCATTGCCCAAGCCGAGCTTTTTCGGTTGTGACCCGTCGAACGGGGTGATCAACATTCCCGTCCCCTTTTTCCCATGAGCCAGAACATCGAATCCCATCTCGTCGAAACCCGCGTGGTCAAACCGCCGCGCGATTTCAGCAAAAAAGCGCACATCAAGAGCTTCGCCGATTACAAAAAGCTCTACGCCGCCTCGATCAAAAATCCGCAGAAGTTCTGGGCCAAAGAAGCATCCGAGCTGAAGTGGGGACGCAAATGGAAAAGTGTCCTGAAGTGGAAAGTCCCCTTCGCCCGCTGGTTCGATGGCGGCAAGCTCAACGTCGCGGAAAATTGCGTCGATCGCCACGCCATGGGCCACCGCAAAAACAAAGCGGCCATCATCTGGGAAGGAGAGCCCGGCGAAAAACGCACGCTCACTTACGGACAACTCCACCGCGAAGTCTGCCTCTTTGCCAACGTTCTCAAGCGCAATGGCGTGAAAAAGAGCGACCGCGTCATCATTTACATGCCGCTCGTGCCCGAAGCCGCCATTGCCATGCTGGCCTGCGCGCGCATCGGCGCGGTGCACTCGGTCATCTTCGGCGGGTTTAGCGCGGACAGCATCCGCGACCGCGTGGCCGATTCGGGTGCTACCTGCATCATCACGGCCGATGGCGGATACCGCCGTGGCGCCATCGTCCCGCTCAAACACAATGTCGACGCCGCGCTCTCCGGCGACACCACGGTCAAGAAGGTGATCGTCCTCAAGCGCGCCAACAACGAGGTCCATATCCGAGAAGGACGCGACGTCTGGTGGCACCGCGAATTGGAATACGTCAACGCCGACTGCCCCATCATCCATCACGACAGCGAGCATCCCCTCTTCATCCTCTACACCAGCGGCTCGACCGGAAAACCCAAAGGCATCCTCCACACCACCGGCGGATACCTCACCGGCACCTACGCCACGACGAAATACATCTTCGATCTGCGCGAGGACGACATCTATTGGTGCACGGCCGATGTCGGCTGGATCACCGGCCACAGCTACCTGGTCTACGGCCCGCTGGCCAATGGCGCGACCTGCTTCATGTATGAGGGCGCGCCGAACTGGCCCGACCCGGACCGCTTTTGGCGCATCATCGACAACTACGGCGTGACCGTTTTCTACACCGCGCCCACCGCCATCCGCGCCTTCATCAAATGGGGCGACGAATGGGTCGATAAACACAACCTCTCCTCGCTCCGCCTCCTCGGCACGGTCGGCGAACCGATCAATCCCGAAGCTTGGATGTGGTATCACAAAAAGATCGGCGGCGGACGCTGTCCGATCGTCGACACCTGGTGGCAGACCGAGACCGGCGCGATCATGATTTCCCCGCTGCCCGGCGCCACGCCGACCAAACCCGGCACAGCAACGCTCCCGTTTTTCGGCATCGACGCCGCTATCGTCGACGACAAAGGCAAGGAGGTCGGACCCAATGTCGGCGGCAAACTCGTTGTGCGCAAACCGTGGCCATCCATGCTCCGCACCATCTACGGCGACCGTGCGCGCTATAAGAAAACTTACTGGAGCGAAATTCCCGGATTCTATTTCACCGGTGACGGCGCACGCCGCGACAAGGATGGATATTTCTGGATCGTCGGACGCATCGACGACGTGCTCAACGTGGCCGGACACCGTCTCGGCACCGCCGAAATCGAAAGCGCTCTCGTCAGCCATCACTCGGTGGCCGAAGCTGCCGTGGTCGGACGCCCGGATGAAATCAAAGGCCAAGGCGTGGTTGCCTTCGTCACGCTCAAAGGAGGCGAGAAGCCTAGTTCGGAACTGCGCGAAAAACTGCGCAAGCACGTCGGCAATGCCATCGGCGCCATTGCCAAACCGGACGACGTCCACTTCGCCGAAGCCTTACCAAAAACACGCAGCGGCAAAATCATGCGCCGCCTGCTCAAGGAAATCGCCAGCGGCAAAGACGTCAAAGGCGACACCACGACGCTGGAAGATTTCAGTATTCTTTCGAAGCTGAAACTCGGCGACGGTTGATCCGGCTCGGTGGCTGCAAAGGGTCAATTCTTACTCTCGCTTCCGCCCGCCATGGCAGAAGCGTTCGGGCAGTCTGGCCGATACCCGTTCCCAGAGTGGTTCGCGTCCTGCGATCCACCGGGCACGAAACTCGGATCCGGTGGCGGCTTGATCCATTTGCTGCACGAGTGCTGGAAAAAGACGGGGTGTCCGGACTCCTTCAAGCGTTGGCTGCTCGATTCGCCCAAGACCGCCATCCTCGCCGGCGGACAAAGCCGCCGACTGCCCGCTTATGCCGCAACGGGCAAGATCCTTATCCCCCTTCCGGTCATGAGGTGGAGTCGCGGGCAGAGAATCGACGGAACCTTGCTCGACTACATGCAACCGGAATTCGGTCGCATCATGGAGCAATCCGGCACCGACTACCCGCTGATGGTTTGCAGCGGCGATGTCTTGCTGGATTTTCCGCGCGTTCTGCCACCGTTGCCGCAAGCCGACCTTCTTGCGCTCGGCATGTGGGTGTCGCCGGAGACGGCGAGCGAATTCGGTGTCTTCTTCTCGAACCGGACTTCACCCGCAAAAATTGATTTTTTTCTGCAAAAGCCGAGGCCCGAAGAAATTCGCCAGCGCGCAACTGAGCGCCTTTTCACCGTCGATACGGGTGTTTGGTTGCTGGGAAGGCGGGCCATCGAGTTGCTGCTGACGAGATGCGGTTGGGACGCCGGGAAAGAAATGTTCCGCGAAGGCAAGGTCGGGGCATACGAATTATACGGAGAATTCGGACCGGCGTTGGGATGCAATCCCGCGAGGCGGAATGCTGAAGTAGCGTCTCTGGACTCCGCCGTCGTTGCGCTCGAGAAAGCGTCGTTTTACCACCTCGGCACCAACAGGCAACTGATAGAGTCCGTCTCGGCGCTGCAGAACAACCGCGCCGACCAACTGCGTTCCGCGCCGATGGACCGCAAGCCGCATCCGGATGTTTACGTGCAGAATTCGGATTTCACCTTCACGATGCGCGACCCAAGCAACCGCATGCTGTGGGTCGAGAACAGCTCGCTGGAGGACGATCAGCGACTCGGACAAAAACAGGTGATCACAGGGGTGCCTCGGGAATTTCCCCGGCTCGATTTGCAAGACGGCACATGCTTGGACGTTGTCCCGATCCGCGGCGGGAATTATTGCCTGAGATTTTACGGTTTCGACGACAGTTTTTCGGGGTTACTCGGTGACGAGAAGTGCCTCTGGCTCGGGCAACCGGCTAAAGAATGGTTCAGGCGCCGCGGCATGGACCTGCCTTCGTGCGGACTTGATGCGGAGACGGACTTGCAATTGGCCCGCATTTTTCCCGTTGTGAAGAGCAACGAAATGAGCGCGGAATTTGTTCAGTGGCTGCATGCCAATGAACCGCGCGAGAACAACGACTGCCGCGAACTGTTTTTGCGCCAACGCCTCTCTGCAATGGAAATCTGCGAACAAGCGGACATCGCTGCTCTCTCGGCGGCGCGAAGCAAAAGAATGACGAACGTGATGCCGGTCATGCGAGCCCATCACAAGACCAATCCGTTTTTCCGTTTGGATTTGTCGTCGGTGGCCGATTCTTATCCCAAAGGGAATATCGAATCTCCTCCCGACCTGAAGGGCTTCGATGCAATCCACGACGCCATGCTGCGCTCCGAGATTCTTCGTTATGCTGATCCTTCGGCATCGGAGGAAGCCGAGAAGGAAGCCTTCGGGCAACTCAAGCGGCAGGTCCTGGACTCCGTGCGGCATCTTGTGCGGGAACCTCGGCGCACCACGCTGCAGGACCAGATTGTCTGGGGACGCAGCCCGGTCCGGCTCGACTTGGCCGGCGGATGGACCGACACGCCGCCGTATTGTTTCATGGAAGGTGGCTGCGTCGTCAACGTCGCTGCGGAAATCAACGGTCAGCCACCAGTGCAGGTTTTCATCCGGGTTGCATCCGAACCGGTCATCACACTGCGGAGCATCGATCTCGGTGTGCAATGCCGCGTGGAAACCCGCGCACAACTCGCCGATCACTCCAACCAAGGTGACCCCTTCGCGCTGGCCAAAGCAGCGTTGTGTCTGGCGGGGTTTCATCCCGGTGCAATCGATGCGGATCTGCATCATCCTCACGCCACACTGCGTGAACAGTTGCGGGAATTTGGCGGAGGTCTCGAAGTTTCCCTTCTTGCGGCGGCCCCCAAAGGTTCGGGTCTTGGCACCAGCAGCATCTTGGCTGGAACTCTACTCGGCACACTTTCCGATGCATGCGGACTGAATTGGGATCGGAGCGAACTGGTATCACTGACCACAGCCGTGGAACAGATGCTTGGGACTTGCGGAGGATGGCAAGACCAAGCCGGCGGAATCTATCGTGGTATGAAACTTGCGGAAACCTCACCGGGCAACGCACAGCAACTCTCTCTGCGTTGGGCACCGGAGCGCGACATGATCGAAGCCTCCCGCAGCGGTGTCGCCATGCTTTATTACACGGGGATCACCCGACGCGCTTCCGGTATTTTGCACGAGATTGTGCGCGGCATGTTCCTCAACTCGTCCCCACACCTTCGCGCACTTGCCGATATCCGGGACAATGCGAGGCTGACATTCGAGGCTCTGCTTCGTGGAGATTGGAATGAGCTTTGTGTGTGCGTGGACAATAGTTGGCGGCTCAATTGCAGATTGGACCACGGAACCGATCCTCCAGCCGTGCGCGCGATTTTTGAAGAGGGCACTGATCTACTTGCAGGCGCCAAGCTGCTCGGGGCCGGTGGTGGAGGTTACGCCTTGCTCCTAGCAAAGGATCCCGAGGCAGCCAGTCTGCTGCGCCGCCGTCTGGCCGGACTCCCCGGTCAAACCGGCGCCCGTTTCGTCGACTTTTCTGTCTCACAATCAGGTATGCAAGTTACGAGAAGTTGAAGCTCCCGGACGGAGTGCTCCGGCCTGTTTGCAGTGTCCAATCGTGGCGTTCAGACGTTAATCTCAGGTATGGAAAATTTTCTCATCACCGGCGCCTCCAGCGGAATCGGACGCGAAGTGGCCATCCGTCTCGCCTCACGCGGAGCAAAGCTAACGCTTAACGGACGCTCGGAAGCCAAACTCAAGGAAGTCGCCGCCGCGTGTTCAGGCGCCGCATCAATCGAAGTGGTGGTCTCCGACCTCACCGCTCCTCATACCGCCGAATCTCTCGTCGCCAAAGCCAACGAATCGATGGGTGGAATCGATTGCGTAATCCATTGCGCCGGTATCGGCCTGATCAAACCCGCCGCCGACACCACGGATGCGGAATTCAGCAAAATCGTGAACACCAATCTCCGCGGCACATTCCTCGTTGCTCAGTCAGCCTGCAAAGTTATGGCCGCGCAAAAACACGGACTCTTCATCACCCTCCCGGGAATCCTCGGCAAAGCGGTGATGAAAAATGCCACGGCATACATCGCGAGCAAGTTCGGGGTGACCGGGCTGATCAAAACTTTCGCCCAAGAATACCAGCGCAGCGGGATCCGCTTCTGCCTCTTCTTCCTCGGTGGCGTTGATTCGCCGTTCTGGGACGAGATCAACATGGCCGTGCAGCGCGACAAGATGATTCCAGTGTCCACCGCCGCCGATCTCATCCTGCAAGCCATCGACGCTCCGCCGCATCTCGTGCTGGCCGAAGTTGTCCTCCAGCCCGAGAGCCATCAGTTGGTTTAGCAGTCGCCATCACTTGTAGCGGCGGACTGTGTCCGCCGGAAACTTGTGGGCGCAAGGCGCCGACGGACACAGTCCGCCGCTACACCTCTCCGCTTACCGCTTCCCCAAACCGCCCGATGATTTGCTTTGCCTCTTCTTTATTCGCCCGCAACGCGCCCACGCAGTCTTTATCGAGTTTTCCTTCAGCCGCCATCTTGTCCAGCGTATCGAGCGCTTCGTCGATACCCCACGCCTCCTTGTAGACGCGCTTGCTGGTCAACGCGTCGAAGATATCCGCCACAGTCACAATACGCGCCTCGAGCGGGACACCGTCACCTTTCGCGCGCGCCGGGTATCCGCTGCCGTCGAGCAATTCATGGTGGCCCGAAACGATATTGCGCAGGCATTCGATCCCCGACACCGCATTCAGGTCGAAGTCTTGCACCAGACGATCAACCATCTTGGCGCCGATACGGACATGCGATTCCATCACTTTTCGTTCCTCGGGGGTGAATGATCCCGGTTTGCGCAGCACCGCGTCCGGAATGCCGATCTTTCCGATGTCGTGCAGCGGGGAAAAAGGAAAATGCGTTCGACGAATTCGTCGATCAGACCGTGACTCGACACGAGTCCCCGGGCGATCAGCCGCGAGACGCGCGACATGCGGTCGAGATGCGATCCTGTCTCTTCGTCGAGGAACCCGGTGAAGTCGCGCGCCACGCGCACCGAACCGACCAGCGCCTGCACGGTGGTCAGCTCGTGGGCGATCATGAGAAGGATGAGGTTCACATAGACGTCGAGTTTCTGCCGCACCTCGGGAGTGAAGGCGGCCAATTCGCGCGAGTCGAAAAAGAGAAATCCCTCGAACACCCCCTGATAGTAAATCGGCACGGTGCAGGACGAACGATAGCCCATGCTCTTCACCCAACGCGTGTGCTCGGTGTCGGACTTCAGCGTGCTGGCAATGTCGTCGATGACGCGCGGTTCGCGTGATTCCTTGATGGCCGTAAGGCTCGGACTGTCCGACAGCTTGTATTGGTAGGCTTTGAGCGGTTCGCCGCCCACCGTGCTGTTGACGAAGGTCTTCAACAGATCCATCCCGGGGTCGTAGAGCGCGCAGGCCATGCGATCGCTCTGGGGATTTCCGCGACGGATGTTCTCGTGCAGGGCATTGATACGCTCGCCGAGACTCATCGCCCCGCGGCCGGAAAGCGGCAGCGAAGATGCCCCCAATTCGTCCGGGTGCTGGACTCTCTCTTTCGTCCTCATTCTAGTTTTACGCCGCTTGGCGCCCCGAGCAAAGGCGGCGATCGGTTTTGCGAGCCAAGATTATCGGTTGACGCCTCCCGTCAATGGGCATAAGACCCCGTTTGGTGCAATCCCCCTTCGCCATGAGCGAAATGCAAGACCAAACAAGAGACTACCCGATGACACGGATCATCGTGTGGACTGCCATCCTCGCCACAACGGCCGCCTTCTGGGTCGTGGTTGCTCTGGCTTTCCTCGCGTGGCTCCGTATCGGCTGACGCAGTCAGCCGCGCAGATCGAATTCCGACTTCCCGCCCGGACGGGAAGGCTGATCCTCGCGCCCTCCGAAGAAGTTATCCTCTCCTGGTGGATCGTGCCGTCCCGGCGCGATATCTGCATTCGCAAATCGCGATGGGACATCGCGATCCACCCTGACGCGATTTTACTCAGATCAGTGGCATTCGTGTCATCCGTAGTTGAAGCTTCTGAAGAACCAGCGCGAAGCAGAAGAACCGCCGCACCCCTCGCTCAGGTCCCAAACTCAACCTTCAGCCCTTGGCCTTTCTCCCTCATCCCTCAACCATAAACCCTCAACTTCTTTCCCAACTCAAAGCATCCCGCTAGCGCGAAAAATTTTCTGCACCGCAGCCTTGGCATCCTTGCCGCCGAGACCCGCCCCGAGCACCAAGCAGGCGTAGGAGTATTTGTGACCGCCGCAATCAAGAATGCCGATCAACCAACCCATGTCGAAATCATTGTCCGCCGACGGACCATCCTTCGCCGCGCGCAACCCGCTGCCAGTTTTACCATAAAGGGTCGAACGCGCCGACGATTCGATGCGCATGATGTTGAGCAATGTCTCGATCGTTTCTTTTTTTACCGGGAGCTTGCCGGTGATGAGTTTGTTGAGCAGCGCCGCCTGTTCCTCGGGCGTAATGAGAATGTTCGGCTGACCGGCACGCGGCAGCCAGAATGAGTCCGGCCGATCGCACATGTCCTTGTTTCCGTAGCCGAGTTTATCCAGCCACTCCTGCATTCGCTTCGGCCCGATCTCGCGCGCCAATCCTTGGAACGCCGGCACGCACGAAGCCTGAAAGGCCTCGCGCAAAGTCAGATCGCGATTCCAATCGGGGAAACTCCGCTTCTCACCGTCCCATTTCCAGAATGCATCGTCGGGATTTTTCAAGATGCCCAACTCGAGTCCGATCAGCGTGTTCCAGATTTTGAAGGTTGAACACGGACCGAAAGGCTCGCGCCCCAACGCGGGATCGGACACATAGGTTTCCCCGGTGAGCGTGTCGGTGACCACGATCACCGCCTGCTTTCCCTTGAACGCTTCATCCACCGCCTTCGTGCTCAGTGACATCGTCGACGCATGGGCAAAAAACGGGCAGAGCAACCAAACGGCGGCAAAAAGTGCTGATCTCATCTCTCCCGATGATCAATTGTCCGGAGGCCGGATGCACGGCACTTTTCGGGATTGCCCGCGGTAGATGACTGCGCGGAGACTGCCGTCTATGACCGGAAACCCCCTCCGCCCCGGACTCGCCCTGCTTATTCTCGTGGCCGGGCATCTCTTTGCCACCATCTTCATGCGCAATCTGGGCGCGGGCATCGATGATATTGCGGATCCTTCGGCGGCACGGCTGGCGCGCGGATTTTACTCGGTCTTCCAGTTTATCATGCTGCACATAACCCCATTCCTCGTGGCATTTTTACTCTTCATCATCTACCGCGTGTGGCGCGGGAAGGACGCACAGTGGGGCATAGATATCCTTGGCGGAGTGCTTACCTTGCGCTGCTTCATCATTTTCATCCTGCTCAATCTGCTTCTCTTGAGCCAGTTGCGGGCCGGCGGTCTGCTTCTCATGCAACTGATTCTTTTTCTACCCGTCGTTACCCTGAATTTCGGCTGGCTCTACTGGCGCCTCGATACGGGAGCGCGGATAAAAGGTGAGCGCCATGTGCGCTTTGCCGAGGACGACGACTCTCCGTCGCCCTTCGATTATTTCCACATCGCAACAAGAACCCTGCTCCAGTTCGAACCCTCCGGAGCCAGTGCTGTTTCGAAGACGATGAAAACACTCTTCGTCATCCACGGCATCATGATGCTCGATCTCGTCGCGCTCACACTATCCCGAGCCATCTCCTTGGCCAGCGGAGGATAAACAATGAAAGAAATCATCACCTTCATCCTCTCGAATTTTCCACTCACCTTCACCGTCATCGGCCTCATCGTTGCCGGGGTCCAAATCCTGCGCACGCCACATCCGCGTCCTTCAGGAAGCGTGGCGGAGGCTGTCCTGCGCTGGTTTCTCTTCTTCAGCATCGGGGTGAGCTTTTTCTACAACTTCGTCTGCCACGTTTTCCTCGGCGAAAGTTCGGCGCGATTCATCGGCTGGGCGCAAAGCCCGTTCCAAGCCGAAGTCGGATGGGCCAGCCTCGGCTACTCCGTGCTCGGCTTCATGGCCTTCCGGCCGAACCGCGGACTGCGCGTCGGCACCATCGCCGCCCTCGCCTGTTTCAGTTGGGGCGCGGCCATCGGCCACGTATACCAGATGGTCACCGCGCACAACTTCGCTCCCGGCAACGCCGGCATCATGTTCTGGTGCGACATCTTCCTGCCGCTTTTCGGGTTCTTCCTTCTCTTGAAAACGCGCCGATCCGCGCTCGGATAGCATCAATGAAAGCCTATAAAATACTGCGAATTATTCCTTCGTTTGCTTCGTTGCCTTCTGTAAAAAATTGGTCGTTCTCCCTAAACATTATGAAACACGTCTTCACCGCGGCCCGGATTCTTCTTGGGATCATCTTCCTCGTTTTTTCGGCCAACTACTGGCTGCACTTCATTCCGATTCCTCCCGCTGCCGAGGGCAGCCCGGCCGCCGGATTCATGGGCGCGATCTACGGATCCGGTTTTCTCACGCTGGTCAAAGTGCTCGAACTGGTTGCTGCCGTGCTCTTGCTCTCCGGTCGCTACATCAATCTTGCGCTCACTCTGCTCGGACCAATCGTGGTGAATATCCTGCTCTTTCACGTGATGATTAAGCAGTCCGACCACGCGCTGTCGGTTGTCATCGCCATTCTCGCCCTCGTTGTCCTGATCGGACAAAGGAACTACCTAAAGACGATCTTCGCGAAGTAGAAGCCCGCGCAGAGCGCGGGCAGTTGGCAGTTTTCAGTTGGCAGTAGACCGAGATATCAAGGGACCGGCGACGGGGACATCGCCGCTACAGATCATCTGTGCAGTCTGCGCCCTCTGCGGTGAAAAGAATTCACCAAAAAAATAAAAAACCCTCCCCATGGCGAACCATGGGGAGGGAGGATTCTGGCAACGTCCTACTCTCGCGCAACCTAGAGATGCACTACCATCGGGGCTGCAGCGTTTCACTTCCGTGTTCGGGATGGGAACGGGTGGGACCACTGCGCTAGGATCACCAGAATTTGACGCGCTTGCTGTTTCGTCGCCGGGGACGGCGACGCTACAAAACGGATCAAGTTCTAACGACCCCTTCGTTACCAAATTTTCAAAGAAGAACCGCGACAAACGTCGTGTTCCTTCACATCTGCATAGAGGCACAACTACCAACAGGTTAGTAAAGTCATAGGTTTCATGAGCGGCCCCGAAGGGCCCTCAGAGGAAAAAAATGACCAAGCCGGACGATCATTAGTATTGCTGAGCTGAACACATTACTGTGCTTGCACCCGCAACCTATCAACGTGGTGGTCTACCACGGATCTTCAGGGAGAATTCATCTTGGGATAGGCTTGGCGCTTAGATGCTTTCAGCGCTTATCCTTTCCGAACATAGCTACCCAGCAATGCCGTTGACACGACAACTGGAACACCAGAGGTTCGTCACACCCGGTCCTCTCGTACTAAGGTGTGAACCCCTCAATTCTCCTGCGCCCACAGTGGATAAGGACCGAACTGTCTCGCGACGTTCTGAACCCAGCTCGCGTACCACTTTAACCGGCGAACAGCCGGACCCTTGGGACCTTCTCCAGCCCCAGGA
>Ga0208048_1001350_pt1 | contig 12716 bp, 9 predicted proteins | sample Malawi_45m_30L_FD_184163 | JGI IMG/M metagenome (GOLD analysis project Ga0208048, IMG submission 184163) | Freshwater microbial communities from Lake Malawi, Central Region, Malawi to study Microbial Dark Matter (Phase II) - Malawi_45m_30L... | ecosystem: Environmental > Aquatic > Freshwater >...
ATCCTCACGCCGAAGGCGCTGGACGAGTTGAACCGCCTCGCTGACCAGTCGGAGGTCTGCCTCCGGAACCGAAAACTGCGCAATCGCTACTTCCCGCGCGAAATCAGGATAGTCGAGCCAGTGGTACAGGCAGCGCCGACGCAACGCATCGGATAACTCGCGCGACCCGTTGCTCGTGAGGATCACCAGGGGCACCTGCAGGGCGCGCAAGGTGCCCCACTCCGGAACCGTGATCTGATACTCCGACAGCACCTCGAGCAGAAAGGCCTCGAAGGGTTCATCGGCCCGGTCGATCTCGTCGATCAGCAAGACGCAGCGCGCCTCGCTGCGGATCGCCCGCAGGAGCGGGCGCTCGAGCAGGTAGTCGGGATGGAAAACATCCGTCTCGCGCACCTTGCCATGGCGTTCGTCGAGACGGATGCGCATCAGTTGCCGGCTGTAATTCCACTCGTAGGCGGCCTGCGCCATATCAAGCCCCTCGAAACACTGCAGGCGCACGAGTGGAGCGCCAAGCATGCGCGCGAGCGCCTGCGCAAGCGAGGTCTTGCCAACCCCCGCATCGCCCTCAACGAGCACAGGGCGCTGAAGGCGTTCGGCCAGCCAGACCGTGGTGACGAGATCGGCGCCCGCGAGGTAGCCGGAGTGCCGAAGCCCCGACTGCAGGTCTTCTTCGCTCAGGACGGTGTGCGCGCCCTCCTGCCTGAGCGAGCCATCGACGTGGTTCAAGGAGCGGGATTCACGATGCGGGTTTCATGGCACGCACATTGCGACACCAGTTCACGGCGCGTGGTTCACGGCGCTTGCTTCAGAGCGCAAGTCCGTGCTCCTTGAGCGCCTTCCACACCCGGAACGACGTGTGCGGCATCTCGAGGTGCGTGACGCCCTTATGCGCAAAGGCATCCACAACTGCCGAGGTAAAGGTGGGGATCGACCCCACATGCGGCGATTCGGCCACTCCCTTGGCTCCGAGCGGGTGATGCGGACTCGGCGTGACCGTGTGGTCGGTTTCCCAGTGGGGAGTCTCCACTGCGGTTGGCAGGTAGTAGTCCATCAGCGTATTTCCGAGCAGGTTGCCCTGCGCGTCGAAGGGCATCTGCTGGCCCATCGCCACTGCAAAGCCCTCGGTAAGTCCTCCGTGAATCTGCCCTTCGATGATCATCGGATTGATGCGTGTGCCGCAATCGTCGAGCGCGTAGAAGCGGCGCACCTTCGACTCGCCAGTTGCGCGGTCGATGTCGAGGACGCACAGGTAAATGCCGAAGGGATAGGTGAAGTTGGGGGGATCGTAGTAGTGAACAGCCTCGAGCCCTGGTTCGAGTCCCGCCGGCGGCTGATGGTAGGCCTGCCAGGCAATGTCGCGCATCGTCTTGTAGCGCGCATCGTCGCCCTTCACCTTGAACCGATCGACCTCCCAGTCGAGATCGCCCTCGGCGACTTCGAGCAAGTGGGCAGCGATCCTGCGCGCCTTGGCGTGGATCTTGCGGGCGGCCATCGCGATTGCAGCGCCTGCCACCGGGGTTGAGCGGGAACCGTAGGTGCCAAGCCCGTAGGGCGCGGTGGACGTGTCCCCCTCTTCCACCTGAATGACCTCGCTCGGAATCCCGAGTTCGGTGGCGATGATTTGGGCATAGGTGGTTTGATGCCCCTGCCCCTGGGTGATCGTGCCCATGCGCGCAATCGCGCTGCCGGTTGGATGAACCCTGATCTCGCACGAGTCGAACATGCCCACACCGAGAATGTCACACATCTTCGAGGGGCCTGCGCCCACGACCTCGGTGAAGGTGACAAGCCCGATTCCCATGAGGGTGGGACTGTGGGGGTTGGCCCGCCTTGCCGCCTGCTCGGCCCGCAACGCTGGATAGTCGACAGCCTTGAGTACCTTGGCAAGCGCAGTGTGGTAGTCGCCCGAGTCGTACTCAAAACCGAACGCGCTGGTGTAGGGGAACTGCTCCTTGCGGATGAAGTTCCTCGCGCGGATCTCAGCCTTGTCCATCCCGAGTTTTTGCGCGAGCACATCTACCATCCGCTCGATCAGATAGACCGCTTCGGTCACGCGAAACGAACACCGGTAGGCCACTCCGCCAGGAGCCTTGTTGGTGTAGACACCCTTGACCGCGCAATACGCAGCCTGAAGATCATACGATCCGGAACAGATGTGGAAGAGGCCCGCCGGGAACTTTGTGGGGTCGGCACACGCGTCGAAAGCGCCATGGTCGGCCACCACATTGACCCGCAACCCGAGAATCCGGCCTTCGGAGGTGGCTGCGAGTTCGCCGTCCATGTGGTAGTCGCGCGCGAACGCGGTGGAGGAGATGTTCTCGATGCGATCCTCAACCCACTTCACCGGGCGCCCCAGCACGATCGACGCCACGATTGCGCACACATACCCCGGGTAGACGCCGACCTTGTTACCGAAGCCGCCGCCGATATCGGGGCTGACGATCCGTACCTTCGACTCCGGAATCCCTGAGAGCAGGCTCACCACGGTGCGCACCACATGCGGGGCCTGACTCGTCATGTAGGTGGTGAGTTCGCCTCGCACCGGGTCGAAACTCGCCACGCATCCGCAGGTCTCGAGCGGGCAAGGATGCACCCGCGGATAGAGCAGGTGCTGTTGCACCACAACCGGCGCTGCCTGGAACACCGCATCGGTCGCGTGGCGGTCGCCGGCCTCCCAGGTGAAGATGTGGTTGGGGTGCTCCCTCTTGCCATGGGCTCCCTCGGTCTTTCCTGCGAGATCCTCGCGCAGCACCGGCGCGTCGGCCTCGAGCGCCCGGTAGGGATCGATCACGACCGGCAACTCCTCATAGCTCACTTCCACCGCCTCCACCCCGTCGGCGGCGCTGTAGCGATCGTCGGCGATCACCACCGCGACCTCCTGCATCTGGAAATGCACTTTCTCGTCGGCAAGTACTGCGGCAACATCGCCCGCCAGCGTGGGCATCCAGTGCAACTTGAGGGGCTTGAGGTCCTCGGCCGTGAGCACTGCATGGACCCCGGGAATCGCCAGTGCAGCCTCCTTGCTGATGCGGACGATCCGGCCGTGCGCGATCGGCGCGCGCACGACGTCCATGTGCAGCATGCCCGGTAGCCGGATATCGTCGACGTAGTTGCCCTTGCCCTGGATGAAGCGCGCGTCTTCCTTGCGCAAGCGCGACACGCCCATGCCCGCCAGAGCGAGTTCGCGTGCTTCCAGTTCCTTGCTGGGTGCGTTCATGACCGTGGTCTCCCTTGTTTCATACGGTGGCGGTTTCGCGCATCTTGCGCGCCGCATGCTGCACGGCCTTCACGATGTTCTGGTATCCGGTGCAGCGGCACAGATTGCCGCTCATGCCCATGCGAATTTCCTCGTCGCTCGGATCGGGGTTCTCCTGAAGAAAGCGGTAGGCGCGCATCAACATGCCGGGGGTGCAAAAGCCGCACTGCAAGCCGTGCTCCTGGTAGAAGCCCTCCTGCACTGCGTGCAGCGCGCCCTTGACCGCAAGCCCTTCCACCGTGAGGATCTCGGACCCGTCGCACTGCACCGCCAGGTGCGTGCAACTCTTGACCGAGCGACCGTCGAGGTCCACGGTGCAGGCACCACAATGGCTGGTCTCACAACCGATGTGGGTACCGGTGAGCTGGAGTTCCTCACGAAGGAAGTGAACCAGCAGGGTGCGGGCCTCCACGGCCGCTTCGTGCCGCCTTCCGTTGACCTGCACGCTGATGAGTTTCTTGGTCATGGCACGTTCTCCAGTTCAGGCGCAGCGCGCCCAGGCATGATGAAGTGCGCGACGGAGCATCTCGCCCGCCATCGCAGTCTTGTATTCGGCATCGCCGCGCAGATCCTCGGCGGGATCGCAAACCGCCATCACGGCTTCCACGGCACTTTCGAGCCTTGCGCTGCCGAGATCGCCGCCCAGGAGCAGCGTTTCGGCCTTCTCGGCCCTCAGCGCCACTGGAGCCAGGTTGGTGAGCCCGATCCGCAGGTGACCGATGCGATTGCCTTCGCGACGCATCACCACCGCGCAGCCGGCCGTGGCCCAGTCGCCGGTCTTGCGCTTGAGCTTTTCGTAGGCCCATCCTGTGCCGGGAGCAAATCGCGGAATCCGGATCTCCACCAGGATCTCGTCCTCGGCAAGCTGGGTGGTGAGAATCCCCAGAAAGAACTCGCCTGCGGCCACGCTACGACGACCCGCCGGGCCCTCGAGCACGAAGTGTGCATCGCACACCAGGGCAAGCGCCGGATGGTCGTTGCCTGGATCGCCGTGCGCCAGATCGCCGCCGATCGTGCCGCGGTTGCGCACTTGTGGATCCGCGATCAGTTTGGGGGCTTCGGCGAGGAGGGGCACTTCCCGCTGAAGTACCGCTGAGTCAATCAGGTCGTTCTCCACCGTCATGGCGCCGATGACCACCGTATCAGCCTCCAGCCGTATTCCGCGTAGTGCATCGATGCGGTTGATGTCGACCAGATGCTGTGGTTGCGCAAAACGCAGCTTCATCATCGGCAGCAGGCTGTGGCCGCCGGCAAGCACCTTGGCTTCGGTTCCGTAGCGCTGCAGCAGGGCAACCGCCTCACCAACCGACCGTGGCTGGTGGTAGTCAAAGCGGGCTGGGATCATGCATACCTCCGGATCAGATTGGGCCGCCCTCGGAGAGCGCTTGGCGCGATGCGGCGCTCGCATTCGCCTACGCTTGACGGGAGCGGCCCCGGCATCTGGACTACCCCGCCTTTGAGGACAGTGTAGGAGAAGCCGGATACCTTCTTCATCGCGGGGATATCGGACAGTCGGAGCTTACTGCGGAGTAATCCCTGCGCGCTTCACAACCTCGGGCCAGCGCTTGAGTTCATCCTTGATGAAGCCGTCGAACTGTTGCGGCGTACCGCCCACGATGTCGGCTGCCTGCGCCTCGGTGATCGCAGTACGCACCGCCGGTGCCTGCAACACACGGTTGAAGACCTCGTTGACCCGTGCCACCAGCGCGGGGTCCATTCCCGCAGGGCCAACGATGCCGTGCCACACGCTCACATCGAAACCCGGGAGGGTCTGCGCCACTGGCGGCACCTCGGGCAACTGCCGCATCGGCCGGGCGGCGATGCCGGCAAGCGGGCGGATCTTGCCCTCGCGCACATGCCCGAGCGACGTGGACACCGTGATCACTGCGGTGTCGGCATCGCCACGGAGCAAGGCCAGCAACATCTCCGCCCCCGACTTGTAGACCACGTTGACCTGCTCGATCCCCGCAAGGCTGTTGAGGTAGGCCATGTAGAGATGCGTCCAGTTACCGAGCCCCGCCGAGGCGAAATTGAACCTGCCGGGCTGTTTGCGGGCGGCCTCGAGGAACTCGCCGAGGTTCCTGTAGGGCAAGTCGGCGCGCATCAGGACCACGGCCGGAAGGTTCGCCACATGCACGATCGGCGTGAAGGCAGTGTGCGGGTTGTAGGGCAGCTTGGCCAGTGTGTGCGACACCGCATTCGGCCCCACTTCGGCGAGAAAGAGTGTGTAGCCGTCGGGCTTCTCACGGGCCACTGCCGCTGCGGCAATCGTTCCACCGGCGCCTGGCCGATTCTCGACAATCAGGGACTGGCCGTTGGCAAACTGCGCAAATCCACTCGAGAGGTTGCGCGACAGGGTGTCGGCGGCCCCACCCGCTCCCACAGACACCACGAGTTTCACAGGGCGGTCGGGCCAGGAGGCCTGTGCCTTCAGAGATCCGACGACGTGCGCGCCGAGTGCCAGGGTGCCGAGTTGCGCGCCGCGCGCCACAAGCCGCCGCCTGCGAGGATCCAGCGCCACAGTCCCCTGCGCACGCGAAACGGTTGCGACATTCATGCGATTCTCCTCCTCAGGTCGTGCTGCCTTGCGTCAAGCGGGCCTGCCGAGTTGCCTGAGTCGGGCCGCCTCCACAATCTCGATCCAGTAGGCATCCGGATCCTTCACAAACGCCACATCCCGCATCTTGCCCTGTTCCGGGCGTTTCACGTAGATGAGGTGATTCTCGTCGAGCCAGCGTATCGCTGCGTCCAGATCGGGGACCGAAAAGCAGATGTGGCCGAAGCCCTGAGGCTGCGCATTACCGTCATGGTACTTGAAGTCGGTCTGAGACTCGGTGCCCCAATTGTGGGTGAGTTCGAGCAGCCCCCGCTGCGCGAAGGTCCAGGCGGTTCGCTCGCCGACATCCTCAGGGATGTACTCGCCCCGCTGCACCCGGTGCAGAAAGTAGAGGGTGAACTTCATTTCCGGGAAGTCGAGCTTGCGCAGAAGACGCATGCCGAAGACTCGCGTGTAGAAGTCAAGCGAAACTGCGGGATCCTTGATCCTCAGCATGCAGTGGTTGAGCACAAAGCCTTCGCTCGCGTGCGACGGATTCGACTCGACGCCGGGCTCGATCTCGGTAGTGAAAGGCATGATCGTCGGTCCGGTCTCAGATCGCCCGCGCCGTCATCTGGCGCGCAATGTAGTCTGCCTGCCGAATCGCGAGGCTGACAATCGTGAGCGTGGGATTCTCGGCTCCGCCGGTCGTGAACTGGCTGCCATCGCTGATGAAGAGATTGGCGATGTCGTGCGTCTGTCCGAACCGGTTGCAGACACTGGCGGACTTGTCGGCCCCCATGCGACAGGTGCCGAGGTTGTGAGTACTCGGGTAGGGCGGCGTACGGTAGGTTCGGATGGCGGCTGCGGCCTTGTAGACCTTCTCGCCCTGCGCGAACGCATGGTTGCGCATCGCCACATCGTTGGGATGGTCGTCGAAATGCACATTCGGCACCGGGTTTCCGTATTGGTCCCTGACCTTGTCGTTGAGCGTGACCCGGTTTGACTCCCGTGGCATATCCTCGCCCACGAGCCACATGCCTGCCATGTGGGCGTAGTGATCCATCCACCACGCGAAGTCCTCCCCCCAGGCGCCAGGGTCGAGGAAGGCCGCCATGAAGGGGACGCCCAGGCTCAGGGTCTCCATCTCGTAGCCGCCCACGAACCCTCTCCTCGGGTCGTGCCCAGCCTCGTCCTGGATGATCCCGGCCATGGTGGTGCCGCGGTACATGTGCACCGGTTCCTTGAAGGCGGCATACACCGATCCGGTCATGTGGCGCATGTAGTTGCGCCCCACCTGACCCGAGCTGTTGGCGAGGCCGTCCTTGAAGAGGTTTGACGCTGACAGGAGCAGCAGACGCGGGGTCTCGATCGAATTCCCGGCAACACACACGACCCGCGCCTTCTGCCGGATCTGCTTGCCTGCCTTGTCGTGATAGACCACAGCGTTGACCTTGCCCGCGTCGTCATGCTCGATCCTTACCACATGCGACTCGGGCCGGAGATCGAGGTTGCCGGTGGCTCCTGCGGCGGGTAGTTCGGTGTAGAGCGTGCTCCACTTCGCGCCACTCTTGCAGCCCTGAAAGCAAAAGCCGAGTTGCATACAACGGCCCCGGTCCTGACGCGGCTGACTGTTGATGGCCATGTTGCCGGTGTGCACTTCCTTGTAGCCGAGCTTTCTTGCACCCGCGTACATCACCTTGAAGTTGTTGTTTCCCGGGAGACCCGGGATGCCGTTGGTTCGGGTGACTCCCAGCTTGTCTTCGGCCCGCGCATACCAGGGCTCGAGTTCCTGCAGTGTGAGAGGCCAGTCCATCAGGCTTGTGCCGTCCAGCGGCCCGTAGTGACTTCGGACCTTGAATTCATGCTCCTGAAAGCGTATCGATGCCCCTGCCCAATGGGTAGTGCTACCGCCCACCGTCTTGCAGATCCAGGCAGGAAGACCTGCGAAATCCTTGGCGATCCGCCAGGTGCCCGAGGTGGTCCGCGTGTCGAGCCACGCGAGCTGCCCGAAGGATTTCCATTCGTCGTTGATGAAGGTGCTCGGCGACTGCAGTGCGCCAGCCTCGAGCACGATCACCTTGATACCCTTCTGGCAGAGTTCATTGGCAAGCGTGCCGCCGCCAGCGCCCGAGCCGATGATGACCACCGCAGCGTCATCGTTGAAGTCAATCTTAGCCATGTTGCTGCCTCCTGAACTTGGTCGTGTGCTTGTTTGCAGTGGTCAACCCAGATAGGGCGCGGGGCTGGCTTTGGCCGGCGGTGCCGGCAACCACTTGAGGTCCTGGAATCCGCGCGTGATGTAGCCGCCTTTCTCCCATGCCGAGCCCGGATACCCAAACACCTTGTAGGCCATGTCGTTGTCGTAGAGGGAGGTAATGCACTGGCCGCGAACCGCAGCGAAGAATTCCTTGCCTTCCATCGCCTTCACGAGTTCCTTGCGCTTCTTTTCAGGGGCTTTGGCAAACGACCCGCCTGCAGCCTGATCAAGTGCGGCCACGCCCTCGCTGAGCATCTTCGCCGTGGCCGCGTCGCCTGCCGCCTTTGCGTCGAGGTCCTTCACCAGCAAGGCGTAGACCGCATCCGGAAGTCGCTTGTGGGGATAAAGGGCGCGCCCCATCTTCAGGATCACTTCGCCCTGGCTCTTGCTCAGTGATTTGAGTTCGAGCGCCCACGCCGTGGAGGGCGCAAGAAGCGACACTGGGCTGCCAGCAGCCAAGGTGCCCATCATCACGCCACTCCCGCGCAGCAGTGAGCGCCGGGTGAGCGGCAGATCGAGCCGGGGGACCTCACCATTTTCGCTGGCGCAGGCGCTCGATTCATCGACCAGGGTAAGGCTGGCGTTGGCCGAGATTGGAATCACACGCATCATTCTTCTCCTCTGGGTAGGCTTTTCTTCACAAACTCCCCGGGCAGATCACCCGACGCTGCACGGGTCGTCAACAGCGATGAAGCGTAGAGTGCGCCCGGGGGCGCGCATGCGCAAGCGGGATTGGAAGTCAGGCAATGGCCGCTTGCGAAAAGTGAAACAGCGGCACGCAGAAGGCAGCGGCGCGAAGAAGGCAGCGGCGTGGATGAACCACCGCGCGCGGCAGGAAGCGGGGAAAGAGCCCGAGGTGCGAAGTGCAGTGCCGCGCTAGCCGCGATGCTCTTCTGCCCGCACGATGAGCGCCTCAACTGCGGGAAGCGCCTTACCCTCGAGCATCTCGATGAAGGCACCGCCTCCCGTGGAGATGTAGCCGATGTGTGCTGCGACGCCATACCTGGCGATCGCGGCGAGCGTCTCGCCCCCTCCGGCCACGCTGAAGGCTTTTGAGCCTGCAATCGCCCGCGCGACGGCCTCGGTTCCTGACGCAAACGGCTCGTGTTCGAAAACCCCCATCGGCCCGTTCCACACGATCGTGCCAGCAGCCTGGATTTGCGCCGCCAGCAGTGCGGAGGTCTCGGGCCCTATGTCGAGGATCATGTCGTCCCCGGACACCGCCGCAGCAGCCTTCACCTGCGTAGGGACGTTGTCGGCAATGCGCCCGGCCACCACGACATCCGTGGGAATCGGTACGACGGCGCCCCGCGCGCGCATCGCAGCCATCACTGCGCCCGCCTCCTCCACCAGCCCGGGTTCCACGAGCGAGTGACCGACGGGAAGTCCTGCCGCAAGCATGAAGGTGTTGGCGATCCCTCCGCCAACGATCAACTGATCGACCCGGTCGGCAAGATGTCGCAGCACGGTGAGCTTGGTGCTCACCTTGCTACCCCCGACGATCGCCACCAAGGGCCGCTTTGGCGCCGCAAGTACCCGGGACAAGGCCTGGAGTTCGGCCGCAAGCAAGGGGCCTGCGCAAGCCAGCGGGGCATAGCGCGCGATGCCGTGGGTTGTGGCTTCGGCGCGGTGGGCAGTGCCAAAAGCATCGTTCACATACACATCGCACAGCGCGGCCATCTTGCGTGACAGGAGTTCATCGTTGCCCTTTTCGCCCGGATTGATCCGACAGTTCTCAAGCATCACCAGTTCACCGGGACGGATCGCCACCCCCTCGACCCATCGGCTTCGCAGCGGCACCTCGCGGCCAAGCAGCGCGGCCAGGTGGGAAGCCACCGGAGCGAGCGAATCCTCGGGTCGAAACACGCCCTCCTTGGGCCTTCCGAGGTGCGAGGTGATCATCACGGCCGCACCCGCCTCGAGTGCCATGCGCACGCAGGCAAGTGAGGCGCGGATGCGGGTGTCCTCGAGGATCGCGCCGTGGGTATCGAGGGGCACGTTGAGGTCGGAGCGGATCAGAACCCGCCGGCCCTGCACGAGACCTTGTGCAATCAGGTCGGAAAAGCTCAGCGGCATCTTCATCCCTGCTCTCCTCAAAGGGCGCCGTGCAGCGGGCGCCGATGTCACGCCTTGTCGAATCGATGCCACGCGCTGTGCGGCATTGCTCCAGCGGCTGCCTCAATGGGCGGCTGGGTCGCGGCAGCGCTGCAACATCGCGCGCCTCAGCCACCGGTTGACGCGGCGCAGCAGCGCAGCACCGCCTCGACCACCGCCTCGACGGTAAAGCCGAAATGGGCAAAGAGCACCGAACCCGGGGCCGACTCGCCGTAGCTCGACATACCCACGACGATGCCGTCACGACCGACATACTTGTGCCAGAAGTCGGGATACGCCGCCTCAACAGCCACCGCAGGAAGCTCCACAGGCAGTACGCTAGCACGGTACTCGGTGCTTTGCGCATCGAATCGCTGGGTACACGGCATGGAGACGATGCGCACCGCAACCCCTCGGGCATCGAGCGCCGCCTGCGCCTGCAGGGCAAGCGCGGTCTCGGATCCGGTGGCAATGAGCAGGGCCTGCGGCGCAGCGCGTTCCGAAAGGACGTAGCCCCCCCGCGCGATCGCCTTCGGATGGTCGTTGCGGTGCGGTAGTGCCGCAAGGTTCTGGCGCGACAGCGCGAGCACACTCGGCCCGTCGGATCGCTCGATTGCACAGGTCCACGCCACCGCGGTCTCCAGCGCGTCGGCGGGCCGCCAGACCTCAAGCCCGGGAATCATCCGCAGCGCAGGAATCTGCTCGATGGCCTGATGGGTAGGACCGTCCTCGCCAAGTCCGATCGAGTCATGGGTCATCACATGCACGACGCGCAATTTCATCAGCGCAGCCATCCGGATCGCATTGCGCGAGTAATCGCTGAAAGTGAGAAAGGTACCGCCGTAGGGAATATGGCCCCGGTGCAGCGCCAGCCCGTTCATGATTCCCGCCATCCCGAACTCGCGCACGCCGTAGGAGAGATGGTTGCCTGCCCGGTCACGTGCAATCCGTTGGCAGCCCTTGAAGTTGGTGAGGTTGGACGCCGTGAGATCGGCGCTTCCCCCCAGCAACTCGGGTAGCAAGGGCGCAAGCGCATCGAGCGCCATCTGGCTTGCCTTGCGGCTAGCCACCGTGCTTGCCAACGCAACGAAATGGCTGCATACCGCTGCAAAGCCCTCCTTCGCCCCGGGCGGCAGGGTGCCCTGCATGCGTCGGTCGAACTCGGCTGCCCGTTCCGGGAACCGGCCGCGGTAGTCCTGCATGCGCAGCGTCCAGGCCTCCTCCATCGCCTTGCCGCGCGCTCTGCAGTCCCACGCTGCACGCAAGTCCCCCGGAATCTCAAAAGGTGGATGGGGCCAGCCGAGGGCTTCCCGCGTGGCGTGGACCTCGCTCGCGCCCAGTGCTGCGCCGTGTACATCGTGAGTACCCGCCTTGTTCGGCGAACCCTTGCCGATGACGGTCTTGCAGCAGATCAGCGTGGGGCGGCCGTCGTCGCTGCGCGCCTGGGCGAGCGCGCTGCGGATCGCGGTATCGACCGCATGAACATCGTGCCCGTCCACCTCGCGGATCACATTCCAGCCGTAGGCGTCGAAGCGCTTCGGGGTGTCGTCGGCAAACCAGTCCAGCACATGGCCATCGATCGAGATCCCGTTGTCGTCATAGATCACGATCAGCTTCGACAGCCGCAGCGTGCCGGCGAGCGAACAGACCTCATGACTGATCCCCTCCATGAGACAGCCATCGCCCACAAAAACCCAGGTGAAATGGTCCACGATGTGCAGTTCGGGCGCCTCGGGCGGATTGAATTCGGCCGCGAGCAGTTTCTCGGCGAGCGCCATCCCCACCGCGTTGCTCAACCCCTGACCAAGCGGTCCGGTTGTGGTCTCCACCCCGGGCGTGATGCCCACCTCAGGATGCCCCGGGGTGAGGCTGTGCAGCTGCCGGAAGCGCCGGATTTCGCTGATCGGAAGCGCGTAGCCGCTGAGGTGCAGCAAGGCGTAGAGCAGCATCGACCCATGCCCGTTGGAGAGCACGAAACGGTCGCGGTCGAACCACGCCGGGTTGTCGGGGTGATGTCGCAAGTGACGGGTCCAGAGGACCAGTGCAATCTCGGCCATCCCCATCGGTGCGCCGGGATGCCCCGAATTGGCCGCCTCCACAGCGTCCACCGCGAGCATCCGGATGGCATTGGCCATTGCCCGATGGCGGGGGTGCAGCTCCTGAGGGGGAAAGGGAAGCGGCGAAGGTCCTTGGGCAGGGTTTTCCATGTCGGCTACTGTTCCATGTCGGCTACTGTTTTGCTTTCCGCGTCAGGCCAGCCCAAGCGCCCTGCGATGAGGTGGCATCATCCTCACGTAACAGGCGCGAGGCTGCGTTGCATCGCGGGCTCCATCATTGCCCCGGGCACGCCATGCGTTCTGGCTGGGCTCACGCGGGTCTCATGGATCGTACCCGGCGGGGAGCCGAGGTTGATGCCTTCGGCCGAGGTTGATGCCTTCGGCATTGGCAAGGCGGTTCGCCACCGCGCTCGCGACGGCCGGGGATAGCGCGCACGATGGATGCTCAGGCGCGCCACAATCCGCGAGCATAGCCGACGTCTGCCGCTGCTTCGTGCGCGTGCGGGGCGAAGC
>Ga0208048_1001351_pt1 | contig 12713 bp, 12 predicted proteins | sample Malawi_45m_30L_FD_184163 | JGI IMG/M metagenome (GOLD analysis project Ga0208048, IMG submission 184163) | Freshwater microbial communities from Lake Malawi, Central Region, Malawi to study Microbial Dark Matter (Phase II) - Malawi_45m_30L... | ecosystem: Environmental > Aquatic > Freshwater >...
GCGCGGATCGTCGGTTGTGGCCCTGGCGTACACCAACGACTGTTGGAGCTAGGTTTTCCGGCCGGGCGCACCACCGTTATTGCCAACGGCATTGATCTCGCGCCTTTCATGGGAACCGAACCGCTTGCTTTTGCAAGCCGCGAATCAGCCCTGATGATGGTCGCTCGCTTCGGCGCACAGAAAGATCATCTGACACTGATTCGCGCCATCGCCATGCTGCGCGAACGCGGACTGCGGCCTGCTGTTTATCTTGCAGGAGGTGGTAAGGCGCGGCATCGCGCGGTAGCCGAAAAACTAGTCAAAGATTTACAGCTACAAGATCAGATAGTTTTTTGTGGGCTGGTACATAATATTCCGGAACGTCTGAGCCTCACGAAAATCGCCGTGCTCAGCACGCACTACGAAGGTATGCCCCTGGCGCTAATTGAGGGCATGGCTGCGGGCTGTGCTGTCATTGGCACACGCGTTCCGGGTGTCCAGGAAATCATTCGTGATGGCATTAATGGTCTGCTCTGCGAGCATAAAGACCCGAAGAGCCTCGCCGATACCCTCGAGTGTTTGCTGCGAGATGAGTCACTGGCACAGAGACTGGGCGCCACCGCTAGGCTGGAAGCGATTTCGGCATACGGTCGCGAACGCATGAATGCGGAGTACGAGAGGCTTTTTCTCGAGCTTATCCCGCTAGCCGATTGACTCAAAGACTAAGCTTCACGTCCTACTACGCGCAGCCTCGAAGGCTCTGAAGCGAGCTCACCTATCCTATCGAGCACCAGTGGCAAGGCATCTGCAAAGCTGATAGCGCGAGCCTTTTCCTCAAGCGCCAAACGAGATCCCTCATGTGCAAGCAGATCGAGGCATTCTCGCAGCACGGCGTCGGCCTGCGGCGTGGGCGCGCGCACCGCGCCGAGTTCTGCACAGCGCGCGATCCGTGCAGTCTGATCGCCGGCGATCGGCACGGCCACGCAGGCCTTACCGAGCGCGAGGGCCTGCAGCAGCGTGTCGCCGCCGTTTACAAGCACGAGGCAGGAGCGCTCGAGCAACACGCGCAAGGCACCACCACGCACCTCGCGCAACACGCAAAATCGATCACTCGCGTGCGCAGACTCTGCGTAGGCGGGACCGGCCACAAAAGCGACTTTGTAACCGCGCGCGGCAATCGCCTCACCCCAGCGCGCAAAGTGCGCGGGTGTCATCGCTGAGTCATGGAACTGACTGCCGCCGCCCGGCACGATGAGCAGATCCGGGTTGCCTAGCGACCCGAGCAAGGCCTCTGCACTCGGCTCATCCGCAGGCGCGAGCACGGTATCCAGAAAGCGCAGTGTCGGTCGCCCGAGCAGCCTCAACTTCAAACGCTCGAGCAGCGTTACACGCCCAGCAATCATTGCAGGGTAAGAGATCCAGTGTTCATCGAGCAGGCGCATCCAGCTTAAGCGAAAGGCTTTGTACCGCTGCCGACCCCGAGAACTGACGTAAATGACACGCGCGCCGATTCGCCGCGCGGCCCGCAACGCGCCGGTACGACCCGCGTTATCAAAGATCACGATCTGTGGGGCGAATTGCGCAATCACCCGTTTAACCTCCGCCGTGCACAGCGTGGGTGAAGCAGGCACCAGCGTCGCCGGGTGATGGAAATTGCGTGCGTAAGGCGCCTCACGATGCAACACGAAGTGCGTTTCAACATTTGGCCAGCGCGCCTTGAGCGCATCCGCAAGGCTACGCGCCCGGGCGAATTCGCCCATACCGCTCGGGCCACTAACCGGAACAAAAAGGATACGCGGGGAGAAGGACATTTCTTCGGTTATTATGCCGCGACCCTGATCGCCGAAGGATTCCTGCACCGACCCGCTTGCGGAGTACCCAGGATCCGGCGCCGAAAGCGCTGACGGGTAAGGCTTTTTTGCAACCTTGGTGCGCTTGCAATCCCTTTCGCGCTCTGGTGCGGTTATAATTTTATGCGTGCGGGGTCGACCGAATGGTGGCCTCAGTTCCGCCAAGGGTTTTTTCTGTCACTGTTCTCAAGAGGATTTCCAAAAATGAAGACTCCGATCGTCGTCAAGATGGCCGCCGCCGTCGCCGTTGCCGCCGTTGCCGGCTGCTCTGACCTCAAGCCCCTGCAGGCCCAGATCGATGGCCTGAAGACCCAGGTCTCGAGCCTGCAGTCGCAGGTCGCTGCCGCCAAGAGCTCTGCCGACGCTGCCAACGGCGCCGCCGCTTCGGCCGCTTCGGCCGCGAACGCAGCGCAGTCGACGGCCAACCAGGCGCTCGCCGCCGCTCAGGCCAGCCAGTCCTCCTCCGACGCGACCAACGAGAAGCTTGACCGCATGTTCAAGCGCTCGATCTCGAAGTAATCCTTCGGGACCAAGATCGTGATCGTTCGAAAGAGCGATCGGCCTCTGGGTAAAAGAACGCCGCGCGTTGCGCGGCGTTTTTTTTGGCGCCTGTGCACAACCCGCCGATCTCAAAACCGCAGCAGCGCCGAACCCCAAGTGAGGCCGCCGCCAAAAGCCTCGAGCAGCACGAGTTCGCCGCGCTTGATGCGCCCATCGCGTACCGCGGCATCGAGCGCGAGCGGCACCGAAGCCGATGACGTATTGCCATGCTCCTGCACGGTTACCACCACGCGCTCCATGGGCATCTCGAGCTTCTTCGCGGTCGCCTGAATGATGCGGATATTGGCCTGGTGCGGCACTAGCCAATCGAGCGCCGACTTATCGAGTCCGTTCGCCGCGAGCGTTTCATCGACGATCGAACCCAAAGATTTGACGGCGATCTTGAATACCTCGTTGCCGGCCATATGGATGAACGCAGGGATGCGTCCCGTCTCGTCCTGATGAAAGCCCTTGGAGGGCCCGACCGGGCAGTACAGTAAATCTTTAAAAAAACCGTCGGTGTGCAGATGCGTGGAAATGATGCCCTGCTCAGCGGAGGGTTTGAGAACCACCGCGCCGGCGCCGTCACCGAACAAGATCGCGGTGCTGCGATCGCTCCAGTCGACGATGCGACTGAGCGTCTCGGCACCCACCACGAGCGCGCACTTCGCATCACCCAATCGCACGAACTTGTCGGCTATCGACAGCGCGTAGATGAAGCTGCTGCAGGCGGCCTCGACCGAAAACGCCGGAATCTTTCGCAGGCCGAGTCGATCCTGCAGCAAGGCGCCGCAGTTCGGGAAAATCTGGTCGGGCGTGCAGGTACCAAAAACAATGAGATCGATGTCATCGGGCTCGACACCCGCCGCCTGCATGGCACGCCGCGCAGCCGGCACCGCGAGATCCACCGTGGTTTCACCCTGCGCGGCGATACGACGCTGGCGGATGCCGGTACGCTCCTGAATCCACTCGTTCGAGGTCTCGACCATTTTCTCAAGGTCGGCATTGGTCAGCACTTTTTCAGGCAGATGACTGCCGGTACCGACGATCCGTGAATATTTGAGCATTCCCTCTCCACGCGACCGATAGCCGCAAATCTTCGTGTTGCGCAGTCTGCGCTACGCTACGGCGCAGCCGGCGCGTCAGCCTCCAAAGCCTGCTGCACGTGCGTGACGAGCTCACGGCGCACCGCCGTCGCGGCGATGGCGATGGCGCGCGCGAGCGCCACTCGATCGGCACTGCCGTGACTTTTTACCACGACTTTTCGTAGGCCGACCATGACGGCGCCGTTGTAGCGGCGCGGATCGAGCGAGCCCGAGACGCGATTGAGCACGGGTCGCGATAAAATCGCCGCCAGTTTACTGGTCCAATTCGCGGTGAACTCGCTGCGCAGCCGCCCGCTGATGAGTCCCGCCACACCTTCCATGGTCTTGAGCGCCACATTGCCGGTGAAGCCATCGGTCACGACTACATCGACTTTGCCGGTGAAAATATCGCCGCCCTCGACGAAACCGACGTATTCGAAATCGCGATGTCGTTGGCTGTATGCCCAGGCGCGCAGCAATACATGCGCCTCCTGCACGAGATCGTGTCCCTTGCTCTCCTCGGCACCGATATTGAGCAAACCGACGAGCGGCCGCGGCATGTCATGCACATCGCGCGCCACGATCGCGCCCATAATGGCGAACTGCTCAAGTTGATGCGCCGTCGCGCGAACATTGGCGCCGAGATCAAGGATATGAGTGTAGCCTGCGGCATTCGGCACGGCCGACATGATCGGCGCGCGCTCGACCTCGGCGAGACACTTGAGTACGAAGTGCGCGATCGCCGTGAGCGCCCCGGTATTGCCCGCGCTGACCGCGGCATCGGCTCGCGCCTCGTGCACGAGGTCGATGGCCACCCGCATTGAAGAGTCTTGCTTGCGGCGGATCGCCTCGCGCGCCGAGTCGGTCATCAAAATAATTTCGCTTGCCGGTATGACTTGCAGCCGGCGACGCAGTGCACCGGCGGGTGCGGCCGCACTCAAAAGAGCGTCGATGATTACGGGCTGCCCAACCAGCTTGAGTTCAAGCAGCGGATCGTCTTGCAGCGCGCGAAGCGCCGCGGGCACACATTCCTTCACGCCCAGGTCGCCGCTCATGACATCGACCGCGATGACGGTCATTTAGTGTTTGCTCCCATCATCGGGAGCGAACGGGCCGATGGGCCCGCCATACGCAATCAGCCTGCGATTTCTTCGTCAGCCGGCTTCTCGATCACGCGCTTGCCACGATAGAAACCATCGGGCGTGATGCGGTGACGGAGGTGCGTTTCACCCGACTGCGGATCGACCGACAGGGCGGGCTTGGCAAGGCGATCGTGCGAGCGGTGCATGCCGCGCTTGGACGGCGTCTTGCGGCTCTTTTGAACTGGCATGTCGGACTCCTGCGAACTCGAATTCGAAAACCGGGCGGTTCACTCAACGACCGCGTTTGAGGAGCTCCCCCAGCCCCGCAAACGGTCTCTGCACAACTTGTTCTTCCTGCTGACGACCCGCGGCCTGCTCCTCGCTGGGTACACACTGCGTGTCGTCGTCGTGTCGCGGCACGAGCGGCACCGCGAGTAGCAGCTCTTCTTCGGCGAGGTCGCGCAAGGCGATTCGCCCTTCGGGCGCCAAGGTCGGCTCGATCCCCGGATCGAGCTCTTCGGCGCGCTCGGGATCCGTGACCAGCCAAACCTTCGACACATCGTCGACCGCTAGCCACACCGGCTGCAGGCAGCGCTGGCAGCGCAGCCCGAGCCTCGCCTGGACCGAAACTTCAGCCATCGGCTGTCCACGTTCGCGACTGAAGACAATGCGGCAATGAGCCGTGCCTTCAGTACCGGCGAGTGCCGGCACCAGACGGGGCAAGTCGACGAGCGGCAGGTCGATTTCCCGAACCTCCCCCGCGTCAGCCAAATGATCGACATCTACAGGTCGTGACCAGTCGGCCGGCATGGGGTGCGTATAATAGGGGGCACCTCCCCTCGAGTCAAAACGACTTGCTGGTAAGCCGTTGTTTTCTGTGGCTGAAAACCCCTCCGCTGCCCTGACCCGCCCGCTTTGGCTGGCCTCGAGCTCTCGTTACCGCCGCCAGCTCCTTGAGCGGCTCGGCATCCCCTTCGCCTGCCGCAGCCCCGATATTGATGAATCTCGACAGCAGGGCGAGCCGCCCGCACACCTCGCCGAACGACTCGCGCTTGCCAAAGCCAAGGCCATTGCGGCGAGCGAACTCGGCGCCCTGGTGATCGGCTCGGACCAAGTCTGCGCACTCGGCGACGAGTGCCTCGGCAAACCGGGCAGCGCCGCCGCGCAAGCCGCCATGCTGGCGCGCCTTTCCGGGCAGGTGGTCACCTTCCACACCGCCGTGACTATCGTCGGCATCGAGGCCGGACTCTGGAAGCAACACCGCGATGAGACGCGTTGTGTGTTCCGCACACTCAGCGAGCACGAAATTCTCGATTATGTCGAACGCGAGCCCGCCCACGACTGCGCCGGCGGTTTCAAAAGCGAGGGACTCGCGATTTCTTTGTTCGAGTGCATGGAGAGCACCGATCCGACGGCTCTCGTCGGGCTGCCGCTCATCTGGGTCGCGAATACCCTGCGCCCTTTCGCCGCCACATCGACGCGTTAGTGAGCGCATCGATCACCCGCGCAAGCTCGACGGGCAGCGGTGCATTGACGCTGAATTCGGTACCGCGATCGGGCCATACGAAAGACAAGCTCGAGGCATGCAAAAACATCCGCTCGAGGCCGAACTCGCGCATTTCTTTGTTAAAATCGGCCTCGCCATATTTGGGATCGCCGGCGACCGGATGTCCCGTATAAGCCGCATGCACGCGGATCTGGTGAGTACGCCCGGTGAGGGTGGAAACCTCGAGTAAAGAGGCGATGCGACCAAACGCCTGCACCGGTCGAAAATCACTAATCGAACTTTTGCCTGAGACGTGAACTTTGACCGTGCGCTCGCCGCCGACGCGCAGATCGGTACGTAGCGGCGCATCGATGCGCTTTTTGCCTAGCTGCCAGCTGCCTTTGACGAGTGCCAGGTAGCGTTTCTCGAAACTCTCGCCATCGCGCAACCCGGCATGCAGCATGCGCAGCACTGCGGGCCGACGGGCGACCAGCAGCACCCCGCTCGTATCGCGATCGAGCCGATGCACGAGCTCTAACGTATCGCCTTCATCGGGGCGGCCCGCGCGTAGCACCTCGATCACCCCGAAACTGCGCCCGCTACCACCATGCACGGCGAAGCCGGCGGGCTTGTTGATCACGAGCAGCCGCTCGTCCTCATAAATGATCGAGGCGGTGACGGTCGCGACCAGCGACGCCGGGACTCGCGAGCGCGGCGGGGTCGGCGCAGCGCCGCTTGCCCACTGAGCCGCGGCAGCCTCGAGCCGCACCGGCGGCAACCGCACTTCATCGCCTGCGGCCAGCCGGGTGTCTATGCCTGCCCGCTTTCGATTCACCCGTACCTCACCCTTGCGGATAATGCGAAATAACCGGTTCCGCGGTACTGCCGGATACTGGCGAGTGAGGAACTTGTCGAGGCGGCTGCCCGCGTCATCTTCACCAACCGTGACGTGACGCACAGCAGTTAACCCGGTTTGTTTCGTAACGTCTTGTTTTTTCATGGGCTTTGTCATATGATATGAAGGCTACGAGTGCGTCTGACCGTCCCTGGTTCGCCGCCCGCAGGCATTAGCGCGACGCCTGAAGCGGGCGCCGCATGTTAGTTGGTCCTCGGCAACGAGGCCATCGAATCCGGCCGACAGTCGCAGCGTCGTTCGACGCGCCTTCGGTTGCCAGTGACCAAGAAGACAGACGTAACGTGTTTCATTTCCTCGTCACTCTGTTCATGCACCACCTCGATGCATTGGTTCTGCCCGTGCGCCCGCGGTTTCCCGCCCGGCGCGTCGCGGTGTCCCAGCGGACGACCCCCGGAATACTGTCGCCCCCCATCAGGAGTTTAGGGGTCCATGAAAAGAATGTTGGTAAACGCGACGCAGCAGGAAGAGCTGCGCGTCGCGCTGGTTGAAGGACAAAAGCTTTACGACCTGTCGATCGAGCTTCCGTCTCGCGAACAAAAAAAGTCGAATATCTACAAGGGGCGTATCGCCCGCATCGAGCCCTCGCTCGAAGCCTGCTTCATCGATTACGGCGCTGAGCGCCACGGCTTTCTGCCGCTAAAGGAAATCTCGCGCGAGTATTTCCTCAAAAATCCCTCCGGCGGGCGTTTCAATATGCGCGAGATCCTGCAAGAGGAGCAGGACATCGTCGTGCAGGTCGAAAAGGAGGAGCGCGGCAACAAGGGCGCAGCGCTCACCTCCTATATCTCGCTCGCCGGTCGCTTCCTCGTGCTGATGCCCAACAACCCGCGTGCCGGGGGCGTCAGCCGCCGCATTGAGGGCGAGGAGCGCGACCAGATGAAGAGCATCATGGATGCACTCGTCATCCCGCAGGGCATGGGGGCGATCGTGCGTACGGCCGGGCTCGGCCGGGCCACCGAAGAGCTGCAGTGGGACCTCGACAATCTCAAGATACAGTGGGACGAGATCGTCAAGGCCGTGCTCTCGGGTCCCTCGCCTTTCCTCGTGTACCGCGAGAGCGATCCTGTCACCCGCGCCCTGCGCGATTATTTTTCGGATGATATCGGCGAAGTATTGGTCGATGAGCCGAACGCGCACACGATCGCGGCGGAATACATGCAGCGCTTCATGCCGGCTGAGGGCGGTCGGCGGCTGAAGATGTACACCGATGACATCCCGCTTTTCACCCGCTACCAAATCGAAAGTCAAATTGAGTCGGCCTATGCGCACAAGGTGCAACTGCCCTCGGGTGGCTCGATTGTCATCGACTACACCGAGGCGCTGGTCTCGATCGACATCAACTCGGCGCGCGCCACGCGCGGCGGCGACATCGAAACCACGGCCACCAACACCAATGTCGAAGCAGCCGACGAAATCGCCCGCCAACTGCGTATCCGCGATATCGGTGGTCTGATCGTCATCGATTTCATTGATATGGAAGAGCCGCGCAATCAGCGCATCGTCGAAGATAGGCTGCGTGAAGCCATGAAGATGGATCGCGCGCGGATACAGATCGGCCGGCTGTCACGCTTCGGCTTGCTCGAAATGTCGCGGCAGCGCCTGCGACCCTCGCTCAGCGACTCGAGTCACGAAGTTTGTCCGCGCTGTCAGGGAATCGGCAGTATCCGTACCGTCGAGTCGATGGCGCTTGCGATCCTGCGCCTCATCGGCGAGGAGACGCGGAAAGATCGCACCTCTAAGGTCATCGCTGAAGTGCCGGTCGAGGTTGCGACCTATCTCATTAACGAAAAGCGCGAGTGGTTGCGCACGCTCGAAGATAAGAGCGATGTCGAATTGTTGATCGTGCCCAATCTCAACATCGACACGCCCGAATATTCCATCCGCCGCGTTCGCGACGATGAGATGGAAGCCCCCGAATTCAAGCGCGTGTCGTACCAGTTACCGACACCCGCCAAGGTGCCGAATGCGACCACCACCCGGGAAAAACAGGCGGCACAGGAACCTGCTGCCGTCGCCACGTTCCTGCCAACGACGCCCGCACCTATTGTCGCTCACGCCCCCGCGCCAGCGGCCGCAGCCGCGCCCCCGGTCACGATCAGCGTGCCCGCTGGTCCGCAACTTGGAATCTTTGTACGCCTCTGGCGCTGGCTCTTCGGGGCGCCGCAGGCTGAGCGCGCGGTCGAACGTGATGAGCGCGGTAAGCGTAGTGACCGCGGCGATCGACGTGGACGCCATCGCGACCGTAACGGACGCAGCCGTGATCGTGATCGCGAGCAACGCGATTCGCGCGGCGAACGTGGTGACCGTGGCGAGCGCAGCGAGCGCGGCGGCCGCGATCGGGGCGATCGTAACCTTGACCGCAGCAAGGGCACGGAGCCCAAAGCGGCCGAGTCTGCGAAGCCGCCCGAAACCAAGCCCGCAGCGCCACCGACTGAAAAGCGCGGCGATCGGCAAGGTGAGCGCCCGCGGCGCGGACGCGACGACTCGCGTCAACGTGACCGAGACCGCAGAGACGCGCGTAATCAAGACGCGCAGAGCGTCGCCGCCGCAGACTCGGCGCCCGTCGCCATGTCCAGTGACGGCGCAGCATTGATTGCGACAGCCGACTCGATAAGCGCAGAGATCACCGCGGCCTCAGAATCGAATGCCGGTGACACCCTGCTCGAAGCCGCAGGCGCCGAGGGCGCAGCGGCCGCGGGTCCGCTGGGGCCGCGCGAGGGTGGCAGCCGACGCGGTCGACGTCGCGGTCGGCGCGGTCGGCGCGGTGGCGGTCCTCGCAATTTTGCCGCGGGTGCCGCGATGAACGCCGGCGAAGGCCAGACAGACAACCAAGACGGCGGTATCGATAGTTTCTTTAATGAGGGTCGCGACGAACCCGATGACCTAGCCGTCGATATAGCGGAGGCCACGACGACCACCGAGTTGACGAACGATGCGAGTCGCGCGGCGGATGCCAATCTGCCGCCGCCGCCCGTCACGGGACAAATCAGCTGGACCGGCCTGGCGACGCCGGAGACTGCGATCGCAGAGACGGCCCCCGCCGAAACGCCAGCCGCCGCTGAAACCCCAGTCGACACCGAGAAAAAAGTGGTCTGGTCTTCGACCCCAACCAAGGGGTATTCGAGCTTCGGTAGCGGCACGCGCCGCGACGATTACTAATGCGGCAAGGCGCTCAATAACGGCCGGGGTCTTGTCCCAACGCGAGCGATGCGCGGGCAAGATCCTCGGCCGTATTCACATCAGGGCCCGGGCGACAGCTCGCCTCACCCACCTGAATCACCATGCCGTGCGCGAGTGCGCGCAGCTGTTCGAGCTTCTCGATTTGCTCGAGCGGCGTCGGCGGTAGTGCCGCCAAACGACGCAGCGCGCCAACTCGATAGGCATAGATGCCGAGATGCCGACGCGCAACGGCCTGCAACTCACCGCCCGCCGGATCGATCTGATCACGAAACCACGGAATCGGCGCACGACTGAAATAGAGCGCTCGCCCGTCGAGGTCAGCGACCACCTTTACGGCGTTCGGATCAAAGTATTCGTCGCGATCGATAACGGGGGTCGCGAGGGTTGCAATGTCGGCTCCGGCGCAATCAATCAGCAGCATCGCCACTTGCTGGATGAGCTTGCGCGGCATCGCCGGCTCGTCGCCCTGCAAATTGACGATCACATCACCGTCGGCCCAACCACGGCGCACCGCGACCTCAGCAATGCGGTCGGTACCGCTCGTATGTTCGGGTGCGGTCATCTCGACCTGCGCACCGAAGGCGGCGGCGACGATGCGAATCCGCTCATCGTCAGTGGCGATCACCACCTCGCGTACCGTGCATTCCAGCGCCCGATCGTGAACCCAGGCGAGCATGGGACGACCCGCAATCGGCAGCAGCGGTTTGCCGGGGAGCCGGGTCGAACCATATCGAGCGGGAATGACGATACGAAACATGGCGAGATCAGCGGGCAAGTAAGGGGTCGTCACTGGACAAGACCCGCGCTTCTTCCTCCAGCATCACCGGGATATCATCTTTGATGGGAAACGCGAGCCGATCGGCCCTGCACACGAGTGCCGCTGCCTCGCGCTGCAGCACCAAGGGTCCCTTGCAGATCGGGCAGGCCAGAATATCGAGCAGTCGATGATCCATGATCAGTGTGACCCCTGCAGCCTTTGACTCGTTCAGAGCCGCCGCGAGAAACAAAGTTTCTCGATCGCAGTCACGAGGCTCGCCGCGCCACCGGGCGAGAAACGCGCGACCACCGGGACCTCCCAGCAGCGCGCATCGGCGAAGCTGCGGCATTTTACGGCATCTTTGCTGGTCATCAGAATGGCGCGGGTGTCGCCGAAGTCTAGATCGCCCATGGCGAATGTGTGGTGATCGACAAAAGCGTGCTCGATCACCTCCAGCCCCGCCGCGCGCAGCATACCAAAGAAACGAGCGGGGTGGCCGATTCCGGCAACCGCATGTACCGGCTCAGCGCGCAGGCTCTCAAGACTGCACCAACGCAGCGGATCGACAATGCCGCGCAAAGCCTCGGGCACCAGCATCATCGATAACCTACCTTGACGACCGCGCCACGGGCTACCTGTCGTATCGCCATCAACTACACCGTTAACCACCACCCAATCGACCGACTCGAGACGCGATACGTCCTCGCGTAGTGGACCCGCCGGTAGCAGCCGACCGTTACCTAGACCGCGTGCCGCATCGATGACTACGACCTCGAGATCGCGGGCGAGCGCGTAGTGCTGCAGACCGTCGTCACAAAGAATCAGATCCACACCGAGCGCTTCGAGCGCACGCGCGCCCGTCGTACGATCGGGTGACGTCATCACTTCGACACCGGTTGCGATCGCCAGCATCAAAGGTTCATCGCCCACTGCGCCGGGGTCGGCATCGCGCGTCACCCGTATCGGCTCGGGCACACGCGCTCCATGACCGCGCGTGAGAATACCTGGCCGCAGACCGCGACTTTTGAGCGCGCTGGCGAGCGCGGCCACCAGTGGACTTTTGCCGGTGCCGCCGACGCTGAGATTGCCGATCACGACCACGGGAATTCGTGCGCGATAAGCGCCGATCATGCCCGATCGATAGAGTGCGCGGCGCACTCTGGCGACTAAGGTAAACATCGCGCTCAAGGGCGCAAGCAGCGCCGCACCCGGTTGACCGCGGTACCACACGCCTTGCAACCAAGCTTCAATCCTTGTCGTCATCGGACTTGGCAGTCATCAGACCGCGAACTGCAAGCGGTGCAGCTGCGCGTAGGGTCCGTCGCGCTGAATGAGTTCGGCGTGCCGCCCGCTTTCGACCACCCGCCCCTCGTGCAGCACCACGATGAGATCGGCCTGCTCGATGGTCGAGAGTCGATGCGCGATGACGAGTGTGGTACGGCCGCGCTGCAGCGTGGCGAGTGCCGCCTGGATACAGCGCTCCGACTCATTATCGAGTGCGCTCGTGGCCTCATCGAGCACCAGAATGGGCGCATCTTTGAGCAGCGCCCGAGCGATCGACACTCGCTGCCGTTGCCCACCGGAGAGCTGCGAGCCGCGCTCCCCTACGGCCGTGTCGAGACCCTGCGGCAGCTCGGCCGCGAAGTCGAGCACATAAGCGGCGCGCGCGGCGTCCTCGACGGCCGCAGTCGTAGCGTCAGTAATATTGAAAGCGATGTTGCGGCGGATGCTATCGTCGAACAGCATCACCTCCTGACTGACCACGCTCACCTGCCGTCGCAAATCATCGCGTCGATACTCGCGCAGATCGACGCCGTCGAGCCGCACGCTGCCGCTGT
>Ga0208048_1001354_pt1 | contig 12706 bp, 7 predicted proteins | sample Malawi_45m_30L_FD_184163 | JGI IMG/M metagenome (GOLD analysis project Ga0208048, IMG submission 184163) | Freshwater microbial communities from Lake Malawi, Central Region, Malawi to study Microbial Dark Matter (Phase II) - Malawi_45m_30L... | ecosystem: Environmental > Aquatic > Freshwater >...
TCCGGGTATCTGCCTTCTACCAGCTTGCTCACCACTTCGATGCCGCCAAACTTCATGCGCAGCCGGCTCTGAAAGATCTCGAGCCGGATGAGATCCTCGCTATCGGACAGCAGCCTCAACAACTCGTTGACAGTGCGCCGGGGAACAATGAGGTCGTACCGTGGGAGTTCGTGATCGGTCTGCAGTTCGAAGCACGCAAGACGGTGCCCATCGGTGGCTACTGCCCTGAGCAAGGTGCCTTCCGCAACCACGAGCATTCCGTTGAGATAGTACCGCACATCCTGCTCTGCCATCGCAAAGTGAACCATCGAAAGCAATTGTCGGAACGAGCGCTGAGAAATCGAAAGTTCGGCGTCACAGGACTCGTGCAACAGGAGTTCAGGAAACTCGTCTGCGGGCATGGTCTGCAAGGTAATCCTGCTGCGCCCGGCCTGAATCGATGCACGCGTACCCTGCACGCTGAGAGAAACTTCAAGCAGGTCGGGCAGGGAGCGAAGAACATCGATCAGCTTGCGTGCCGAGACTGTGATCGCGGCATCGTCGGATTGATCCGAAAGTGCGGCTTGTGTGGTGATTTGCAACTCGGTATCGGTGGCCACGAAGTGAACGTTCTCGCCAGCCTTGCGGATGAGGATGTTGGCGAGAATCGGCATGGTGCTTTTCTTGTCGGTGAGGCCTGCAACGATCTGCAGCGGCCGCAGCAGTGCGTCGCGTGACGCCTTTATCAAGGCCATGGATGTCTCCAGAAACTTTGCGCAAGAGGATTGGTGAACGAATCTGTATTCTTGAAACTGTTGCTGTTGTTGTGCCAGGGGCGGATCTGTGGATAGGCGATGGAAATGCCGCTCGCAGCAGGGATTTCCTCGCGGTACAAAGGGTGGACACCTGGGGGATGAGAGTGGATTCGGGTTGAACAAGACGCCCCCGTCGAGCATTGGAGTGCGGGTTCACCGCGCATCGCGCCCGGGCTGCGGTGGCTTGTCCACAGCTTGGTCAGGGGGTCATGCACGGGAGCTCAACAGTTTTCAGCTCCGCAGGGTTTGCTCAAGCACCTTGAGTGCATGGTTGAGTTCGGTTTCGTGCATGCGCCGCGCGGAAATTCTCCGGACCGCATGCAACACGGTGGTGTGGTCACGTCCGCCGAACAGTTCGCCAATCTCGGGCAGAGACTTCTGCGTGAGTTCCTTGGCCATGTACATGGCAACCTGGCGCGCAAGTGCAATATGCGCGGGCCGGCGCTTGGAGTACATGTCAGCAATCTTGAGCTTGTAATAATCGGCCACAGTTTTCTGGATGGTCTCGACCGAGATTGCGGGACGGTTGAGGTCGAGCAGATCCTGGAGTGCCTCCTTGGCAAGTTCGAGACAGATCGGTACGCAGCGAAAGCTCGAGGCGGCTACGAGCCGATTGAGCGCGCCCTCGAGTTCGCGAACGTTGCTGCGCAAATTCTTGGCCACGAAAAACGCCACGTCGTCGGGCAGGTGCACCTTACGCAGTTCGGCCTTGCGGTGCAGGATGGCAGTACGGGTTTCGAGATCGGGGGGTTCGATCGCAACGATGAGTCCGCTGTCAAAACGCGATACCAGACGCTCCTCAACGCCGCTCATCTCCTTTGGGTATGTATCGCAGGTGAGGATAATCTGCTTGCGTGCCGCAAAGAGGGCCTCGAAGAGATAGAAGAATTCCTCCTGCGTTCGGGGTTTGTTTGACAGAAACTGGATATCATCAATCAGAAAAAGATCGAGCTTCTGGTATTGCGCGCGCATCTCCTCGGAATTCTTTCGTTGAATGGACCGAACCATTTCATCAAAGAATTCCTGTGCGTGGATGTAGCGAACGCGCACTTTCGCTCGATGGGCAGCGCGGTCGCCGGCATTCTCGCGCAGCGCGTTTCCGACCGCGTGCATCAGATGGGTTTTTCCGAGTCCTACGCCGCCGTAGATGAAGAGAGGGTTGTATTCGAGTCCTGGTCGCTGGCTCACCTGCAAGGCGGCGGCGCGCGCCATCTGATTCGACTTGCCGGTGACGAAGTTTTCAAAGCTAAGTTCACGGTTGAGCTTCGTGGAATGGGCCCACTCGTCAGGCAGATGGGTGTGGATCGCGGGTCTGGTTTCGCCGGAGCGCCCGATCTCGGGATGCTGCGATGCGGACCTGGGTTGTCGTGCAGCGCTGGGGGAGGCCTTGTTGTTCTCCACGACGACGAACCTGTTGGCCTGAACGCCCTCCTGAGGGCTTGGGGTGGCACTTGCCGGAGAGCTGCCAGCGTCATCGCGGCTCGACGGCGCCGTGTCGCCTGGGTCGCCTGGGTCGTGGGGACAAGGTGGATGCAGGCGAGGATCCTCGGTTTCGTCGGAGTTCGACGCCTGGGCGGCCGAAGCAGTGGCCTGAGAACAGACCTCGAATTGCAATTTGAGGGAGGCGGTGCCGCTGGAATCGTTTCGCAGCATCGACTCAAGCCTCTGTCCCCACTGCTGGCGCACCCAGTTGAGCTTGAAGGCGTTGGGGCAACCGATACGGACGGTTCCGCTTGTAGCCTCGCAGCCAAGAAAGACGAGCGGTCGGATCCAGGTGCGAAAGAGCTGCGGCGAAATTTCGCGTTCCAGCTGTTCAATGCACTGCTGCCACTGCTCAAGCACACAAGACTCCGGTCGGGAACACGCTGCCAGACGCGGGGAACTCAGCCCGTCGGATCAGAGAGCAGCTGGTACGCATCGCTGGTAGTTTAGCTTCTCGCCAAGCGGTCTTCAGGTCCACTGGTCAGCCGCGCGGCGGTATCGGGCAGGTACCGGAGGTGGCAAAAAGGGCCCTCCCACCTCGTGTGAACATGCACCGGAGCCGGGCGAGGCATGCGGTGTCAAGTGCAACGAACCAGGCGCAAACGGATACCAGGTCTGAAACAGGCATCGGAGGCAGTGGTGCACGAGGAAGGCCTGAGGAGGAGATAGTGCGGCAGAACAGAGTGGCTCAGCGTTTGACACCGCATGGCTTTGTTGCTGTAATTGAAGGCTTTTGATGACCCGGGCCCTCCACCATGAAACGCACCTTCCAACCGTCTGTCACCAAGCGCAAGCGCACTCACGGCTTTCTGGTGAGGATGAAGACCCGCGGGGGCCGCGCTGTGATCCGCGCCCGGCGAGCCAAAGGACGCAAGCGCCTGGCGGTCTGAGCCGTCTATTGCAGTTTGCCGCAGCAAGCGTGCCCCGCAGAAAGCAATCCTCCGGAGCAACGCTCCGGCTCCTCGCCCGACACGCCCCTTTTGCGCTTTTTGCGCTAAGTGCTGCCGGGGCAGCGAAGCCAGGTCCCGGCACGGAGGCGCAGAACCGCATTGTGTTGGGGCTGCCGAAGAAGCTCCTCCGTCGTGCGGTCGACCGCAACAGGATCAGGCGTCTTGCAAGAGAGAGCTTCGGGGCTTTTGTGCGCAACGGGCGCATCGAGCCGTCCCTCGGCCCGGTGGTCTGGCTTGCCCGACTTGAACGTTCGCCGCAGCTCGCATCCTTCGAGGCCTTGAGTTTGCGACCTCGGAAACGGCATTACAGACAGGCCTTCGATGCGCTCCTCGAGCAGGCACGCCAGAGGCTTGGTCGCGGCAGAATCGGCAAGGAGTGCGCGTAGTGTCTGGCTTGGGCAGGTCCGATGCGGTCGAGCCTGCGGAGGGGTCAACCGGTTGGCCGGTAGCAGCTGCGGTTGGTCTCATCCGGGCCTATGAGTACACCGTCCGTCCGGTCCTCGGGCCCTCTTGCCGCTTTGTGCCAAGTTGTTCGGAGTACGCGCGTGAGGCGTTTCGCGCACACGGGTTCGGCAGGGGGTTGTGGCTCGGGGTGCAGCGCCTGTGCCGTTGCCATCCGTTCCATCAAGGTGGGCTCGACGAAGTGCCTCCAAAGCCCCCGCGAAAGGCCTAGCGATGCAGAATCAGATACAACGAACGATTCTTTGGGTGATTTTCTTCTCGTCGATCTTCTTTCTCTGGGATGCCTGGCAACGCGACCAGGGGCAACCAGGTTTTTTCGCTCCGGTGAACGAAAGGCCTGCAGACAAGGCAACGGGCCAGGGCAGTGTACCGCCCGAAGCTCCAAGCCGGACCGCAGCCGATCCGGCGGCATCCGGAAACGCAGAGCGCGCAGTCGTGCAGGACCCGAGTGTTCCGGCGGCCAAGGCGGCATCGACTTCCGAGAGCAGGCTGCCCGCAGGTGGCGCAAGCGTTCCCGGCACGGCCACGCAGGATCGGGGTTCCGACAGGGCCTCGACGGACCCCGTCGCAGGATTGGCGGAATCAGGACTCAAACCTGCTGCAGCGCAACCGTCTGTCTGGGTGCTGCAAAGCGATACGCTGAAGATGTCGATCCATCCGGAAGGAGGACAGGTGGTCCGCGCCGAACTCCTCAAGCAGCGCGAGATTGCCGACACCGCGAAGAATGTGGTGCTGATGGAGCAGCGCGGCGATCGCCAGTATCTTGCGCAGTCGGGCTGGATCGCAGCAGGGAAGGCAGCCGGGTTTCCAACCCACAAGACACCCTTCGCGGTGCGCAGTCAGACGGAGCGCGAACTGGTGATCGAGGCCGTCGCTGGCGGCCTGCGGGTGCGGCGAAGCTACCGTATCGAGCCCGGTCAGTATGCGGTGCAGGTTGAAGACGAAGTGAGCAACCTGGGCGCCGCAGCGATCGAGCCGATCGTCTACCGACAACTCCTGCGCGACGGCAAGGCGCCCGAGGGAGAGTCGCAGTTCTACGCCACCTACACCGGTCCTGTGGTTTACACCGAGCAGGGCAAGTTCCAGAAAGTGGACTTTGCTTCGATCGACAAGGCGAAGACCGACCATGTCAAGCAGTCAAGCGACGGCTGGCTCGGGGTGATCCAGCACCATTTCATTGCGGCTTGGGTACCGGAGCAGCAACGCTCCCGGGAGTACTTCACCCGGCGGGTCGAGGGCAACCCGGTGCTCTACAGCGTGGGCGCAATGGAGTCCGTCGGCGAGGTTGCCCCGGGATCAACGGTAACGACCAAGGCAAAGCTTCTGATCGGCCCGCAGGATCAGCGTATGCTCGCGGCGATTGCGCCGGGGCTGGATCTTGCGGTGGACTACGGCTGGCTCTCGATGTTTGCCATCCCGATTTTCTGGTTGCTCGAAAATCTGCACAGCGTGAGCGGCAACTGGGGCGTTGCGATCATCCTGCTCACGATCATCATCAAGACACTCTTTTTTCCGCTGCAATCGGCCAGCTACAAGTCGATGGCCCGCATGAAGGCGGTTACGCCCCGGATGATGGCGATCCGGGAGCGCCACGCCAACGACAGGGTACGGATGAATCAGGCGATGATGGAACTCTATAAGGAAGAGAAGATCAATCCGCTTGGAGGATGCCTTCCGATCGTTGTGCAGATTCCTGTGTTCATTGCGCTCTACTGGGTGTTGCTCGCTTCGAGCGAGATGCGATTTGCACCCTTCCTCTACCTCGACAACCTCGCAGCACCCGATGCACTTTTTGGCACCTACTTCACGGTACCGGTTGGACTGATGCCGATCCTGATGGCGATCACAATGTTCATCCAGACGAAACTCAACCCCACACCGCCCGATCCGGTGCAGGCCAAGCTGATGACGATCATGCCGATCGTGTTCTCGGTGATGTTCTTCTTCTTTCCCTCCGGTCTGGTCCTGTACTGGTTGGTCAACAACATCTACTCGATTGCACAGCAATGGGTGATCACGCGGCGGATCGAGGCGCAAAGCGCCAAGGAGAGGCGCTCCTGAGGTGCTCAGGTTTTTTACCAAGCGCCGCGAGACCCGCTTGAGTACGCCGGTTCTGCCTGCGGCCATCAGCGACCTCGGCTTTGTGGCCTTTGTCTGGGGAGATGAGCGCGATCCGATGGGGTGGGCACGACCAGAGTGCGCAGAGGCGATGCTCGCGGCCGGCATCCTCAGGCCTCCGACGGGGCCCTTTGAACCCTACCGCATGGAGACACGACTCGTGGACGATGTTCCGACTGGCCTGCGACTTCAGGATCTGGCGCTGCACTGGCATCGCACTGGCCTGCTTCCCGCGTGGCGCAACGAGACTTTCGATGTTTATTCGCCGGGCCATCCACACCCGCGTTTTGCGCTCGAGCGCGTGGCCGCGCGTCATCTGGGTCTCTGGACCGAGGCGGTACACCTGAACGTGGTTCGACGCGATGGATCGGCAATGTGGCTTGCGCGCCGCGCAGCCCACAAGGATACCGACGCCGGGATGCTCGACAATCTGGTTGCAGGTGGTGTAGCCCAGGGTGAGAGCCCGTGGCAAACGCTCGGCAGGGAGAGTTGGGAAGAGGCCGGTATCCGCTTTGGTGGTTGCGAAGAATCCGGTCATGCGGATGGTGGGCCAGGCGCACCGATCGGTCCGCGCGGCATCCTTGAGCGGAATCGTTCCCCCCACGACGTATCCGGCAAGCGATCCATGGTCCGACCCGGTTTTCAGCCCCGAGCCTTGCGAGTGGTGCAGATTCTGGCGCTGGAGGGAACCCCGAGGCAGCGCTACTTGCGGCGCGAGCGGCTCTATGCCTTCGAACTCGAGGTCGACGAGGCGTTTAGCCCTGTGAACAACGACGGCGAGGTAAGCGAGCACTTGCTGGTCAGTCGCAAGGAACTTGATGCGGCGATTGCGCAGGGCCTGCTTACCAAGGACGCGGCGTGCGTGGCTGCGCTCTGGCGCGCAAAAGAGCACGGAGGCCTGCAGATGATGTCTGGCACCTGAAATGCGAGGAGCCTGAGACGCCGGGAGCACGGAGGTTGTCGTCGGGCTTAATCGAGAAGCCCATTGGCTGGCCTGCACTGAAGACTTTCCTGTCTGCATGGAGACCCTTCTTGTCCATCGCTGAAGACTTCTCTGGTGGTGTGGAGGCCCTCGATCCGATCGTTGCCCTCGCAACCCCGCCCGGGAGGGGCGGGCTGGCCGTGGTGCGGGTTTCGGGCGCTGCGCTTGTGGAGTGGCTGCCAGCAGCGCTGGGCTGGCGGGGCGCGCCACCCCTCAAGGGTCTTCGGCGCATCTTCGATGATCGCGGCGACCTGATCGATCAGGTGCTGGTGTTGAGTTTCGCCGGACCGCGTTCGTTCAGCGGAGAAGACACTGTCGAGTTGCAATGTCACGGATCACCGGTGGTTGTGGAGGCCATCATCGCCCGGTTGCTGCAGTTGGGACGCACCCGCGGCCTTCGGCTCGCCGGGCCCGGGGAGTTCTCGCAGCGGGCGTTTCTGAACGGACGCATCGATCTCGCACAGGCCGAGGCACTGGCCGACCTGATTGCCGCCGAAACCGCGCTTCAGGCGCGCGCTGCGGCACGTGCGATGGAGGGCGACCTGTCTGCGCGGGTCCAAAGGCTGCTCGATCACGTCCAGCATTTGCGCCTGCTGGTTGAGGCAGCGCTCGACTTCCCTGAGGAGCCCGTGGAAAGTCTTGCGAACTGGGGCGTTGACGAAGCGCTTGCGGCGTGTGCGGCAGACCTGAAGGGGGAACTGCCGGTTTTCAGGCAGGGCGCGAGGCTGCAGCAGGGTTTGAGGGTTGCCCTGATCGGGCCGCCCAACGTAGGCAAGAGCAGCTTGCTGAATGCGCTGGCCGGCAAGGACCTTGCGATTGTCGACGCCGAGCCAGGTACGACGCGCGACCGGATCGAGCAAACGATCGATCTGCTCGGTTACCGGATCGTTCTCACCGACACTGCCGGAATCCGGCCCGTACTGGAGGCCGGGCGGATCGAGGCGCTGGGGATCGAGCGCAGTTGGCAGGCCGCGGCCCAGGCAGACCTCGTCTTGCTGATGACGAGCGCAGAAAGTGCGCTCTTGTGGTCGATCGACGCGATGGAGCAGTGGCCCGAGCGGTTTCACGCCGATGCTCTGAGTTGGCTTCGCGCACATGCGCCCAGCGGTATCCCCGACGGCGGGTTCCAGCGCGTTTGCATCGTGGTCAACAAGATCGACCTGCTTGCCTTGGAGCATCAGCAAAGTCTGCTTGGGATGCTGGCCAGGCTTGCGCCCGGACCTGCTCAACTCGGTGCACCCCACGCAGACTCCCTCGGGCGCATCGAGGGATCGCCCCCGGCCGCAAGCGCCGGGCTGGTTCTCTCCAAAGCCCCATTGGTGGTCTGTTCAACCAGGGCCTCTCCGACTGCGGAAAAGAAGCCCTGCGGCGATCCCGACATAGGAATCGACCAATTGATCGGCCGTCTCGGGTCAATCTTAGGCTTGCAAACCGGTCGTCCCGATCCGGTCCTTGCCCGCGCCCGACATGTCGATGCACTCGAGCGAGCCCTCGCGCACCTTGAAACCGCTGCCGAGCGCTGGAAAAGCGCCGCCCCCCAGGCTGACCTGATGGCGGAAGAACTTCGCCTGGCGCAGCGATGCCTTGGCGAGATCCTCGGAGCCTGGTCTAACGAGGAGCTGCTGGGCGAAATCTTCAGCCGATTCTGCATCGGGAAGTAGGTGGGGGTCCGGAGGGTTCCGGGATTTGAAGATAAACCATTGAATGATCTAGGTGTATCTTCAAGAGCGTACCGCTGGCTTCTAGCAGGAGCCGAACGATTTCGTGTGCACGTATGGGTACACATCCGGCGAATCATCGCGAATCGCGGTCATGTCTACACGGAAGCCCGCCCATACCGCTCACCGACGCCGCCATCCGCTCCCTCAAGCCCGAGCCCAAGCGCTACAGCCCGCGCCGACGAGCGCGGCCTGGTAATCGACGTGTTCCCCACCGGCGGCATGCTCTGGCACTACCGCTACCGGGTGAACGGCAAGCCCGAGCGCGTGACGCTGGGGCGGAAGTTGTTCCACCAATACGGTGTAGATGCGACTCGAGGCCAACCTGGCCGCACGAAGACCCGCGATTTGTACAGCGCAGCGAACCTCCGGATAACCGATTGCCAGCCTATACGTCTGAAGCGGAAGGAAGGGTAACGCGGACAAAGTCGTCGGTAGCCTCGAACAGCGCATCCCGGCCCGCGACGTCACGCGTCAGCGGCACTATCTTCCTCCGCACGCCCATGCCACGCTGCTCGACGTAGCCATAGTCGCGCATCATTTCCATGATGACCGGGTTGCGTGCGGAGCGTTGCCCTGCCAGCATCTTCTCGATAGACATCGAGTTTTGTAGCGCTCCCGGGCTAGTGACTTCCAGACGGTCCGCGTAGTTAACGATCTCCACTTCCACCGGGCGCGTCCAGTCGCGGTGAACCAACGCGTTTAACACGGCCTCACGCACGGCTTCAGCGGAAAAGCGCAGTCCAATGTGACGCCTCAATCCATCCTGCAAGGCATCCGTGTGAACGTCGACGAATGGCCTCATGCGGCTGAAAAGGCGTTCGATCAGCCCGTCGTCAACGGACGGCTGGCGGTGATCTCCGTTCCACAGTGCGACCAGCGGGCCATCGATCACGCTGTCGTCCTGTGCCTGGTAGCTCATGTCGATTCCACTGAATGACATCCACCGTACCCCGGCGTGTCGCATCTTCTGGCGCGGGCTGTGACCGAAGAGCACCAGCCCGGCGATCGAGCAGACGGGTTGTCCGTCGTCACGCGCCACCATGAGGCCCAGCCCGAGGAGGCGCTGATACAACGCGCCGTCATCAGCTGGCGCTGCGGAATCTCCCACCACACGCAAGAGATAGTCCTCGAGGCGGGCGCGGTCCAGGTCATTCAGCGCTGTACCTGACACTGGCAACAGCTCGGCATGAAGCATCCCGCCACTCTCAAACAGCCTTGCGAGTTGCTCTCGTGTCGCTCGGCGAGACGTGCTGCCTACGCGCACGTAGACTTCTTCCCGGTCGTTGTGCCGAACCGCATAGGGCTTTGTACTGCCTTCGGTGAGCGTGAGCACTGCGACTCGCTTGCCATCGTCCAGGGTCACGACTTCGAAGTACGGCAGGATCATCGGGTGCACATACCGACCAAAGATGGTGTCCATCACCCAGTGCTCCAGATCGTTCCGCTGGATGCCGCTGATGCTGCCGTCGTCCTCCACGCCCAGCAGGACCTTTCCACCCTTCAGGTTGGCGAGGGCAGCAATCTCCCTGGCCAGCTGTTCGGGACGCAGGTCATCCCGCTTGAATTCGACACCGGAGTTCTCGCCGTTTGCGATCAACTGCAGCAGGTCACTCTTGAGCATAGCCACTCCACCACTCCAAGCGCGTGTTCGCGCTGAGATCAGAATTCATACTTCGCCTTGCGCTGCATGAACGCATTGCGTCCACCTTCGAGGATCGTGGCGACACTGTCTCGAATTGCCGGAACGTCGATCGAGCCCTGGGCATCCGCTGCGAGGCTGCCATGCGCATCCGTTGCAGTGAACACGCCGATCCACTCGGCGTCTCCGAACACAGGAATGTTGGCGTTGTGCGTAGCGAAGATGAATTGGCGCTGCGTCTTGGCCCTGCGAAGCTCAGGCACGATGCGATCGGCGATGAAGGCGTTGTCGAGGTTGTCTTCGGGCTGGTCCATCACCAGCGGGTCGCGGTTGTCCAACAGCAGCAGGTGAAGGATAGCGGTGCACTGTTGCCCCGTGGATAGCCGCTCCAGTGGCTTGAACACGGGGGGAGCATCCCCCGGCGTCACATTGAGCTCAATGTTGACCCGGTGCTCCAGCTCCAATGACTCGAGTGCCATCACCTTGGATCGCGGCAACCTGCTCAGCGCTTCGGCCACGACGGGCGTCAGACCCCAGTCAACGGTCAGACCTGCCTTGCCTTCCCGGATGCTTTTCGCCAGTTCGATCGTCGACATGGAGGCTGCTTCGTCGATCCAAGCCAGGCGACGTTCTCCAACCCCCTCCAGTTCGCACTTCAGCAGGAAGTCCTTGAGCAGGCGACGGTCGCCTTCTGGCTGGATCTCGACGCGCAGGCGACCTTCGAGCCGGCGGTTCAGCTTCTTTGCGGCGGACAGCAGAGCCTGAAGCCGCACGTGTCGCCGATCGGACAGCTCGGCCAGGAGATTCCTTCGCTCCTGCTGCAGACTGTCGCTGAGCTGCTTGAACGTTGCCATTCTCGACTGCTGCGGACGGATGCGCTCGATCTCCCGTTGCAGCTTCTGGTACTCCACGCCGATCTGCTGACCGGTGCGCCCCGCCGCTGAAGGCAGGCTGCGCAGAGCGCTATCAATCTCGGCCTGCGCTGCCGCCTGCGCCGCCTTCCACGCTTGGCGGGCGCCTTGCATGTCGGCCGTGCCCTGGTTGAGCAGCCCTTGTCCCTGGGCGATCAAGGCAGACATGGACTGGCGGAGTTGCTCGAGCACTTTGCGCATCACCATAAGCTGTGCAGCGTTGGGCAGCCCTTCCAGGGCCTTGTCGCCGATGAAGGTGGTGTCGGGCAGCGCGTCCTGAAGGGTGGCCAGCGCGGACTTCAGCCCCTCTAGTTCTTCTTGAGCACGGACATTGATCTGGCGCTCGCGTTCGAGCAGCGGAACGCGCGCGAGCTTGTCCTTCAGGCCCGGCGCCTCGTGACTTTGCAATTGCTCCTGCAGTTTCGGCAGCCGGTTCACCTGTTCGTGCAGCGTGTCGACATCGTCGAAGGCCTTGGAGAGCTTGTCGGCGTTCTCTCGCAGCCGCCTCTGCACTTGGTCCAGTTGAGTCTTGCCGTCCTGGTCTTGCGGCAGGAACTTCTCCATCAGCCGCAAGCGGCTCCCTTCGCCCTGGGCCAGTTCGTAGATTTCGTTCTGGCCGTAGATGTCCAGGTCGGGCAGCAGGTCGCGTGGCAATAGCGTGGAGACTTGGCCCTCTGCATCGCGTACGATCGGGGCTTCGCCAACCTTGCGGGCAACTGTGTAGCGCTTGCCATGCTGTGCGAACGAGGTGAGTTGCACCTCTACCCGGCCCAAGTCTTTGCCCAGGTTTTCCTTGATGATCTCGTTGTGTTGCTTGCGGGCGTGGATGCCTTTGGGCAGAACGTCCAACGCAAACCGAAGGCATTCGATCAAGGTGGACTTGCCTGTCCCGCGCCCGCCGATCACCGTGTCCAGGTGGCCGGACAGTACCGCTTCCATGCCGTCGAGGTAGCCCCCGCTGACCTTGACGCTGTGGATCGCGCCGGGCTTGCCTTCGGGTTGCTCGGAGTTCAGCCGCACGCGCGACTCCGGGTCGAGAAACGCAACCTTGAACGCGGCGAATGTCGGTCGGGTCATCTTGATCCAGCAGGTTGCGCCCGGGTCCGCCAGGTCTGAAGGCTTGGCGACGTCCTTCGCATTGATCGCAGCCATGGGGTGCTCGCGCTCGTAAGCCTTGTCCTTGTTCAGGAACACCCTGCGGAAGAAGGCGTCATCCTGCCCCTTTAATGCTTCGATGCTGCCGGGTATCTGCGCCGCGCGGAGCTTCGGCAGTTGCCACACATGATTCATGCCTTGCTTGAGAAGGCCTCGGTCTTCGGTGCAACGGGCTGCGTAAATGAAGCCGCCCAGTTGGTCGACTACCGAATCAATCAGTTGTTCGGCGCCGAGCTTCGATGGCCGAACGCCGTCCTGCGGCTCCAGCAAGTCGAGCTTGCCCAGATAGCGTTCCAGCAGCTGGCTCGAGGTGTCCTCTGGAAAGAGGCAAACGAAGTGTGTCTTGTCGTTCGATGCGATCTCGAACCCCGGAAAGACCACGATGCCGGCGGGCGCCAGCACCTGACGCGCAGCGTCGATGCTCGAGACACTGCCATGGTCGGCCATCCCTACGACGCGAATGTCGAGTTCCTTGCACTGCTTGAGCAACGC
>Ga0208048_1001355_pt1 | contig 12703 bp, 6 predicted proteins | sample Malawi_45m_30L_FD_184163 | JGI IMG/M metagenome (GOLD analysis project Ga0208048, IMG submission 184163) | Freshwater microbial communities from Lake Malawi, Central Region, Malawi to study Microbial Dark Matter (Phase II) - Malawi_45m_30L... | ecosystem: Environmental > Aquatic > Freshwater >...
CGGCGACGAAGTCCTTGGTGACGGTGACCTTGTCGAAGGCGACCGGCGCGGCGACGGCTGCGGCGGCCAGGAGGAGGGGGGCGAAGATACGCATGGGGGGTGCGGTTATGACAGCCGCCCGCCCCCTTGGTTGCGAGGGGAAACTGGAGCCGACCTCACTCCAGCCGCCCGAACATGATGCGGTCGGAGCTACCCTTGTGGTCGCTCTGCGTCACCGTCAGCCAGATCGCGCCCTCGTGCTGGCGGAAGGTGGGATACTGGAAGGATTCGGCAGTCTCAAAGCGGTATTTGCGGACCCAATGCACGCCGTCCTTGGAGACGTCGACGTTGAAGACGCTCCGAGAGCAGCCCCCCACTTTCGTGTTCTCCTGCCAGCCCAGATGGTAGACGTCGCCGAAGCGGTCGAAAGTGGGCTTGGAGTTCAGGCCGTTCGGCACGAAGGGCATCGGCCGACCTGCGGTCCAGCTCCGCCCGTCCCGGCTGGTGGTGAAGTGGTAGTTGCCCTTGTCGTTGCGGCAGATCGCCATCCAGGTGCCGTCGGGCAGGCGGTTCACGGCGGATTCGCTGAGCTGCTCGGTCTGGGGCTCATTGTAATGACCGATGACCTCGAACGTGAGCAGGTCGTCGTGCAGCACCGCCAGGGCGTTCTGCTTGCCGGGGAAGTTGTTCAGGGCGACGTAGGTCCGGCCGTCGAAGCGCTTGAAGGAGTCGAAGATGTAGAGGCCGTGTTTCATCGCCGGCCGACGGAAGCCGGCCGCGACGGCGTCCGCATGGAAAGGGCCGGGCTTCATGTCGAACGTGCCCGCCGAGGTCTTCAGCCGTGCCTTGACGAGCTCGGGCGAGAAGGTGCGGGTCTCCATGTCGAAATCCCGGCACCAGGTCTGCTCCTCCGACGACTGGCTGCAGAAGTAGGTGCGCAGGGTTCGCTCGTCCTTGCGGATGATCCTAGGTACGAAGACCTGGGCGTCCGGCAGGGTGACGTTGGCGAAACGTTGGCCGGCCTTCGCGATGAGGTGGCGCGATTGGACCTTCAGGTTTCGCAGGTCGATGACGGTCAGGGTGCAGTACTGCGCCTTGCCGGCGCCGTGCCCCGGGCTGACGTCGTTGTCATGCTCCACGACGAACGCATGGTCGCCGACGCAGACAAACTCCGCGTCATGCGCGCCTTTCACCTGCGGCGCGGTGATGCGGACGAGGCCGGCCATGACGCGGTCCCCCGCAGCTTTCGGATCCCACCCGTCCGGAATCAGCCGGGCGCCATCGGGCGAGGCGGCGCAGCCGGCGAGGAGCAGTGAGCAGGCGAGCAAGGCGGTTTTCATCTTCTGGAGGTCGGGAGGGGCGGGAGCTTCGCCGAGTAGTGCACGGCGCGATGACGAGAATCGTCGTAGGCGAAATGGAGCCATTGTCCGTCTGCGCTGACGAAGCCGTCCGGATAGTTGAGCGAGGACCCCATGGCTTTGGCGGGACGGTCAGGGTCGGGACCCGGCTGTTCGACGAGGACGCGCTGGTAGGGCCAGGTCCGTGCGCCGTCGAAGCTGACCCAGAGCGACAGCGGCATGCGGCGCCTGGGGTTCGGATTGTGCAGGAGCGCCACGGCGTCGCCGCCCAGGGGGAAGAGTGTGGCCTTGCTGCCGGGGTTGGGGATGTCGGTGACCGAAGCGAATTCCGGCCAAGTGCGTCCTCCGTCCTTGGAGACGGCCTGATAGAGCACTCCCCCGAGGCCGTCGGCGCGGATGAACATCAGGATGGAGCCGTCAGCCCGCTCGCAGATCGTCGGCTCCGCCCAGCCGAAGTACTTGTCGTTGGGCGTGAGGCGCACGTCGCCGTGCTCGCTCCAGGTCTTGCCGCCGTCGGCACTCATCAGCACGCCGTTGCGCGGGTTGGTGAAGGCGCGGTCGAGCGGCGCCTTGCCCTTCTCGGAGTCGGGGCCGACATAGTGCTGGAAGGGCATCAGGATCCGTCCGTCCTTGGTCACGATGGAGGGTCGGATGAACGTGCGCTCCTTTAGGCGGCCGGGTAGTTCGGTCGGCTTGCTCCAGGTCTTGAAGGAGTCGTCGCTGGTCAGATACCAGGAACGCCAGTCGTTCGCCCAATGCTTGGAATGCGTGGAGAAGAAGAGGGTGGACCGGGCGCCCCGGATGAGCAGCTCCGTCGGGCCCTGGCCGATGGTCTTTCCCTCGCGAGGGAAGCCCACGTCGAATTCGGTCAGGGCCGTCCAGGTCCGTCCCTCGTCGTCGCTGCGCGTCACGGCGGTGTAGTTCAGCGGCGAGGGCTCGGTGTCGCCTCCGGCGAGCATGAAGTAGATCCACGAGCCGTCGGGCAGCTTGCGCAGCGTGGTGTCGCAGACCATGCGGTTGGGCGAACGGCCTTCGTAAGGGATGCTTTTGCGGTCCTGCTTCGCGTCCTCGGCGGCTTGTGCCGCCCATCGGGGGTCGGGCCGGATCGCGCGGGAGCCGAGTTCGGGGTGCGGGGTCTTGAGGGCCTTGTTCACGAGCGTGCGCGCGACCTTGGTCTGATTCGCGACATCCTCCTCGGTGAACTTGGTCAGCAGGATTTCGGCGTCGGTGTGGCGGTTCCAGTCGTAGAGGATGTGAATCGTGCCGTCGGGCGCCTGGAAGCCGTCAGGGTAGGAGACCGAGGCGCGGTCGTCGAGGAGGAGTCCCGGACCCCAGGTCCTGCCGTCATCTTCGGAGAGGAAGGCCGTGAGGCTGGAGCGCCGCGGCAGACGGACGTCGACCGGGCCGTTCTTCACCATGAGCAGGTTGCCCGAGTTGAGTCGACGGATGAAGAAACGGGCCTTGGGATTCTTGATGCCGGAGTCGGTCGGCGTGCTCCAAGTGCGGCCGCCGTCGGCCGAAGTGCTTTCGCTGATCCCTTGGCCGGCGCGGGCCAGCATCCACAGCGAGCCGTCCTTCCGTTCAACGATCATGTGCTCGTCGAAGTCGGTGCCGGGGAAGACCACCCCGCCGCGGCGGGTCCAGGTCTTGCCTTGGTCGGAAGACGCATAGACGTTGGCCATGCGGATCGCGTCGAGGTCGCGATGATGGTCACGGAATGTCTCCACGCCCTTGAAATCCATGTTCCAAGGCCCGATTCGGTCGCGCGTCCAGAGGGAGACGGGCAGCAACCAGTCGCCGTTGGCGAGCACCGTCGGTTTGTTCAGCGTACAGCCGTCGGCGATGCGCACGGGCGCCGACCAGGTCGGATTGGCGTCGTCGGGATTGTCGCAACGCGTAACCCAGTCCCCTCCGCGCCCGTCGAAGTAGCCGAGGCTCTGGTCGAAGAAGCACCAGAGCCGGCCCTGCGGGTCCGTCCAGAGATTGCCGACGAGCGTGCGGCGGTTCGGTTTGCCCGGCAGGTCGGTCGGGTCGATGACCAAGCGAGGCTTCGACCAGCTCTTCCCGCCGTTGTCGGAGGAAGCCAGCATCAGGAAGCCATTGGCGCTGTCCCCGTTGCCAATCCAAGCGGCCCAGAGGCGCCCTTTCGGCGTCCGGTCGAGGCCGATGATCATGTTGCCCGGACGGTTGGCGTCGTCGTATTCCCGACCCGGGTTGGTGTTGAGGGCCGGCGGCTCGAGCGCGAGGTCGAGCGTCGCTTGGTCAAGCGCCGCGAGCGGCAGCGTCAGCGTGATGAGAGAGAGTATGAGTTTCACGAAAGCACTTCAGGCCGGTCGCCCCAGGCGTCCGCAGGCCTCGCGGACTTTCCAGCCGGTCGACTCCAGTGCACGGCGGCAGGCGTCTTCATCGGCGCCGGTCAGCTCACGTACGATGCGCACGGCGCGGTCCCGGAGCTTGGAGTTGGAAGGGTTGAGGTCGACCATCAGGTTGCTCATGACCTTGCCGGAACGCACCATCGTCAAGGTGGTGATGAGGTTCAGGACGAGCTTGGTGGCGGTGCCCGCCTTGAGACGGGTCGATCCGGTCAGGACCTCGGGGCCGGTGTCGGGCAGGATGGCCCGGTCGACGAGCGGATGGCCTCGGTAACCGGGATTGCAGCAGAGGAGAACGGTCGTGGCTCCGCGCCGCCGGGCCTCGCCCAGGCAGCCCCAGATGAAGGGGGCGTGTCCGCTGGCGGAAATGCCGATGACGACGTCGCGTGCGTCGACGGCCCGGGCGGTCATCGCCTGGGCCCCGGCCGCCTCGTCGTCCTCCGCGCCCTCGACGGCGCTCCAGAGCGCCCGCTTGCCTCCCGCCATCACGCCCTGCACCAGCCTGGAGGGCGTACGGAAGGTCGGAGGGCATTCGCTCGCGTCGAGGACGCCGAGGCGTCCGGAAGTACCCGCGCCGCAATAGATCAGACGGCCGCCGGCGGCGAAAGCCTTCGCGACGGCCTCGACGGTCCATTCGATGTTCGCGCTCTCGGCCAGGATCTTCGCGGGCAGACCCGCATCCTCGTCGAGCATCAGCCTGATCGCCTCGGCCACGGGCATTTCGGAGAGACGGACCGACCGCGGGTTGCGGCCTTCGGTCGGAGCCGCCGACACGGGACGGAACGCGCCGGGTGCGGGCTTGGGTCTTGCGGCGGCGGATCCTGCTGGGCCGCGGTCTTCGGCCCGGAGCGCGAGGCGCGTCGCCCCCCATGCGCCGGAGCGGGAGAGCGGCGCGACCTCGCAGCCCGGCCTGGCCTCGCGGATGCGCGCAATCACGTCTTCGACGAACCAGGGGTTCTTCAGCAAGGTCGAGCCGTTGAGCACGATCTGCACCTTCTCTTCCGGCGCGGCGATGCGGGCCGCGCAATGGACCGCGTCCTTGCTCAGCCGCTCGGCCGCCCGCCGCAGGATGGCCGTCGCGATCTCGTCCTGCCGCGAGGCGGCGGCCTCGAAGACCACCTTGGCGAGGGAGGCGATCTCGCTCTTGCCGGCCGACATCGACCATTCGATGAGCGATTCAGGGTCGTTCATCTGGAGCTCGGCGAGCATGTCGGCGCCTAGGGCGGGCCAGGCGGCGTCGATGTCGTAGATCGTGACCGTGGACTTCAGGGCGTGCATGGCGATGTCGCACGCGCTGCCGCGGTCGCCGATGATGTGTCCGCGTCCGCCCACCTTCACCGTGGCGCCGTCCTTGCGCCTTCCGAAGCAGCAGGATCCCGTCCCGCTCAGCAGCAGCACCTGCGCCGCGCAGCCTTCCTTCCAATCCTCCGCCTCCAGGGCGACCAGCAGGTCGTCGCCGACGGCCGAGGGGACGCCGGGCCAGACCTCGGCGATCGCCCGAGCCAGCCTTTCTCTGTCGGCGGCGGTACGGACGCCCGCCATGCCCGCGCCGATGCGTCCGGGTTGCTCCCGCAGCCGGTCACGGATGGAGACCATGAGCGCATGCAGCTCCTCGCCGTTGAGCAGGCGGACATTGCCCGGGCCGGCCGTGACCGTGGCGAGTTCGCCTTCCTCCGCCCCGAGCAGCAAGGCGGTCGTGCGCGTACCCCCTCCCTCGATGCCGAGCAGGTTCACGCCGCGGGCTCCTTGGCTTTCACGAGACCAGCGCCTTGACCACCTTGGCCGGCAGGACGCCGGTCAGCTTCTGGTCGAGGCCCTGGTGCTTGAAGGTGAACCGCTCGTGGTTGTAGCCGAGCAGGTGGAGGACCGTGGCGTGGAAGTCGTTGATCGGGAGCGGGTCCTTGACGATGTTGTAGCTGAACTCGTCGGTCTCGCCGTAGATCTGGCCGCCCTTGGCGCCGCCGCCGGCCATCCACATGGAGAAACAGCGCGGGTGGTGGTCGCGGCCGTAGTTCTCCTTGGTGAGCCCGCCCTGGCTGTAGATCGTGCGGCCGAACTCGCCGCCCCAGACGATGAGCGTGTCGTCGAACATCCCGCGCTGCTTGAGGTCCTCGATGAGGGCGTGGCAGGGCTGGTCGATGTCCTTGCACTGGCTGGGCATGCGGCCGTTGACGTTGGCGTGGTGGTCCCAGTTGTTGTGGTAGATCTGGACGAAACGGACGCCGCGTTCGACGAGGCGACGGGCCATCAGCACGCTGTTGGCGAAGCTGCCGCGCTTGCGGGCTTCTTCGCCGTAGAGCTTGAAGATATGCTCCGGTTCCTTGGCGAGGTCGGTCAGTTCGGGCACCGAGGCCTGCATGCGGAAGGCCATCTCATACTGCTTGATGCGGGTATGGGTCTCCGGGTCGCCCACGGTCTCGTAGTTGAGGCGGTTGAGCTGGTTGATGCCGTCGATTGTCTGCTTGCGCAGGTCGTCAGGCACGCCGGGCGGGTTGTTGATGAAGAGGATCGGGTCGCCCTTGCTGCGGAAGGAGACGCCGGCGTGCTCGCCTGGCAGGTAGCCGCTGGACCAGAGACGGCTCGAGATGGCCTGTTCCTGGTCACGGTTGGTCGGGGTCGCGATCAGCACCACGAAGTTCGGGAGGTTGTCGTTCTCGGAGCCGAGGCCGTAGGAGGCCCAGGAGCCGAGGCAGGGACGACCCGTGATCTGGTTGCCGGTCTGCATGGCGCAGATCGCCGGCTCGTGGTTGATCGCCTCGGTGTTGAGGGAGCGCATCCAGCAGATCTCGTCGGCGTGCTTGCCGAGGTTGGGGAGCAGGTCGGAGTTCAGCCACATCCCGCATTGGCCGAATTGGGAGAAGTTATACTTCGACGGCGCGATGGGGAAGCGGGCCTGGCCGCTGGTCATCGTCGTCAGGCGCTGGCCGTTGCGGATGCTCGCGGGCAGGTCCTTGTCGTACATCTCCTTCATCTTCGGCTTGTAGTCGAAGAGGTCCATCTGGGCGGGGCCCCCGACCATGTGGAGGTAGATGACGCGCTTGGCCTTGGGCGGATGCTGCGTGCTGATCGCGCCGGGCGCGGCGTGGGCCATCGTGCGGCCGAGCAGGCTGGTGAGCGCGGCGGCCCCGAGGGCGTTGGCGCCCGTGCCGAGGAAGCGGCGACGGGTCTGGAGGGTGTTCCACTCGTGCAGGATGGACATGGCGATTATTTGTTAAGGACCTCGTCGAGGTTGAGGAGCTGGCTGCAGAGCATCGTCCAGGCGGCCAGTTCGGGGCGGGGCAGCTTGTCATCGGACTTCGCGTCACCGACGCCGAGGAGCGCGGCGGCGTCGTCGGGCTTGGCGACGTAATGGGCGCGCAGCTTGCCGAGGCTGTCGGCCAGGATCGCCGTCTCGGCCGGCTTGAGCGGACGGCAGAGCACGCGGCGGGCTACGGCGTCCAGGTGGGCGCGGTCGTCGCTCCCGTCCCGGAGCGTATGTTGCGCGAGGATGCGCGCGGCTTCGACATACTGCGGGTCGTTGAGCATGACCAGGGCTTGGAGCGGGGTGTTGGTGCGGTCGCGGCGGACGCAGGAGACCTCGCGGGAAGGCGCGTTGAACAGGTCGAGGCTGGCCGGAGGGGCCATGCGACGCCAGTAGTTGTAGAGCGAGCGGCGGTAGAGGTTCTCGCCTTGTTCGGCCTTATAGACCTGGATGCCCACGCCGACGACTTCCCAGATGTTTTCCGGCTGGTAGGGCTTGGTGCCCGGTCCGCCCATGCGGGGTGACAGCGTGCCGCTGACGGCGAGCGCCTGGTCGCGGATCATCTCGCCGTCCATGCGGAAGCGCGGACCGCGGCTGAGGAGGGCGTTGTCGCGGTCCTTCTCGATTTTCTCCTTGGTGACGAGCGCCGCCTGACGGTAGGTCGCGCTGGTGAGTAACTGTTTGTAGAAGCGCTTCACATCCCAGCCATGGGTACGGAAGTCGATGGCCAGCCAGTCGAGGAGTTCCGGGTGGGAGGGCAGGCTGCCCATGATGCCGAAGTCTTCGGAGGTCTTGACTAGGCCGGTGCCGAAGAGCTCCTGCCACATGCGGTTGACCGTCACGCGGGTGGTCAGTGGGTTGGCGTCGCTGATGATCCACTTCGCCAGGCCGAGGCGATTACGCGGGGCGTCCGCGGGGAGCTTGCCGAGGGCGGAGGGAATCTCCGCCGGGACGGCGTCGCCTTTCTTGTCATAAGCTCCGCGGATCAGGATGTTGGCCATCGCGGGGCTATCCATCTTCTCCTCCTGGACGTGGGTGAGCGGGCTACGGCTACGGATGGCCATCTGCTCGGCGGTCAGCTTGGCGACGGCGTTCTCGGCGAGCTTGAACGGCTCGTGGCGGCTTAGTAGGAAGTGTTCGCGCAGGGCGTCTTTTTGCTGGGCGTTGGGCTTGCCGGCCAGCGACTGACGGAGCGTCGCCACTTTCGAGAGCGTCGTGACTTCGTTCGGGGCGAGGGCGCGGGCGTAGAGGAAGACATCCTGGATCGAGCCATGGAAGGCTTCGCTCTGGCTGCGCTGGCCGAGGCGGGTCGGCGTGGCGGCCTGGGTGTCGGTCTTGAGCTTGTCGATCTCGGCGCGGGTCTCGGCGAGGACGCCGTTGACGTAGATCCTCACGCCGGCGGCCTTCCCGCTGCCGTCATAGGTGAAGGCTACGTGCTGATAGGCGGTGTTCAGCGGATTGCGGGCGGTCGTCACCTTGATGGCGTCGTCCGGCCACTTGCTGATGATGTAGACGCCAAGGTTCTTGCCGGCCTGGAAGAAGTTCCAGCCTTGGGCCTGTTTCGGATCGTCCATCCGCGCGATGATCGCGCCGGTGTCCTCGGTCTTGTCGGCCTTGATCCATGCGGCCGCGGAGAAGGCCTGCTTGGTGCGGAAATTCCCGGCGTCGCCGAGGACGAGGTGCGACCCTTTCTTGAACACGGGCGCCGGACCGGTCTTGCCGGCCTTCATCCATTCGATCGGGGCGCCGGCCGCGGTCGTGCCGGCGGGCAGTCCTTTGCCGTCGTTGAGGGCGAGCCGGGTGACGAGATCCTTGGCGGGGATGTCCGCATCGAGGTCGGCCGGCTTGGCCGTGGCGAACCACTGCTCGAAGAGCGGCGTGCCGGTCTTGCGGGCCGCGGCGACCTGTTGATTGCCTTGGGCGATCTCGGCGGGGAGGGCGTCCCAGCGGGGACGGTCGGCGGCGGAGGGCAGGTAGAGCACCGGGCCGCGGCCGTCCTTCACGTTGCCGTCGAGGCCGCCCTGGGTGGTGTTGCGGAAGAAGGCCGCCATGGAATAGAAGTCCTTCTGCGAGAACGGATCGAACTTGTGGTCGTGGCACTGGGCGCAGTTGGTGGTGAGGCCGAGGTAGACCCAGCCCAGCGTCTGCACGCGGTCGGCGGCGTAGTTGGCCAGGTTCTCCTCGACGATCGTGCCGCCTTCGTTGGTCGTCGGGTTGCAACGCTGGAGGCCGGTGGCGATGCGCTGTTCCTCGGTCGGGTTAGGCAGCAGGTCGCCGGCGAGCTGCTCGACGGTGAACTGGTCGAAGGGCTGGTTGCGATTGAAGGACTTGACGACCCAGTCGCGGTAGGGCCACATCTCGCGGTAGGCGTCGAAGTGCAGGCCGTGGGAGTCGGCGTAGCGGGCGGCGTCGAGCCAGTAGCGGGCGCGGTGTTCGCCGTAGGCCGGCAGGGCCATCAGCTCGTCGACGAGCGCGGCGAGCTGCGTGTCGCTGAGGCGGCTTCCGTCCTTGGGCAGGTGCTTGGCCAGCAGCGCGGGAGAGGGCGGCAGGCCGGTGACGTCAAGGCTGACGCGGCGGATGAGCGACGCGGCGTCGGCCTCGGGGGCCGGCTTGAGGCCGGCGGCGTCGAGCTTGGCGAGCACGAGCCGGTCGATCGGGTTCTTGGCCCAGTTGTCATCGGAAGTCTTCGGCAGCGGCGCCATCTGCGGGACGACGAGCGACCAGTGCGGCTGCCAAGGCGCGCCTTGTGTAATCCAGGCCTTGAGCAGGGCGATTTCGTACGCCTTGAGCTCCTTGTGGGATTCCGGCGGCGGCATCTGGTCATCTTTGTCCTTGGTGATGAGGCGCTGGTAGAGCGGGCTTTTCTCCGCCTGACCTTTGACGACCGGAGCGTCTCCGCTTTCGGCCGCGATGAAGAAGCCGGCTTCGGTGTCCAGTCGGAGGCCGGCCTTGCGGGTGCCGGGGTCCGGACCATGGCAGTGGAAGCACTTGTCGGCCAGGATGGGGCGGATGTCTCGGTTGAAGACGATCTTCTCCGGCAGGACTTCCGCGGCGCCGAGAGCGGCCGCGAGCAGGAGGAGGGCGAGGGGGTGACGCATCGTTGGAAATGGGCTCAGTAGATGACCGTTGCCGGTCGGCGGGCGTTAGCACGACTGGGGTCATGCGCCACCTTGGCTTGAGGGGTCGCCAGCAAGGTTATTTTTGTCCGCCCCCCGTCAATTTTCAAGGGGAGGTTTAGAGGGTGATTGCCCTATTTCGCCGAAAAGTCTCCGATTCCGAATCCCTCAGCGACCCGAGAAATCCCAAACCTTCTCTCCGTTCGGGACCATGACGCGAATGGAGCGCAGGCCGACCTGAGTCCCGCCTGCGGGCGCCATCAGACGGAGGTGGATGACTTTCTGCATGCTCGGCAGCATGACCATCTCCTCCTGTCCGTCAGCAGGCCAGTCGAAGTCGCGCACGTTGGCGGGAAGGAAGTCCTCCTGGCCTTCGGTTCGCCAGCTGACTGCTCCCTTGCCGCCGGCTCCGGCGCCTTTGAGCACGATCGTGATGGGCCCCTTGAGGTCGATGCCGGTCCTGGCGATGAAAGGACGCTTGGTTCCTTCCGGGGTGATCCGCAACGCGCCGTCGCGGCGTTCCGCCTTGCCGTTGCGGCAGATCCATTCCCCCTGAGCGGGCGCGGCGCCGGCACCCTGGGGCGCCTTCGTGATGCCGGCGATGGCGAAGAGTTCCTCGTGATGTCGGTCGAAGGACGTGGGAAGGCCGGGGGTCTTGAGCGTCGCCGCCCAGGCCTTGAGTTTCTTCTCCAGCGCCTCGGCGATTTCGGGGCGTCGCTTGAGCAGGTCGGCCTCGGCGTCCTCGCCGGCGGGATCGGTGATGTCGAAGAGCAGCTTCGTGCGGTCGCCGAGCAGCACCAGCTTGTGCGGGTGCTCGAGCACGGCGGCCTGCGAGCCCCAGCGCCAGTAGAGCGTGCGAGGCGTGGCCGCCGCGCCGTTAAGACGGGGGATGAGGTCGACGCCGTCCAGCGCGGGGTCCGCGGGCAGTCCCGCGGCGGCCAGGGCGGTGGCGGCGACGTCCAGCGAGATCACGGGCGAAGCGTGCACCGTGCCGGCCGGAATGCGTCCCGGCCAGGCGGCCACGAAGGGCACGCGGTTGCCGCCTTCGCTGACCATCCCCTTCTGCCCGCGCATCGGCAGGTTGAGCGAGCCGTCCCAGGCCTTGCCCAGCGGCGCGCCGTTGTCGGCGATGAAGAAGATCAGGGTGTCCTTGTCGGCGCCGCTCTCGGCGAGCTTGCGACGGATGCGACCCAGTCCGTCGTCCATCGCGGCGATCATGGCCAGCGCCTGACGGCGTTCCTTGGGCAGATGCGCCGGGGTACGGGAGAACCAAGGCTCCGGTGATTCGAGCGGCACGTGCGGCGCATACCACGCCAAGTAGAGGAACCAGGGGCGTTCGGCGTCCGCCTTGCGTCGTTCGAGAAATGAGAGCGCGGCCTCGGTCTGTACCTCGACGCGGAAGCGGGCGTCCGTCACCAGGTGCGGCGCGTCCGGGAAGGGCCGGCCCTGCAGGTCGTGCGAAGCGTAGAACTGACGCATCTCCCCTCGGAAATATTCGTCAAAGCCCTGGCCGTGGGGCATGTGCTCCCTCATCATGCGGCGGGCCTTCTTGGCGCCGTCGATGTCGAGGTGCCACTTGCCGGCCTGTCCGGTCAGGTATCCGGCGACCTTGAGCCGCTCGGCGATGGTCTTCTCCTCAACGGGCAGCGGGCCCTTGTTGTTGTCATCCACCCCGAAGCGCTGCTGGTAGCGTCCGGTCATCAGCCCGGCCCGCGAGGGCACGCATTGCGGGGCGGTCACGTAGCCCTGCGTGAATCGCACGCCGTCGCGCGCCAACGCGTCCAGCTCGGGCGTGCGGACGTCCTTGTCGGACCCGTTCGCCCCGAGGTCGGCCCAGCCGTGGTCGTCGCTGTAGATGACGAGGATGTTGGGCTTGCGCGCGGCCTCGGCGGAAAGCGCCGCCAAGGAGAGGATGAGCAGGGCGCGGAGCATCTTCATCAGAGCAGGGGCTTCATCGCCGAGAGGTCGAGCTTGTCACCGAGCTCCTTCTGCAGGGCGGTGAGGCGGGCGAAGAGGGCGGCGCGGCGATCCCGCAGGGCGGGGTCGGCGGCGAGGTCCTTCAGCTCCTCGGGGTCCTGTGCCACGTGGTAGAGGCGGAAGACGCCGGCCTTGGGGTAGGCGATGAGTTTCCAGCCGTCCTGGATGACGGCGCGCTGCAGTTCGAGGTAGCCGCCGTAGATGGCGTCGCGACGGCCGGACTGGTCGCCCCTGAGGAGGGGCAGCACGCTGCGGAACTCGACCTGCGGCTGGCGCTCGGCGCCCGCGACGTCGAGGGCGGTCGCCATGGCGTCCTGCAGGTAGATCGGCGCGTCGAGGCGCGCGCCGGCGGTCACGCCCGGACCCTTCACGATGAAGGGGACGCGCAGGCTGTGGTCATGCATGTTCTGCTTGCCCATCAGGCCGTGCCTGCCGACGGCGAGGCCGTGGTCGGCGGTGAAGATGATCCAGGTGTCCTTCGCCTGCCCGTTGCGCTCGAGGGCGTCGAGGATGCGCCCGATCTGGGCGTCCATGTGCGTGATGATCGCGTAATATTCCTGGCGGTGCGTGCGCACGGCGAGCTCGGTGCGCGGGAAGGGTGCGAGGTCCTCGTCGCGCAGGCCCTTGCCGGCGCCGATGGCCTTGGCGTTCGGGTATTCG
>Ga0208048_1001358_pt1 | contig 12696 bp, 3 predicted proteins | sample Malawi_45m_30L_FD_184163 | JGI IMG/M metagenome (GOLD analysis project Ga0208048, IMG submission 184163) | Freshwater microbial communities from Lake Malawi, Central Region, Malawi to study Microbial Dark Matter (Phase II) - Malawi_45m_30L... | ecosystem: Environmental > Aquatic > Freshwater >...
GGTCGTGCCGGTCGTTTCCTTGCTGTAGCCGCCGAAGGCCATGGCGCCGCCGCTCAGCTGCGTGGGGATCAGGGTGCTCCAGGGCGCCGATCCGGATCCAGTCGGGCGGAAGGAGCGCATTCGGTAGCTGGGTGACGGGCCGTTGAAGCCCGGATTGGCGCCCGAAGCGAGACGTCCGGCCCCGTCGGAACGGATGACGGGCGCGGTCGGATTGGTGTGAGTGTATGTCGGGGCCGGGGCGGCCGTGCGGTAAAGAGCGCCCGCTGCGCTGTAAGGCGGGTACGGTGGCGCCGCCGTGCTGACTGCGCTGAGCCAGGAGGTTGTGGGTGCGCGCTCGATGACCGACCGTGTCGATAGTTCTAGGGCTGCGATGATCTGGCCGGGCGCGGGCAGGCCGGTTGAGGTACGGCTGTAAGGAATGTAAAAGACGTTCGGGAAGGTGATCGGCCCCGGATGTCCTATGACCGCCGGGTCAATGACCCGCTGCGTGATTTCGTTGAGCTCACTGCTCCGGTTGTAGAGTTCGAAGCTGGTGCTGGTGTCGGTCAGCCCGTCACCGGGCCAGCAGACCAGTCCGTGCCTCGAACGGAACACGCCGCCCGGCGTGATGCGGTTTGCTGTGGGTATCGAGCGGGGAATCCCGTTCGAGTCGGGCATGGACCTTCCCGTCGGCACGATCTCGAACTGCAGCCGGTCGGTGGTGTAGATGCGGAAGCCGGGCCAGAGCACGGCCCAGTCCAGTCCCGTGTTGCCGCCATCCGTGTAGCCACCGGTGAAGTTGAAGCTGTTGGTGAGCCGCACGACCTGGCCCCAGACGGACGGGTAGGGCGATTCCGGCGAGTAGACGCGGTATTCCCCGGGCTGGAGGGTCACGTTGCCGAGATAAAGCCGGAACATGTCAGGTGTCGTCGAGGTCCGCATGCCCATCCGCTTGTAGTAGTCGCCGAGCGGGTGCTCGTAATTGTAGGTCATGCCGCCGCGGATGACCCGGATGATTAGTTTCCAGTCATCCCAGTCGCTGTAGCTGAATACGTGGCTCGCTCCCGTGGAGGTCGCCGGGCATTCCATCGCGACGTTGTAGGGGTTGTGGAGCACGACGAACGGCGTGAGGTTAAGCGTGATCCAGCCCCCGTCCTGGCTGATGTCGAAGACCAGCAGCGTGCGGTCCAGGTAAGGCGCAGCCGAGCAGGCGAAGGGACGCGGGATGGGGCGGTAGTCGGTGCCGAAGAAGTCACCGATGTCGCGGACGGAAGGATTCAGTCCGGGGTGGTCCCCGTTGTGGACGCCCGCGTAGAGGTATTGGGTGCGACGCAGGCCTTCGTTGTCACCGTTGAACGCCATGGTGTGGATGCTGCCGGCATTGGGGTAGAGGGAGCGGGCCCGCAGGACCGGTGCGCCGGAGGCCGACCACCCGAGCTGCTTGTAGAGACGGTGGTAGTCTCGGAGCGCCCACCAGGTGGGCCCCCGCAGCTCACCCTCGGGGGTGCTTCGGTTGAATACGGGCGCGACCTGGATGATCCTTCCAGAAATCGGCGTCTGCATCCGCAAGATGTCCATGCCCGCGGCCACTCCCGTTGCCGGCACGTCGAAGGCTGAGCCGAACTCTGACTGGCTGAAATCCCGGTCCGACATCTCAAAGGCGAGGGAGAGGTCACGCCTGAGGCCTCCGTCCCTAGAGTCGGCCAGCACGCCGGCCGAAACGAAGGTCACGTCGTGGAAGAGCCGACGCGAGTTTGGCGTGGTCGGGCGGTTAGGGACGTCCGACGGTGTGCCGCCGGAGAAGCCCGTCACCAGAGGAAGGTCGTCGATGTTTCCGCTCTGGGCTAGTTCCGCCTGCTCGGCGCCGGCCAGTCCCGTGAGCAGCTCGTGCGCGAGTCGTCCGGGCGCGCGAAGGCGTGCGACGTGCTCGGGGCTGAGTCCGGTGGCCGCCGCGCGAGGGTCGTCGAGGTTGATGCGCGCCTTCACCCCTTCGTCGCCGATCCAATAGGCATAGCCTCCGGAATCGTCGGGCAGACGAAGCTTGGGTATGCCCTCGACGAATCCGTCGGGACGCGCCGGGTCCGAGGCCGAGTAGCGGTTCGCGCTGCCCGCTCCGACGAGGGTCACCGTCTCGACGTCGGCCGGAGGGTAGGCGGGCAGGGGCGGGAGGTGGTCGGGGCCGTAGTCGGATTGTCCGGAAAGTGAGACGGACTGCGAGTTGGCGGGACGGTCATGACGGCCGCTCACCAGCCACGCGGGCGGCTGGTCGGGACGGTCCGTCCGCCAGACGCCCGTCCACATCGGATTGCGCAAGGCCGGGATGGCGGCGTCGGGCTGGATGATTTCCGCTCGCGCGGTGGCGCGACGATCGGGCCCTGCCTCCTGCTGCAGCTGGGCCACCGCGAGGCGCAGCGCGACCAGCGCGTTCAGCCGGGCCCGGGCCCCCAGCTGGCTGTGCGCGGCCAGTCGCATCTCGATGGAGATGAATGATGCGACCACCACCACGGTGGTCACCATGATGGCGGCCACCGTCAGGGACAGGACCAGGGAGAAGCCCCCGCGCAGGGGTGTCTTGCCGGGCACTGACATGCCATGGAGGGTGTCCCGGGACGGGAGCAGGGGCAAATATTTTTATATACCGAAAGTCGTTTCAGGAATCCATGGCCGCGTCCGGACCGCCCGGCGGATTTTACCTTTACCGTGACCCTCTCCGTCGCCCGACTCTTCCGCATGAGCAAAACCCTCGCGACTCTCCTCCTCCTCGCCGCCTCATGGCTTCCCGCCGCGGGCGTGGTCGTCCCGCCTCCTTCCAATCCTCCGCCCTCGGTCCGGCCTCCCTGTCGTAAGAATGAGAAGGAGAGGGACGCGCGTGAACGGGATGAGCGCGACAACGAGGAACGTGAGCGCGAGGTCGAACGACGCTCCCGTTCCAAGGGCCGCCGCTGACCGGACGTGCCTTCGGGTCCGGAGGGCCGGCGTCCGCCGGCCCTGGCGACTTCATCGGGGCGCTCGCTCGGTCACGCCCTTGAGCTGGAATCCTTCCTCGGTCTGAAGCAGCAGGTAGGTGGTGCGCGCGGTCGGTTCGGGTTTGGCCCGCAGGGTCCGCAGCAGCCGGCCTTCGGCTCCGGGTTCCCGGATCTCCAGCCCGACGTAGCCTCGCGGGTCGGTCGCGGGGGTGAAGATTTCAGGTCGCAGCGGGGCGGCCGTCGCGGTTTCACCGACTGCCCGCAAGGTCAGGGGCCGTTCGCCCAGGTTGAGGAAGCAGAGGGTCCCGAAAGGATGCTTCCCTTCCGGGACTTTGTGGATGCGCAGGCCTTGGGGCGTGCGCGCGAACAGCAGCAGCATGGTCTCGCCGTACGAGACCGGGACGGATCCGAGGGGCGACATCTCCGGGGCTGATCGCTTGGTTCCGGCTTTCCTGTCGTTCTTGCGCTCGGGAAGGTCGGCCGGATTCATCGCGTCGATCCGTCGCTGGATCACGGCCGCCGCCTCCCGGGCCTTCCGGGCCGCCTCGGCGTCAGGCTCGGCCAGGGCCAGGATCTCCTCGGCCTGTCGGCGCAGGGCGTCGCCCTCCGGGCCTTCGGGCGCGTCGGTCAGCGATTGCGCGACGGCCTGGACGGTGGCGGCATGCTTGGCTTCGAGCCGCTCCGCCTCCGCGATGAGCCTGGCTGATTCGCCCCGCAAGGGCGTCCGCGCGTCAGGCGTGGCGCTTTCCGCGGCGTACTGGAAGAAGGCCAGCAGGGCTGGTCCGCGGTATTCCTGCGGGGCGCTGAAGAAGTCGGAAGGGATCGTCAGCGGCACGGCGTCCCGGCCTCGGAGGTAGCCGGCATGTTCGATGGGCTCTCCGAGTGAGAGGGTGCGGAAGGAGGCCTTCACCTGACGCGCCGGTTCCTCCGCGGCCACGAGGGTCGACGCGAGGAAGGAGAGGGTTGTGATCAGGAGCCTCACAGTTGGTCGGAGCGCAGGCTGCGCAGCTGGATGGCGCGGAAGCGGCGCCCGAACTGCCGGTTCGCGGCGGTCAGGGCCGGGTTGGACCGGCCGGAGTCGGAAGGATGGGTCACGGGAGTCTCAGGCGGCTGGCTCGGGTCGCAGAATTCGGGAAGCCGCTGCACGACGGCCTCCATCCAGACGCCCGCGGTCTCGCCGTTCCTTTCCGCCTCGGCGTACACGCGGATGATGAAGGTGTCGGACCGTGCGGTCAGTCCGGGACCGATCGCCGACAGGATGTCGGACTGCAGCATGCTCCCCGCGGCGCCTTCGGTCATGCGGGTCCTCCCCGTCGCATAGGTGCGCGGATCTCCGGAGCGTAGGCTGGTCCTCAGCGTGGCGTCGAACCAGGGGGTCTGGCCGGGACCTTGGTTCGGGGCCTGCTGCGCCTCGCTGGAGACCGGCGCCGTCGGGCCGGGGCGGCTCATGAGCTGTGCGCCGTCGGCTTCCGCCCGGTGGATCGCGTTCTGGAGGCATCCGGCGTGGGCGATGTATTCCGGGTTGCCGCAGGTGAACCGGTTGACGAACTGCGCCATGCCGGTGAAGGGCACCGGCACGGTCACGGTCGATCCCGGGGTCGCACCGCGGAACATCGTGGCGGAGTGGGCGAAGGTCAGGTTGTTGCGCCCTTCCTGGTTGCGATGAAGGCTGACCGTGCGCAGGCGGATCTCGTCGACGACCGCCTTGGCCAGCATCCTGATCTGGACGTCCTCGAGGGTGGTCAGGCCGTTCCAGGCGGAATCGGTGCCGAAGCCCGCCCGCCGGCCGGGGGCGACGAGGTCGGTGCGGTTCGCCCTCGGGAAACGCGCGTTGGCGTCGGCCGACGGCTGGTCCGCGTCGGCCGAACCGCTGGGCAGGCCCTTGGTCGCGCCGAGCACGGCGGCCCAGGCGTCGACCGAGACGCTGTTCACGTTGAAGGCGCCTTCGGTCATGACCGCCGCGGCGAAGGTGCCGTGCGAGGCGAGGTTCTGTCGCGCCGTCACCGACCCGACGGTCTCGACGAGTCCGATCCGCGGATTGGCGAGGCGCCGGCGGCCCGCCACGAAATCATCCAGGACGGCGGACATGTCGCGCGTTTCGACGCCGCCGGACCACTCGGGTCCGGCGCCGGAGAGGAAGTGGCGGTCGAACAGCGCCGCGTTGATCATGAAGGAGACGTCGACGTCGGTGCAGTTCTGCGCGCTTCGCCAGGCCCAGGCGTCCGCCCGGAAGATGTAGGGCGAGGCGAAGCTGTTGCCGATGGCGAGCAGGGGGTCCTGGTCGCGGAGATGGATGTTCGCGTGGGCGTATTCGGCGAGCGAGATCGGGGCGGACAGCGGGACCTCGGCGTACACCGCGTGCGTGCGCCCGGCCGAGGTCTGCGTCATGCCGCCGAAGGCCTGGGTGCCCGCGAGGTCGGTCTCCATGATCTCCGCCCAGTCGTTCACGGACCGGATGGTCATCCGGAAGCTGTTCGAGGTGGTCGCATGTCCCGACGGCTGGGAAAGGGGCGCCCACCCGTTCGCCTCAGGCCGTGTCATCGGAGCGGTGGGATTGGAGCGGCTGAAGACGGGGAAGGGGAGCGTGTCGGCGGACCAGCGCACGCCGTAGTCCATCACGGCGAGCACCGCCGGCGGCTGGCCGGGCGTCGGCAGGACCGCCGAAGGCGGGATGAGCTTGGCCGGCGCCGATCCGCTCCGGTCCGCCGTCAGGCTGTTCGACAGGAGTTCCGTCACCTCGCTGGAGGCGTTGTAGAGCGTGGAATCGTTCGCATTGCTGAGCTCGCTCAGCCGGTCGCCTGGCCAGCAGGACATCATGTGCCTCACGTAGAACGGGCCCTGGCTCCTCAGCTGCACGCTCAGGTTGTCGGTCGCGTTCCGGACCAGGCTCGCCCCGCTGGACGTCAGGCAGGAGGCCCAGAATCCCCCGAGGAAGTCAAAGCCGGGCGCCATCGTGCCGATGCGGCTGAAGGGCAGGGGCTGCGGGCCGGGGAGGGAGTAGACGCGGAATTCTCCCGGAGCCAGGGTCGTCTCCGGGATGTAGACGCGCATGCTCTCACTCTGGTTGGGGCTGCCGCCGATGCGCGAAGCCATGGTCAGCAGGTCCGACGACCAGGTGGTGCCCCCGCCGGCGGAGGACGCGTAGTCGATCATCCACTGGTTCCAGAAGCGGAAGGAGAGCCGCATCGCGGCGTCGCCCATCTGCTCGGGCCTCAGGCGCAGCGCGACGTTGTAGGGGTTGTGCAGCACGGTCACGGGTGACAGCACGAGCCGCAGTTCGCCGCCGGCGTCGACGAGTCCGAACACGAGTTGCTGCCGGGCCACGTAAGGAGTGACGCCGGGCTTGGTCGGCAGCGGCGCCGGAGTCCCCCTCAGGGTCTCCGAGGCCCACATGTCCTCGGTGGTGTCCATGCGGTTGTAGAGGTGTCCGTAGTGGGCCGTGCTGGCGTTGATGTTGCCCGCCAGGCTGATGACGTTGGGGAAATGGGCGCGCGCCCGCAGCACGGGCGGTCCGGCCGCCGGCCACTGGAGCTCCCGGTAGAGCAGGTGGTGGGCGCGCAGCGCCTCCCAGAGCGGGCCGCGGATGACGGAATTGGCCGACGTCGGATTGGAGCGGGAGGCGTTGAGGGTGTCCTTGATGGAATAGATGGGCGCGAGTCGGTGGTCCGCGGGGTTTCCGGGTTCGGTGAAACGCACGAGGGCCTTGGCGTCGGCGAAGACCGGCGAGGTCCGGCGGGCGTAGCCCGGGTTCCACGGATTCCATACGTAGGTGGCCGCTCCGGCGCCGGAGCCGTACTCGGTCGCCCTGAAGGCGGCGTCACTCAGCTCGAACACGGAGGAGAGGTCGACTTTGAGTCCTCCCCACATCGAGTCCGCCAGCACGCCGCGTGACCTCAGGGTGGCGATGGGCCAGAGGCCGGGAGCCGCGACCGCCGCGGTGGCCGGCGTGTGGCCCGCGGGCGGAGCCAGGGGCAGGTCGGCCAGGGCCTCGATGCGGTCATCGATGAGGCCGGGGGCGGTCGCCGCGAAGGCCGCGAGGAGTTCGAGTCCGGTCCGTCCCGAGCCCCTTACGGCCATGCGTCGGGACTGGTCGGTGGCCGTCGGACCGGTGACGCGAGGGTCGCTCAGGTCGAGACGCGCCTTCACGCCCTCGTCCCCGATCCAATAGGCGTAGGAACCTCCGCCGTCGGCGAAAGGCACCTTGGGCAGGCTGACGCGTCCGTCCGGCCTGCCCGGGGTGTTCGGTCCGGCGTTCAGGATGTTGGGCGAGGCATCGACCGGGCCCAGCGCCGTCGCCGCGCCCACCAGCGGGACCAGGAGGTTGGCGGGCGGCACGTAATCGGTCTGCCAGGGCAGCCACACGCCCTCCGGGTAGTCGGGTTTCGGGTTGCTCGCCCCGACGGGGACGTAGGGAGAGAAGGCGGTCTTCAGAGAGGCTGACTGGGTTCCGGCCGGCCGGTCATGGCGTCCGCTGATCAGCCAAGCGGGCGGGGTGCCCATGACGTCGTTGCGCCAGACGCCGGTCCACATGGCGTTGCGCACCTGCGTCCAGTTGCGCCCGGGCTGCGTCTGGGTGACGGTGAAGTCCGCCCTTGCGGTCGACCGCCGGTCGGGTCCGGCCTCCTGCTGGAGGTGAGCCAGCGACAGCCTCAGTGCGGAAAGGGCGTTCAGTCGGGCCCGGGTTCGCAGCTGCGCATGCGCCGCCAGACGCGTCTCCAAGGTCAGGAAGGAGGCCAGGGTGATGACGGTCAGCACGATCGCCGCCATCACGGTCAGCGAGAGCACGAGGCTGAATCCCTGACGTCCGGAGTTCTTCGCTTCAGGCCTCATCGGGTCTGACCCAGCGGATGGAGATGACCTTGAACTTCCTTCCGAAGAGTCGGTTGGCCTGGGTGAGGCCGGATCTGAGCGCCGCCTCGCCGGTCTGGCTCTCGGCCGGAATCACGAGGGTCGAGGGCTTGGGTGCGGCGCACCCGCTTTCAGGGGGGTCGGCGCCATCCACGAAGTTGGGCATGCGTTGCACGACGGCCTCCAGCAGGCCCCGCGCGACGGCGCCGGAGGCGTCCGTGGCGTCGCCGTAGGCCCGTATGACGAAGGTGTCCGAACGCGAGGCGAGCGCCGGGCCGATCATCTTGAGGATGTCGTTCTGGAGGAGGTTGCCGGCCGCGCCGAGGGCGGCGTGGGTCCGGTTCGCTCCCCGCACGATCGCCACGTTCTCGGGGTTGCTGGCGAAGCTGGCGTTGGGGTTGGAGAGGTGGTCGAGCGACGCCTGGGTCAGCAGGCCGAGGCCGCCGGCGGAGAGCCGGTCGCTGAGTCCGGCGGCATGGTCCGCGTCGGCCCGGAAGATGGCCGCCTGGATCGCGCCGCAGCGCCCGGCCCACGCGTCGGCGCACAGGAAGCGGTTCACGAATTCGGAGAGGCCGAGGTAGGGAGTTGCGGGCGCGCTCCGTCCGGCGAAGAGCCTCGCGGCGGGCGGGTTGGTCCCGTCGCGCTCGTTGCGGAGGCTGACCGCGGCCCGCGCCTTGTTCTCCGCCACGATGGCCGCGGCGAGCTTGTAGATCTGGGCGTCGGTGAGCGCGGCGACGCCCTGCCAGTTGCTGGGCGTGTTCATGGCGTTCTGCGCGACGGAAACGGTTCCGTGCGGGAGGGAACGGGGGAAGCGGGCGTCGGCGTTCGCCGAGGGCTGTCCGGGCTGCAGCTGGGTCAGGGCCATCTTCTTGGCCGAACCGAGCAGGGCCGCCCACGCGTCGACCGACGTCGAGTTCACGTTGAAGGCCCCGTCGTTCATCAGCACGGCGGCGGACCTCCGATGGTCGCCCAAGGCGAGCCTGGCGTTGTCCGCGGTCTGCGAGGACTCGTTGAGCCTGAGGCGCGGGTTGCCCAGGGCGCGCGTGCCCGCGATGAAGTCGTCGAGGACGTCGTCATCAGGCGTGCCGGGTAGGGAGAGGGGCCGGGTCTCGACGTACGGATCCTCCGCCCCCGGTGAATTGTTGCTGGGCGGACGCACGACGTCGGGGTTCAGCGGAGCATGGGGCGACGCCCGTCGCGTCATCACGGGGCCGGCTCCGGAGAGGTAGAAGGCGTCCCACAGTCCTGCGTTCAGCAGGTAGGTCTGGTCGAACTCGGTCCAGTTGGGGCCGTTGTCCTGGAAGCTGCGCCGGGAGTCGATGAGGAGGTTCGCGAAACTCGCCCCGACCCCGTAGGCTGGCTGCTGGTCGCGCAGGCCGAAGGCGGCGTCGCCGAGCTGGGCGAGGGAGGTGGCGGGCACGAGCGGGATCTCGAGGTGGACGGAGCGGGTCGAGCCGGTCGCGTCGAGGGCGAAGCCTCCGTAGGCCGAGGCGCCGTTGAGCGGCGTGATGTCATTCCATCCGCTCGGACGTCGGTAGCCGACCCGGAAGCTGGGAGGCGCGCCGAGGAAGCCGTTGTTGCCCCCGGGCGCGGTGCGCCCCGCGCCGTCGGCCCGCAGGGTCGCGGCCATGGGGTTGGAGTGCGTGAAGATGGGGAAGGGGCTGCTGGTCCAGTTGGCCGTGCGTGCGGCGATGTCGACCGCGGTGACGGGCAGGGGCGTGCCGGCGGCTCCGCTCAGGGGATCGGTCTTCCAGGGCAGGGAGCCGTAAGGGGTCGACGGCACTCCGCCGGGCGGATCGTCGCTCTCCGGATTGAGGTTGCGGTAGAACAGCTCGGCGTGCTCGCTCGACTTGTGGTAGAGCGCGGTGGTGTTGAACGCGTTCTTCTTAAGCTGGTCGCCGGGCCAGCACGCGAGGGCCTGCCGGACGCGGAAGCTTCCGTAAGGGATGACGGCGAAGGTGAAGGATTCGGCCGCGGTGATGTCCGTGCCCGCCGCGCCCCAGACGGAGCTCAGTGAGTCGGGCAATTGCAGTCCGTTCAGGGGGCTGAGGCCCTCCGCCATCACGAGGACGCGTCCGTTGGGCGTCTCGGCGGAGGACGAGAACGCCCGGAACTCTCCTGGCTGCAGGGTGAAGGTGGTCGGGAGATAGGCCCGCAGGAGGTCGTTCGAGTTCGAGTCGGAGTCCGCTCCGGTGAAGAATCCCGACAGGGGCAGCTCATAGGTGCCGCTGCGGGTCGCATGTCCGGCCCGGCTGAAGCGCAGGGTCCACTGGTCCATGTCGGAGAAGGACAGGGCCATGGAATACTTGTCGGCGTTGCCCTGATCCGGGGAGTCGGAGGTGATGGCGACGTTGAAAGGGTTGTGCAGCACGACCACGGGCACGACGGACAGGTTCAGCACCGGCACGTTCTTGCCCTTGGACTTCGTCTCGCTTCGCGTGACTGCGAACACGGCGCTGACGCGGTGCACGTAGGGCGTCGCGGCCACCGCAACGGGCCGTGGCACGGGGCGGTAGCTGATTTCGAAGATGGTTCCGGTGTCGACAACGTTGGGGTTCAGGGGCGAGGTCTGGTCGCCGTTGAAGACGTCGGAGTAGGTGTAGAGGCGCCGCCGGATGTTGTTGTCGTTGCCGGCCCCCGCGGTCGGATGCAGGCGCTGGACGTTGGGATAGAAGGTCCGCGCCCGCAGGGCCGGCGCGGCCGCCGTGCTCCAGCCGGAGGTGTCACCGGCCGAGGCCTGGACTTTGACGCCCGACCAGCCGAGCTCCTTGTGCAGGCGGTAGAAGCTCCGGAGGCTCCACCAGGTGGGGCCGCGCACGTTGCCCTCCGGAGCGGTGCGGTTGAACAGCGGGGCAGTCTGGACGATGTTGCCCTCGTGAGGCAGGCCCATCGTCATCGCCGCCACGCCGGTCTCGGTCAGGGTCGCCGCCGCGCCCGTCACCCCGGATCCGAATTCGGTGCGGGCGAAATCGTTGTCATTGAGTTCGAAGATGAGAGAGAGGTCGCGCTTGAGGCCGCCGTGGAGGGAGTCGGCCAGGACGCCGGAGGAAGTCAGGCTCACCTCATGGTACAGGCGTCGCGCGTTCAGGTCGTTCGCGGTCGGGGTCGGCGCGTCGTTGATGAATCCGGCCAGGTTGGTCAGGCCGGCGACGGAGGACAGTCCGGCCAGCTCCCAGGGCGTCGAAAGTCCGACCAGGCCGGGCAGGAGTTCGTAGGCGGCGCGCACGGGGCTGCGCAGGGCGGCGAGGTTGCCCAAGGTGTTGGCGAGGCCGACGCTGCGCGCCTCCTGCAGGTTGATGCGCGCCTTCACGCCCTCGTCGCCCACCCAATAGGCGTAACGGCCTCCGGTTTCCTCGTCCGGCATGCGGACCGGGGGCAGGTAGACGAGGCCGCTGGGGCGGTCGTAGTTGAAGGAGTCGCCCGGCACGGGCGTCACGGTCTCACGGTCGGCGGCGCTGCCCAGACCCACGAGCTTCACCAGCTCGGTCTCTCCGGGCGTGTAGTCGGTCTGCCACGGCGCCCAATGCCCGGAAGCGTAGTCGCTCTCGCCGGACAGGGAGACGGTCTGCGATCCCGCGTCGCGGTCGGCTCTCCCGCTCACGAGCCAGGCCGGAGGCTGGTCCGGGCGGTCGCTCCTCCAGACTCCGGTCCACATGGGGTTCTTCAGCGCGCTGACGGCCACGCCGGCCTGGGTGAGGTCGGCCCGCGCGGTCGACCTCCGGTCAGGGCCCGCCTCCTGCTGAAGCTGCCCGACGGCCAGCCTCAGGGAGGCGAGGGCGTTCAGTCGGGCCCGGGTGCCCAGCTGGTGCTGCACCATCAGCCTGGCTTCGATGGAGATGAAGGCGGCGATGGTGACCACGGTCAGGACGAGCATCGCCATCACGGTGAGCGATAGCACGAGGCTGAAGCCGCCTCGCCTCCGGGCCGACCGGCCGGGTCTCTCATGGGCTCCGAGGGGCACTGAGGATATGTTAGGTAAAACCCCCTGTGCCGCAATCCCTCCTTTGACCCATCGGCTTGCCTTGGAGGCGGAGTCCGCCACGCTGTTTCCATCATGAACGCACCTACGACCCTCGCTCTCCTCGCCGCCTTCCTGCTCGCCGGCTACGCCAGCTGCAAATGCGGCTGTGACTGCGGCTGCTCGGCCGAAAAGGCCTGTGCCTGCAAGTCCTGCAAGTGCGCCTCTTCCTCCAAGTGACTGGGCTCCCTCACCTGTCCGTCGCCCTCGCGCTCCTGACGACGGCCCTCTCCGCCTGCCCGCCGGAGGCGCCGGGGTATGTCACGGGCAAGGCCTCTTCGGACGGCATCGGCAAGGTCTTCATGGGCCGCGAGATCTCCAAGGTGATGGGACACCCGGGCATCGGCTGGCTGGAGCGGACGGAACGTGAGCGCGAGGAAGCCCCTTCGAAGGCGCTCGAGATGCTGAAGCTCGCTCCGGATACGGTCGTCGCCGACATCGGAGTGGGCTCGGGCTACTACGCTTTCCGTCTGGCCCCCAAGGTGCCCAAGGGCAAGGTCATCGGGGTCGACATCCAGCCGGAGATGCTGGAGTTCCTCTCCGCGAAGTCCAAGGAGCTCAAGGTGACGAATGTCGAGGGACGCCTCGGCACGGTCGACGGGGTCGGTCTGCCGGAAGGGTCCATCGACGCCGCCCTGATGGTCGACGCCTACCACGAGTTCTCCCATCCGGCCGAGATGCTCGCCTCGATCCGCAAGGCGCTGCGTCCGAAGGGCCGCGTCTACTTGCTGGAGTTCCGCGCGGAGGATCCGGAGGTGCCCATCCGCGCGCTGCACAAGATGAGCGTCGCCCAGGCGCGCAAGGAGTTCGAGGCCTGCGGATTCAAGTTCATCGAATCGCGTCCGGGGCTGCCCTGGCAGCACCTGCTGGTCTTCGAACGTCCCT
>Ga0208048_1001363_pt1 | contig 12666 bp, 9 predicted proteins | sample Malawi_45m_30L_FD_184163 | JGI IMG/M metagenome (GOLD analysis project Ga0208048, IMG submission 184163) | Freshwater microbial communities from Lake Malawi, Central Region, Malawi to study Microbial Dark Matter (Phase II) - Malawi_45m_30L... | ecosystem: Environmental > Aquatic > Freshwater >...
GAGCTCTTCATTCTACAATCTTTAAAGGAATCTCGATGAAAACCACCACCAAAATCACCTGCTTGGGTCTGAATCCCAAGACTTTTTTCATGATCCTCACCGTGATCGTTTTTGGATGCTCGGCCTCCTTCCATCAAGCCCAAGCCCAAACGACCTACCCGGTGGTCTTCCGCGTGGACATGTCGGATTACAACGGGACAACCCCAATCAGCGGTATTTTTTTGAACGGCACCTTTAACAATTGGTGCGGATCCTGTGCCCCGATGAGCGATGCCAACAACGATTCAGTTTGGGAAATTACCGTCCCTTTGGCAGCCGATACGTTTCAATACAAATTCACCATTAATGGATGGACCGCTCAGGAAACCTTGGTCCCGGGTACCGCCTGCACCTTTACCGCCTTTGGCTTTACCAACCGACGAATTGTCGTTAACGGCCCGCTTAGCCTACCTGCTCCCTGCTACGGTTCCTGCGATTCGTGCACCGGTCTCCCATCCTCCGGTCGAATTCGATTCCGGGTGGATATGAACGACTACATCGGTCCCTCGTTTACAACCGTGAATCTCAACGGAAATTTCAACGGATGGTGTGGATCCTGCGCCACTATGTTGGATCCTAACATGGACAGCATCTACGAATTAGACCTGGATCTTCCCCTCAGCACGGTCGAATATAAATTTACTCTGGACGGTTGGGCTCAGCAGGAATCTTTGCTGCCCGGTTCACCGTGCACCATGACCACCGGACAATTCACCAACCGTTTTCATAACGTAACGGGCAACGATACCCTGGACGCCGTCTGCTGGCAAAGTTGCAGCCCCTGCGCTGCCGGTCCCAGTTCAGGGCGCGTCCTTTTTCGGGTGGACATGAACAATTACAATGGACCAGCCTTCAGCAACGTGCATTTGAACGGAACCTTCAACAATTGGTGTGGCGCCTGCGCTCCCATGAGCGATGCGAACCTTGACAGCATTTACGAATTGGAGCTCACCCTTCCGCTCGATACCGTGGAGTATAAATTCACCTTGGACGGTTGGAATATTTCCGAAAACTTGAGCGTCGGCTTGCCTTGTACCCAGACCACCTCCACCTTTACCAACCGATCCTACATCGTTACCGGGAACGATTCGCTAGTTGCGGTGTGTTGGGAAAGTTGCTCCCCTTGTTTTCCTGTAGGGGTTATGGACGGGTCCATGCCCGGAACCATCGTCAAAGCCTACCCCAATCCTGTTCAGGACCTCTTGCATTTGGATATACCCGACTACACAACCCAGAATAACCCCGGCCCTCTGCGGTGGTTTGATGTCCAAGGGCGTGAAGTTTATGGTCTTGTGGGTCCTACCGGGACGCCCAATACCTACCGCGTTGATGCCCTCAGTCCGGGGTTGTATACCGTCCACGTACGTACAGCGCAAGGTGTGCAGGTGGTTCGCTTCTTCAAAAAATAATTTACATCGCTCCACTCCATGCGCCGCGATCTCGACGAACTCATCAAAGGAAAATCCGTTGCCTTACGGTTTTCGGAGGATAATTTGCCCGATGAGCAGGCTCAGTACCTCATCCCGCTCGAAGACTTTTTTCAGTTCGGTCTTTCGGTCGATTGTATTGTGTTTGGCTTTGATGGTCAAGACCTCAAAGTATTGTTAATCAAGCGAGGCGTTGCGCCCTACAAAAGCTATTGGGCCCTTCCGGGGGATTTGGTCTATCCCCACGAAGATTTGGATGCTGCCGCCCAGCGTGTATTGGAAAACCTGACCGGTATCAGCGAGGTTTTTATGCAGCAAATCAAAAGCTTTGGCAAAGTGGATCGGCACCCCCTGGGACGGGTACTTACGGTGGCCTACAATGCGCTGATCCGGGTCGAAAACTATGAACCCCGGGCCGCTTTTTGGGCCGATAATGTCCGTTGGTATACCCTCTCGGAACTCGGTGAATTGGCCTTTGATCACAACGAAATCTTAGCCAAAGGGGTCGAAAAACTCAAGGCCAGGGTTCGTAACCAGCCCTTGGGTTTTGAACTGTTACCGGTCAATTTTACGCTCAATCAACTCCAAAAATTATACGAGGCTGTTCTGGGTCAAACCTTGGACAAAAGAAATTTTCGCAAAAAGATTTTGGGCATGAATTTTTTGGTCAAATTGGATGCCAAACAAACCAAGGATACCCGCCGCCCTGCGCAACTCTACACCTTTGACCGACTGCGTTACGATGAGCTCACCCACAGGGGCTTTAATTTTGAGCTTTAATTTTTGCAACTTGGTTAGGGACAAGCTCCTTGGACGGCTGTGGGCTCTTTTGGGCTTGTTTATTGTTATAACTACAAGCAATATTTCCCAAGCGCAACCGGTTTCGGTTCGTGTGGTCCGGGATAGCGGGGTTTGGCGCATGGAGCGGGGCGGTAAGCCTTACGTTATACGGGGTGCTGGCGGCCAAGTCGAATTGCCTTTGATGGTCCAATGTGGAGCCAACTCCCTGAGAACCTGGGGAATCGAAAGGGCTCAGCAAATATTGGATTCTGCCAACCGTATGGGCTTAACCGTCATGTTGGGCCTATGGATGGGCCATGAAAGGCACGGTTTTGATTACGATGATCCGGTAGCTGTGCGCGAGCAATACCTGCATTTTGTATCGGTGATTGATCGATTCAAAAACCACCCTGCCTTGTTGTGTTGGGGTATTGGAAACGAAGTGGATTTATTCTATTCCAATATCAAGGTTTGGGATGCTATTCAAGAGTTGGCCGCCTACGTCCATGCCCATGATCCTCATCATCCAACCTCCACGGTGACCGCAGGTTTGGATTCCATGGAGGTGCATTGGATTAATACCAAGGCACCTGATATTGATATTCTTGGGGTCAATACGTACGGGGATTTGGAACAAGCTTTGACACGCATTCGCTCGTACGGTTGGGACAAAGCCTACATGATCACCGAATGGGGTCCCAACGGTCATTGGGAAGTCGCCAAAACCCCGTGGGGTGCGCCGCTAGAGCCCTCCTCCGAAGCCAAATTCCGCAGTTACCAAAGCCGCTTTGCCCTGATCCAAGACCGTATCGTAGACGGCTGCCTGGGTTCCTATGCTTTCCTTTGGGGTCAAAAACAAGAAACTACCGAATCGTGGTACGGCTTACTGGATGCCCAGGGACGCCCAACCCGTCCGGTGGATGCCTTGACCGCCGGTTGGACCGGGAATCCGGTAACCCGTACGGCCCCGGTGCTGGAACACCTGCTGACCTCCACCTCGGAGCATCCCGATTCACCCTGGTTGGTAACGGCGGGCGATTGGGTGGAGGTCCGGCTTCCCCAACCGTTGCCCGCGGTGGATTTGACATGGAAAGTTCTACCCGAAGCGACCAACACCAAGGCAGGGGGTGACTTTGAGCAAAGCCTGGGCGCCCTTCGAACGCCCATGCGCACCCGTTATGAAGGTCGCTGCCTGTTCAAGGCCCCGTCGGAAGAAGGCGCTTACCGCATGTATGCTCTTGCGGTCAATCGCGATGGCCAAATTGCCTACGCCAACCGTCCGTTTTATGTCCTGCCGCCACGACCTTCCCGTCGTTGGGCATGGCGTTGGAATTTTTTCGCACGTCCTTAATCTTTTGTTGTAAATCCGTACCATGCCGACGCGCCGTTCCTGGATTTTGACCTGTGTGGCATGGGCATGCCTGTTCATGGGGTACTCGCTTCAAGCCTCTTCCCAGGACCTTTGGCCCAGAGAAAGCTTGCCTGCTACATCCCGCCTACAGGTTAACGGCTTTTACCGCTTTGCAGCCACGTACCTGGACGAAAAAGTGCCCTACCCCCGCGTTGCTGATCAAGTCAATACCCTGCCCGGTCGACAAATTTTTGTGGGGGATGATGCCCAATTACCCAACCTTTGGCTCAACATCAAAGGCAAACCCGGCGGCAACCTCTCATGGTCCTTTGATTTGTTTGCCTTTCAATTTCTCAACGGCAAAGTCGGAGCGGCGTATTCTACACCGGTGGTCAACAGCGCACGCCCCAGCCTTTACGCTCCTTTGGCATCGGCTCGATTGGCGCCCAGCCTGGGCATGAATCTGGGCATGAATCTTTCGTTGCAATGGAGCGATCGCTGGGCTGCGCATCAATTACGTTTGGGTGGAATTCATTGGTATTCATTGTCGGATTTGACCTTGGCCTCCTTTCGGGGTTATTTCCGATGGTCACTCTTTGAACGAAACCCATGGGATCCGGTAACCCGGCAACCGGTGGTGCGTTACGATGACCTGTACCGTTCCGGGCAGTTTGAACAAGATGTTCGGTTTGGGGAAAGGGCCGTACACGGAGCTATCTGGGATGTGTTACCCAAAAGCGGTTTTGGCAAAGCCTCGCTTTTTGCAGGCAAAACCGAAATGAACGCCGGCTTGGGGGGCCTGGCCTCCGGAACCGTGGGAGGACGCTTCCAACACAAAATGTCCAAGGCCGGGGCCTGGCTCGCCGTGAATACCCTGAATCACCGTCAATTTCTGGATTCGTCGGGGAGTCAGCGTACCGCCTATGGTGTCCATACCCTCGAAGGCCGCACAGCACCCGGAAAGGCTTGGGAACTAAGGGGCGAGTTGGGCACCGGACGTTACCAGGACCCGGTGTACCGTGGCCGCTGGTCGGAATTGGCTTCGGTCAAAATTCTCACCCGTCCTTCTTTGACCGGAATTCCTTTGGAATTGCATGCCTACCGGATTGGCCGCGAATTGGTCAATAACAACGGACTTTATTGGAATGTCGCGGTGCAAGAAAGAGGTCCGGCCCTCAACGCCAACCCCGTCGCCGGGACTGCCGGGGCCAATGCCGTCCTTCGTCCCTTTGCTTCCGCCGTGGTCCCCTTGGGTTTGATGACCAACAACCGCCAAGGGGTGAACCTGAACACCCGTTGGCAAACGGGCCCTCTCCGATGGAACCTGGGTGCCGGGATGGCCCGTGAAATTCGTCCGGTATCCAACCGAATCACCTTCAATCACCCCGTGAATCAATTCACCAGGGCGCGGTTTTGGAGGTGGAACTTTCCCCAAAATGTAGGACCCTACGGTCGTCAATCGGTCATTTACCGGGACGTTTTTGAAACCGTGAAGTTGAGCGATGATTCGGCAGGCATTCCCCTCCATGCCAAGCATTTCTCCACCTTGGAGGCCCAAATTGCCTGGAAAAGCGAGGGCAGGCAACGCCCGCTTTATGTTTTTTATTTGGCCCGTTTGAATTCAGTCCAAAAGGATCCGGTTCCCTTGGTGGATTGGCGGCCCTCCGCTTATTTGCGTCAATACGCTCACGAAATGGAATCCTATTGGGCAGTCCATCCCCAGCTGGTATTGTGTGCCTACGCCGCTGCCGAATGGACCTTGGGGAATTACGCCACCGATTTGGATCTGGAAACCTTCAAGCCCAGAGATCAGCGGGGTCATGCCCTTGGCTTAGGGGCCGATTGGCACTTGGGACCGCAGTCTGCACTTTATTTCCGGCATCGTTGGTACGGTTTTCGTGACCGCAGTTTTGCACAGGATCAATTCCGTGGAACCGAAAGCTGGATTGAACTCAAAGTATTTTTCTAATGTTGAAACAAATCATGGATAGAAAATCGTTTTGCGTAGCCTTGGCCATACTTTGGTCGGTTTTGGGGAGTCTTGATCCGGCCGGAGCCCAGGTTTTGGATCCCAAAAAAATCCGATTTTCGTCGTATGCCCGTGGTTTGATGTCCGCGGATGGTCTTCGCGAAACTTCGGATAGCCTGGGCAAGGCGGTGATGCCGGGCTATGCCCTTACCGATATGGGTTTGCATATCCTGCCACATAGCCAAGTCGAAATCCATGCCCAATTGCGGGTTCGTTCGGAATACGGGGGATTTTGGGGTTCAGGTTTGACCTTGGACCTGCGTCAACTGTGGATTCGGGGTTTGGTGAACCAAAAAGTTCGTTACCAGGTGGGTGATTTGGATTATCGTTTGAGTCCCTTTACCTACTATAACCACGAGGAATGGATTTTGGCGATGCCATCCCTGCTCAACAGCCCCACCTTGGGCATGGTGGAATACGATTTGTTCCAAAACAACAACCATACACGCCGTCAACAAGGGGTGGTGGTCGAAATGGGTGGGGTGGTGGATCCCCTGGATCTGACTCTCAACGCCTCGTTGTTTACGACCCGGGTTGCGGCCTCGGATTTTGGCGCGACCCCCGATCGCTTGCTCAGCGGTGGTCGGCTACGCTGGAAGGTCGGAAGCCACCTCCACGGAAAAGTAAATTTTGTACAGTTGTACGATGTGGCTCGAACAGCAGCCCAGCCTTACCTCATCCACCACCCGGTCCTCAGTACCGAATGGGGCCTAAACCCATCCCCAGCGCAAGGTCGGCGTTGGTCCGTGGATGCGGAGGCCGGCCTGACCCGTATGGGTTGGAACAAGGCCGACCCCGCCAACCTCAACGTGGTGGATCGACCGGTTTTGACCGACGGCTTTGGTTGGCTTCGTTGGGAAGGTCCCTTGGGTTCTCGTAACAACGGACGTTCCTCTTGGAAAGGGGCTGTGCAGGCCTGGTACAGCGGCTCGGATTACCGCAGCGCCGCCGCCCAAACCAAGCGAATCAACGCCACGCGCAGTCCTATGGCTTTCAAGCGTTTTGAAAGCATAAATGTTTTGCGCCCTATGGGGCTCAACGACTTGTACCGCGATGCCTCTTTGTATCAAACCCAAGTCATGGCGGGGTTGATGGAATACGATCCGGGTTACGGCAATGCCTTGCCGTACGGGTTGGCCACCCCCAACCGTCAAGCTTTGGCCATCAACCTTCGCAGGGATGAGGATAGCAGCGATTTTTGGGCCTCGTCCTGGGACCTGCAGGTTTTGACCGACGTCAAAGGGCAAGGGGTAACCAACCGACGTCTTTTTGTTTTGGCCGACTGGCGTAACGAATGGCGTATGCATCGTTTGTTCCAAGGTTCTCGCCCTTGGATGATCACCGCAGGGTTGCGTTGGGAACAAACCCAGCGACCCGATGCAGGCGATGATGCCATCCAAAGCGAGGTGAACCTTATTAACCGTCAAGTATCCCTGCAGTCCCGTTGGGAATTGAGTTCTTCTTGGTCAGCCTTTGCCGAATGGCAATTTTACCAAAGCCTGGGTCATGATTATTACGCCGTCCGCAACGCTTATTCGGAGGTGGTGGATTATGCGCGCACGGATCTGGATCGCAGCGAACAATGGGTGGGTGCTGGTTTGCGCTATACCATGAGTGACCGTTTTGAGGCTCAATTTTCCACCCAACAATTTATTTGGCGTAGCGGATCGCCAACATTGCAAGCGCGCTACCCATGGAATACCAGTCAATTGATGTTAATCATGAAATTATGAAGCCTTGTTGTTCCTCTTCATCGCCTAGATCCGGTCAAAGCTACCGGAGGATTTTGTTGGTCTTGGCCCTGTTCGTCGGTTTGGCTTTGGGTAGTTGTACCAAAGAGGCCGGTATCGAAGGTCCGGCTTTGGTTGATTTGTTCGGTGATTTTCAGGTATTGGAGCCGGTCAAAACGAACCGGGATTCCGTTCGGTTTGGACAGGGTGAAACCGTGTACCTCCAAGGACGCTTTAACAAATTGACCGATTGGCGCTTGGAAGTTCAAGGTTTGTCCAGCGGTGCCCGCAAAATCATCCAAGGCAAATCCCGCTCCCTTGACGCTCTGAATTGTGTTTGGAATGGATCCACCACTCTGTTTCCCATGTTCCGGGCCGAAGAGACCGAAATCCGGCTTTTTGTCGAAAACGATTCTTTGCTTTTTCGACGTCGAATCAAAATTCTGAGCGTGCGGCCCACCGAAGGATTTGTGGTCGCGGATTTCGAAAACGGGATACGTCCCGGGTGGACCTCCTTTGTTCAAAGCGGAGCCAACATGTCCTTTGTGATTCGAACCAACCCTCTGGCGGGTCAAGGCAATTCCTATTACGATATGGGGGGTCGCGTGAATTGGGATTGGTTGATTGGGATGCTTGAATTTCCGGCCGCTGCCTACCAAGTCCCTCGTTATCCGTTGTTATCCAATCCTGAACAGGTGTACTTCAATGCTTTGGTGTATTTACCCGATTCGGTGAACAACGCCTTGCTCTTGATGCAGTTCCGTGAAGATGATAACCTGGATGGGCAATACAACGGCAACAATGAGGATATGTATTCGCTTCAATGTGCCTCCTATTCGGTCAATGGGGCGCAAACCCTGCAGCGCGGTTGGAACCTCATCAGCGCACGTTATTCGGATTTGGTTTGTTTGGTGAATGGCCAACCGTCCACGCCGGCCGGAAATAATCGTTTGGAGCCCAATCGTTTGCATCGCGTGTCCCTCTTGATGCTCGCCAACCCCTCTTCGGGTTATTCGCAGTTGTTTGTTGATAACATCGTATTTACTTCCAATGGACCTTTGCAGCCCTAAAGGTCTCGTATTCTTGGTGGGCATGGCTTTGACCTTCATAGCAGGCCCTCTGGAATTGTGCGCCCAACGTCGCGTGGATCTGGATTCGGTACGCGTTAATGCTAGACAGCCCGGGTTGCAGACGCTTCCTCTTTACAACAATTGGGAAGAGGAGGGTGAGCCTCATATCGGCAATTTCTATGCATTGGGCGTTTACCTAGATGGTCTGGGTTCGGAGATATGGTTCACCCCTTCGCCTTGCCTGCGGGTTCAGGCGGCTGCCGCGGGGGATCCTCGGGATGGTTTGCGTCTCGAATGGGATAAGCTATCCGAAGGCTGCCCATCATGGATGGGGTTGGGAATAGGTTGGGACGATTGGTCGCCCAAAAACATGAGCGAGGTGATGCACCAGGCGGCTCTGTATTTGCGCATTCGGGCCCTCAAAGGGCCGGGCAAGGGACTCCCGATGGCCTTTGCTTTGGAGGACTACGCCGGGGCCCAATGTTGGCTTGGTTACCAGCCCAAATACCTGCGCACGGCGGTTGGGCCTGGTTTGGACACCAGTGCATGGAGTGAATTGGTTCTGCCTCTTGAGGATTTTGAATGGGAGCGTAGCAACGCCCGACCCGATAACATCAAACAGCTCATCATGCAGTTCGAGGCACGGGGTTCGGTGGTGGTGGACGAGATACGCTGGATTCCTTATCAAGGTCATCCACCGGTTCAATGGATGGGCCCTTGGTTGGATGCCTCTGTAGATCCTTCCTCTGTTGGGGAGGCTTGGTCGCTTTGGCGCGGTCACGAACTTCGCTTGGCCGGGGATTTATTGGACTGGCCTCCCGGTCATTGGACTTTTGGAGCTACGCCAGAACCCTTGGTTTGGAAAAGGTCGGCCCGCCTCAGCGATGTGACGGTCCACAGCAGTCAATTTCAAAGTGTGGAGGGTCAAACCTACCGACGGTGGTTACTGCCCCCGGATCGTCATCCGGGATTTAAGCCCAACGCTACCTACCATGTATCCTATGTTCCGGATAACCCAGGTGCTAACCCTACCTCTACAGAGCCCGTTCGCGGTACCCTTCAATTTTTGATGAAACCTGAGGACTAATGCAAAGGATTTTTTCAATAACCCATTTATTACGGAACCGCGTCTGCATTTTGGGAATTTTTGGGGTCTTGGCGATGCCGGGGCTTCTTCGATCCCAGGGCAACGTGCAGCCTCAACCCGTGCAGGGATACCCTTTGGTCTCGCCGTTTGATCAACCAATACGCGATTTGATCGCTTCGATGAGTTTGGAGCAGAAAGTCGGCCAAATGACCCAACTCAACTTGGATGCCGTCTCGGTGGGGGCGATCTATCAATTGCAGGAGCCGCATCGTTTGGACAGTGCCAAGTTGTGGGAAGCCCTGCGTATTCGCCATGTGGGTTCGTTGTTGAATTGTGGGGGACATGCCTACGATTTGCAACATTGGCGAGAAATTCAGTCCGAGGTCCAGAGGGTCAACCGCCAAAAGGGATCCATCCCGGTCCTTTACGGAATTGATGCCATCCATGGCGCCAACTACGTCTTGGAGGGTGGGCTTTTCCCTCAGCCCTTGGCGCAGGCTGCTTCCTTTGACCCCGAACTGGTGCAACGCTTGGCCGAAGCCACCGCCTACACAACGCGGGCTTCCGGTGTTCCTTGGAACTTTTCACCCGTCCTGGACGTGGCGCGTCAACCCCTGTGGTCCAGGGTTTTTGAAACATACGGCGAAGACCCCTTGGTCGTCAGTCGTCTGGGATCGGCTTGCATTCGGGGTTACCAAGGCCCTGATCCTTCGGCCCCTCATCGGGTGGCCGCCACCCTCAAGCATTTTCTGGGGTACAGCATGCCCTGGTCCGGCAAAGACCGAACCCCGGCGTATATCCCGGAGCGCTTGCTGCGTGAGATCTTTCTGCCACCTTTCAGAGCGGGAATCCAAGCGGGCGCCCTGGCCGTCATGGTGAATTCCGGAGAACTTAACGGGACTCCGGTGCATGCCGATGCCCAGATATTGACGGGCTTGCTTCGGCAGGAACTGGGTTTTCAGGGCTTGGTGGTTTCGGACTGGGAGGATATCCTCAAACTGGTGACCATGCACCGGGTCGCCGAGGATTACCGGGAGGCAACCCGCATGGCGGTGATGGCCGGGGTGGATATGGCCATGGTGCCCAACGATTATCGATTTACGGATGCGTTGTTGGATTTGGCCCGTAGCGGCGAAGTCCCCATCAGCCGATTGGACGAAGCGGTTTACCGAATTCTGCATGTCAAGTTTCGTTTGGGTTTGTTTGAACAAGCCGAACCCTATGACCTCAAGGAATACCCCCTCCTCCAAAGCGACAGCCTGCAACGTCTGCAACGCGAAGCGGCTCGTCGCTCCTGGGTTTTGTTACGAAATCGTGGATCGGTTCTTCCCTTGAAGGGCGGAACTTCCATGCAATTACGGGGTCAAGCTTTGGACGAACCGTATGCCTGGAACGGATCCTGGTCCAGGACTTGGCAGGGGGTGGATACCTTGTGGGATCGTCAAAACGCCGGTCCTTCCTTACGGGAGGTGATGGGTCAGTCGTTCACCTTGGTGACGTCCAAAGCCGGCGCAAACTCGGCGTTGGTGGTGGTCTTGGCCGAAAAACCATCCACCGAAAAACCAGGCGATATCCATGACCTTAATGTGCCTGCTCGCGATATCGAAGAAGCAAGGTCGTGGTGCCGTCAACACCAAGGCCCCAAAATCCTGGTCCTGGTCCAAAACCGTCCTCGGCTATTAAACGGTTTGGACACGCTTTTTGACGCGGTACTCTTGGCCAACCAACCCGGGGCAGCGGGTCCACAATCCTTGGCGGATTTGTTGTCCGGGGCATACAGCCCGTCCGGCAAATTGCCGTACACCTATCCCGCACACCCACACAGCCTCTTGACCTACGATCACAAATGGACCGAAAGACTGGACCCGCAATTTGGGATGGACGCCTTCAAGCCCGCCTTTGCTTTTGGGGCGGGGCAAGGCTTCTGGCCTGTCCGTTACGAAGAAGTCCGCCTGAGGGATACACTACTGCGCGGCATGGATGCGGTATTGCACCTGGAAGTCACCCTTCGAAACCCGGCCCCCCAACGACAACGTGAAACGGTTTTGGTGATGGTGGGCGATTCCGTTGCATCGGTGACCCCATCGTTCCGACGTCTTCGGGATTTTCGTTCGGTTGACCTGGGACCCGGTGAAATTCAAAAAGTAATGTTTGCTATCCCCGTTAAGGAATTTCGTTTTGTGGGATTGGATATGCGGAATGTGTTAGAAAAAGGTTGGTTCAACGTCAGCATTCAACAATTTAATTTACCTTTTCGATGGGAACCCTAAGTCTTCGGATTGTTCATATTGGACTTGGCCTTGTTTTGCTGGGCCTGTTGGGATGTCAATTGCAGGATCCACCGGGCTTTGGCCGGCAAGGTGATTTGGTTCGCTTTAGCGGGCGGCTCTGGGATGTCAAAAGCGGTCCCGGCCTTTTGGGTCCTGGCCCCAATTATTTCTCCAATCGCTCCTCGGATGTTTATATCGATGGCAAAGGTTACCTGCATTTACGGATCCAAGAACACGACGGTCGTTGGTATTCCACTGAGGTGGTCGGCAGGGATACCTTGGGTTACGGGACCTACCGCTGGGTGATCGAAGGCGATTACCAAAACATCGCCAACAACACCGTTTTGGGCCTCTTTACCTGGAACGATTCTTCTTTTTTGACCCAGGGCAATTCGGAAGTGGATATTGAAATCGCGCAATGGGGCCAAAGCACCGCCCCAACCTTGAATTACGCCGTCCAACCGGTCAATTTTGGGCCATATTATCCCGAAAGGGTCCGCGCCATTGCGACGCCATCGGGGGATATGATCGGGGTGACCACCCACCAGTTTGTGTGGACCGATACCCTGGTTACCTGGACCAGCTGGGCTGGCGAAGGGAGCGGGGGACGGGTCATCGGTTCATGGACCTTTAACCGAAGCAACCCGGCTCGGGTCAAAAACGAGGGAAATCGTTCCTCTGTGCCCATTTTGATCCCTGCCCCGGAGCGGAACACCAGAGCCCGCATGAATTTTTGGCAATTGGGGGGCGCGGCACCCTCTGACGGGCAGGCCAAGGAGGTTGTTATCCGCTCTTTTGCCTACTTCCCCTTGGAATCCAATTGATCGCAACCTGCTTCTTGGGTGGGCCAAATTAAATTGGCTTAAAGATTTGGAAATATGGT
>Ga0208048_1001365_pt1 | contig 12653 bp, 9 predicted proteins | sample Malawi_45m_30L_FD_184163 | JGI IMG/M metagenome (GOLD analysis project Ga0208048, IMG submission 184163) | Freshwater microbial communities from Lake Malawi, Central Region, Malawi to study Microbial Dark Matter (Phase II) - Malawi_45m_30L... | ecosystem: Environmental > Aquatic > Freshwater >...
CAGCAGGCCCAGGATGAACTGGCCGAAACCGGCGTCTGGAAAATGACCACCGACGAGCTGGGGTTTGCCGCCAGAATTGCCTGGCGAAACGCTGAACGCTGCGTCGGACGACTCTACTGGAACGGACTGCACCTCCGCGACTGCCGACACCTCACCGAACCGGCACAAATGGCTGAAGCCATGTTCGAACACCTGCGGTTTGCCTGGAACGGCGGCGATCTGCGACCAGCCATCTCCGTGTTCTCACCCGGAACTCGTGACGTCCCCGGACCACGCCTCTGGAACCCCCAGCTGCTCCGGTACGCCGGATACAGACTGCGATCCGGAAAACAGATCGGAGACCCCGCGCAGAATGCCGTCACGGAAAAAATCAGACAACTGGGCTGGGAACCTGACGGCTCCGACTTTCAACTGCTGCCGCTGGTCATCCAGACCGCAGAACATGGCCCGCACATGTTTGAACTGCCCGCAGACTGCCGACCGGAAGTCCGGCTAACACATCCACAGCACAACTGGCTGCAGGAACGAGCCCTCAAGTGGTATGCCATCCCCGTCGTCTCTGACATGGCACTCGACGCCGGTGGCTTCCTGTATCGCCTGATCCCCTTCAACGGCTGGTACCTCAACACCGAAATCGCCGCCCGCAATCTGACTGACACCAACCGCTACAACCTGCTGCCGGAAATCGCGGAACGCATGGGACTGGACATCTCCAGTGAACGCACACTGTGGCGTGACCGAGCCATGCTGATGCTGCACGAAGCCGTCCTGCACTCCTTCGATCGTGCCGGAGTCAAAATTGCGGATCACCACACGGTCTGTCACGAATTCCTCCAATTCTGCCGCAATGAACAGTCGGCAGGACGCGAACCCTGTGGCAAATGGATGTGGCTCGTGCCCCCGTTTTCCTCCTCCGCCACCGTCCTCTACCAGGAACCCTTCCGCGACCGCGCCTGGAAACCCGCCTACTGCCCGCAAAAACCAGTCTGGTAATCGGCCCCCCCCCCGTACCCGCACCCGTGGGCTCCCGCCCACGGCTCGCCTTACCGAACACCGACCACTGATCACTTTTTTCTGCGGAACTCCCGCTGCGATCTGCGTTTCATCTTTCTCAGGCTCTTTGTCCGCCAGCACCATCACAGTGCCTCGCTGACACAGGCAGGGAATGCTTCAAACGTCTCGGAAAACAGGGACGCAATAATGCAAACGCACAGCCATCTGTCCCCCCGCTCACGATATCGCCACGGTTTTACACTGGTCGAACTGCTGGTGGTCATCGCCATCATCGCAATCCTCGTCTTGCTTGTGCTAACCGCCATCCAGTCAGCACGCGAATCCGCAGGCCACACCGAGGGCCTGAATAACCTGAAAAACATCACACTCGCTGCGGTCTCCTCGGCCGAAACTCATAAAGGCCGACTGCCGACCTCCGGTACTTACTCCGGCACCGGATACTTACAGGGCGGGCTCAACTGGGTCGTCAACCTGCTGCTAAATCTTGACGAGGTTTCGCTCTTCCAGCGCTGGAACTTCCAGGCCTACTTTCAGGAGCGCGGCAATCGCGAACTGGGTGGGGTCAACCTGCCAGTACTCACCTGCCCATCCGACGGCTCTGCTCATGGACTGGAAGGCGCCCTGACTTTTGTGGCCAAGATGGTTATCGGTGGCGTCTGGATCGAACCCTCGATGATAAAATTACCGCCGGGACTGGCAGCGACATGCTGCTTCACGATAGCATGACCCGGGCAGCCATTCTGCTTGATTGCCTCAGTCTGTGATCTGGAAAACAGCCGGCTGTTCCTTCGCAGGCTGACACACAAAACTCACGAAATCCATTTCCGGCCAGGATCACCGTTGGCCACGGTGCTACAGGAAACGTCCATGACTGCCTCACTGTTAAAGCAACGGCCTCTGATTATGCTGATTTTGCTTGCCACCCTCTGCTGCCTCGCGGCTCCTACAGCCGCGGCGCAAGGAAAGCCGCTCAAGGTCTTTATTCTTGCCGGCCAGTCGAACATGGAGGGCCATGCCGCCATCAGCACTTTTGACTACATCGGCAAAGATCCTCGTACCGCACCCATTCTCAGAGAAATGCGCAATTCGGATGGAACGCCGCGGGTCTGCGAAAACGTCTGGATGTCCTGGCTAACCGGGCCGTATGATGGCAGTGCCAATGGTGAAGGACTGGGGAAACTGACCGCCGGCTTCGGCGCACGCGGAGATCATCCCACCACGGATGGCGGTAAAATCGGTCCCGAATTCACGTTCGGAATCTACATGGAGAAAGAACTTCAGCAACCCATCCTGATTATTAAGACCGCATGGGGCGGCAGATCACTCAACACCGAATTTCGTCCGCCAGGCGCCGGTCAATACAAGCTGCCCAGAGAGACGCAGGAAGCCTGGGATCGGCATCCCGAGGGTGCCCATGGGATCCCCAGACTCGAAGATCGAAAAAAATGGCAGGATGAAAAAAATGCGGCCTCCGGTGTGTTCTATCGGATGATGATCGAACACGCGAAGAAGGTCCTGGCAGATCCCAAACGGGTCTGTCCGCAATACGACGAGCAGGCAGGCTATGAGTTGGCCGGGTTTGTCTGGCTGCAGGGTTTTAACGACCTCGTCGATGGACAGACCTACCCCGACGGCAATTATGACGAATACTCGCGTCTGCTGTCTCACTTCATTCGCGACGTCCGCAAAGACCTTTCAGCCCCGCAGCTGCCATTCGTAATCGGCGTCCTCGGAGTCGGAGGAGAAACTGAGAATGAGGCCTTCCGCAAAGCCATGGCTGCTCCGGCCGACTTGCCCGAATTCAAAGGCAATGTGATTGCCGTTGCGACAGCTCCGTTCTGGGATTCTGATATCGCCGCCGCCGAACCGAAGCGCGAGCAGTACGACAATATCGTCGATACCGCACATGAGCTCAAAGCAGATGGAACTTTGGACTCCGCGTGGAAATGGGAGCATTACTGGAAGCCGCTGGGCAATCCTCGGCCCGAAGAACGAACCTGGCGCTTCGCGACCCTCGATGCCACGGAAGAGAAAGACCGGCTGAAAACCTATGAAGACCGGCGTTTCCGTGACATCACACTCCCTGCTGACATGAAAGACTGGTATCAGCCCGACTTCGATGACCAGCAGTGGACCGCAGGCAAAGCCCCCGTCGGAAAGGGAGTCTGGGATCACAGCGGGATCAGGCTGGATCGCTTTCCAGCACAATGGGGAGCAGGCGAATTCCTGCTGATGCGCACAACCTTCGAAGTGGAAGACCTCAACTTCGAGTCCTGTCGCCTGGCAGTCCTCGCGAGACAGGGATTTCATGTCTACTTGAACGGAAAGAAAATACACACCTACATCTGGTGGAAGGACAAGCCGTACTACCGCTCCATTGTGCTCGACGAATCACAGACCAGGCATCTGAGAAAAGGGACGAATGTGCTGGCGATCTGCGGCAACGACCAGTATGCACCCGACTCCCCGCAGCACTATTCCGCGCTCGATGTGCGGATTGAGGGCATCACCAGGGCCGACAAAGAGAAACTCGACCTCGCCCTCGAAGAAGTCCTCTCCCCGAAAGACAGGGAAGCACTCAAAGGTGCCTCAGATGGCGGTTACCACTATTTTGGCAGCGCGAAGATCTTCGCTCAGATGGGTAAGGCATTTGCCGAAGCCTTGCTGCCTTTGCAGAAATAAATCGTGACGCCTGAGCATGCACAGTTTCAGATTGATCTTTGAAATTGTGACCGTTCCAGCCGGAATTGAGCGGACTGCTGCAGTTGCCGGGCTGCCGCGTGGAAAATCACGGACAACGGCTTCATTGTGCCAGCGTTCCCTGAACCTCCAGCACACGCAGGAAAACAAAACCGTTGGCTTTCTTTCGGAAGGAAATCTCATGCACGTCCGGAAAAACCAGCCGCACATGCGTCGCGCCCTGTGCACGCACATTTGACAGCTCAAAGACATCCGCCGAGTAGTTTCTGAACTCGGTCCTCCCCAGTGTCGTAAACTCCTTGCCGTCCCGCGACACCTGCACCTCGACGGTTCTGGGGCCGCCCAGGGCAGAGTTATAGACACGGAGATCGGTCACGTTGTATCTGCCTTGCAAATCTACCGTCACGCGTTTGGGAAACTTCACCTCGCCATTGCTCGCCCAGGCGGTTTGGTTGTTGTCCCGAAGGTCGCCGTCGGTCAGGCCACAGTAGCGTCCGTTCAGGATGGGCTGATTGCAGACGAACGGTTTGCCCACGCCAATGCCGCCGACTTCCCCGCTCGTTCTGCCACTGGCAGTGGACTGAAACTGATCGGTGCGGAAAGGCACGGCCGGGAACCCCTCCTCGTTGTAAAGGTTGCACAGCGGAAAATCAGCCCACGCATAACGCACAGCCACCGGCCCGGCCACTTTCGGACTGCTCACCACAACCTTGTCTCCCTGAATCACGGCATCCGCCCAGTGAAAAGTCTGGTCAGCGCCGCAGACAGAGAAAACTTTCAACACATCTGCCGGGACCCGGTGGCCATCAGCGTGCACATCCCTCGTGATCAATCCGCCCCCCACATGGTCAAACTGCAGCACAGCCTGATTGCCCGTCACCGTGAGACGCCTGAACGTCGGCCCGGCAGCGATGACATTTTGACCATAAGCCACCTGCAACGCTGCTGCGGTCAGCCGCGCGGCAACCAAAGGTTTGTCAGGAGGATGAACGTTGGTCTGATGACCGGCGTCACTCGCCACTGCCATGCCGGTGTTGGGCAGCGTCAAAGCCAGCGTCTGGGCCTCCCGCAACCGGGCCCAGCCCGTGTCCTCAGGCTCGGGATTATGCTTGTGGTAAGCGGCAAGCTGCACAAACAGAAACGGAAAATCGCCGACGCCCCACTGCTCACGCCACGAATTAATCAGCGTCGGAAACAACGTCCGGTATTGCAGAGCGCGGCTGGTATTGGCTTCACCCTGGTACCAGATCAAGCCTTTACAGGTAAACTGCAGCAGGGGAGCAATCATGAAGTTGTAGAGTCCCGAAGGACGCTTCGGGTGATTCGGCCCCATTGGCGGCGAGCACGTCTTCTTCACGGAAGGTCGTCATGAGGATGGCCTGATCGCGGGATCGCCTGAAATCCCAGATCATGTCGAGGGTGACGTCGGGGGGTTGCTGGATGTCGGGTTAGGAGCAGCCGACGCGTTCGTCGAGCACGAGGCCGCCTTTCCAGGTTTTGTCGTCGCTTTTGGAGAGGAAGTCGGTGAACCCTGGCCTTTTCGCAGCCCGCATGATTGACGCGCCGCATTTTTGCAGACAATCTGGTCACCATCCGAATTGACCAGCGACCAATCGGCGGCCGAGTTAGGCCACGCGCTGCTCAATTAGCTGTGCGCAAAGGACTATCCTATGAATTCATCCCGAAAGAAAAAGTATTTTTCGTTTGAAAAGTACTTCGTCTGGGCATGGTCCCTGTTTTTCATGTCTGCCGGCCTCTTTTTTATGATTTCCGAGGGAAACGAGTGCTGGTTGGGATTGAAAACGAAGAACTGGCCCGCAGCCCCCGGAAGGATTATCGAATCGAAAATCCAGTCCTACACCCAGCAGGATTCCAATTCGCGATTGCATACCCACTATGGTATCACAATCCGATACTCCTACGTGGCTGCCGGGCAGAACCTTGAGAGCAATAGACTGCAATACGGCTATGCGAGTCACAAAGATGAATGGTCGGCCAGCAGAGAGCATTCGCGCTACCCTCCAGGCAAGGAGGTTCAGGTATTTTACGATCCGACCAATCCCAACGTCAGCGTGTTGGTCAAGGGAATTGGCATCTCCTGGATGAACGCGGTAATGGGGTTGCTGTTTTTCTTGATTGGGTTGTTTGTGCTGGTTTTTGCGGCCATCAAGGGGTGGGGCTTGGTGGGCAAAAAAGCCGTCAAGCGACGGGTTGGAGTCGGCAAAAAGATTTCCGCTGCCGGAGCGCGCGGAACAGATGAGAAGAGCGATTTTAAGGATAGAGAAAATTATCTTCGCAAGAACATTGACGCGATTTCAAAGGAGGAATTTCCGGACAATCAGGAAGGTACGTACACGATTCTCGGCTTCTCGCACAGGGTAAACCAAACATACGTTGAGGTTGAACCACACCCGAGCAACGTCGGGTACGACAAATTCAAATACTTGATGGACTACTCCGGGAAGGACGCCCCGACATGTGTAGCCGTGTACTGTTGCGAGGGCGGGGAATACTCGCTTCTTTACACCGCACAAGGCTGGGAGAACGAGGTTCCGTATATCCCCGATTAGAGCTCGCAACCATGCTTGAACCGTACGGTTAAAGCAGGCGTTCATCATGTTTAGTAAAATGGATATGAAGAAGTCGGTTTTATCCGATACGCCTCTCCACCATAAGATACCGCACGCCGCATCGTCTGGGGTGTTGCCGCACCGATCATCCGGGCATCGGTCAGCGTGAATCGCTGCAGGTTGGGGCGCTGAGATGCTGTTAGGGCGGCAAAAAACGCAGCGTTGACAAGCTCATGGATACATTGAGTGGGTACGCTGACCGAAAAAAGCCACAAGGATCTGATGTAAACCCTTGTGGCGATGGAACGTCCCCGGCGGGATTCGAACCTGCGACCTTCGGTTTAGGAAACCGACGCTCTATCCTGCTGAGCTACGAGGACTTGGAAGGCATACACGGCACTGCCGGGCACGATTCGCCGGTGCAGTGTACCGGACTGGGCCGGGAATTCCAACCCCTCAGACGGCTGACACCCAATGCTCAAAAGGCGTTCGCTGAGTCGCCTGCCTTTTCCCGCGGTAAAAACCGGCGGGCAGCAAGTCCGATACCCCGCCAACCGATACCCCGCTAATTGCCGGGCAACACCGGTCGCTGTACAAGCCACGCGGCCGCACCCAGCAAAACACCCAGCAGCAGCCACAGCCACAGCCACCACGACAGCCGACCTGCAGCGGCTCGATCGCCCGGCCCCAGCAGTTGCAAGGAGACCCCGCTGCCGAATTCCAGTCGATCACCCGCCTGCAACGGCCTCACTGCCGCCGGCTGACCCTGCACCACCGTTCCAAAACGCTGCGACTCATGACGATACAGCCACTGCCCGCCACGACACTCCAGCCAGCCCTGCACTCCGTCAATTCCCGCTCCGGAAAGACAGACATCCGCCGTGGCCGCCGTGCCCACCGACAACCGCGGCTTCTGCAACGGCAGACGCACTGCACTGCCCAACACCACGACCACCCAGCCGCGAGGCAGCTCTACCGCTGACACCAAAGGCGGCAGCGCCGGCTGACCGGAAACAGCAACACGCCCCGCCTCATTACCGGATCTAAATGCAGCAGCCCCTCCTGACTTACCGCCTCCTGACTGCCCGCCACCTGACAAACCAGACGCGGCAGTCCCCGCCCCGCGCCGTGACACCTTAGCATGATGCTCACGAGCAGCCGGTGTCGAAGGCGCCGCAAAACTGTCCGCACCAACAGCCTGACTGTCCATCCCCGTCACCCAGTCGGCCGCATTCGTAATCGATGATCGCGGAGCTGCTGTCTTTGGACGACTGGCCTGCCCTTTCTCACAAGCCGCCGTTTTTTCCTTTGCCTGCTTCGCCCGCAATGTCACCAGCTCGCGAAAATCAAACGGTATCGGCTTCCGCATCGCAAACGGTCGCAATGCCTCAGCCACCTCAGCCGCCGTCTGATACCGCTCCGCCGGATCCTTGGCCATCATCTTCTGAATCACAGTCCCAACGGCCGCAGGGATCTCAGGCCGCCACTCGTAAATTCTTTTCGGCTCACGAGTTCGCTGCGCCTCAAGCTTGGCCTTGTTCGACTTGTCCGGAAATGGCACCCGCGCCGTAAAAGCCACATACAAGGTGGCACCAAGACTGTAGACGTCAGCTCGAGCATCCACGCGACGACTGTCCAACGACTGTTCGGGCGAAATATAGTCGGGCGTCCCAAGACAGTCGTGACCAAACACCATCGACAGCGAAAACTCGTCCTCTGCAGAATCCTCAATCATCGCCAGACCAAAATCCAGCACCCGCACCGTGCCGTCATTCTCCAGCAGAAAATTGGCCGGCTTGATATCACGATGAATAATCCCGGCCTGATGAGCAGCATGCAGAGCTGTTGCTGCCTGCATGCCAATGTCGCAGACAATCCCAAACTTTAACGGCCCCCGCAACGCCACGATCTCGTGCAGACTAATGCCCCGCACCAGGTCCATCACCAGATAATGCACAGCCCCCGTTGATGCCAGCCGATGAGTCCGAATGATGCCGGGATGATTCAGTCGTATCCCCGCCTTAGCCTCCAGCTTCATCCGTGCCAGCATTCCGTTATCCAAAGCATGCTCGGTCGATAACACCTTCAGCGCGACCTTGCGATCACTGCGAGGCTCTTCGGCAATGAACACACACCCCATGCCACCAAACCCCAGCACCTCCCGCACCCGATAGCCATCAATCACCAGTCCCCGATAACGCCCCTCCAAAATCCGCTCAGACTGAAACGGGGTCAATATTCGCTCGGATGACAAACGAGCCGCCACGGAGCGGGCGTCAAGATCGGCCGACAGTTGCAGCTTCTCTACCGCACGCCGAATGTTCTCGCCGCTCAGCAGGCCACTATTTTCCAGCAACTCGAAGAATTGTGCACTTGTCTGTGGCGCCTGCATCTGTCCCGTTCCACGCTGCCGCTGCGACAGGACGGCTTTCGCGCCGCCAGTCAGCGGGGGAAGATATCAGCAACGCCAGCAAAGTGGAAACCAGTAAAGCCACAGAAGCATGGCCGAGGCCAGCACCGGCCAACCACAGAAAAATCGCACTTGAACAACATATCCCACGGAGCAGCCGGCACCGACATCTCAATCAGCAGCCCCGGCAGAAACAAATCCGGCAGGTCCTCAAGTGGCCGCTCATCCAGCAAACGACACTCCAGCCCCTCACGCTTCGCTACCTTTTAAATCCGCCAAATCGCAGTCACACAGCCATACGCCAGCCACATTCTCCCGCCCGGTCCCAGCCGCTGCCGCGCACCACTTACCAAAGACTCCAGCAGCGCAAAGCCACAATCATACAGCCCAAACTGCTCCACCGTCTCAGGTCGCTGATCCTCCCACGGCGGATTCGAAATGATCAAATCAAATATTTCATCCGGCCGCAGCACCATCCAGGCACCTAGATCGAGCCGCGGCACCCGACGCCCCGCCAGCCGCCCTTCAGACCCCAGAAAACGACCGTTCTCGCGAGCATTCTCGACAGCCGCCGGATCAGATACGTGGCCAACACGCGAGCCGCACCGTTCTGCAGGCAACACAAAGAGATCACTCCGAACCCCGTGCCTGCCTCCAGCACAGCAGCCCCACGCAGCCGCGAATCGGCAACTATCCTCTGCCGCAGACTCAACGTGTCATCCGGCTCCCAAAACACACTGTCAAAAATCACCAGATCCTGCGGCAACTTCTTAGCCGAGACATAAAGCAAAATGGGGTACGCAGGCTGAATAGTACTGTCCGGTACCACACCAGCCACGCTCTCACACGTGCCACCAGCCCCCGCCGATACATTGCCAGAACCCCCGCATCCGGCAACAACCAACAGCAGCAACAAAACCGTCCACACACACATACCGGCCCCGCAACGACAGCCGCTTACCATCAGTCTTCCTTGGTCGTATCAAGCACCGACAGAAATGCCTTCTGCGGAATCTCGACCTCACCAAACTGCTTCATTCGCTTCTTGCCCTCTTTCTGCTTCTCCAGCAGCTTGCGCTTGCGAGTAATGTCGCCGCCGTAACACTTGGCCGTCACATTCTTCCGCAAGGCAGAGATTGTTTCACGAGCAATCACGCGAGTTCCGATCGCCGCCTGCAGGGCAATCTCAAACTGATGCTTCGTGATCTCCAGCTTCAGTCGCTTCACCAATGCTCGACCACGACGCTCAGAATTCGACCGATGCACAATCGTTGATAAGGCGTCCACTTTGACGCCCTTTACAAGAATGTCCATCTTCACCAGATCGGCCGGCTGAAAACCAATGATCTCGTAGTCCATCGTGCCGTAACCCGATGTCACGCTCTTCAGCTTGTCGTACATGTCGTAGACGATTTCACTGAGCGGCAGCTCGTACACAATCTGAGCCCGATTGGTGCCCAGATACTCAGTTGTGCGGTACACCCCGCGACGGTCCTGACACAACTGCATGATCGTGCCCACATGCTGCGACGGCACAATGAAGCTGACCTTCGAAATCGGCTCGCGAAACTCTTCGATGATCCCCGCGTCCGGTACCTCCTGGGGATTGTCGATCACCATCAGATTGCCGTCACGAGTCAGAATCTCGTAGGTGACGTTAGGAGCAGTCTGGATCAGATCCATGTGCTGCTCGCCCTCCAGACGCTGCTGCACAATTTCCATGTGCAGCATGCCCAGAAAACCACAGCGGAAACCAAACCCCAAAGCGTCTGAGGTCTCGGGCTGGAACGAGAAGCTGGAATCGTTCATGGAGAGCTTCTGCAACTCTTCACGCAGGTTCTCGAAGTCCGTCGCATCAATCGGATACATCCCGCAGAACACCATCTGCTTGGGCTTCTGGTAACCCGGCAATGGCTGAGCCGCAGGGGCGTGAAACTGAGTCACCGTGTCGCCCACCGTGACCTTGCTGAGTTCTTTCAGGCCCGTCAGGATATAACCGACCTGACCTGGCCCCAGCATGTCACAGGGCTTCATATTCGGACGGAACTGGCCAATCTCCAGCACTTCACTGACCATCTCTTCCCGCATAAAGCGAATCTTGTCGCCCTTGCGAACCTCGCCCTCAAAGATTCGGATGTAGGTGATCACACCCCGATAATTGTCGTACTTGCTGTCGAACACCAGAGCCTTCAATTGACGTTCGGCCGTCCCCTTCGGCCCCGGGATGACTCGAATGATGGCCTCAAACACCGATTCGATGTTAATACCGGCCTTGGCACTGACCCGCAAAGCATCCGATGCGTCCAGCCCCAGCACCTGCTCAACTTCTTCCAGCACTTCTTCCACTCGAGTCACCGGAAGGTCGATCTTGTTGACCACCGGAATAATCTCGAGACCGGCAGAGATGGCGGCGTAGGCGTTGGCAACGGTTTGCGCCTGAACGCCCTGGAAAGCATCCACCAACAGCAGGGCACCCTCGCAGGCCGCCAGACTGCGACTGACTTCGTAGTGAAAGTCGACGTGTCCGGGAGTATCGATCAGGTTGAGTTCGTAATGCTGACCGTCCAGATTCCAGTTGATGGTGACCGATCGCGCCTTCACGGTGATGCCGCGAGCCCGCTCGATTTCCAGATCGTCCAGAATCTGCTCGCGGAATTCCCGCTGAGTAATCGTGCCGCTCTTCAGCAGCAACTGATCAGCCAGCGTGCTTTTGCCATGGTCAATATGAGCCACAATGCTGAAATTGCGGATGAACTTCGGGTCCATAATGCGACGGACTTCACCACAGAGTTGACTGGATCACACGTAACTGTCGAGATGCCTGCCGAATCATAGTCAACCCCTGGGGAAGGGGACAGATCGCAGTGGCTGCCAAAATGAGTTTCCAGGGGCGAAACCGGCAAGCAGAGCGCATATGAAAGGCCGACGAACGAATTCGTCGGCCCGTTTTCTGACCGCAGCGGAACGGATCAGCGTGACATGAACACGACCACCGGGCCGATGTCCACCTTCAGCATCACATCGTCCACCGTTGGCAAAGTGGTCACAATGATCTTCATCGCGGCCTTGTCAACCGACAGCCACTCTGCGGTTGGACCGCTGGAAGATTCACCCACGGCATTGTACATCTTGCGGATGTTGGGGCGGTTGCGGACCGTGATGACGTCACCAGGACGGACCATGATGCCCGGCTTGCTGACCGTACGGCCATTCACCTGAAAGTGACGGTGCACGATGCCCTGGCGAGCCTGCGGGCGAGTCAGAGCCAGCCCGGAACGACGCACAACGTTGTCCAGACGTCGCTCGCATAATACCAGCAGTGTCGCACCCGTGTTGCCCTTCGTACGCTTGGCCATGTCCAGATAGCGGTACAGCTGACGGTCACGCAGACCGTAGTAATACTTGATCTTCTGCTTTTCCGTCAGAGCCGCACCGTAGGTGGTTTCCTTCTTGCGGCGCTTGTGCATGCCCGGAGGCCCCTCTTTCCGCTCAGCAGCCTTGATGGCGCCGGAAGATTCGTACACGTTCATTCCCAGACGACGATTGATGCGACCCTTAGGCCCGGTGTAACGACCCATTTCCCCTGAAAACTCCTGTATGTGACCAACACTCTGCACCATTTTCTGAAACACTCAGAAAACCGTCACCTCGGTTGCTTAAACAGGGAAAAACCCCGCCCGCAACAAACACACCGGTGATCGGAAAAATCCGGCCAGTGGCTTCGACAGGCACATCCGCGACTTGGCGGAGGCGTGCAGAGAAAGCAGAATTCCGCGAAATCTTCAGGGAATTCCGAACCGGGAAGGGTATCGGCAGGACGCCCGAAGTTCAACACGGAGAAAGAAAGTCAGGGCCGAAATCCGGAATTTCCGATGGTTCGGACAGCCGAAAACTTGTTTTTTCCGCAGTTGCCGCTGAAGTCACCACTGATAGAAAGTCACGCACAAACAGCCTCCGGT
>Ga0208048_1001367_pt1 | contig 12651 bp, 9 predicted proteins | sample Malawi_45m_30L_FD_184163 | JGI IMG/M metagenome (GOLD analysis project Ga0208048, IMG submission 184163) | Freshwater microbial communities from Lake Malawi, Central Region, Malawi to study Microbial Dark Matter (Phase II) - Malawi_45m_30L... | ecosystem: Environmental > Aquatic > Freshwater >...
AATGCCTGACATCATTATCATAGGTCCGGCGCATCCGCTTCGGGGTGGTGGTATTGTTAGTTTCAACGAAAGACTTGCCTACGCATTTCAAGAAGCCGGACACCGTTGTGAAATATGGTCATTCTCCTTACAGTATCCTGGCTTTTTATTTCCAGGAAAAACGCAGTTCGTAACTACACCCCCTCCTGCTGGATTAACAATCCGAACGCTGATTAATTCAGTCAATCCGTTGAATTGGATTAAAGTGGGCATGCAACTAAGAAAGAAAAATCCATCACTAGTCATAGTACGATTCTGGATTCCCTTCATGGGTCCTTGTCTCGGCACCATTTTACGTTTTCTTAATAAACGGCAAACAAAAGTTATTTGCATAGCCGATAATGTAATCCCCCACGAAAAAAGACCCGGCGATTATATATTCACGCGATATTTTGTAAAGAGCTGCGATGGTTTTGTAACCATGAGCAACTCGGTATACAAAGACTTGAATAAAATTGCACCGAACAAACCCGCAAAACTCACCGTTCATCCGTTATATGATCAATTTGGCCCCCCGCTATCAAAAGAAATAGCGCGTGAAAAATTAGGTTTAAATGCCCACGATAAAATCATATTATTTTTTGGTTTTATCAGACCCTACAAGGGATTAGACCTACTGCTAGCGGCCATGCAAGATCCTCGACTTCAATTGATGGATATAAAATTGTTGATTGCCGGAGAGTTTTATGAGAATGAAAGCCACTACCACCAGTTGATTCAAACATACCAATTAACAAATCGAGTTATTCTTCACACAAATTTTATTCCAGATCAAGAAGTGGGTATTTACTTGTCTGCAGCAGATGTAGTGGTGCAGCCCTACAAAACTGCCACGCAAAGTGGGGTGACTCCCCTTGCCTACCATTTTGAAAAACCCATGATTGTTACCAATGTGGGAGGGCTTCCAGAAATGGTACCGCATGAAAAAGCCGGCTTGGTTTGTGTACCAAAAGCAATAGAGATTGCAAATAGTATAGAACTATTTTACAAAAAAGATCCATCCTATTTTACCGCAGGCATAAAAGAGGAAAAAAAGAAATATGAATGGTCCACAATGATTGATACCCTATTCACGTTGCATATGGAGCTCAAATAATGTCAAACATGCGCTACAAGCTATCGCTACTTTTACTACTTTCCGTGATGGTACTATGCAGGGTTTCAGCGCAAGTAAATTCAAGCCCTATTTCTGCTGGTGCTTTCAAACAATTACAATCCAAGGAGGATACATTAAAAGATTTTGCGTTTTATCTCACCACGGATAGTTTACCGGAGGAAAGAATGATTGCGGATAGTGTTTTTACCCGAACCTTAGTTCGTGCTTTACAAATTCCCTTCTCATTCTACTACCCTTTTGATTCTGTTTTAGGAGTCTCAAAAAAGTACGCTCCCGACTCAAGCTTTCGAATAATTACTTGGAATCTCCAATACAATGATTACTACAATCGTCAGCGAGGTGCCATCCAAGTCAATTCAAAAGATGGTAAACTCAAACTTTTCCCCTTACGAGATGCCTCAGAGTTTACAGATCATCCAACAGATTCTGTTCGTACTACAAAAAATTGGATTGGCGCTCTTTATTACAACATCATTAAAAAAGAGAGCCAAGGAAAATCGTATTACACACTTTTTGGACTAGATCCTAACAATTCAAAAAGTACAATCAAGTGGATGGAGGTTCTTCATTTTTCCGCAAAAGGAGAACCTATTTTTGGCGGCCCCTTTTTCAGTTATGAAAGAGATAGTATCCCTAAAAAACCGCAGCCACGTATCAGTCTTGAATACAAAAAAAATGCGCGTGTGCTCATGGATTATGTTCCTGATTTAGACATGATCCTGGTGGATCACCTGATCCCAGAAAATGATGATGCGGAAAGTCCTTGGACCTTTGTGCCTGATGGAGACCAAGAGGGTTTTAAATGGGAAAACGGGAAATGGATACACATCAATAAGGTGTTCACACAAAAACTACAGGACGGAAAAGCACCAAGAGAACTACCCCTTTTTGACCAACCAGGCCAACAAAAGTTACCCCCTGTTAAAAAAGGGAATTAGGTAATTATTCATCTAGTTTAAGCACCGCAAGGAAGGCTTCTTGAGGAACCTCTACGTTACCAATTTGACGCATCCGCTTTTTACCTTCCTTCTGCTTTTCCAATAGCTTACGTTTACGACTGATATCACCCCCATAGCATTTGGCGGTAACATCTTTTCGCATGGCAGAGATATTTTCACGTGCAACCACTTTTGCACCAATAGCTGCTTGTATGGCGATTTGAAACTGCTGACGCGGTAATAATTCTTTTAATTTTTCACAAAGCTTTCGTCCAAACTCCTGCGCCCTGCTTCGGTGAATCAATGCTGACAACGCATCTACTTTATCACCATTTAAAAGTATATCCATTTTGCAAATATCACTCTCACGATAACCAATAGGATGATAATCGAATGAAGCATACCCTCTGGTTTGTGATTTGAGTTTATCATAAAAATCAAATACTATCTCAGTGAGTGGCATTTCAAAAATCAATTCAACACGGGTAGGTGTTAGGTAGCTCTGATTTATTAGAATCCCTCGCTTGCCTAAACAAAGCGTCATAATATTTCCAATGTACTCAGGCTTGGTAATGATCTGCGCTTTGATAAAGGGTTCATCAATATGATCCGTTTTTACTGGATCTGGAAATTCAGTAGGGTTGTTAACTATAATGGTTTCAGCCTTGGTGGTAGTAGCAATGAAACTAACGTTAGGAACGGTGGTAATCACCGTCTGATTAAACTCACGTTCTAATCGCTCTTGGATTATCTCCATGTGAAGCATACCGAGAAAACCGCAGCGAAATCCAAAACCCAGTGCCTGAGAAGTTTCAAGCTCAAACGTCAAAGAAGCGTCATTAAGCTGGAGTTTATCCATGCAATCCCTTAATTCTTCAAACTCATCTGTGTTCACTGGGAAAATTCCGGCAAAAACCATTGGCTTTACTTCCTCAAATCCCTTTATCTGCTCCGGCGCTGGGTTGGAGACAAGTGTGATTGTATCCCCTACTTTTACCTCCTTTGCGTTTTTAATTCCCGTAATGATATAACCCACATCCCCCGTGGTAACTTCTTTCTTCTCGGTCATTTTCAGCTTAAGAATCCCCACTTCATCTGCACCGTATTCCTGGCCGGTAGAAACAAACTTTACGCGATCCCCTTTTTTTATTGAGCCATTCAATATTCGGTAGTAAACAATTATCCCTCTGAATGAATTGAAAACGGAGTCAAAAATCAGCGCTTGTAAGGGAGCATCTGCTTTGCCTTTTGGAGCTGGAATTCTCTCAACGATTGAGGCCAAAACCTTTTCCACACCCAAACCTGTCCGTCCACTGGCGTGCAAGATTTCTTCTCTTTTACATCCTATCAATTCAACCATTTGATCCTCCACTTCTTCGATCATTGCCCCATCCGTGTCAATCTTGTTGATTACTGGAATAATATCAAGATTATTTTCAATTGCAAGATATAAGTTGCTGATAGTCTGTGCTTGAATGCCTTGAGTGGCATCCACTAATAGGAGACAACCTTCACAAGCTGCCAGTGCCCGACTCACTTCATAACTAAAATCTACATGACCCGGTGTGTCTATTAAGTTTAGGATATATTCCTGCCCGTCCGAATGCTTGTAATTGATTTGAATGGCATGGCTTTTAATAGTAATACCCTTCTCTCGCTCTAAATCCATGTCATCCAATACCTGGTCCATCATGTCTCTTTCAGAAATAGTGTTGGTAACCTGTAAAAGACGATCAGCCAGGGTTGATTTACCATGGTCAATATGTGCGATTATGCAAAAATTCCGGATATTCTTCATGAATCAAAGGCCGCTTTTAGCGGTGCAAAGGTAGCCCTTTTCAAGCGATCATTTCGAGGAAAGATGCTTGATTCTATTCCAAATAGCATCCATTTCTTCAAGAGTCATTTCACTCAGCGTTTTATTCCCCTTTTGCGCCTCTGCCTCCATTAACTGGAAACGAGTAACAAACTTTTTATTTGTTCGTTCTAATGCGTTTTCAGGATCCACATTCAAGAAACGGCCGTAGTTTACTATTGAAAAAAGCAGGTCACCAAACTCTTCCTCTATTTGTTGTTGCCGCTGAGCCTGCTGACTTGGATCTGTAATTGCAGTTACCTCTTGTTCTAGCTCTACCATTTCTTCTTTTACTTTTTCCCATACCTGATCGGCATGCTTCCACTCAAACCCCACTTGTTTTGATTTTTCTTGTAATCGCATAGCTTTCACAAGCGCAGGTAAACTAACTGGAACCCCACTCAACACAGACTTTTTGCCTTCTTTCATTTTCAACTTTTCCCAATTTCGTTTCACCTCATGTTCGTCCTGAACTATCACATCACCGTAAATATGCGGATGCCTATCAATTAATTTTTTACAAATCCCCTCCACCACATCATTAAAGGTGAAAGCATTTTCCTCCGCAGCAATTTTTGCATAAAAAACAAGGTGTAATAATAAATCGCCTAATTCTTCTTTTATGGCAGGCAGATCTTGATTAGTAATAGCATCAGCCAATTCGTAAGTTTCCTCAATAGTAAGTTGGCGTAATGAGGAAATTGTTTGTTTCTGGTCCCATGGACATTTCTCGCGTAAATCATCCATGATTGAAAGTAGTCTACTCATGGACTGATCTGCACCGGAAGGCATTGATTTCATGATTCAAATGTAAGAAAAGCCCCTACAGCTTAGGGTCTAATGAAATCTGAGATTTTACTTACTTTTACACAAATACTTTACTTTGAAAAATGCGGCTCGAATATTATTACTGATCGGTTTTACTTTTTCACTGTTAGGATTCCAGTGCGAAAAGCAAGTAAATGGCCCACTCTTAAAGGGGAAGTTAGCTGTCAACGGAATTTGCGCAAACATCACTATTACCCTAGTAGAGGGTACACTCGATCCTGGACAATTTGAAAATAGCTGGACTGACCCTACCACCGGATTAACTTACCAAAATGCATTTCGCTTAGCGAACCCCTGTCAGTTCCCCGGCCATATTAGAGAAGGAGATGAATTTTATTTTCGCGTCACCACGCGCATGAATGAAAATTGTGCAACCTGCCTCGCGTTCTACCCCACACCACAGACGGCTCTTGCCATACAGGTGGAATAAGTACTAGATGCGCCAGTAATCTGCACGCCAACTTACAATTGCCCCTTTTATTTGCTTTGCCGTCATTTTTTCATTAAGCGCACGAGCTGCAAGTGCTGGAAATTCATCATCTGAAGCAAAACGCAGGGCAATGATTTGACTCATTCGTAATTGTTGATTCAATACAGTACCCGTTAACCTAAAATGACGAAAGTTTTCCTCACTACGAATTACACGATCTTGTACTTTCAATGCATAAACACGTAATAGCGCTGCGGTGCTAGTCAATGTCAAGCTTATAATAAAAAGTAAAATAGGATGCCAGCTGTTTGCAGGATTACAAAAAAGCATCCAACCACTCGCTATCAGACTTCCAATTGCTAATGGTGCAATAAAGTAATGATAGGTAGGATGTAAGCGAGAATGATTACTGAAGTTTTGGACAGGTTTCATAATTAGGATTTTATGTAAAATTAAAAATCCCGCACTTCATGTAGGACTTTTAATTTGTGACTTGGACTGGATTACTTTCAGTGATTCTCTACGTCCTACGAGGAGGCTTACAGTGCGCTGTACTTGATTGCACCGGCATCTGACCAAACAATAACGCCGCTAAAAAATTGGGTCGAGGTTTGTTGTAACCCTAACGTCGTATCGCCGGTACTACAGGCAATGGCCCCGGTAAGCCCCGACTGTCTATACACCCAAAGGGGCAAGAGTACAAATAGAAATTGAACGACTCTCATTTGCTTTAAAAAAAAGGGACCTGAAAACAGATCCCTTTTTAGTTGCGTTTTGGTTTACTATTAATAGCCTTCGTTCTGTACCAATTGTTTGTTTACATCCATCTCGCGCTGCGGAATGGGCATAATTAGCTTTGGAGAGTTCCAGGCAAAAGATCCTACGTTGGTTTGTAAACGCTTTGCCTCAGGAAGGTTATGTCCTTCAAAGGCCAACTCGAGGAAACGTTCGCGGGTTATATCATTCAGCGTAAGTGTGGTCAGAGGCGCTAAGCCGGCTCTGGTGCGAATTGTATTTACATCGGCCAGCGGGGTGGCGCCTACTGTCGTGCTAGAACGGAAATTACACTCGGCACGGGTCAAGAACATTTCGGCTAAGCGAATAACCGGTACATCGCCAAATCGATCGAGGTGCTTTTGCGTATAGAAGCTACCGCCAGAGAGTACAAAGAAATTACGACGGTCACCGGCTTCGTACAAGGCAACGTGGGCAGGGCGAATCTTACAATCACTTCTGCCGGCAGTACCCGGGGTTATAGTTCTTCCGAAATACGTATTGATAGCATTGGTACCATCTTGGGTGGTAACCTTAACGCCAAAAAGATACTCTGTTGGCATGACACCACCATTATTGATCATGGTATACCACAAACGGGTAAAGTCAGTATTCAGACTACGACCACTCCCTGCAATAACACGATTTGCAGCATCACGAGCAGCAGCAAAATTCTTTTGCATCAGCTGCACACGGGCCAGCATGGCAGCGGCTGCCCACTTGTTGGCATAAAATCCGTTCGAGCTGGGTAAGATCGACTCGGCACGGGTAAGATCCGTTACAATTTGAGTATAGACGGCTTGCACCGAGCTTCTGGGCTTGTAATCTGCTTCGGTTACGCCCCGTGTGGGGGTCAGTACCAAGGGTACTCCCGGATTAGCATTGGCATCTCCGTCACCTACCGCCTTGGCAAAAAGACGCACCAACTCAAAATAAAGAGTAGCGCGAATAAACAAAGCCTCACCCTCTACCGAATTTTTCTTGGCAACTGATGAGGTTACCTTATCGACGGCACTCAGCACGTTATTACAACGATTGATCGTGTTGTAAGACGAGGACCACGTGCTGGCAGCAAAGCTATTATTTGACACCATCAGTCCGTTCCACGCATCGTTCAAGCCGGCGAATGTTCCGGTAAAATTGATGTTGGTAGAATTACCGATCAGGTCGTTCAGCACCATAATCTCGCCACCCAATGTGGCGGCACTTTGTATACCGTCATAGCAACCGACTAAGGTTACCAGTACATCGCCCTCTGTATTAAGAGCAAGATCTTCTGCAATACTCTGATACGGTGCAATGTCGAGGCGCTTTTCACAACCAGTGATTGTAACACTGGTCAGAGCAAGCAGCAAGCTGCTGTTGGCGACAATTGATTTTAATAGTTTCATATCCTTGAATTAAAAAGATTAGAAGTTAACATTTACACCCACCAAGATAGTTCTGGGCTGAGGTGGCGTATAGAAATCATTACCCTTGGCAATATTCGAGTCAAAAGTGTCGGCATTGACCTCGGGATCCCAATAAGGATACTTGGTAAAGGTCAAGAGGTTTTGACCAGATACATACACCCGAAGCTTCTCCATCTTTAACTTAGCCAGCTGCTTGCTGTTAAGGGTATACCCAAGAGAAAGGGTGCGCAGACGAACATAAGAGCCATCTACAATGTAGCGACTGCTGGCCTGCGAACCATTTACACGGTATAGACGCACTTGGGGAATATCGGTAATATCACCGGGCTTTCTCCAGCGGCGCAACTGATCGGCCGTATTATTGTCCTCGTACAGCATGCTGGCCGAAGAGTAACGGCCCATGCCGTAAATATTATTTTGGTTACCCTGTACGCCGTTAAAGAAGATGGTCATATCAAAACTCTTGTAAGAGAAGTTGTTGGTAAAACCAAAGATCATATCGGGGTTGGGGTCACCCACTACCACACGCTGTGCCTCTGCATAGTTGCTGGTAGTAGTACGATCGATCGTTCCGTTAGCGAGTTTAACATTCTTATAAAAAAGAGCATTTCCGTTGGCAGGATCAACACCGGCATATTCGGGAGTATAGAAAACGCCCACATTATATCCCTGCTCTACGCGGTTCATGCTGCTTACGCCTCCATTGATAATCTGACCTTGGATATCGGTCACCTTACCTCTGTTAAAGGCTAAGTTGATGTTGGTAGACCATTTGAAGGCCCCTACCAGATTTTGTGTGTTTAGCACAAACTCCCATCCACGGTTCTCTAACTTACCCACGTTTCTAACTTGGCTGTTAAAACCAGTGGTAGCAGGAATGTTCACATTGAGTAACAATCCGTCTGTTTTCTTAATGTAGTAATCAATTTCACCAGTAATTCTGTTATTAAATAATCCATAATCGATACCCGCATCGAGCTGAGCCGTGCGCTCCCACTGTAGATCGGGGTTACTCAATTGAGAAGGGCGCTGACCCGCGGCACCGGCATATCCGGCGTCACCCGCAAAGAGTCCCAATTGAGGAAAGTTGCCGATCTCGGCATTACCCACAATACCATAAGAGGTACGAAGTTTCAAGAAGCTGATCTGACTCAATTTGCTCATGAATCCTTCGTTAGACAAGATCCATCCGGCAGAAACGGCCGGGAAGAAACCCTGACGAGCATTCTTTCCGAAACGAGAAGAGGCATCGATACGACCGCTCGCCGACAAGATGTAATTCTCTTTGAGAATATAGTTGGCACGAAGAAAGTAAGACAAGAAACGAAAATCGGTCTGCGAAGAACTACCGCCCGATTTGGTAGCGGCACTGGCGATCTTCTGATACGAGTTAGAAGGAAAGTCGGTACCCTCGGTAAAATTATACTTGGCTTGCGACTGCTGGTATTGCATACCCAATGTCGCATTAAGGTTGTGATCTCCTTTTACTTTTGTATAGGTAAAATAGCTATTCGTATTATAATTGGTAACAAAGGTTCCGGAGTTGGATCCTACCCCGCGTACGGCACGAGTTTGGTTACGAACGGTCTGTGATTGAAAGTATCCCTCTTCGTTTTGACTTAAGAAATCCAAACCAAACTCTGTTTGAAAGATAAGTCCGGGAGCAAGCTTGGCCTTAAAATAAGTATTGCCGAACGTACGATACACATCTTGCGTAAACTTGGCATACTTAACAGTCAGCAGCGGATTATAATACAGAGGAATATTTACATCACCGGGAGGTGTTCCGGCATCAAGCCCGGTGTTAGGGTCCAGAAACGGAGTCATGGGCATCAGAGCGATGGCCTGCAATGGATTTGAGAAGGCGTTGTCATCGGGCAACCTTCTGTTATAGGTACGAGACAAGCTCAAAGACACACCCAAGTCTAACCACTCATTGGCTTTCTGGTCAATATTCAATCGACCGGTAGAACGAACCAAGTCGTTACCGATAATGGTACCGGTCTGCTCCAGATGCTGAAACGAAGAGAAGAACTTCGTGTTGGCACTACCGCCACGAAGTTGCAGATCGGCCTGACGATAGGGGCCTTTTTGAAAGACCGCATCTTGCCAGTCATATGATTTGCGTGGATCAGCCGACCATTGGCCATAGCTGAAGTAGTCCATCACATCGTCCTTGACGTAAGTGGTCCAGCTGCTAGGACTTGTAAGTGGTGTTCCAGACAGATTATCTCTGTAAGCGGCTCCTTCGAGTATCAACTCTGCATACTCTTCTGAGTTAAGCATATCGAGACGCTTGGTAGCCTCGCTATATCCGGTTTGAAAATTAAAAGATACAGAGGTCTTACCGGCTTTACCACGCTTAGTGGTGATCAGCACAACCCCGTTGGCGGCGCGAGAACCATAGATGGCACCGGCAGAGGCGTCCTTTAATACTTCGATAGACTCAATATCGTTAGGATTGATATCGGTAAGCGGATTCATGTCTCCACCGTAGCGGCTTTGGTCGTCTGTGGTAATGGGAACACCATCCAATACATACAAGGGCTGGCTATTGGCGCTGATCGACGAGTTACCGCGTACACGAACGGTAACAGCCTGCCCCAACTTACCGGATTGACTATTAACGAACACCCCGGCGGCCTTGCCCTGCAGAGCAGCATCCACACTGGGGGTGGGCATAAACTCAATATCTTTTCCTTTAACGCGGGCAATATTGCCGGTCAGATCTTTTTTGATCTGGGCACCCCCGAAACCGGTCACCACCACCTCAGAAAGGGAACGGGTGTCGGCAGCAAGAGAAATAGTTGCACGATTTGCACTGGCGCTGAATTCTTTGGCCTCATAACCGACCGCAGATACGACCAGCACCGTGCCGGGAGCTGCATTCAGCGAAAAATTACCTTGTGCATCTGTCGTTGTACCCGAGCGGGTTTTCTTGATCTGTACCGAGGCAGAGGCCAGCGGATTACCCGCTTCATCGGTTACCTTACCGGTTACCGGTACATTCTGCGCCCAGGTTAGACCAGCAACCAGCAGCAGGCAGACGAGTTGAAAAAGTCGTTTTTGCATGTTTGAATTTATTTGTAACAAATATATAACTTCTGTTAAATTTTAGTGAAAAAGTTTTTACACCCTGGGCTACGGCAAAGGACGCTCTACACAATAGACAAAATTCTTTCGTGGGGCTTCTCCATAGTAGGCAACCGTTACCTCATCGATAACCTTGGCCCCTTTGCTGGACTGAGTTCGAACGAAATATCCACAGATTTGAACTTATTGTCAGCTTGCCTTTAATGGTCAAGTCTTTAACAATTGGGGCTTCGCCCCAAACCCCAAAAATAAAATTGTCAAATGAATCAAATAAATTAATCCCTGAGGCAACGAACAGAGAACCCTTCCACCTTACTGTAGTTGACCCTGTCCACACCGCCATCGCCGTAACCCAGGTAGCGGCCCCAGGCACTGCCTGTATCGTACTCCGTCGAACTCCACCAGCTACCGTACTCGCCAATGTTGACGAATGAACCCTTGGGACGCGAACCGCCCGGTATAAGTTTATGGTCATCGATCAATAGTAGAGTGATCTTGCCCATAGGATAAGATTTTCGTATGATTAGGGTTTATGCAAAATAATCAAAAAAATTACAACCTATCTTTATAAAAAAAATAAATCCAGCATGTATCAAACAATTCTATTAAGTATTTTCCTAATGTTCTCTACTTTAGCAGTAGCCCAATTAGACAGTACGGATTCGTTTGACTACAGCAAATTCGGAGATGCAGAGGGTGTAAAACGTTTTTGCAACCAAAAAGTAATTAATCAAACACCTACCAGGGTACTAAGTCTAGGCTATGATCAACAGCTCTCCTTTTTGATGCCCTTCATTCCAGTATCAGCTATGCTCCCAGCTATGCAAGACTTTTCTATTAGCTCCCTATCTGTCCTGAGGGCACAGGTTAATATCCCAGTTGTATCTACCAACAAAGTAATCTGGCAACTTGGAGCCAATTATTGGGGCAGCAAATTCAAGATAGAAAATCCTGGAAATAATTTATTTGCTAAAACACTACAGTCACATTTTTTAGTTAGTGCGGGACTCAACAGCACCCTATTCAAGCCATTAAATGAAAAGAATTTTTTAATAATACAAACAAGTGCTGATTTAAACGGAGTATTTCACTCCATTAAGGATCTAAGAAATAATGCAATCACATGGAGTGGAACCTTTATTTACGGTTGGAAATTTTCTGAGAATAACATGATTGGTACAGGCATGGCCAGAACTTATCGTGCCGGACGAATTCTACATGTACCAGTATTACTTTGGAATAAAACGTTTACTGATAAGTGGGGAATGGAATTACTTTTGCCAGCACGTGGACATTTACGCTATAACTTTTCTACCTCCAGCATGCTGCAAGTTGGCTTTGAACTTGAAGGAAATCAATTTTGGATGAACCTGGCCAACAGCCCTAAAGGTGAAATTTATTTGCAAAGAGGTGAATTGAAACCCAGATTGATGTGGGACAAAAAGCTTTCTGGATTCATATGGTTCAATGCACAGGCAGGTCTTCGCTATAATTGGCGATTTGATGGCATGAACCAATATAATGGAAGCAAGGACAATCAACGCTACTTTATGAGTTCCCTGGGTAATCCACTTTACTTTTCTTTTAGCTTGAGTTTTGTAACTCCCTAATAGCCCATGGGCGTTATGATTTTATTTTACAACTTGACGAGTCCAAGTATCAGTTCTCCCTATGAGGGAGACGCCTATAAATCCTCTCACTTCAATTGTGTTTTGACTTGTCATTTTTATAGTACATGAATACGTGTTACCATTTTTAGGATCGTATATACTCCCTTCTTCCCAATTATTTTTTTCTGCGTATCGAAAGCCCCAGACATTTATAAGCCCAAGAATGGGGCGTGTACGGCTGCTTTCCTCTGGATGATTTTTATCAATCTTGGGTTTACCAGATTCGGGATCATTAGGCTCTTTTAACCAAACAATTTTACCTTGGTACTTGTCCCCATTTTTATAAATACGAACCATAGCATTCCCTTCCCCGGTTTTCCATACGCCCACGATAGCGTCTGGATTTTCCTGAACTGTTCTAAATGAAGAACTGACGGTGGTTAGAGCCACCCCCGATATCATCAAAAAAAAGTGTCTTAGGGAAAAAATGTTTTTTTTGAATTTGATTAACATAGCAATTAAAAAAAATTAAGATGAGACTGCTCTGAAATATGC
>Ga0208048_1001368_pt1 | contig 12642 bp, 9 predicted proteins | sample Malawi_45m_30L_FD_184163 | JGI IMG/M metagenome (GOLD analysis project Ga0208048, IMG submission 184163) | Freshwater microbial communities from Lake Malawi, Central Region, Malawi to study Microbial Dark Matter (Phase II) - Malawi_45m_30L... | ecosystem: Environmental > Aquatic > Freshwater >...
GCCGCAAACGCCGCCTCGGCATCGCTGCGCCCCTGCCCGACCAGCCCGCCAAGCTCGACCAACCGCGCCGCACGGTCACCGAAGAGATCGGTCGAGGATTCGACCGCGGCCACGAGCGCGGTCAACTGTTCCTCGGTCAGGTCATCCTGGAACCCCTCGAACACCGCATCCCGATCAGCCAGCATGTCGGTGCGTGACGCGATGACCTCGGTTGACACCGACTCGCCCTCGGCCGCACCGTCGACCGCGCGGTCGCGCGCGTCCTCGAGGGCGGCCATCGCCGCTTCGGACTGCTCGACCGTCTCGAACTCGGCCGAGCACTGAGCAAACTGCTGGCTCACATCCGCAAGCTCCACCTGCACGAGCAGCGACTGCTCCAGCGCGATGTAGTACTGCTGCCGGGCGAGCGAGGAATCGCCGCGCCCCTCCTGCGTGGCATCGGCCGTCTGCTGCGCCTGGACCGCATCCGGGCTGTTGCCGACGGTGCCGGTCTGCTGCTGGGTCAAGGTCTGCTCACGCTCGGCCTCGGTCTGGCCACCACCCAAGGGCGGCGGGCCGATCGCCGTGAGCAGCGCGTGCTTCACCGGATTCTGCATGGCCAGGCTCGACCGAGCCTGACCTGACAGGAAGTAGGTCATGTTGCCGAGCGCGTAACGCAGCTCGATCGCACGCATGGCGTTGGTGCGCGAACCGGAAATCTCGGCGCCCTTGAGCGCTCCGTAGTTCACCGCAAATCCAGTGCCGCGCACCGCAAGCACGCTCGACGGCGTGGCCACCTGGAAATCAGCACCTAGGCCGGTGTTCTCGACCTTGAAGTCGGCGCGGCCGCTCTTGAGCCCCGCAAGCGTGCGCAGCTGATCGCCATCCTTCACGCTCATCGGAATCGAGAAGACCGATCCCGAATCCACGAGCACCGTGGCGTTCAGGCCCACGCGCAGCGTGGTGCGGCTGCCGCTGAGGCCGGTGCGCACTTCGCCGCCGACCGGCAAGCGATCATCGACCTTCGCATCCTGCCACGCAGCTTGGGCGTTGGCGCGCCACTTGACCTTGCCCTTGACGTCGATGAAGAGCGCGTAGACCTCGCCATCGGGCGCGGCCTGCGCGGCGGCCTTCACATGATCGGGTGCCTCATCGGCATGCACGGCACAGGCCATGCCCAACGTCAGCATCGGGATCGCAAGGAGGGTCAGGATCCTCATGGCAGCTCTCCTAGCCGCCACGCTCAGGCGTGGGCGGCAACGGCATCGTGGTGTCGGGCCCGCCCTCTTGCTTGGTCGGGTCCGCAAACCGTGGACGCTGTGAGAGTAGGTTCTGGTCCAGCCGATTCAAGAAATCCCTGAACTCAGGGCCCGAAAGAGACTGATAGTCGGTCCGGGTTGGCATGATCCCGCGCGATTCGAGCTCGCGAAGGCAGTACCGGCCGCTGGGACCGAACACGCGCATGGTCAGGCCACCCTCGATCCCACCGAGCCGGCACCCCGCCATGGCGATGTCACCCGACGAGGCGCTGTCGTTGGCAGGCTTGTCCCAGTCCTTGGGGACCCACCCCTTCTGCCGGGCCAGGATCACGCGCTCCTCATAGTCCCGCGCCGGGTCGACCCCATTGGAAACGAGCAGCAGCGCATGCAGCATGTCGTTGTTCGTGACGGCGCTCATGGACTCGACCTTCTCCATGAACTCGATGTCCTGATCCGCACCGGGGAACTGATCGACCGCGCTCGACTCAGCGGCCTGGCGGCTCACGCAACCTGTCATGGCCACAAGCCCGAGCACGAGGGCCACGCGTACCGACGAGGCCCGGCGATCGCTGCGCTCAGAACGCATAGGTCACGCCTCCGTAGATGAACTGTCGCAGGTCTTCCTGGTTGTCCGGGAAGATCTCCTCATTGGGGAAAAACGCGCCGTAGAGGAACTGCAGGTTCACGTCGCTCAGGATCCGCCAATCGATCGAGGCATCGAGTTCCCAGCCGACCCAACTCGAGCCGCCCTTGTCGACGAACGCCGTGATGGGCGCTTCCGAATCGAGCCGCATGTAGGTGAAGCCGGTTACGCCAAGGCGCATGTCGCGGAAGGCGCGCCACTGGCTCAGCCAGTTGCCGCTCAGGCCCAGGCTGTTGGTCCACAGGTTCGCCGGCGAGGGCGCGAAGACGTAGCCGGTGTAGAGGAAGCCGTTGCTGTTGTATTCCTTGTCGACCTGCCCGGGCTGCGGGCCACCGAGGGTATTGCCCGAGTCGAGTCGTCCCGCATCGCCCGACCCCAGGATCGCCTGCAGATCAAAGCGCGTCTGGGCGCGGTCATCGAACGAGCGCTGCAGGCCGACCACGCCGGCCCACGCACTGATGTCGTCCTCGACCTGCGGCAGCACGGCGCCGGTCGGGCTGATCGAGCTGCTCAGCGTGGTGCCGGTCTCGTACACACCCTCGGCGCGCCACTGCCAATTGCGGCCGAGCGAGCCCGTCGCTCCAAGCCCGTAGTACTGGCTTTCGTAGTCAAACTCAGTCGGGTAGCCACCCACACCGGGCGCGAGTCCATCGAGCAGCACATCGGTCTGCCCAGCATTGCCATCCTGCTGCAGGAGCGCAAAGCAGTACGGCACGAGGTCCTGGCCCCGGCGCCACTCAGCCTTGAGCCCGTAGTACGCACGATCGGTGTCGGTGTCGTAGCCCGGCCGCGAGGTGTCGAAGTCGATCGTGTCGTTGCCGCTGGTCACGCCGGCCAGGCCCTGGATGTTCACCTGCCCGATGTTCCAATCGAAGGTGCCCGCGTACATGTAGGTCGAGAGCGTGAGCCCCTGCCCCCACACGATGTACTGTCGACCCGCGCGCAGCTTCAGGTCCAGGTCGCTGCGCTTGCCGCCGCCATTGACCATGGCCCCGCCAAGGTCGAGTTCGTACCAGTAGAGCTCGCCGATCGGCACCGTCCAGCCATCCTCGTTGGGCGGCGCCGGCAGGTTGTTCGAGTCCCACTCGTTGTACCAGAGCCGGATGCGGCCATAGAACCGGTGCACGCCATCGAGCTCGGCGCGCGCGTACCAGCGCGAGTCGTACTGCTGGAGCTGCGACGTGTTGCCGAACGCGTCATCGATGTAGTTGAACCCGAACCGGAACGAGCCGCCGACATCCAGGAGCACGCGCTCCGAGATCGGCGTGCCCGCGAGGAACTCCTGCCGTTGGATCGCATCCTGCTGGTTGAAGAGTTCGACCAGTGCCTGCGTCGGCTGGGGGCGCGACGCCGGCGGCAACTGCGCGAACGCCCCACTGGCCACGACGGCGCTGAGCGGCATGAAGGCAAGGATGGGCGTTCGGGCGTACATCGATAAGGCCGTCTACAAGGATCGGGCAATCGGACCACCCACTTCCGCTTTTGTCTACTCTTCCGCTTATGAGCCTTCGGATCCTGCCACTCGGCGTGGGCAGCGCCTTCTCGAGCCGGTACTACGGCAGCTCCTGCGTGATCCAGGGGCCCGGGGGAAACATCCTGGTTGATTGCCCCGACCCCATCCGCAAGGTGATCCGCGAGGCGACCGAGCGCAGTGGCTGGACCGTGCGCGCCGAGGACCTGAGCGAAGTCATCCTCACCCATCTTCATGGCGACCACAGCAACGGGCTCGAGGTGCTCGGCTTCCTGCACTGGCTGCAACGCCAGCAGCATGGCACGCCGCTCCCCCGCATCCACTGCGGCAAGGAGGTTGCCGAGCGGATCTGGCCCAAGCTTGCGCCGGCGATGGACCAGGATGGTCGCGCGAGCGTCGGCGACTACCTCGATGTCTGTCCGCTGCCCGAGTCGGGCCAGCGCATCATCGCGGGCGTCACGATCGAGTGGCGCCGCACCACGCACATGATCCCCACCTGGGCGTTCCGCTTCCGCGTCAAGGGTGCCAGCTTCGGGTGGTCGAGCGACACGGGCTTCGATCGCACGCTCATCGACTGGCTGGCCGAATGCGATGTGTTTGCGCACGAGACCACGCCGCCCCCCTTCCACACCGACATCGACGAGTTGAATGCCCTGCCCGACGAAATCCGCCGCAAGATGGTGCTCATGCACCTTCCCGACACCTTCGACCCATCGATGACCGACATCCGTGTGATGCAGGAAGGCGTGGCGATGAAGATCAGCGGCGGCACCCTCGAGTTCAGCCCGGCCTGAGCGGCTGAGCGCGACGAAAGCTCGCCCTGGGCGCGCCGTGCCGCTTCAGCCAGTGACAGATCCGGACTGCGAACGCTCAGCGACGCTCGGCCATCGGCACATACGGCACGCCGTGCGGCCCGATGTAGTCGGCCATCGGACGGATCAGGCGGTTGCCCTTGAGCTGCTCGATGCAGTGGCCGCACCAGCCGCTGTTGCGGCTGAGCGCGAACATGCAGGTGAAAAGGTCCAGGTCCAGGCCGAGCGAGTAGTAGGTCGTGGCGCTGTAGAAGTCGACGTTGGGGAAGATCCCCTTCGCCGCCACGGCCTTGTCCATGATCTCCTCGATGCGGCGGCTCATCTCGTACAGGTTGAGGTTGCCGGTGTCGGCGGCGACCTGCTTGGCAAAGGTCTTCAGGTAGGTCGCGCGCGGGTCGTACGCCTTGTACACGCGGTGGCCGAAGCCCATGATGAGTTCCTTGCGCTCGAGCTTGCCGGCCATGTAGGCATCGACCTTGTCGATGGTGCCGATCTCGTTGAGCATGTGCATCACTTCCTCGTTGGCGCCGCCGTGGAGCGGGCCCTTGAGGGTGCCGACCGCCGTGGTGATCGCGCTGTACATGTCGCTCAGCGTGGCGATCGTGACGCGCGCGGCGAAGGTGCTGGCGTTCAGGCCATGATCCGCATGCAGGATGAGGCAGACATCGAGCGCCTTGGCCATGGCATCGGTCGGCAGCTCGCCATTGAGCATGAGCAGGAAGTTCTGCGCGATGGTCAGGTCAGGCTGCGGATCGACGAAGGGCTTGCCCTTGCGGTGGCGGTCGAAGCGCGCGATGAGCGCCGGGGTCTTGGCGACGATGCGCAGCGCCTTGCGGCGGTTGGCCTCGGGGGTGTTCGCGTCGGCCTCGCTGTCGAACATCGAGAGCGCGCTGATCATGGTGCGCAGCGCGTGCATCGGCGGCGTCGACCGCGGGAACTGGCGGATCAGCGCGTCCATCTCGGGCGGCAGCATGTACTCCGCGCGCAGTTCGGCGCAGAACGCCGCGAGCTCGGCCTTGGTCGGCAGCTTCAGGTTCCACAGCAGGTAGACCGTCTCCTCGAAGGTGCTGTTGCGCGCCAGCGAGTCGATGTCGATGCCCACGTACTCCAGCACGCCCTTGCCGCCGTCGATGAACGACATCTGCGTCTCGGCGGCGACGGTGTTGGCAAGGCCCTTGTCGAAGGTCGGGGCAGCGGCGGTGGACATCGTTCGGTCTCCCAAATCGGTTCGGTGATGCGAGTCCCGGACTATAGTGCGCGCGGGCCCTGAATCATCCCCGGCACGGGCCCTTCCCCATGATTCCGCTCGGCACTGACCGCCCCTCTGCCGTCGTCCCGCGTGTGACCGTCGGGATCCTGGCCATCAACACCCTCGTGTGGATCGCCTGCATCCGCTCCCCGTGGGCGGATGGGATTTATCGCTCCCTCGCCCTGTCGGGGTTCGACCCCCACTGGTGGCAGTACGCGACCTACCAGTTCGTGCACGATCGCGGCAGCATCTGGCATCTTCTGGGCAACGCGATCTTCTTCTGGGCGTTTGGATCGGCCCTTGAGCGCCGCTTCGGGTCGCTGCTCTTCGCGACCGTCTATCTAACGCTCGGTACGGCCGTGGGGGCGCTCTACCCCATGGTCTCGGGGCCGTTCGGCATGCTCGTCGGTGCCAGCGGCACGGTCTGCGCGTGCGCTGCGGCCTTCGCGGTCTTCTATCCGCGCGCCCGAGTGCTCTTGCTCTTCTGGGGATTCTGGCGGGTGCCGGCGCTCTGGTTCGTGGCGATCTTCGCGGCGCTCGACTTCATCGGCTTCACGCGTGGGCGCGGCGACGGCGTGGCGTACGAGGCCCACCTCCTCGGCTTCGCGCTCGGTGGGCTCTCGGCCTTCATCATGCTCTGGCTGAAGGTGCTGCCGCGCGATGACTTCGATCTCTTCTTCATCCTCAGGCAGTGGAAGCGTCGTGCCGACATGCGCGCGGCCCTGGCCGATCGACCCGGAGGTGCCTTCGAAAGCGCCAGTCGCGATACGGCCGAGCGATTCGCAGCCGCCGCCAAGCCCACCGATGACCGCATCCCGCACGCCCGGGCTGCGCTGAGCGCTGCGATGCGCGCCGGCGACTGGACCAAGGTCGTCGAGGGTGTGCGCGCGCTCACGGCACTCACGCCGCAGTGGTCGCTGGCTGAACCAGCGCAGCTGCAGCTGGCCAACGGCCTGCACGAGCACGGCCAGCACGGACTTGCGGCCGATGCCTACGCGAACCTCCTGCGCGTCCACCCCAAGTCCGCACAGCGCGAGGCCGTGCAGCTCATGCTCGCCACGATCTGCGTGCGTTACCTGCGCGACCTCGACCGTGCGCGCGCCACGATCGCCCTGCTGCGAGCCAGCCCGCTCTCGGTGCCTGCTGCAGAGGTCCTCAGGCAACTCGAGGGAGAACTCAACGGATGAAGGGCTGCAAGGTCAAGATCTGCGGGGTTCGCGATGCGGCCACCGCACTGGCCGCCGCCCGTGCAGGGGCGGACTTCGTGGGCGTGATCTTCGCCGCTGCGAGCCCACGCACCGTCGATGAGGCCGTGGCGCGATCGATCGTCGCCGCGCTCGAGACCGGAGCGCCCGAGTGCATGCCCGTGGCGCTCTTCGTGGATCAACCGCGTCATCCGGCACTGGGCTGGTGGCCGGGCATCGTGCAGCTGCATGGCAGCGAGCGGCTCGATGAAGTGCGCTCGCTCACCGATCGCGGCGTACGCACCTGGAAGGCGATTCCGTGGGATGAAGAGCGCGTGCGGCTTTGGTCGGGCGCCACCGAACCCGAGGCGATCGTCGTGGATGGACCGAAGGCAGGCAGCGGCATCAGCTTCGACCATGAAGCGCTGGCCCTGATGCGGGGCTTGATCGCGCCGCACCTTGTGCTCGCGGGCGGCCTCACCCCGGCGAGCGTGGGCAGCGCGATCCGCACCGTGCGACCGTGGTGCGTCGATGTCTCAAGCGGCGTCGAGCGCGAACGCGGCGTGAAGGACATCCACCTCATCGAGGCGTTCATCGCCGCCGCGCGCCAAGCGGCCCGCCCCTAGACTGGGCGCCCGCACGGGCAATCCGTGCCGCGCCAACGGCGGCGCGCCCCATCCCGGAGACACGACGCATGGCGCTTCCCCAGCTGAACGACGAGCAGGTCCGCACGATGTCCCGCGAGGAGAAGGACCGCTGGTGGCTGGAGAATGTCTTCCGCGGCAACATGCCGCAGCTCACCCTGCGTGCAGGGCTCACGGGCTTCCTGCTCGGCGGCGTGCTGAGTGCGACCAACCTCTATGTCGGCGCCAAGACCGGCTGGACCCTCGGCGTGGGCGTGACGAGCGTCATCCTGAGCTTCGTCATCTTCCGCACCTTTGCGCGCATCGGGTTCAAGGACCTGACGATCCTCGAGAACAACGCGGTGCAGTCGATCGCGACGGCGGCGGGCTACATGACCGGGCCGCTCATCAGCGCACTCATGGCGTACATGTTCATCGAGAACAAGGCCATGCCCGCCTTCCAGATGATGGTCTGGAACATCCTGGCGAGCATCCTCGGCGTGCTGGTCGCGTTCCCGATGAAGCGCCGCTTCATCAACGATGAGCAGCAGCCCTTCCCCGAAGGCCGGGCGGCCGCGGTCGTGATGGACTCGCTCTATCCCGATGCCCCTGCCGGCGGCACGAAGAACATGGTCGATGGCATGCCGGTCGAACGGCCAGCGAGTGCCGCCGACAGCGAGGGCACGCGTGCCGGCATGTTCAAGGCCAAGGCGCTCGCGATCGCTGCGGGGCTGGCTGCCCTCATCCACTCCATGGTCGCCACCGGGATCATGGGCCTGGTGCAGATCAAGTCCGGCATCGCCCGCCACATGGGCGAGGTCTGGCACCTGCCCGAGCACCTCACCACGACCTTCTTCGCATGGATGGCCGCGCGCGGCAGCGACATCATGCCACGCCTGGGCGGCATCCCCGCCGAGCAGCTGGGGCTGCGGCTTGGGCTTGAACTGACGATGTTCGGCGCGGGCGGCCTGATGGGCATGCGCCTGACCAACAGCCTCATGGTCGGCATGGCGCTGGGCTTCGGCGTGCTGGCGCCGGTCATGATCGGCGCGGGCGAGATCAATCCCAAGAACTACAAGGCGATCGTCGATGCCGCCGGCGCGTTCGATCCCTCGAAGGCGATCTACGACGAGCGCCACATCATGAACAACTGGACGCTCTGGCTGGGCGTGTCCATGATGGTCACCGCCAGCATGGTCGGGCTCTTCGCCAAGCCCAAGATGCTCATCAGTGCCTTCACCGGCATGTTCTCCAAGCGCGCGGCCGGCAACGACTGCCTGCGCGAGGTCGAGTTCCCGCTGTGGATCACGCTGGTCGGCGTGCCGGTCATGGTCGGCATCACCGTCTGGATGAACTGGGCCTGGTTCGGCGTCGATCCGTGGCTGGGCCTGCTCTCGATCCCGCTGATCATCATCCTCACGCTGATCGCGGCCAACGCCACGGCGCTCACGAGCATCACGCCCACGGGCTCGCTCTCGAAGATCACGCAGTTCACCTTCGGCGCTGCGAACCCCACGCATGCCGGCACGAACCTGATCACCGCGGGCATGACGACCGAGGTCGCAAGCAACGCCAGCAACCTGCTCATGGACATCAAGCCCGGCTACATGCTCGGTGCGAAGCCGCGGCAGCAGGCCTGGGGCCACATCATCGGCATCGTCGCCGGCGCGCTGGCGAGCACGCCGCTGTTCTTCATCCTCTTCCTGAGCAAGTGGAACCCCGAGAGCGGCCAGACGCTGCGCGAGGCCGCGACGGAGAAGTTCGCGATGATCGGCGCCGTGCAGTGGTCGGCGATCGCCGAAGTCATCCGCGGCATGGCCAGCGAGGGCGAGACGATCCAGCGCGTGCAAGGCATCGACAAGCTCTGGGGCGTCATGCCTGTGAGTGCGGCCTGGGGCATGATGTGGGGCGCGATCGCGGCGCTGGTGATTGAAGTCCTCCGCATCGTGACCAAAAACAAGTTCCCGCTCAGCGGCGTGGGCATCGGCCTGGGCATCGTGCTCCCCCCTGAGTACACGATCATGATGTGGATCGGCTCGGCGTTCTTCGCCTTCATGGAAGGCCGCTACCACGAGCGCCTTGGCACCTTTGGCTACAAGCTCTGGGTTGATGGCAAGGAAGCCGTTTGCGCCGGGATCATCGCCGGCTGGGCGCTCCTGGGCGTCTTCAACGGAGTGGTCGAGGCCTTCGCCACGCTGCCAGCTGACCAGGAGCAGGCCGCGGCCATGGAAGCCGCCGCCGAGAAGGAAGCCCAGAGCGAGCGCGACACCATCCTGGGCCCCGATGGCGCGCCGGTGAAGTGAGCGTGATCGTCACGCCCCCGCTGCACCGGCCATCGTGGCGGTGCGCGGTGCAGCACCTGCGCGAGCGATCCAGTCGCGCATGGCGTTGCTCGTGGCGGACCAGCGGCGGCCCAGGCGCTCCTCCAGGAACGCGCGGTACATCGCCACCAGCGTGCGATCGAAGGTCAGCATGCTGTCCACGCGGCGCTCGATCGCGGCGCGTTCGTGTTCATCAGGTTCCTCGGGCTGCGGGATCACGAGTCCGCTGACGGCCAGCGACTCGCCCTGCAGCGAGAGCATCCACTGCTGCCCGCTCGCGACGACGACCAGCCCGCAGCGGCGCGGCCACTTGCCGGCCTGCAGGGCCTTGCGCGCTTCGGCGCTCGATGCGGGGCCGTCGCCACGCAGATTCTGGCTGCCACCAATCCCCCACGCGCAGGTCATGTCGAGCACGCGATCGATCATCACGTGCACCGTCTCGCCGGCGGTCTCGATCTCGCCGCGGTGCTCGCTCGAGCGCCACCACAGCCAGAGGAGGAAGAGATTGCCTAGGAAATCCAGCGGCTCGTGCGCACACCACGGCACCTCGGGGCGGCCATCGCCCATGGGCTTCTCGGCCTGTTCGCCATCATCGCGCGCCTGCCCGCTCGGCCGCGCCGTGAAGGCATCGGGCCGGATGTCCTCGAGCTCGCCGCCGCGGCCTTCGGCATCCAGCAGCTTGGCCGCAAGCCCCGCAGCGCCGAGCCGGTCGATCCGCACCTCGAACGCCGCCTCGCAAAGCGAGCGCAGTTCCTTCGAGAGCGCATCGCTCGACGCGGGCGCGAAGAGCGTGCTGCCGGGGATGTCCCAGAGCACGGGCACCTGTTTCACGCGGCGCCACATGCCGGCCGAGATCTCATCCATGCAGCGGCGCTCGGCGTGCTCCTTCGCCTGCATGCGCTCGTTGCGCGAAAGGCGGCGCTGCTCGCCATCGGCGGTCGCGGGACCGCGGGCCTCGTCCTCGGCCATCGCGCGATACGCGCGGCGGATGTCAGCGGGCACCTTGGCCGTGTCCACGCGCATGGCCGCGGACAAGCTCATGCCGAAGCCGCACGAGCCATAGCCGAACTCAGTGTCGAAGACATGCCGCCCGGTGATCCACCCGCTCACGCTCTCGGTGCCGTTGCCGGCGCCGTCGGGTCGGATGCGGTGGTCGTGCAGCGACTCGTAGAGCCCCCCATCGGCCACGCTCGGCGCGGAACCACTGACGGCGAAGCGGGAATAGGCGATGGAACCCTGGCGAAAACCCATGCCGGGAGTCTGCGACCGCAGCGCGCCGAGGGAGTTGCCCGGACAGGTTGTCCACACGAACCACGGCGTCGGCGCCGCAAGGCGTCGTTGGGGACGGCTGTACCGGCATCGATCGAGCCCGTCCAGAGGCGAGTGCTGACTCGGACGAGCCGCCGACCCTTCGCCATACGCTGTGTGCCGCCATGCGAGCCGCCCAACCTCAACGGCCACGATTCGACCTTGCGGGCATGTGCCCGGCGTGGCGCACGGCCGTGGTCGCTGCGCTCCTCGTGTGCATGGCCGCGCCTACCGCGCACGCCGAGAAGGCGCCGCTCTCCATGGACGAACTGCACCGCGCGGACCTCTGCCTGATCGGTGTGGTGACCGCGCGCACGGAGTCAACGAGTGGCATCCCGCTTGTGGGCGAGCGCACCACCGCCATCGCACTCACGGTGCAGGTCGAAGAGGTGTGCTTTGATCGCATCGCCTCAGGTGCGAAGCGCGGTGCACCGATCACGATCGGCGCGTGGACCCGAAGCATGAGCGTGCTCGGCGGCACGGGTGCATCGGGACACTTCATCGTTCCGCCGATCGGTCAGCGCGTGCGTGTCTTCGCCAGCACGCAGACCGGCAGCAACGGTGCATCGGGGCAAGCAATCGAGGCTGAGTTTCCCAATGGCTTCCAACCGCTCCTCAACGCAAGCATCGTGAGCGGTGATGATGAGTACCGCAGCGAGATCACGATGCCGCTCGTGGCCGACGCCGTACGCGCCGCAGTGAGCGCCGCCACGCTTGCGGCCCCCGCCACACCGCAGCCTGCGGGTGCGGCAAGCGGTTCGCGCCAGGCTGCGACGCCGTTCGATCCGCGGATCGTGCACTGGGACATCCCCAAACGCGTGCCCGATCCATCGTGCCCGACGGCGTTCCCCGATCGTGCGCTTGGATCGAGCGATTGCATCGCGCTCTTCCTGCGGTGGCGCGAGGCCGATGCGCGCGGGCTCGACACGCTCGAGTCGGCACTGCGCAGCGGCATGCCGATCGTGGGCTTCCGCACGAGCACGCACGCGTTCGCCATGCCCGATGCGTCGCGCCTGACCTGGTGGAACAACGACTTCCCCAAGCAGGTCTTTGGCCAGCGGTGGATCAGCCACCACGGCCACACCAGCACCACGCGCATCCTGCCGCCCGATGGCGCGGCCAAGGATCACCCCATCCTGCGCGGCGTGAAGGGTGGGCAGGTCGTGCCGAGCTGGCTCTACCACATCGAGCCCTTGCCAGCCGATGCCACGGTGCTCCTGTGGGGCGAATCACTTGGCAGCGAGCAGCCCGAGGGTGCGCCGCGGCGCCAGCCGATCCTGTGGGTGCGCGAGCATGCGGAGCCCGCGACCGAAGCGGCTCATCGCGCGCGCTACGCCGCCTATCGCGCAGCAACCGACGCTGCTGGCCGCGACGGCGCGCGCCCGTGCGCGCCCGACCAACTCATGCCGCGACGGATGGCCTTCACCACGCTCGGCCATCCCGGCGACTTCGCCGACCCCGAAGTGCGCCGCATCGCCGTACAGATGGTGCTTTGGGCCGGCGGCCTCGAGTCGGCGATCCCCGCAGCGGGCATCACGCCCGCATGGCCCGCGGACTGGGCTCCACCGCCCACGCGGTGACTGCGCACTCACTCCCGAAGGTCTTGGGCGGTCACACGAATCCCAGCGCTCGTCCGGAGCGACCGAGCGGTTCCGAGCTGCGCGGCCTGCGGAGTCGCGAAGGCGGCACGGTGCGCGACCATCGGAGGCGGGTGCCAGCCCCGCCGAGCGACGCAGGAGGAGCGCGCGCGGAGCCGGGTGCAGCGCGCGCGTCCGCGCGGCCGGAACCCGAGG